>Ga0115008_10000147_pt1 | contig 44999 bp, 45 predicted proteins | sample FraStrMetagenome_FD_87164 | JGI IMG/M metagenome (GOLD analysis project Ga0115008, IMG submission 87164) | Marine eukaryotic phytoplankton communities from Arctic Ocean - Fram Strait ARC3M Metagenome | ecosystem: Environmental > Aquatic > Marine > Oceanic | place: Fram Strait | collected... | reverse complement strand
TTGATCATGTTGGTGCGCCACATGAACCGCGATTTGACAGTCGCAGGGTAAGTCAGTACACCGCCATTACCCCATCGCATCAACACATCGTCCCATTTCATCATATATCAAGTCCGTCATAATGTTAAATTTGAAAACATATATAAAAGAAATAGCGAAGAAGTGATATAATCGACCATCATGGATAGCATTGGAAATACTCTTAACAAAATTCCCCGTGAAAATGTTACGATCAAAGAGCAAAGAGAGTACCTCATGCAGACAATTGGACGCACGAATCACATAAAAATAAACTACAACCCACATGACGGTATAACCGCGTTCTCGGTGTTTAAGCGCAATGGACCGTTCGAACACCACTCAAAACCGTATATCGGATACATCATTGACCTGGCCGGGGGTAAGCGAGTTATACGCGAAAACAACGAATTCCCAGTCATGGCAAAAGCACCGATGCCCAGAGTTATGTGCGTTGTCCCCGTTCCAATAATTGATCAATATAATTTCCGAGATATTGCCGAGCGTGACGACGCACGCATCGTACCGATCACCGATGGGACAACAGTTACATTGTACTGGCATCGCAATCGGTGGGTGTATGGTACTATTGGCAGTTACGATTTTGGCAACATGCCATGGAGCGGCGATGTGACGCATAGTTCAATTATTGAAAACGTTTTCGAAAGGTGTAATTTCGACGTCGGTAAATTAGATAAAGGCAAGTGCTACACTATCGGATACAAGAGCGACTGCCACCCATTTCTCGAAGGTGGGTCAGAGCCGATTTGTAAAATGTGGCTTATTCGCACCGTTAACATTGCAGGCATCAACGCGTACATCAATTCGCCAGGTGATAAAGTGGTCGAGTTTGAAAGTTTCGAATCAACTACCGCCGATGTCGGCATCCCACTGCAAGAGGAATCGACAGTCAATTTTAGTGATATACTTACGGTCAACAACACCGCATATGATACGTTTATCCAAACCGGTGTGGTGAATTATGGTTATATTGTGTATTTAGACGGCTGGGCATATTTGATGGACAGTGACCTGTATCGTAACCTTCGGCACATATTTTACGACGCACCAGTACCCGGGTCACGCAGATGTCGTCGCCAAGGCAATAGATCAAATGTTACGATGTTCCCAATTGACCGTCAGAAGTTTTGCATACTTCACGCGATGTTATCGCCTATATATTCGGATATGTTCCTGAATTTATTCCCACAGTTTCAACCTGATGTTGAACATATCAAAACGGAGTTACATGTCATGCATCAATCATTGGTAGCATCATATCGTAGATATACAGGAGCAGGCCGATCACGAGCATTATCACAATCGGCTCGGTCAAAAAATAAAAAGGAAACATACGTTGCCACTAAATATAAAAAAATATGGGACGTGATGATTAAAAGGCTTCCCAAGACACGATCGGATTGTATTATCCCAAGTATGATCTCATCATTCATCGTCAGCGAAAATAACGCACCGCTAATATATTCCATCATCTATATGAACCCGACAGATCAGATAACACTACTCGAGCGCCCACCCAAACAAAAACAAGAACAAGTGGAACAAGAACAAGAACAAAACGCGCCAAATGAAGATTTATCAGAGAAGCAACTCAAAGTGTCGGGCGCAGTGATATGATCATTACCCAACATACTTGCGAACCGTCGACGCCCACGCTATGACTGATTTATTATAGTTCTCTCGTTCACGGTGTTGGTTACCAGCACTGGTAATTTCGGTGTCTTTATACCCGGGCATACCCCAATCTTTTTTGGCATTCCTAACATCTACAAACCGAGGCGGTATCTTCTTTGGGTTAGTAAATTCATATCGAAGTGGATTGTCGTAATTGAAAAAGTCGACAACATTTATTTTTTCAATAGATGCGTTATCCGATGTGTCAATCATGTAATCTGCGAAACATCTTTTCAACACTTCCATATTTGGCCATTCCGGGCATTTCCAATTGATATCCTGTGCGAGACTTCTCATACCGGATTCTAAATAATGACGAGTCATAACAATTATCTTTTTTAACACATTGTCGATACGATCGTGTTTCTTAACCCGCGGGTTCTTGTCAAAGAACTTTAACAGTAACGTAGTGTGATAATACATATCAACCGCACTAATTATCTTAAATACGGTGTCAAATCGCGTGGCACATGCTTTCTTGATCTCTACTTGATACTCCGTAAATAAGTCGGGCAAATGGTTGGCATACCACTGCATTATATACGATACCTGCTTAGCGTTAAACACAACTCTATCTGCCTTGGTTACTAGATACTGGCTAATGTATGATGGCTTCACTATCGATCTGCTGAAGTCGATTACCGTTGCGTATTTAATCACATGTGGAAACATGTAGTACATTTCATTGCCTATGTGATAAAGAATAACGTCGTCAGGTCCAGGTGTCACGTTTAATTCATCTAATGCATAATCGAAATATGGGAAGTACAAACTATTAAGCGTCGTATTATTCAAATGGAGATCAGAATGAATTACTCCACATTTCGTGTTCAAACAATATAGCGTGTATGCTATTTCAAACAAATATTTCATAAAGTAATCAGGATCCGTGAACAGGTCTCTGTTGTGTGCAATGTATTCTTTTGATTTGTGGAATATCAACGTATTTTTAATAGTTGAACCAGTCGACTCGCAAATGATTGCTATGGTTATATCTGACAAATTAGTTTTTTTATTTTCGGGCGATGGTGATGCATGTTTCTCGAGCATGTGTGGGTTGTTAAATAACTTGCACCGGCTATTATTGATAGCAAACCACAGGTTATACATGGGGATTCCTGGAGTTATCATATTTAGCGGCAGGTTGCTGACCATTTTCCATATGATGATTTCTCGCCAGACACGTGTGATCGGATTCATAATGTTCATTACATCGCTGATCCTCAACGGAATCAATTTTTGGCCACATTCGACACCAATTGATGTTCTGGTTGGGATAACGTCGACCAGTTCTCTATTCGCGACGACCGGTCCGGAATATACCAGTACAGTACATCGTCTGTAAAACATATATATGAGATTTCGTCCGTATTTTTCGATAAGACGATTGAACATTTTAACATCAGTATCGTCAAACATGATCTCGTTAAAGACTGGGTTCGTGTGACGGTTTTGTAAATTAAAATGAATCAGGTATACTTCACAAAACCAAATAACAACCAGTGTTTTCATAACGAATTGCTTCACTTTTTCTGTCAGATTTGATATACCGCCCAGTGAGTGAAAGTTGTGTATGTCTACGTCATATTCCTTGTTATAAATATGCTGCTCGATATCGCTAATAAAATCAACATGTGTGTCATATACAGCCTCTAAACTATGCATGCGAATAAATCGACCACGGTATTCACCATCCGCGGATAACATATTTACACCTGTACATATATATAGTGGTATGACTTTCAATGTGGTTGTGTGTATGGCGCTGTATATGTATGCGACATTGGTATATTTGCCATCTTTGTGGACCACGATAAGTGAACATATCATCTTACAAACACCAGGGACCATGATGAGCATATACAGCAAATTCCACTTTTCGAACCTCCTCATGTGGCTTTTGTGTATGTCAATTTTAATGACTGCATCTTTTATTGACGGGTTGTTAATAAGATCAGTGTTCAAAATCCCCATAAACTCATTGCGAATCCACCGCCTACGCTCTTCCGCGTCATCCAAATGTATAGATTTATTACCAGGCGTGGTTACTTTATCCATGTGGTGTTATTCTTGAACAATGTAACAGACTTTATATATAACTTCATTATGTTTGTCTTGAAGAATAACTCACCAAAACAGGTAGCAAAATATGGAAAAGGCAATGTGGCTCAAACGGTCAGGGATACCCAAATACATAGGGCAAGCGATCACAAGGATGTTATTATCAATAAGCCCCTCGATGAGATGGAGAAAGATTTATTGGTAGGATATGTTGTTGTGCCCACCAATGTATGGGAGACGATTCCATACAAATCACACGTGCGGTATATGAAGCTCGATGGTACATTTGTGAGAGGTGGGTTTTTTAAAAACCACTGGACAAGCAAAGATGGCAAGTCCATGATGCAACTTGAAAACAACCTTAACCGCAAAGCGTCAACATACGCTACATGGGCAGTAGCATTGGAAGGTATTAAAACACTGTACAAAAAATGCAACAAAGCCAGCGCAATTGAGGTGACATCGATGTACAAAAAAATAGAACATCAGCGTAATGTGATTAACAATATGGTTGATGCAGTAAATTCAATTGATCACCGGGTTAAGTTATTAGAGAGAAATCTAAAAACTAAGCAGCAGCCTCACTGAAAAAGCCCACTACCTTTTTTGCAGTACTTTCACCAATGCGCCGTTCACCGCACATCACATTTGCTAAATCACTCTCCGACACACACCCATCAATGATAGTGCGCAATGGATAACACTTGGTGATAGCCGTAGCCGTCGCTGCCGACACGCCTTTAATCATTGATACAATTTGAGACTGCTTATTGATCATACACGTTTCTGATGCCAATATCTTTATCGTGTTCTTCTTTAATACCGACCCTGTTTTAATGTATCTAATTTTTTTAAACTGGTCTTCAGTAAGTCCACGCAATATATCATAGAATGTATAATGTACCAGCAACGCGTTAGCAGTCGCATCGGATACACCTGGCAGTTTACACAACATACGCATCTCTATATCGCATCGATCCTCTTCCGGCTTCTTTTGTTTCATATATGCAAGTGTTGCAGTTTCATAACGGTTTAATATTTTAAATTCATCAATTTCAGTGCCACCGACTTGCTGTTCATGTTCGACTTGCTGTTCATGTTCAACTTTCTGTTCATGTTCAACTTTCTGATAATACTCTAATGTCAAACAATTCATACCAAGTTGTATAATACGATGGGCGGTCTCGTACGGTCCACGCGTTACCATGACAATCATATCATCACGCATAATTAAGTGATCCAACTTCGCCCGAAGGTTGCGATAGGGTATGCCATTAATTTTGGTTGATAATTTTGACGGTGCAACACCCTCAATGATATATATGGTTTTAGCACCCATTTCTTTTTTGGCACGGAATAGATCCCTTATATTTTCCATCCTGCGATCCTTGATGCTGGCTGATAGGTCAGACCATGTCTTTCTCTCAATTATGATCGTTTTCCCATTTGGGTATAATATACAATAATCCGCGGTCGTGATTCGTTCAATTTTAATATTCACACCTTTAACTGCTGAGATGAATGGAATAACCGCACGCTCCCTGTCATCAATAATAATGCGAAATTCACCGATTGAATTACCGTAATGTGGTGCATTACATGGGAGGGGTCCATTACGTTTTACGGTTACCTTACCCTTGTCAAGAGGTTCATTATCGCCAGTACTACGCGCCTTGTTGCGCTTTGCAAATTGCGCACGTTTCAACCGGTCGCTCATCTTCCTATATACGTTATGGTACATCATCTCCAATATACCTTCTCTATTTGAGTTATTTTCATTATCTACGTTATCTTCCATTCACGCCACCGTATAGTGTTTTTTCAAATTGTTCGCTACCAAGTGACACTGTGTACGTATAGTTACGGTCGTTTGTACCCATATAGCCTACTAATTCGTGACCGTCCACTAATTCATATCGACCGTATCCTACACGGATTGCTTTATACGAATTATCGCCAATGGTAATGATCGCATTGGATTGATTGTAGTGTTTTGCGGATAGACATAAAAGAATAACTATTATCAATACACATGTTGCAATTACTAACAGTCGTACCTTCACCACACGCTTCACACACACATCATCACCATCCGATTTATTACATAGTGGAAAGTCTTTGGGAATTGATCTGGCAATATTCATGTTCGGTGTATATTGTGAGCTTCTTACTTTTTCGCAAACTCTATGTCATCGCCGCGTAGAGTCATTTTGCTGTTCTTTTTGTTTAAAGATATTCGCTTGGTTACAATATCTTCAAGGTACCCTGTTGGGTTAACTATATCATACTTGTTTAAATTCAACATACGATCCACTGTAAGTGACCCTATCTGATTCATGCCACCGTCAATGTCATAAATGCCATAACTACCACAGCAAGTACGCGATAACCACATCCTATGTTTATCATCCCCATATAACCACTCACCGGTCAAGTCTGTATTGTATGGGACGTATATCACAGACACGGCGGATGCAATAATAACGATCAGCAACAGTTTGGCAATTGACCATATAAACGCGGGTATCTGGATCATCTATATATATAAACCAATACAATACGACTATTCAATATATTTATGTGATAGATCGCGGAGTAAGCGCGACATTAGTTAAAAGTCATCCTTCTCGTCTGTAAACACTTCAGCTTGGTCGAAATCTGCATCACCCATTCCGAACGGATCAAAGTCATGACCAAGATCATCCAAATTTACTGTTTGGATACCTTCGTAATTAGCGTCCGTGACTATTGATGCACCACTGCGAACAACACTTTTCTGAAACTTGTTGGGGTACGATGATAGTTTTTCTATGTTGAATAACACATCCATGACATGCTTGACAAAATCGGTAATAATCGGTTTATCAGATTCAGCAGCACCATTCATAATTTTTAGCAACATCGTTGCTAATCTCAACAGCATCTGTCGATGAATATCATGGGCCTCATTGATTTTGATGGGTTCGTTGATGAATGTCGATTTGTAAAAATCAGTTTTATACATTGATATATCAATATTAGGGATCTCATTAGTTATTGAGCCATATATTGTTTTCAACACACCTTGTAAGTTTATGCGACTGCCGTTTTGAACCTTGTGATACATTATGATGGCGATGTTAATATATCGACGAACACGTGCGATTGCGTCAATTATTTCAGAGTATTTCGCAGTATGCAGTGGATTTATCTTTCCATCTTTGATACTTTTGTACTTATAATTATATGAAAACCCCAGACATGACAACATAAGATGGTTGACATTGAGTATCCTGGCCAGTTTGATCACGGATGTAGAATCGACATCTGATGTAACGTTTTTACTCTGCGCATATTGTGCTAACCATATATTTGCACCGGTTAGTATGCTACTATGTCGCTTGGTTTCTAACGTTTCCCTATTTTCATCATTCATCCGATCGCGAGTAAATGCCTTAACGTACTTCACATATACGAGGGGGTCCTTGATGGTGAATTCACTCAGCGTGATACCGCAGTGAATACATCTCACCTGATCCCACTCATGCATCGGATTGACTGGACATCTGTTTTGATAATAGTTATAAAATGAATATATATCCATGTTGGTTTGGATGGTTTTGTCAATTTGACGCGATACTGCATCGGATTCTTTTCCATAAATTGTTTTTACAACATCTGTACGAAGTTCATTGCAGTTCGAACATCTTATATCAACCATGACCATATTGACGAACTTACGATTCTTGTCGCCATCCATGATCCATGATGTTATGTCTTTTATGAATATCTCATGTCTCACAGTACCTAATGTGTACACATATATGTCAAATTTATGCACACGACCATCTTTGCAATATTTGTAGTACGAATGTGGTACTTCAAATACGTATTTATTGTACGGTGGGAAATAGGTTTCATATGCAACGTATTTAGTCAGTTGCTTGTTTGTGAATAGTTTAGACTCCTGTTCAGTGTATTTGTCAACATATCTCGACTGCTCGTCAATGATATCTCCGTTATTTTTTGTGTATGTGTTATCAATGACATACGACATGGTCGCTTCGAATGAATCTTTGACATACTCAGCATATAATTTATCATCGAACTTGAAGCAATCGGACTGAGTTGGCAATATAGTGCGTTGTATTTTACAGATCTTGGCATTAGAAAACGGGTTGCGCATGGTTATAAGTTTGGCCGACGTTGCGCCTAATGCTTCTGATACCGACCGTGCCGGGCATTTCGTTATCAGATATTTGTAAAATGGTGTGTCAGCTATGAACTCGACGTGATTAGGTTGATGAATAGTGACTTGCGTTATTTTTAGTTTTGTTATTTGCCTATACGCCAGAACTAGCAGATTTTTAATGTTTTTGTCAGTCATGTTGGTAATTTTATTCATAGCGGCGCGCTTAGATATCAGTATTAATGAAAGTGCGACCATCAGCAAGTATTGCAGTTGACGAAGGTTAATCTTCATACTATTACCATCGTTACCACATAGTCCACGTGGTTCACCGATTGCTGCTTGTACAGGCTGTGTATCATGACCACCGCGGGTGCTATGCGCAACGCCATTTTTATCACCGCGTTTAAGGTGTGATGGTACATTAAACGATATTATATCTGGGTAATATGATATTAGTTTAATGATGGCCGCGTATGTGTATATCGCTATATACACATATATTGTCATGTCGACGGATTGTGCTGTGTTTGTTTTGATCTGCAACAACCGCTGCTCTTCCGCAAGTATATGAGGTGATATAGTAGATACTATAGATTGAATTATTGCGTTTACATCAGTGTTCTGCGATATCTTTACATACTGCTGAATGGTACTCACAACGTTGCCAAATATTTTTCGTTCTGTTGGGTCAAACGAAACTTGATGCGTCCCATACCCTTCCCTGTTTTTTCCATTGAGTGTTTCAATGTTTTTAATGAGCAGGTCGCCACATATTTTGCAAAAATATGAGTAGTGATCGGTTGTACCATGGTCGACAAATTTCAGCAAGAGATCATGTTTACCCGATGCGTCTCCAACATAATCAAATAAACTATAGTGATGGGGACAAAGTGCGTTAAGTTCGCATACATTACATCGGTTCATAATTGTATTGTCTTTCAGCGGTACAATTTCTTTGAGTTGATTCCAATCACTTGATGGGAATCGTTTAGTACCAACCATCGCAGCATTCGACAACACCGATTCCAATAATTTAACATGCCGACACGAGTTGGTTTTGATTTGATTGTCGAGATCGATGGCCTGAGCGTAGTTCATATCTACAACACTACGCTCAGACTCGTCCAATTCATCGATATTTTTGCCAAATAGTTTATGTGCGATGTACACCATACGCGCATTCTTATATTCGTGGGCACGCATCGAATGCTTGGTTGACTTGTGTACCAATTGCTTCGCTTCGTCATCGGCATGCTCGTCAAGTGATTGTGATATTTTCGGATGTGTAGCCCCTAACACTCTGATGTGTCTATAAATGTCCCACACGTTGTTCGCAAACACGTCGGACACGAACATCGATCTGTATGTGTTGCGTAGCTGTGGATATTTTTTTGACAATATTGGAAAGTCATCAGCTATAACCGATGGTTGCGGTTGGCGTGATTTCAGTTTGTAGCCTGCAACCACACTATGCGTGCACGATACTTTACAACACCCCATTAGATTCGATAGTGATCGATTGCCTGAATTATAGTATCTGCGATATTGATCCAGCACATTCATAGTATGATTAATCTTATCGATAGAATCTGCCACACTTTTAAATATAACATGCTTAGGAGTATGCGGCACTTGAAAAACGGTATCCATCATTGTATATCGATTCAGCAATGGGTGTAGTTCGGGTGATGAAAAACCCATGCGTATTGTGTTGAATGCGTTAATTGGTAGCATATGTGGTACCGTTAAGTGGCTGACGGTTGACTGCTTGTTAATGTCAAATATGTAGCCAATTACATCAATTTTTTGATGCGACGCCGATTGCAACAGTGTGTTGTCACGCATGAGAGACATCGGTGTGTTGAACTGCATGGATATCGCAAACGCATCGTCGTTTGCCTTCGCGATTATTGTCATATGATCTGATATATTGCGGATGAGCATCGTCGGTATGTTGGATTTAATGATATCGGGTACCTGGTATGTATCCATGTCGCACATACTATTGAATACATATCCAGGTATATCCGGGTTGTCAAACTTCATTCGGTCATAATGCAGTTCTATTTCGGTTTTCGTATCTTCTGCGGGTGCATCATCATCGATAACGATAATTCGTTTCGTGGTAAATGTCATCTATAATAACCGTTCTAAATTTGATTAAGTTGATGTATATATATTGTCAAAGTTTACTCTCCAGTTGATTCCGCGATATGTTTAATCGTAAATCGTACAATAAACACACCATATCCGTGTTAGAGATTATAGCAGCATATATTGCCAACTTGTATTATCATCATTTCTATGGCGAGGCCCAAAGACTTAAGGTTGATAAAAAGGTAGGGAGCGTCACTGACGGATATACACACGCAGTGAAAGCATATATTATGTCGCTTAAAAAGCCCGAATATTACCGACGATCAATCATAGGGATCCATAATTATTACCAAAACACAACGAAGTTTACCTCAATTTCTATGAAAGATTGTATAAATGATATCGTTCAGCAGTTTGTACCCGATGAATATTTTGCATCTATGGATAACCGGCAAAAGGAGGTAATTCTACACAACGTACTGATCGATAGTGTCAATAACTTTAGCAACGAGATACTATGTGGTACGCTGCTGTTAAATATCATAGATAACCACAAAGACCCATCGACTGCAATAGCGATCAAGCAAAAAATGATAGACTGCCTGCTATTCGAGAGAGAGAAGGTATATCGTCGATTCTTCAGTTCGTTAGTCGATCCTAAAAAGCAAAAGAGTGGTCACGATATGAAAGTGAGTTCGCAAATGAAAGATGAACTCACAAAGATGGTAAAACTAAACGGCAAGCTTTCAAGTCGCGTTGACAAATATCAGAACATGGCGGACGATGCCAAAACAATCATCAATGAAAAGAATAAATTAATCATACAGCTTAAAAAAGCACTACGCGGGACCCATGAAAAACTCATAGTGTTACAAAATCAACCACCCGCATCAGATATTATAATCGGTAATGTTCAGCAATCTGAACCGCACATCTCGCAGTTTCAGGAACATATGTCTACGATAAACACTCCTCAAATAGAAATCGTACCAGAACAAGAAATCGTACCAGAACAAGAAATCGTACCAGAACAAGAAATCGTACCAGAACAAACAGCGGATGAACACGAAGAAACGTACAATGTGGTAGATAACGTATTATCAAATCGGATGGTTGAGCATATAACACATGATGATAATACATTCTTTGCAAGGGGTATGATTGATTAACAGGGTGGTGGTAGAATATTATGTGGTGTATATATATTATGGATGTCAATGAATGTACTCAAAAAATAACGGGAGCACTAATGAATTATAAGGTGCGTTCCCTGTGCACGAACCCCATATACTTATCCGTCATTGTGACGGGGTTGATTATGATAATTGTGTGTTGTACGTTTGATTACGACAGCCACATAAAGACGGCATTCCGGATATTTATGACGACTATGTTTGCAGTTTTTATCAATAATCAATTACTTATTAAGTCGCTTCGCCATGACCTATTATCAGACACCGAGCGTAATTTAAATGACGCGTTAGTTGCCGCCCCACTGGTAATCAATGGTGGTGAAGATGAAGATGTTAGTCCACTGGTTGTGGGTATCGCGTGATAACTTATTACCACCCCGTGAATTAGTTTGAATTGCGCATGTGGGTTACATATATATTGAGTGAATGAATCACAATGACCCGCCATATGTTAGCGAACTTTTCTAAAAATGTCGCTAATGTGAGTTTTCTAGAAAACGTATGTGACAAAAAATGCGAATCGGTGTGCGTTTTTTTTGGAGCCGAATCAATGCACTTTTTAGTTGGGTCCTGTTGCATGGTCTGCAGTAACTGCATAATATTAAATATAAGTGATGAGTGTGCCTATAATGCCTTCTCCTATTGCAGTGCAATTGCATAGGGTCTGCATAGGGTCTGCATATGGTCTGCATAGGGTCTGCAGCTGATGCATACTTATTTTTTAACCCACGTGTGGCCATTAGATTGCTTAACAACAACATATCCGAGAGATTTTAAAACATCGGCATGCTTATTTTTACCCAACGGGTTTACCACCTCGCGTTTGAGCCGTTTTAAGTACTGTGAGCTTAACTCACCATGATTTACCGGATTCGATTCAACCCACTCGGTGTGGAGTTGTGTTTTAGATTTATCTTCTTTGATGTTTATATCCCCGCAGTTATTATCACCTATAATACACTGAGTCGGGTTAATTACCGTGTTGTCAATGTGGTTTATTACCAATCGACACATATTCATTGAGTTGCCAACTGGTTCAATTAGTGATCGGATTGCACGCTTATCAGAACCATTCACAGACTCTAACCGTTTCTCGCGGCACATACTTGCTAATTTAGGATCAATTACATTTAACCTTTCGACCATGGAAAAGAATTCACTGTTCATAGTCTCGTAATTATCATACGCTCGGTTTATAACAACGTTTTTATTTGATTTTGTTATAATGGCATTTTCATACATCTTGGTCAGTTCACCTTCCAACTTGTTGTAATCTTCTCCAAAGTATTCAAAAACCAACTTTTGTCGTTGATTTTCCATGATAACCTGATACACGGTATGATTTTGAGCTAAGTTATTCATGTTCCTGTGTGATTGGAATCCAACATAGTAGTTTAATATCTCGGCAATAAATTCACTATCCAACACGTCCGTAATATTTTTGCTGTATGGGTATGGGTAGTCCGCAAGCAGCATCTTGACCTTTATCACCTTTCGTTCATTGTTGAGTATCTCAATCATCCGATCTGCAAACTGCTCGTTGCTTTCAGCAATAAGCTGAATACGCAGTTGTGCCAATACTTGTTCCATTTTTGTATATATAATAACGGATACTCTTATTCAGATTTGAATACTTCCATATATTATGTCACTCTCAAACACCATGTGTCCGATCCGTTACCCATGAAGCATACATCGGTGTATTGCAAACCCTTGGCCTTATCCAACCTCGACACATCATTACATCGCGGTTTGATAAAGCCAAAGAAAATATAGACCCACGTTACCGAATGTAAAAAATAAAACCACAACGATAGATACCTATAGATAAAACATATAACTAAAATAAATCACTCGACATATGACAACAACTCACTGATTTTTTGCTCGATAGCGACGATCTCTCTGGTGCGCTTACTACATGGTTTATGCGAGTTGGACACTATTGCGGACTCCTTCATGGATGCCAACATACTCAATAGGATAGGCAATACGTCCTGAACACCACTCTCTACAAGCATGGTACACTTCAGTTGTACAATTTCATTCACGTTGTTGCTCATAGTGTTGTTTATATAACTATATGTTTATTCAAATTTAAATCCGAAACGAACTCATCGTCGGATCGTCCGGGTTGAACCGAGTGTTGGCTATCTTGAGCTTCTTGCAATAATCCCACAATGTTGGGCACCCAAATTGGAACGTGTCATATAGTCCGGCAATTGTATACCTAAATGGGGTATCTGAATCGCGCACGTAAACCAGCTTTTTGTGCTCTTTTTTGCGTGCTGGTGACAGTATCGTGTTGATGATTTTTGTCGCGTTCTTTTTCTCGTCTTTTGAAAAGTTATTGCTGGATCGTTCAAAATAAGCTTGCGCGCATTGCTGTGTAGTGAATACATTAACGAACGAGTTCTTTCGCAACGATGACTCTAAATTCAGGTCGTCCTGGAATACGAATATCGTGGTGATGTATGAGTGTCGGCCTTGGAAAAAGATCTTCTGTATTGTTTTGTTCTTTTGCATCCTTTTGGTGAATACTGAACCACAGTCGTCAAACACAATAATGATGTTCGGATTGAAGTCTAAATACTTCAGCACATAGATGTCCTCATCACTCAGATGTAACTTTCGCAGCCGTTGTCGGTTAATCCGGATAACATGCTTGTACAATGTTTTCAAATATTCATCGCGGGCTTTTTTAACATCTGACACACCTTGTTTGCGTTGTATGAAATCAATGGATTCATCGCATTTCATTTTGTATATCAGATCTTTGGCACCAGATATAACCGCTGATTCAGTTTCTCGCATCTTTAGTGTAGACACTTTTAAAAATAGCGACCGTAGTCTCATTTTGTCATTGACCATATTGAATACTTTGGTCGACGCTTGTTGTCGTTCATACAGCGATTCTAATTTGTCCAGATCAACTGACCTAAATACCATTTCATCCGGGACGATACCCGCAAATGACTTGGTCTCGTCGGCGGTCGGTGCGAATACCGCAATCAATGGTATTAGGTCTTTCAGTAGTTTTAATATTTCAATAACCACCGTTGATTTACCCGATCCACTTGCTCCAAATATAGTTGTGCTCTTGCAGAAGTAGTAACTCGGATCCTTCTCTAAAAACGGTATTTTCAATTCGCTGTTTGTCACCAGCCTATATATGATAGCACCAAGTTTATCACCCCCATCAAATTATATTACTTTTCGTACCTAATACGGTAGTTGATCACCATATTCAGCGTGATCATAGGCGTACGTTTGCCATTTCATCATGTATGCAACGTATTATATTGCTACTACGCAATTAATCGTTTACCGGTCTTCGTGTCTTAATGAACTGGCGCGGATATCGTTTACATAAACCCAATGCTCATTTTGATCAATCTTATATCAACCACAATAATAGCAATGGTAAAGTTATATTAAATTTGAATTTACCATCACTAATATACCGATCGACATAGCTGATAGGAAGTACACATTTGACCAATGTCTACACTTCAAACGTGCACAGACGGTGGTTGGATGAAATATACGTACCGTGATGACGACATTATATTTACGTGCCAAATGTGTGGGAGTACTAAGCGAGGAACTAACGCCGATCGTAATCGCCAATCCGGTGGCAGTATTAATGTTGCCGGGGTGTTGCGAAAGAAACTCATGAAGTTTGCTGAACTTGATCCCGCCAACCCCCTTATATATAAGGAATGCCCAAAGTGCAAACACAACATAGCTGTATTCATCGAGGTGTCTCCCGGTAAAAAAAGATTCTTCAAATGTCGCGAATGTGGCAACCACAAATATTAAATGTGACCGATGTGTCTGATTACTTTTTTGTATATTGTGGTAAATACTGCAGACTCTATTGTTAGCCACGAGGCAGGTGCCTCTCGAGCGTTTCCAATATTTTGGAAATGTTAGGCATATGTGTCATATCATTGACAGACCATTGTTCGTATCTATATTTGTTGCCACTGTGTGATATTGGGATTAATACCTTTATAGGCGATCGCCTTGCGATAACCTCTCTCAGCGCAATGACGATACTATCTTCTCCGTCATTGATAGGAACAAATATTTCAGACCCCTCGTCGATATTGGTCGCACGTATCCCGATGACACCAGCCAGAGCCTCCTTGTACAGTATTTCAGATCTTGAGTCATCGGGATGAATGATCTCTCGAAATCGTATATCCTCTTCTCCATGCGTATCAACTGGTTCTTCGGTGACCAACCCAGTGTGGACACTTCTTGATGGGGCGACCGCGCCTGGGCTTACCTGTTCTGTCATCACTATATAATTGACCACAAGTATTCAAATTTAAATGTTATGCCGTTTGTCTATATAACCAATGTCAATTATCATGCAGAACATCACGATGATGTATATTTGGATGCTAATACTGTTACAACGGTTCATTGACACCGTCGTCATCGGTTTGATGTGTATCCATGACAAGTGGTTTATTATCAGGTCGTCGCCACCGTATGTAGTTTCGAATGTACTGCTCGATAACCGACCATGCATCAATCGGTTTAACTTCTTACTATGGCTGTACTGGGACAAAGATATCCCTGGTATATCGTTGGTCCATGTTAATATGTTGCGTGGTGAGATGTTATCAATTATCACAAAATCAATGGTGATAAATATCGATTTGGTCAATCAAAAATATTGTGACGGTGATGATATACTATTTAACGAATTGGTGTTGGTCTAATGTCGAAAATAGATGCAAGTAAAATAGATGCAAGCAAAATAGATGCAAGCAAAATAGATGCAAGCAAACTCGGTGAGGGTGAAAACTGGCACCTATACAACGAGTTGATTAAGATTAAACACCCGCACGTTCAAACAAGGTACCCATTTTCAGGTATAAGTGGTGCCAATATAGAGCATACTTTAAACACATTGACCCTAGCATATGATAAAGAAAACGCAGGTAAGATACTATACCAATCGCATAGCAAACCGAGGGATAGTAAACCACACGAAACCCCCAAAAAAGGCAAACGCACATCGCGTAAAAACGTTGTTGGCGGTTACAAGAAAACCGGAACTATTACGGTATATATATAATTCAGATATCAATCAATGACAATCATTGATGTCAACACAAGTGATTATAGTTTTTCATACATCCCCATAACGTATAGCAATGAACATATCTCACCTCACCTTGAACTATGCAGAAATGAAGAAGCCGATAGTATCAAAACGCATATGGCTTCTGTATTAATGAAGTATAAAATGAAGCCGAAGAGGCGATCGATTCGTGACAATATCAATCATATGTTTGCCCGGATACTGTTTCACACATATTCTAGCCAACAATTATCGAATTATGATGACCCAATGTTCCATAGTACACATACTCAAAACAGTATACTACACGATGATATTTCAACACTGTTCCGCGATGGTAAACTTGTTGTTGATACTGTAGTGAATGAGATAGATATTCAGGGTCGGCTGAAACGTGCGTCGATCAATATGTGTAAGTATGAGCAACGCGAAAAAGTACACAAGACGCCAAAGCAATATAACACTACTACTACGCACAAAACAGTCATATATACTATCCGGACCACACGATACAAATATAAATTTCACATACCGCATAACGTGTACAATAAACTTAAAAGGAGGTATATTGAATATGATGATAAGTCAGGCAAGGTATTCATAGACCTCGTTTGCTGTTTATTACTACGATATAATACAATATCATCAATAGGTAATCAATTTGGCATACCGATCGCGGTCAAGGATAAGTTTCGCATATTGGGATTTGATTTTGAATGTTTCGCATCATCCCTCAATCATCATTACAAATACTACTGTAGTGTATTTTATGACATTGAAAAGTATTTTATGAGCTTGGGTCATTTTCAAAACATCACATACCGGAAGGGTCTATTTATGGCTAACCCGCCGTATGAGTTGAGTTTGTTAAATACGATGGTCGATACCATCACGAAGTCGATCAAATCGTCGGGTACCGAATCTATAGTATTTTGTTATGGAACACCGACATGGGCGTCGTATGGTACATTTGAGTTTCACAGAATGAGCAGATCGTCTAAGTTTTACAAAATGCATCACACATTTGATAATTATCAGGTTCCGTGGTTTGATTTCATGAACAACCGATACGTCAAGATCCCATCATCTACTCGATATGTGCTTGCAAATCGCAATGTACCACCTATACGTGAGTTCAAAAAAATATTAAAATATTGGATCAACTATAAAGAATGATGAGCGAAATGTGCGAGATTATGACGAATCGTATGATTCACCTTCGTATGATTCACCTTCGTATGATTCACCTTCGTCTTCGATATCTGGTGAGTCAAGTGAAACCGGTGCGTCAACAGCTGTGGTCACACTTTGGTTTCGTTTTTCTAATCGTGATTTAGTTATCGGTGTTGGCCATATGTCAACTTCGCGAATATCGTAAACGCTGTTAGGTGACTTGCTCACAATCCCATGATCGATTGCATATTTTTTGGCCTTCCTCCATGTCTTTTTGTAATTTTGTTCGTCGGCTTCGGTCCATGTGTCGTTCTTTTTAATCAACTGCTGATATGAGTCCCAGAAACGCATCAGTGACTGAAATGGTTCATCATTGTCCGTGAATGTAATGTCACTTCTCGTAGCATCATCTATTGGAGCAACAACATACTCTTCGTTATCACTGGGTTTCACACCACGTGCGATGACCCGATGATTAACCAGATATGTGTTGCGATGACGCTTGCTTATGCTGCTACCCAAGATTGATGAACCGAGCATGCGGCCCAGGTCAATCCGGTCATGACTGATGATCTTGAATGTGTATGAATACCATTCGATATACGCATCAACAACATCATGGAGATCACATTCGATCTGTTTGCCGTTAACTCGGACAATACGCTCCGATATAAATCTGTGCATCAGATCTTGGCTGTTGCGGTATGTCTGAGTTTCGCGAGAGATTGTTTGACACGGGTAATCGGTGATATCCCCCTTGTACACCATTTTCAAAACACATGCAAATGTCGCTAAGACACCGAGTAAACTACTCAAGAATATTGGGTCGTTAACAATACGTCTGTTGAGTTCGGGGTCCTCTTCACATTCATTTTTAGACGGATCGGCGTTTTTGCAGAAGCGAATTTTATAATAGTAGGTCAAAATGCGTCTCCATATACCATGTTCGGTAGTTTTGATCAAAAACTCCCAATTACTGAGGAACATAAACATCGATTTGTGTTTGCGAGCTACCGCCTCCTTGAATAACATCCTGTACATATCGCGTTCCTGTGACGTTATCTTTTTAATTTTGGATGTGCGAACGAATTGTGCCTGCTCGGTTTCGCTTATGTATGTGAATCTAGCCCATATCAGTTGGTTGAGCGCAGTCGTTGCTGAGTCAGCATTTGTATCTTTTTCAAATAGCCAACCCGATGGGATTTTTCCACCGTAGCCATTATCATTAGCATCACCCATTAGTTCCGCGGTTGACTCGGCCTCAAATGACTTACCATTTGCACCATTGCCTATACCTTTCAATATGAGCGACGATTTGACTTCATTCCAAAATGCGGTGGATTTATACATGTTGATCCAGTAAAACGCATCTTTCTCCGTTTTAGGATACATGTTCCAATACTTGGTCCAAACATATATTGTCATTGTGTCGGTTGGATCAAATCCAGTCCACCGGGCATTCATCCGACGGCTGACACATGCATTGTGCATACCAGTCAGCAGTGTCGGCCTATTGTTCAGCTCTAGTACACCGTTGAGGACGCCGGTATGGTTGGGTGACATATCGATGGTGTCTGCGAACCCTTCCTTTCTGTACACAACCGCGGCTTGTCGCAACAGCGCATTTTTTGCACCGTCGTTATACAGTGAAGCAATTGTGTCATTGACGACTTTAAGCGTCCTGTTATAATATTTTATAGACTGTTCTTTGGTCGTGTTGTCTCTGCGCCACTCAATCATTTCTTTGGCTCGGCTGAAGAGATGGGGTAGCTTTTCTGAAATATATTCACTCAGTCGATAGTCGTCTCGGCACGGCTTGTACTTATAAGCGTCGCCATTACTGTCGTTAACACAGAATGCATACCATCGTGCATTAAAGTCACCGGCAGGGATATCCGTGAAGAACATATGACCATTCATCTTGTGCATTATCTTCATTATGCTGAAATGCATGTTCTTGGACATCTTGTCGTCAAATATGAGCTTAGTTAGCTCACCCATGACGCTGTTGTTCATAATTCGGTTATATTCTTCACTGTTGTCTTGCTTAGCCATTGCCTTTAGCATCGTAATACCGAACGGATGCCTTTGATCGTTCGGTGTATCGATTGCCTTCAACCAAACGCCATTAAACTTGGTGTGTTTTTCACTGTTTGCTTTGGTCCTGGCCGTGAATGCACGTGCGACTCGTTCATATTGTGGGCCCATATAACCGAGCATGGTTACGATACGCCACCAATGCTCGTGATTGTTAGCTCGGTCATCACTTAGAATGTTCATCAGCTCCATTTTTAGAGAGGCGTCCGGATCACATGCGGCAAGCATCGATAGTTCACCATCATTGCCGACAATGTTGCTGTTCATACGTTCCATTTTGGTAATCTCTGCCGCAACGCATGCTCTCGGTGTATATTCCATCTTCTTTACCAAGCCCCCCATGCGTTCATAATTTACGGACAACTCATGTGCATAATGGACCTCATCAACATCGTCCTTGAACGGTCTATAGTAATCCATATTCTTGCGCACCGTACCGTCATTAAACACCTCACACATGAACGCACCAACCAGCACATATGGCAATTTGCCAACTTTGCAACTGCCATACAAGAGCGCCGGATTAGATGTAGCCATTGTATCTATAGTGTCTTTACCAGTTATGGCACCTCCAGTACTCGCCTCAATCACTTTGTCATTAATGAGCTGTTGCAGCAAGTATCGTTTCATATTCTTTGTCATCTTCATTGAAGGCATGATGATATGTATACCGTCTTTGAATTTTTTCTTTGTCGCGTCGTATGTAATGTGTGGTCGGCGTGTCGCAAATGTATATATATTAAATTTATCAATCCCACCTGGTGTTGGGTTAACTATCTTTAACGCAGCTTGTGTGGTATTTTGACACAAATCGTACATATGCTCATCTGTAACCAGTGGATCCTTTCCATCCTGATAAATGTCGAGATCTATATAGTTTCCACTTAATGGTTGTTGTTTTTCGAGCCAATGTTGAGAATCACCATTAGCGCAAACTTTCCCGACGTGGTCGAAGAATGCCTCTTCGATCTGACTCGAACCTAGTTTGTAAGGGACCTTCTTCGCAAGGTCGATCACTTCAGTTGTCAGATCCCCAGGCATGTTTTTCAGATTATATTTGGTCAGGAAATGTTGCTGGGCCCGAACGGGTTTACTCACAGCCATTTGCTCGCGAGCCATCATCATGGCCTCCATTGATGCGGGTTCAACCGGATCCATGATGTATACTACTTGTGTTATACTTCTTAGATTAGTATTCAAATTTATAATTATATGATATAGTGAGGCATACGGTGTACTATGGGTTATAATACCCGAAAACGATATGTAATAGTACACCACCGACCATTCTTATGATGTCAGAATATTCGAACGAATTACCCGACCGGTGTTTAACTGACCACAAAATCATCATCAATCACTAAAAACCCATCGAGTATGCTCACCGCAACCATGTGAAATTTGTACGGCCCCCCAGGCATGCGACGCAACACTTGCTGACCATATACCACCTTTATGGGTTGATTCTGCTTTACAGATTCATCGAATCCTATAGATGATAGCAAGTCGCTATCGGTGTCAATATGTGAGTTATTGACATCATTTACATATTTTTTAATGATTGGGTTATACGTGGCCACATTCATCCGGAACCCATCAAGTATACACTGTTTTATCTTTTTCACCTCACCCACACCCGCGTCGAAATCGTTAAGCATGTGTTGTTTCATTGAGTAAGTCAATTCATTACCGATTGAGCTGCCTGGGATATTTCGGTATGGGTTAAGTCCTATAGATACCAACGATGAAATTATCGCGTCACGAATATTGAAAACATTTTTTAACATGCTGTAGTTGATCATATTCGTATCACACCATTTAATTATTTCGCCATGTACATCGCCGCCTATAGCGCCCTTGACTAGTTCTCGTATATTTTCATATATGAAAATATAATCAATGAAGTCGCAACCTATGAACAGTCGCGTTTTATATATCGATCGCACATCATCGGAAAAAATCTGCTGACGTTTATATTTGCGACCGAATAGCTTATCAGAACCACCCGCAACAAATGCCGCGATCGTAACGAGTGATAATATATTTGCATGGTGGGCATAACCTGATAGTATCATACATATAGCTTCGACATTAACATGGGGGAACTTCATAGCACACAGTGCTTTGATGGTTGGTCTGTAGTTGTCATCGATCATCCCAATCGCATAAAACTTTCGAAGTGTATTAGACAACGAATCATATGGTATTGGATCTAATAAGTCTATATTACGCATGTCAAATGATTTCATTTGATCGGTATCCACCAACACAGACCCATTCCAGTCGGGCAGAGCATGCTCTATAATTATGACCAGCACAATTTCGTCAGGAATGTGTTTGATGATGTCCGGTACCGTGTTTTCAATAAGCGAGTCGAAAATACGCTTCGTATACAATGGGTGCCATATACCTGGGAACGTCCTACCGACGCGCCCCTTGCGCTGCATTGCCATATTTTGTGTAATAGGCTTTTCAGCAACCACTGTCGCACCGTATATTGGATTCCATTCGGGTGACATGACCAACCCCGTGTCGATGCAGTATTTCAGCGAATCGATCGTCACACCCGTCTCAGCAACTGGTGTCGCAATCACAACTCGCCGTACCGGATGAACGACTACTCGCTCAGAACCAACGAACACTTTTATAGATTCGTATGGTTTGTATATGTTTTTATAGTCAATACCTTGCTTTTTGTATGTGTCTGATGTTAATTTGATCGATACGATAAAATCATCCCTACTTTGCGTATGTAGGTCGTTATTGTATGTCTGAATTGCATCCAATATGTCTCGCATCTTTGTGTTTGTCGAAACAAATGTTATTATATCCCTGCCGTATGGTGAATCATAGTCGTGTTGGTTTTCTTCATGTATTTTTATAATTTGTTTCACCGCCTCAACAACCATATTGCTGCAACTCAACGCGGGGTGAATCGATGCGATTGGCTTGGATTGGCCCATAACCTCTATAATATTCTCAGAACCGCATTCGAAATATTTGGCATATTTCATAGTGTCGAATGTGGCACTGGCTAAAATCAAGAATGGGCACAACGTGTTTTTAGAGTTGGCCTTAATGAAGTTCTTAAGCTTGTACATAGCTGAGTCTAAATGAATGCTACGCTCGTGACATTCGTCCAACATAATAAATGAATATTTGCGCATAAAATCTTCACTCGGCATGCTAGTAATCTGATGCGTAATAACCCCAATTGTCATAAATATGAGTCCCTTTATGGGTTTATTGATAAATATACCCGTCTGATATCCCAAATTTTCACCAAATCGCAAGAACTTCATTGACGGTATCTTCGCTATTTTGTTGGGTATTGAAATAGTTGTAAGTATTCGCGGCTGCGTCACTCCAATGCTGCGACCAGCACCAAGTCCCTTGCCAACAAAGTACGCATATAGCTCCGGCCCTATGGTTGTTGACTTACCAGATCCGGTTCCTGCTTTTATAATAAGTACGCGATCTTTTAACCCCTGTGGTTCAATATTGGCTTGACCACCTATAGATGTTGGCGTTCTTGCAGCAAACCACTCCATAATATACTCAATTGCTGTCATATTCATTATACGACCTCTGTCATAATCAGATACGTCTTTGGGAACGACAACCTTACCCTTCTGTAATAAGGTCACTGACATTATATATATATTAATATTCTATTCATGTTAAATTGAACGCGTTGTCGAAGTAAGTATACACCAATTTCAATGAAAATGCAAGCGGACGAAAACCAAACAATGCGAGAGATCACACGCGTGGCTGCAATGCGAGAAGAAATGTATTACCAAGACAAACTCGCACAACATCAATTAATTGATGAATTAAATTACCACGCCGACCTATATTTACGAATAATCCGCTTTATATATTGTACACTGTTTGCCATTATTGGTTTTAACATCATTCGTGCCATTTTGTCGTAACGTTTTGTCGTAAATGGTGTCAAATTCGCAAAAAAATAATAATGTGGGAAAATAGAATTAAATACGTATAGCCATGGTACTAATCGCACGTCGAAATCAAATACAGACGTGGTGGGAATGTAAACATTTTGGAATGCGCCTCGCATTTGCAGTTGGTGTGTGCGCTGTGATGTTTGGGTTGATTCTTTTAACAATATACTGCACCAAATTCATTGAAGATGATAAAAAAACTAACGGTCTCGGGTTCTTTGCTGTTGCACTTTGGATGCTCATCGGTGGAGCAACGTTGACCACCCTTGGCTAATCTAAAAAATACTCATCATGCTATATAACAGTGATAACGCAAAGCTACATACACCACACAGATTACCACATGCGTGATTGTTTGCGAAACCCGCAAGACAAGGAAATTTGCAAAGGGTGTCGAGTCGAGTCTATTGTTCACCGACACATCATACCCAAACTCGGCATGAGATATCACACGGATAGGGAAGTTGCATTCACGGAGTTGATGATTAAGAATATTACGCCACACTTACCACATCAGTTGGGGCATTGGGCATCCGATCTTGTCATATCGTATTTAGATCACATTGAAACGCATTCATTAATTATGGACAGCATGGTTGCTAAATACAAATCAACAGATGGTTTATGCGATGCTATTTTAAAAATATATGCACCCTCTGAAAGCGCATGGGTTAATAGAATAAGTAGCGCTACGTGTGCTGTCATCAACGACTGCATGCGTGTGTATTACAAAAAAATATTCCCCATAGAGATCGACAACGTGTGTATATTGGAATGGAGCGATGAACATTTGAGTAATACACAGGACCCGTTTGTTATGTGTGTGATCACAGATTAATATATATGATTGCAAGAGAGCATGCGAGTGATGTTGTAAAATATGAAAAGATACTCATCATTAAACTAACCAACTCTGATCGTACATGATTAAATATATAGTCTACAACTGATATAATAATCATGACTATACATGTACTCATTAAAAACGCAGCTATCAGAGTTCGCTTTTTTGGCAATCTGAGTGCCTCGTCGGTTTTTTTTAGTATTGTATCAGCCCGTTGCATTGTCAACAAATTATATACATTATAATATCTTTCATCATAATCCAACAACCGCTAATACTTCAATTGCGGCCGCTCTGTGTTTGGCAGTCGACTGTGTGACCAGCTCGCGTGCGAAGTCTGCGAATTGACTATCGGGTTTCATATTCTTAAGAACCATCACGAATATTTTCAACGCTCTGTACATCCCAATGCGTTGAGCAAATAAATAGAAGCAATGATTTGGAACGCCGCTATTACAATGGACCCCACCGTAATCATTCTGCGGACTGGTGTCACCGGTGTCGATCCAATACTTACCTTTGTATTTTTTTGGTTGTGGGCGTGTTGCGTTATGTGGGTCGCTCATACTGCGCAAATACTTCATACCTTTACCAACGTCTTCACCCATAAGCCAATCGAATTCGCCGAGTATATCGTCATCGGTGCGTTCATTTATATTATACTTGCGATATGTCCAATGCTCAAACGTACACCCTAATACATCACTGAAACTTTCATTCAACGCACCGGACTCCCCTTCGTATTTCAACCCAGATAACGTCTGTGTCAGTCCATGAACGAGTTCATGCCCGGTGACATCCAAACAACCCATCGGGAAGAATGATCGATCACCGTTACCATAAATCATATAGCTACCTGTGTTGAATGCATTATCAAGGCGTGGAAAGTTATGCAAAGACACAAGCACCCCATCGTCGTTCATCCCGTTGATCTTCAACACGGTATGCATAAATTCAATCCAATCGCATGTCATGAAGTGCACATCCACTGGGTTCAGTAGTGTGAGTATTGGGTGTTTGAGCTCTTTATCGTGCTCACCAATGGTTTGCAAATAATTCCATAACATCGTATTATATTCAACATTGACCATAGTCGGGTTAATTCCTGCCAGTTGGCGAACGTCGTATTGGCGATGTTGTGATAATCGATTGACTTGGGCATCAACGCACTTAACATAAATAGGCTTACCGTCTAGTCCGTCTATGGGTGCTTGTAGCGCAACGTTACCATTTCCAAAGTTATAAACGCGGGTGGTTACTTTTCCGAGATACGAAGTGTAAAGATCAACGTTGGTGTAACCAGCGGATGATCGTATATATGATGGTCTACCGTATTTTGCAATACTATCTGCGGCCAACCTGTCCGCGGTATCGTGGCATTTCCTTTTTGGGTTACGGCGAACCATATTGAAATGTCGCGTGACATACGACTGTCCGCATGATCTACATTCGGGTACTGTTCGACCGACGAGTGCCCCGTCTGGTACATCCGACGTCTCTGGGTCCTCTAACTCGCATGTATCAGTTTCTGGATCCGAATCGGATTCGGCACTCACCCGTTTGCATGCATCATCAATATGCGATCGTTTCATTGTATGTGTTCAACTTATATTCATCAAAAAATAAAGATTTAGATTAACTCATCGAGAGTGTCGAGTAAATGCGTCCGTTGATGTTTCCGATTGTCGACAATAATATAATCGTAGTTAGCAATTCTTATTTCACACATATGTTCCACCTCGCCAATTTTCTACCCACTATCCGTGAGCGGTGTTGACAATGAGTAACACACCGCGCTGGTTATCGGGTATACTGCGAAACGCCGTTAGGAACTCACCGGTTGTATAGTACGCAAGTTGTTCTTCACATACTATACCACGCTTGTGCCGACTGTCTGAGACCTTTGTCGCAGTTATGGCACTGAATTACATTCACAACAGTTATTGGCATTGTGAATGCGGTGGGGTATGTTAGAGTATAAAAAATCAAAAATCGACATCGAATTAAATCGGTGCTGGTTTGGCCTTGTTAGAAGAACCCAATGGACGACCACGGCGGCGCTTACCCTTGACTTCGACAACTTTCTTGAGTTTTGGTGGTTTTTTGGCATAGTCCTTTGATCGCAGACGGGGCACGTCGTACTTTTCAAATATCGGACGCACAATATCTCGGTTATCAACTATATATCTGGCAAACTTCTCATATGTTGACAACACTATTCTGCAGTTGGTGCATATATCTGAATCATTGAATGGTAAGTTAAGTTTACGTTGAAGTATACTGACTATTGCAGCACACTTTGAATCGACCGTGTTATTGTTATCGCCACGCATGTGTCGAGGCGTTGCTATTTCAATCAATTCGCGAGCGAATTTTTTATACTTCATTGGTATTTTGAACATGGTGAAGTATTGGGTGAATAGCGATTCTTCCGGATTATAGTATTTTGTGTATTCAATAACGCCATTTTCGTGCATTGTTCGAATGAGTTGGTTTCGCTGTGTCAGGTTAGTCTGTTTAATTCCCGCATATGTGCAAAATAGCTGGTCTTTTTGATATAATTTATGCTTTTTACAAACAATAGCAAGACATCGTATCAGTGCACCAACATATACAGTATCTTTTAACGTTTTATCATTTGCCATCTGAACAGTAGTCAACATATTTGCCGCTTCGATTAAAAAGTGCGTCGGGAATCGAACGTCGTGTGACTCGTTCGAATTAAACGCATTTAATTTAGACATAGCGTGCTCAACCATTTTTCGCTTTCGCTCTTCGGGTGATGTCTTTGGATATAAAGTACGCTGATATGCGTTACCATTGCCGCAATTGCCACGAATTCGACAGTACGATAACGATCCAGAATTATATTGTGCAGTGGCCGGTCCAAAACCAGTAACTTCGTCATTGATATATGATTTCATATTGGGGCACACTGAGCACTGTAGTATATTTTCAGTTTTGAACATTCTCTCACCACATTCGCATTTGTCGTATTGATGGACTATTGCATCATCATCGGTGTCACTTTTGTCATTTTGACCATCAGGGTCGTGACACATCGATAACAAGCTGTCATAGTCAAATTGCGATGAGTCCATCAAAAACTAACGTATGCTCTACTATACTACTTCTTTAATATATTTTTCAAATTTAACATATCGTTGATTAATCATACTGTATGCCACATGAGTGGGAAGTAATAATTACTTTTCATCCGGGACGCAGTAGAATTATTACATCCAATACAAACACCTTTAATAGATAATGTGGTCCTACCGCACAGTTTACATGGACCAACGCGGTTACAACACTGTATGCATAATCGAGTGCGATACACATCCACCAGATGCTTATTCTTGGTATTGCATATGTCACATTGCCCGATATGTTTGCTGTATTGTTTTTTACCAACCGATTTTCGTTTTTTAGAATTGAAACACACTATGCATAGCTTGTTTTTACGAATGTTTTTGTGTCGGCACTTCGCACATGGGCCCATACTTATCGCGTCACAGCATGATTGGCAATAAAATGAAAATTCATGGACGTCACCACCACTCGTGGCCTCGAATGACCTACATATATCGCAGCGTCGTTTGTACCATTTTGTATTTAGCATCAGGTTCGGATCAATTTCATTACACAAGATTTTGTAATTTAAGCGAATATGTCGCATACTGGGTGTTCTTTTTTGAAAAATCAATGAGTTATATTTTCATGAATTATGTGTTTAAATTGCCACCAACATAACATGGTTTTTTATATATAATATACAATGTTCAATGATGTCAAAGAGTACCATTGCAATATATTGGACCAACGCAGTGAAACACAGAAATCGATATGCGAAGCGTTGGAAGTAGTGCGGCAATTTATTATTGATCGTCGGCGTATCATGGTCGGTGGTATGATGTTGGACATGGCACTCAAGTTAAAGGGTGATCAGATATATGGACCAGATGTTTTGCCAGACTATGATTTCTATTCCCCAAACCATTTCCGTGATGCATACGATCTTGGTGAGTTACTGTGCAAAAAAGGGTTCAAACACATATCGGTTATCCGTGCCCGCCACATAACAACAATGAAGGTTCGAATTGATTTTGAAGGGGTAGCTGATATAACTTATTGTCCACAGGTTGTGTACGACATACTGCCAACACTCACATACAATAAGTTTATCATTCGGCACCCTCATGTACAGATGATTGACCAGCACTTAGCACTTAGCAACCCATTTGTAAACCCTGGGCAAGAAGTCATCTTCGAGCGATGGAAGAAAGACTGTGTGAGAAATGATGCCATATATAAGCACTACCCAATCGCGGCACCAAGTAAAAATGAGTTACCGTCCACCAAGTATGCATTTCACAAGGTCGATATTGACCACTCCATACTGGAGGGTAACTGCCTCGGTGGGTGGGCCGCATACCGGGCGTGGTGCGGAATTGCAGCAAATTCTGATATCGATGTGGTTGTACCGAAGTCGGTCACATTGCCGAAGTGGGCGCCTGTAACTATCCTGACGCAGAATATTGCAAAATACTGTTCAAATACATCATGTTCATCGCAAGAAAACTGCGGCGCTCTCCGATGCTATAACCAGTATTTCGACCACGTCCCTAAGCGTGTCGTATTCAAAAAAAATGGCGTGTTTTACGAAATGCTCGACACTGCCGGGATGAAAATAGGAGCCATCGGTAAGCTATGCGGGTTACAATATATCATGGTGTACATCCTATCACAGATGGTTTATAACATGGGTAATGAAAACATAAACATATATTCTCGACATTGTTATAACAAATGTCGGGAAATGATCGAGAACGCGTATGATATGCCTATTGAACGTGCCAAATTATTTTTACCACTTATATCAGTATACGGCGACACGAATATTTCACCAGCTATAACGACTTACAAAGAAAGATTCACAGCACGCTTGGTCAACCAACCATTGCCAAAAATTGCACCACCTGATGCATTTCCAAAGTATCCGGAATGCATGGTCAACGCTCAGTTTGATATATCAAAGTCAAAATACTTCAACATCGATGGGTCAAGCATACCATCATTTTAGTCGTTTTAAATATATATTCGAGTGAACATATATGTGATTGGCGTGTAACAATTTCTCTGTCAGAAAATATGCCAAGTGCCAATAAACACACACGGTATGAATTAGATATTGAGTATACCCAATGGCTATTGACGAGTGATTTAATAAATCGCATGATCACAAATTATTTTCACCATACGTTTGTCGTATATGACTTCCACAACATAGTGGAGCGGTTTCTCATGTCAATGTGTAATTCAAAACATAGAGATAGGAGAATAGCGCCGTGGACGGTCTACTATCACATCACCCGCACGGACCCATTCGTCAAACAGATGCATACCGAATTGATTCAGAAATGTGATGTGGGTAGACATGCTGATGATATTGTTGAACATATCGTATCATCTATAAATAAAACAGTATCATCAAAACCTCCCGTATATGACGCGTCAGGAACCATCAAAATATTTCGTCACCGAGTGTCGTACCGATCGTTCATGATTGACATGCAACCATCACAAATAGCAAAACTTAAAAGATATAACCGACGGGCCATGATGATAATGATTATCCGATACTGTTCAATCATCATCAAAAGTCAACAATGGTCGATGCCGTCCACCTTATTCGACGTCTTGTACAATAATTATAATGTTCGGTTCGAAGGGTTTGCATCACCTCTAAATAATTATTTGAGTAATTATAAAAATGCCGAGTACTGCAGTATGTTCGACATCGATAAAGAATTTGGAAGCATTGGTAGCATATATGACATTGATATATCAAACCCAATAGATGGCGTAAAATTAAACAGAATCGGGTGGATCATTCACCCGCCATATGTTGCGCAGTCCATATTGGATGCATTTCAAAAAATACACGATGGGTTGGAGAATGCACAACTCAACGGGATTGACATGTTTGTCATATTTATTGTGCCGTATTGGCCAGATTCAGATGTCTATCGCAAAATAAAGAGAACACATTTTGACCACATTGAAATTATCATGACTAGACACACTCACTTTTATGAAAACCACGGCCGCTTCATAAACTCCAGTTTTGACACATCACTATTTATTTTTGATGACAATAGTGATATTTGCAAATATCACGATATCATCAGTTCGATATACATCAAAAATATACCCAATAAAAACAACATACCACGGTCGCTGAAACTACTCATGGCCAATATCGACCACCAACAAATAAAAATAACTGATAAGGATGATGACACTAATATAGTAACTCTCAGTTCGGATACTAATAACAGGATGATGTGGAAATCGCAATACAACAGAGACAATGATAGTTATGTAGTGAGAAGGAAAGATATATCACCACTTATTGTAAAAATTACATAGATTATATATAATTGTCAAGCAGGCATCCAACCGAAAAATGAGCACACACCCCGGACCCAGTGGACTGATGGCTGCGGCGACCGGTCATACTATTAGTCATCAACCAAGTACATTAAACGCCGCTAAACGACCATGGTATACACATGAACGTTGGCGGTATCTTATTGGTGGATTTCTTGTCGCTTCTTTAATTACAGTTATTGTGATCGCAGCAACAAGTGGAGAAAAATTTACACAGCGTAGTTACAGTCATGAACTTCGTCAAAATAGCAACCCTTACACGCCATGGTCGCGAACGCAACATGAAGCGCAAACGTACCAAATACCAAAAAATATACCAGTGTACCAACCTGGACGGGGCGCACTCACACAGTACATGAGCACCCGCAACCCTGTGTTTGATTAATATTAAGTTCGCATATATGGTACGGCCATACCATTTTCCAGTAGCATAGATGATAGCGTTTGATTGCTACATGTACTGTCGAGATATATATCCGCAATCAGTCGGCCATACTTGCCAAATCCATAACATTTAACATACACTATTTTATCAAGTATTTGTTCACGTACCCAGTCGCGCGCGCGCATGCCTGCCATTATTGTTTCGGGTGTTCCGCTACGTATCTCTGGGGAATTCACGCCATATATACGAATGGCCCACCGAGTTAATTCACCATGGAATAAGAACACGGCATTAACAGTATCAGCATCATAGACTGACACACATTTGGCACGATATACCTGCCCATCTAATGTAAACTTGGGCGTACTTTTTGATGCGTTATGTAGTTTATCATACTTCGGCTCGTCATTTTGTATGAGTTTATTATGTTGGTTTGGCTCGCCATATTTCGAGTGTTCATCACGTTTACTACTTTTATGTTTCAGTATGTCCATAACACGTAGCTTGGGTATCGTACTCTTTTTTTTATCGGGTGGTCGGTGCCATTTGTCAGATCCATCTCGTTGAAGTCGGCGTCTTTTGCCGACTCTACCACCCATCAAAGTATTGATAAATCACCGTATATAATCTGTGCGCCACCGCGTTGAGTATAGATATTTTGACACGTGCATTTTATCGCATGTATATACCGATCAGTGCATACACTCGGTTATTGAACATGGTACTATCACCTGATAATAAGTCATGTGTAACATTTGCATGCGTCGTGGATTATATGCCGATATGTCTCAGGACCCATACGATATGTTTTTGTATGTTAGTGGTGGAAATAAAATTACTGATGACTTATTCGCAACATTGCTGAGAAATTACCAGCAAACTCTGTGATACTATTACCGTATGGGTCCGTAATGCGCATATCTATTGTATCGATATCGTAGCCCGCTTGAAATGAAACAATGTCCGCCATACCAACGCGGTCCACTATGCGACCACCGATCGGGTTATTTAAATATGTTTTATGAATGATGTGTCCCGCAGTTGTCTTGCGCAAACTGTCTTCATATATAACACGACTATTAGATAATATCTGACCCAACCACTTGTTTGAACCACCTGGTATATTTGCCTGCGATACGGTGTATGTGTCTGTGAGTGTGTCTATGATAATAACCCGATTGTCCAATAGTGGTATAAGCCATATTTTTTGATCCGGTGTCAGTATGCCACCACCCCATTTGCGTGCGTTCACTATATTATTCACCGGTGATGGCTCTTGTGATATATCTGCAAATGTATACAATGACGCAACGGTTCCAAGTCCTTGCAGACCGACGGGTGATGAAAACGTTGGTGGGTCAGTTGCGGTATCTAATACCAGAACGAAGTCTTCCGAAAATGGAACACAATAAATTTTACCATTAGGTGCCAACACCATGTCCGAATACAATTCATAAGCAGGGCCATATACTGGCTGCGTTGGTATTAATGGATCAAGTAATTCCGATACCGTCTCGCCACCCGTGCCACCGACATTACTGATAACCAATATACTATTTCGAGTATATAGCGGTGCGCAGTATATCTTATTATGCGTTGGTACATAAACGCCGGAGCTATACATTGGAACATGTGGGAACGGGTTTGCTAATACAGTCATGTCAACAATTTCGCGTATGCCATTATTAGTAGTATCCACTACACCAATACGATTGGGCATTCGAAATGGTACGCCGTATATTTTGGTGCCGACCAATACACCACTTGAATTAATCGGGGTAGTTGCACCGCCTGTTGTAGATGACCCCTCTAAAATAGTGATCAACGTAAATCCCGTGTCGACATCTGCGGCATTGGTGACAGCACCGCTAATAACATTATTAATTGTTACTATAGGGCCGAATACGGTTGCCGAAAACGCGACATGGTTGTCCATAACGTTCTGTAACGCATTGGCCACAGTTTCGGCTGTATTGTTAACAGATATGTTTACTTCAATTTCTGTGAGACCACCGGGTATGGGATCTATACTACCGTTATCAACATTAAACCAAACATAATAAGACGTCGTTGAATTTATTGTGAAATATTTACCACTTAATGAACTTGTCACATCTGCGATAGTTGTTATTTCAGTTATTTCACCAACCTCTGCAAACCCGTTAAGTGCAGGTATGGCGTCCCGAACAATTGTATCATTACTTGGGTCGACCACTGCCCAGTATCGGTCGAAGTATGGGACGAAATAAATCTTATCATTGGGTGCAGTTATTGCTTCCGACCAGCGAAATGTTGTATCAAACCCATCACCTGCGGCACTGATCGGCATTGTTGTAGTGTCACCAGAGTTATCAAATGTATTCACTATCAATACGGAATCTGCATTAAATGGTGCGAAGTATATTTTCCCTTGCTTCGATTTAGCGGCGCCTCTCCATTTATACGTTGTTAGTGGTGTCGTGATCGTACTCACATTGGCGGTATCTTTTGCAGGATTAATTATCAGCACTGCCTCAGCGCTCAATGGTGCACTATAGATACGTATTTCAGTGTTTGTTGTGTTATCACTAATATAATAATTTAAAATTGTTTTAACGAATGTTCCTGATAGCGTAATTGTGGATTCCGCACGAATTTGAAAATCGACTTGATTGGTAGATGTATTAAGTATGTATTCTACATACATTGGATGTGCGACACTTGCTGCTGCCTGAATACCAAACTGCGTTTGCATTTCTATTGCTAATTCGTATAGATTATACTGACCGTCCGCAATAGTGATAGTATAATCAGTAATTGAATCATTTAGTATGATAATATTACTATTCGCATCAACCGTGTGAACTATTCGCGCGTACTCGATGGTACTCGGCACGCCTTGAAATGGATTTAGGGATCGACTTACCGTCAGTACGTAGTTGCTCGAATTTAGTGATGTTACACCATCGCTTGTTAGTGTGGCACTCACAGCAGTTTGCCCAGGCGCATCAAACCCTAAAGTAATATTAATAAGACTATCAGATGCGATATAAAAGTTAAGGGTACTTGCATTTGCGATAGTGTATTTATCGCCTGCAAATGTACACGACCATGTAGTGATCCCAAATGCGCCAGCTCCCGCATTCAGCTGAGTCTGTATCTCGGTGGCAAGCGATGCATCGGTATACGCACCGACCGTTATCACAACATATGCGCGCGACAAAATATTCTGTGCCAATATTAATACATTATTGCTGTGATTTATCCCACCCAATGTGATCGCTGGCATATCGATACTCATTACTTCAACCCTCGTTACATTCCTGATCGGGTTAAACAATGATATAGAGAAATCATAAGCTGTCCCTGACGTTCGAAACGAACTGTCGATGTTAACAAGATCGACCTGATGAGATGTTGACGACATGTTACTATATCAGCATGTGAAAAAAAAATAGACTATTTTAGTAATCATGTGGTCATGTTGGAACGGCGTAGATCCAGTCATATAATTCGCACTTTTTGAGACGTTTGCCATTTTGTATGTTAGTAATACCCAATGATAGTGCAATTGCCGATACCTTGGAATAGCTTAAATTAGGTTTGGTTTGCTCGATACACTGCTTCCGGAACTCAACGGTCCTCAGGTACGGTGAGTATATGGGATCATCGGCCAGCTGCGGGTGATCGACTTCATTTAATTCATGACCATCAATGGTCAAATCATCTAACGATACACCTTCGATCTGTTCACCGAGTGCGTCGACATCCCATTTATCGCAGTAATCCATGTCATCAATAACATACCCAGTCAGTATTTTATTACAATGCTTCATTACGCGGACATGTTTGGTATTGCGCATGTACCTCACGTCCGCACATATGCTCGCGTTATTTGTAAATATGATATTGTGTTCGTCACCATCGCGCTTACTATCGTCATGTATACGTATCTGCTCGGTGTACGACTGTTGTGACACATCCGTTCGATATCGACGTATCGAAAACCCAATCATGTGCAATGCATGAATCTCACTCATTACGTCTTGATAATTTATCAACTGCGAGTTGCGGACTAGTTCGCTGATATCAAATCTGGGTGAGTCGGTGTTATAATCTATGGACGGCCTATGCATAATTATGAATAGATAAGCGGCACTATCATGCTTATCAAGTCGTTCAAACCATTTTGTTCTGTCCGACGTAGTCAACACATCATTGATCATTTGTTTAAACCTTAACACGAGAAAATGCATATTGCATATGATCATTGATATTGCATCCATATATAACCGGTTGGGTGTGTTTATCATAATCGACCCGCTAAAGTGTTTTGACATATGAACCAGTGAACACGTCGTGTGTGGATTACATAATGTCATATATGTTGCATTGCGTAGCTGTGTTGTATACTTATTATGCAAATATGTTAAAAAATGTGGATCGACAATAAAAAGGCCGAACTGTTTGTTTGCCATCCAATTCTGTAGGCAGTTATACTATGTATTGCTCGCTTCTTTAATATATTGATACTCATTTGTCGCACTTTACCATATGCTTCTTCACACCAGACTTAGATTTGTATGACTTATCGCACCTGACGCAGAGATATACCTGATTACTGCCATTTACTGGCGGTGTTAGTTTGTGTGATTTGCGTGGGTTTTTAACATTAGTGACGTCTAAATTTTCCATCGGGTATACTATTGATAATACATCGTCATCACCTTGCTTCTTTTTACGAGGCATGCCCGGTGTACTTGGCCTGTCTGGTTTAGTATCAATGGTGGTTTCCACATCATCGGAATCGCGCTTTGCTTTCTTTGACATTGCTCAGATATATTGATTTACTATCCTGCTTTAAAATCATTTGGACGTAAATATAAGAGCCATATAAATGCGACTATTCAATAAAATCACCCAAATAAAAAATGTAAAGCAATATCACATGAGCTGTTCGATTTACCCGACTGGTTTTGAGTCTCATCAGTAGTGGTTGATCTCATTATGTCCGAAATTGATCGACCATACTTTCATCCATGACGTAGGTGGGGTATATAACGTGTGGAAATATTCAAATTCGACTATCTCGTAACTATTCATATAACGATGGTCCAACAAGTTATAGTGTCGTCAGTCTCGAATATGTGCGATACCCAGACTGGATCGATGATTCGTAACATATCGTCAAATATCAACACCTTCATGACAATTAACGACATATATCACAGCGCTGGCAAAAAATAAATAGGGTCACCGACATGGTAGAAACTACCATGTCAACCTATTCACACCGAGATATCACTTATCTGTTTCGTAATAAAAATGTCATACTAATTTACACACATTACCGATATACACCAACACCATCCCATGATTGACCAGTGTATTTATTTATCCATGTCGGTGTGGACTGTACTGCTTCATGACATTTTTGCCTTGGGTCCGCACAATTAACTTTTGCCATCGCATACCATGTCCATACTTTTAAATTTTCTCGAAGCTTTATACACGGTGGGCAGGTATGTGAGTAATATAAAACCCATCCCTCATTATTGATAACATGCACCCTGTAAGTCAAGGAATAGTATACTAATATAATAATACATATGAGCATAACTGCGCCACATACACCTGCCCGGCACAAGTATTGTCTTTTTGTAAGCGACGCACGTACGTGCGTGGCGTCCGTAACTTGTACAGTTGTCTTTGCACCCATTATATAACGCAGATTATAAAAATCTGAAGATATCCAACAATGTCTTATTTAAATTTGAATATTGAATATCAGATATAAGACCAACGGCTGATTCATGGATCCTAAAAACAATGAGGTGGAAAGTGAGATCCCCACAATGTACCAGACTGAAGCGATTGTTCGTATCATCAACTCGGAATGGACTTGTCAAAGAAACACTCTGACCAAAATTAAAGAATGGATGGATAGTCGGCTGCAGGATGAATTGAATCTTTACTACCCATTCGGTCTTGAATATACCAAGGCAGTATTTGACATTGATTCAATAAGACAAGTGACAATGATTGTTAATATCATGGTGGAATACCTTGGCAAAATCAACATAGATGAGTGGGGGACCATTGAAGAGTGCGTGAAACTAACTGAGTTGATCACACCGGAGTATATTGACCAGTTAGAACTCATAACATCCGCAGTCGCGCAAGTGGCTGAATTGAACATGCAGGAAAACGCTCACGATGATGAGTTCAGAAAGACACTGGAAGATGGAATCAAAATACTGTCGGATATGTCGGAAACATGCTCACATTTAGTTGATGACGAAGTTTTCGCAGCGTTAGTGTCCAGATATGTGTGTGCATATTTAAAAGTCGTCATAAAGCACTCAGCGATTATGATGCATTGCGGTGCAAAACGTGTCCGCCATGATATATTCAATCAAGCAATTCGAATGACCCTTATCCACAGTAATGTGCATCAACAGCACTTGAGATCATACAACCTGGCATATACTGCGTTGTATGAATCATTGGCAGCAACGAAGTATGTGGCAACCAAAAAAGTGTCAACTGCAAAAAAATAGACTATTGAGACACACACCGTTCGCTGATTTATGATCCCGTGAATCCGAGTGATGTTTTAAAACTTTGTGACTTATCATTGACAATAATGTGGTACATGGTTTCTTCTTTTTCTGTTTTCTCAATTGACAAGATTTTAACCACTGATATACGAGATACTGCACTTTTAATTGTTTTGTCTAATATATCTTGCATGCGTACGTTGCTGAGACGAAACACCATTGAAAACGTATTCGTGTCAGCGCGAACGTACTCGCCATTTGGTGTATTAATAATTCCATACATGTTGAACAGATCTGATATATCATTGATGACGGTTGGCATATCAGATTTCAATTCGATGTAATATTTACTATTCTCACCGGGTTCTGTTTGGTAAATGGACGAGCTGGTCGACACGAGTGCATCAATATAACCATGGCGAAAATCTTCTGAGTATGTCCACACCGATGTAGGCAATGCTTTACCCGTAATTCCATATCGTTTGATGCACTTTCGCATTGCTTCATTTGTTGCATATATTTGAACAAATCCGTTACTGTCGTCTTTCTTGCTTATGATCGTTTTATCACGTTCTAAAATCCATCGCGTAATAACGGCAACGGCGACTTGGTTTTTAGAATCAACACGCCAAATCATTACCCCATCCTGAACACCAAATAATAAACCAATCACAAACCCATCCGTGTACGTGCCTTTATCTGAAGTACTTATATGGGCCGATACGGTTGTCATGACGTTACTACCAACTGCTAATTTTTTTGTTGCCACAGACGTGATGTTTACTTTTTCTTTTTCGTTCGTGTCTGAGTTGTCGGTCCCAGTCGTTGCTGGTGAGATAGCTAGCCAGGACTGGTTGGAAGAACAATAGAATCGTCTCTGCTGTTCGGTTGTGATACAATACACCGGCAACTTTTCAGTGCGTTTAATTGTTGCAATACTCGGCTTGCCATCCGAGTTAATGACTTGAAAATATGTCCCATACAGCGACTCAACTGTAAAGATACCTAAATGCGTTTGAATACGCAAATCACCAGTGACAGCACCAACACATGCCGCATCATCGCTCAATGTTGGGTCACTCAATTTTACGTTATGAATATTTTCAACGTCTGCCGGTGCCGCTCTGGGTATGTTACGCTCAGCATTACTATTTTCACACTTAACGGGATTCATTACACCTCATATTGTACAATATTTATCACTTTAAATTATGCCATTGATGATTATTATTTCTACATCACATCTTCGTCATCATGTTCTTCGTCTTCATCCCCATCACTTTCGTCATTTATTATATTCTGAACAGCGTTTCTAACGTTCGGCTTGCATACGTGTGATAGTTTATTATTTTTGATGAACTTCGCATGCAATGTGTCGCCGCTGAACAACTCGATGATGTTGTCACTGCTGTTAAATTCCATGGTCATATTCGATGGCATAATACCTTCAAAGTCATCACAATTCAAAACCCATTTACGATTCCATCTCTGCGATATGTTGCATATGAGTGGTTTGTTCATGAGTATATTTTCATTGCTATCCATCATCAATATATATGATGGATATGCGTTTTTGCCAGCTGTGGCCGTCCCATTTTTGTCACCTATATACATGTAAAATTCAGACAATCCGGCTTGTTCTTTAAATACATCATCGGCTTCCCAAAACCCAGTTATTCGAATTGTCTGTAATCTTAGCACGAATATCGTGATAATAAACATAACGATGCACACATATAACACATACATTGCTAATATATTATGCTCACCAACGTGTTGAGTAATGATTATCAATTGAGTATGTTGGATCTGAGTGGATGTGGTCGAACTAATTGTCTCGTATTGCTACCAATTGAATATGCCAACATGTTAGTGGCGAGGTTGGTGAACATACGCGGACTGCCCCGGGTTGATCCAGCCATTGCTTCCATTATGCCACTGAACACAAACAGTGTGGAATAGTTATCTGGATTTATCGCACCCACTATCGCAAACAATAAAAATCGACCAATACTCCAACCAGTTAGTCGGTCATATTCGCAACCCGTGTATGGTAGCGCACATTTTATATTCTTCGCAACATCGACTTCAGGTATATTGTATGATATCACATCGCCATATGTTGGTGATATATGATAATAGTAAATATAAAACAACATTATAATTAGTGCATATATGCATAAATATCCAATTTTGAGTGTTGGTTTTAACTGACGCACCCAGTATGTCATGCTGTGATTATTCTATATAACCGCATTTTAAATTTGAAACACTGTGTTACAAATATATATATACGAGCGATATGGGGGTGACCAATTTGTTTAAAGGCATTGAACCAGTAGTTGCACGAGCCACCATAAAAAGGTTAGTGAAGGAATATGGAATAAAAAGTGTCGCACTCGATTTGAGTTGCCAATTTCACCAACACGTCAAGGGCAGCCGACGCATAGTTACTGACTCGCATGGGAATATAACCAACCATTTGAGCGGTATAATATCATTGATTAATTCATTGTACGGGGGTGGTATCACCAAAATTATTGGCGTATTTGACAACCGATTGCCAAACAAGTGGAAAGCTGGTGAAAATACCAAACGGCGGGCCAACAGAGATCGAGTAAAACGGGAAATGAGCGCCGACGATAACGATGATGAGTCGGCACACCGTCGCCAAAAACAATTGTTCACAATTAGTGATGGTATGGTATTAGATGCACAGTGTACACTTGTTATGCTCGGGATTGACATATATGTGACGCCACCGGGTTTTGAGGCGGAGGCTATGTGTTCTCAGTTACAACACCGTGGTGTAGTTGACGCAGTTGTGACAAATGACTCTGACGCATGTACTATTTTTGGAGCCAATATAATACGCAAAAACCTAGGTACTGCACATTACTCAATGTACAGCATGCAATCAATATTGGATACGTATAATCTGACCAAAGATGAACTTATCGATTGTTGTATTCATATGGGGTGTGATTTTCATCCCGGTAGTCGTGGAATTGGTTTTAAAACATATCTCAAACAGAAAGACGTCCTCAAACTCAGCGATGAGCAACTTGCTGTCAAAAAATATGTCACCGATGTTGTACCAATGGCTGAATTATCAGTGGCTGGCCACTGTGATTTGCCGAGACTGACACATTGGTTAGTACACCAGCGTGATTTTTCAGAGCGCGCTGTAAAAAAGCAGATGGCCAAGTTAATGGAATATCCGCATGATATTCCATTAAGCGATGAGTACATCGACGGTAAACAGTGGGTTGATAAGTATCTGCCTATTCGTGACGTGGCGGATGGGTATATTTCCGAACTCTCAGAACTCAGTGAACTCAGTGAATTGAGTGACTCTTAATCATATCATACATCCGTTTCGTGGCCCTTAATTTCTCCGGTATCTGACACACCGTGGATGACACCACTCGTCGGCGATGGCATGAGATATGTGCCGGACCCATGCTTCATATGTGCGTTTATTCTGCGATCCATGATAATATCATCGTTACCGGTGATGTCGGGTACCACCCTCTGCTCCCCACATGGTTCATCACATATCTCTTTTTTCTCACGTAGCTCAGCGCGGTGCAACTCAGCGACTACTTTCTGTAGCTTATCAACATCACATCGGAGGTCGTTAGCAATACGCGTGAGGTTTTTTATAATAGTACAACTAGTGGGAACTTCTGTTGACATACTGGTAATATGTATATTAATAAATACCATCGGTGTTTAAATTTGAATCTGATATGAGCATAAACATATCAACAACATGCCATTCATCACTGATCATTCGAATCTAATCAACGAATGTTTCAAGTATGCCATGCATATGGAACTCATTGACCTGATTAAGATTGTTGGTAACACTGACGCTAACAATATCAAAAAAACAAAAATTACCATACGTCTGCAAGATAATTCTTTCAATCCGTTCGGTACGTGCAGTAAACCACTGGAGGTGTTCGAAAAAATACATTATCACTGGATGTTCAAAATCGACAAACGATACGCTACAGGCAGTGAAAAATATAACTACACGCCCTCTTGCCCCATATATAATGAAAGTATGGAATGGACCGGATATGTTTTAATGGGTCGCCTATCGAAAAACACAACGGTTACCGTGTTAGACATTGATGAGTTTTGGAATACCCCCAATATATTCGTTCCCGAGATCTTCAAATACCCTGGTGGGATAAGTGGCTATCGTCATTATGTTGATGTCAATGGTGCGAAACACCCAAGGGAAGTTGCGCATATCAAAAACGAATTGCAACATGCTGTATCAAAACGTACCGCCAATGATAGTACGTTTGAGTATTGGAGGGTATCACATAAAATTGCGGCGTCAATTGCATTTCGAGGAAAGCAGTGTTTTGATGAACTCGTTGATAACCCCTATCTAATGAAATTCATACCGTATTGATGATGATACCGATCCGGTAGGCATCTTGACTATGTAGATAAAGTGTCGATTTTTCAACATCAACCTTTAGTGTGCGCGTACCCACCTTCATGATCTTGAAATGGCATTGTGCGCAATATATCAGATGGGACATCGATTTCAGTACATCCGGCTCGCCCTCGAGGTCACCCATATCCATTGTGTAATCACGGGATACGACACCAAGGCACAGACTATATTTTTTTCCATTCTTGCATTCCACATTGACCTGGCCGACATCAACCATGATATCACGACCCCACCGCATATCGGCATCCATGCCTTCCTGTTTCGCCACTAATTCTTTGAGTGGCCTATCTGCGAATGCTATCATTGACTTAATGAAGTCCTCCGTGCTCTGTCGTTGCTCATCATGCGACTGTGACACGTTAGGCAGATACATCTTAATATTAATATATAAAGCCCCGTTAAAATTGAATATAGATTCTGATATATATACGGAAAACAGAATGTCATCAGTTAGTAACCTGCAAATCGGTAGACAATCACTAGTAACGGCGTGTTTAAGTCAATATCGCATGGCTAGAAAACGGCTCGGTAACGACAGTAATGTCCAAATCGCATTTGTGGGCGACGATGCCACTCGATTCGCATTCAAGATCGAGGGAATCACGGGCGATGATATCGACCCAACTGGTCGCGAATTTGAAGGTGGACAATACTTAGGTGTGATATGGCAAGACAGCCTAGAGAACCCTCCGAAATTCATAATGTACACACCCAATGGAGTCATTAAATGTAATGTATCAGCCGTATGTGTTTCCATATCCGATTACCATCGGCAAAACTACCGACCCGTGCTCAAAATATATGGATTTATTACTAACATAATGGGTGCTATTAAGTGTTGGCGAGATACCGAACATGGCATTAATCTGCTGTATGACGGAGATGTTGAGAAACAGGTGGTCAATATTCGCAGGCTTGCAAAAACGAGCAAAGCATATAACGAAAAATATCACCGAGATATACTTAAATTATTTGAGGAAGAATCTCTGACCAGTGATATTTCGACCAAGCTCGCGAAAGTCACACTCGATGAAGAAGCGGTTGAGAAGAGTAAAGCTGATATGCTCAAGACAATCAATAACAAAAAACCAGCAACGCGAACCCGACCCACACGCAAGCCTAAGTTCCCCCCAGTATGTGATGAACATGACGAATGCGAGTCGGTAGGTGTGGAGAAGGAGTGATGACACTATTGTTCATTGTATTGGGTGGGGGTATACTTATACGTTACTTGGCGTGAATTATATTAGTGTGATGAAACATACTAAAGAAACGTGTGTAGTATAATGTGCCTAGGGCCGGTGCTCGCGCGGTTTTTATAAGGCTGCGTTGCTGGGATCAACACCCAGTGGGCATATTTTTTGTCATTTTTTATTCATATTTGAGTTTCAAGTTCTGTTACCTGATATAACACGGCTTTTGCATATATCAGCAAGTATTTCGAAGAATTGTTCAAATGCGACAAACCGAAGGGGGGGTGTAAATCATAGTTGGTGTGGTGTGTAGAACGTGGCATCAATGGGTGGTCCCAGTCATTTCATCGTGTTGTCGGCCAATCACATGGTGTGTGATTTGGGCGCTTGCCCGATATCGTGATACGTTTTATTCCATCGGTGATGATTTCTGCAGACATGTAAAAAAATTATTAAGTTTGTGATTAGTTTCTATTTTGTGACATTGATTATTACACGCAAGCATACTCTTGGATGTTACCAATACGGCTACCCTCTCCCCAATTACCGCGTATACCTGCGATACGAGTACCCTCGGGGCATGTTAGATATTTGGAATTTTCGTTATCTATGAATAAACGACCCACGGCATCTGCACCACCGGGTCCAACATGGCCGTACGGCATCGCATTTAATCCATCCGGTGTAAAGTCGTATGTTGGATTTCTATGATCTGCGTAGTTCGTTCCTCCACCCATCATATACGCATTGCCATCACTGCATTTTATACCAACACCCGTCGTATGGATTCCATTAGTTGCACGAGCTTGCGTTATGTGTTCCCCCTCCGAGCATGCTAGTTCGTAGTCTTTGCTAAATAAGTTGTTTGCCCACTTATCTATGTCAGCAGTTCTAGTCCGTAAACCATCCGCAGTTGGGTAGTCTTCAACACCAATCCACTGCACCGTCTTTTTCGACCCCGTTGCAAAGATTACAATTAACGTAATAATGCCGACTATGCACAGTACTATTAATATCGTCTTTTTCGGGTTGCATGCGATCCACGTTTTTTCACACGGTGGTTTTGACATTGATGCAGGCATTTCCGCCAACCTTACTATTCTATATGTTATGTGTGTAAATAATATCACACGTATGAAAAAAACAAAATGTGTTTACTTAACCGGGGGGGGGGTGGTTGTACCTGCACGAGTCGCCCCCGTTCAGGCTGTCACACCCACGCCCGTACCTACACGCAGGTTTGGGGTACCCGAGGTGGCGCATTTGGCATCTGCGATTGTTACATAGCGACCCCCAATAACACTCACGGTGAACATGCAGGCACAAGGGTACTTTGCATTCCACGCCGTTTGGACAACCACCGAACCAACCCTTGGGGTGTTTGCGACGACAGTCGGGTGCATAGCAATTCAACCCGTGCGTGCAATCACCCGACGAGCGTGGTGCGACCGGCGACGATGCATTGCTTGTGGCAATAAGATCGTTATCGGACGGCGACGATGCATTGCTTGTGGCAATAAGATCGTTATCG
>Ga0115008_10000146_pt1 | contig 45030 bp, 39 predicted proteins | sample FraStrMetagenome_FD_87164 | JGI IMG/M metagenome (GOLD analysis project Ga0115008, IMG submission 87164) | Marine eukaryotic phytoplankton communities from Arctic Ocean - Fram Strait ARC3M Metagenome | ecosystem: Environmental > Aquatic > Marine > Oceanic | place: Fram Strait | collected... | reverse complement strand
TTTTATAGTCTTTATTCGTGAAAATATTTTTTAGAGTCGCTTTTTCAGATTCGTAAGTCTCTTCATTCCCTTTTATTGGTAGGAAGGCTACATTTACTTTTTTGACACTTTTCAAAGTTTCTTTTAATTCGTCAGAAACAGCATCAGATTTTAATTGTAAAAAACTCGTAGGAATATCTACAGTCATAAAACCTGTTTTATTCTGGCTATCGACCAAATAGCTCTGAAGTGATTTTTCGTTTTTACAAGAACTCACTAATATTGCTAAAAAAAGCATTGCTAGTACTGTGGTAATTTTCTTCATTTGTCTGTTTTTAAAATTGATTGTATGTAGTCAGGCTTCATAAAAAAAAACGAACCATACAATCCTGTTTATTACTTATTCTCGTTAACAATCTTATCTGTAAAATCAGACATTTTATTAATATCTATGTTCCCTATTAATGAAAGCACCATCGATTCAGAGATTCCTTTTGTTTGTTTGTCTAAACCTTTTACAAACATTAAAACTTCACTAACGTAGTTTTTATTTTTGGTAGCTTTCACATAGATTTTAATTCGAGAATCATCTTGTTTAATTCGCATTAACTGCGTCAAATTTTGCTTTTTGATGGCTAAATTTACCATATTTTCCATTTTTGATGCGATTGCAGTATCATCTGTTGAAAACATTTTAAACTCCTTTAATTCATTGATCATCTCAAAGGCTTGCATAACCTCATTATCATTTAAATCAGTATTTTTAGGTTTAAACTTATTTAACAATTCAAAAGCATCTTTGGTAACTACTACCATGTCTACTCCGTCCATGTCTTCTAATGAATCAAAAAATGATTGTGCGTTTGTTACCATTGGTGTAACTGCTAACACTATTAATAGAATTATTTTTTTCATAATTTCTGTGTTTACTTGGTTTTATTTTAATATTTTATTAATCTTATTCTCATAAGCATATAAGTTTGCAACTGCTTGTTCTCCTTTTTTAAGGTTTGTAGATAGCAACTTGAAACCCTTACTTACTTGAGCAAATATTTTTTCAGCTTCTTTTCTCTCTTGATACTCATCATATGTGTTTTTACCAACAAATACGCTCAACAATAAAACTACTGATGCTGCTACTGATAGCCATTGTAAGTTTCTTCTTTTAGATTTCTTGGGTTCTAACTCAATGTCTTTTGTGTACGTTTCATCTTTCTCTTTTGTAAAATATGTAAACATAAACTTATATTCTAGCAAGTGAGGTGCTACATTTCCTTCTGTAAAATAGTTTTTTAAGGTTGCTTCCTCTTGCAAAGATGTTTCTGCGTTTAAGTATTTTTCTACTAATTTTTCTATGTTAGCTAACTCCATAGTTGTGTTTTTTAATTAATGCTTCTCTTATTGTTTTTCTTGCTCTAGACAATGCAACTCTTACTGCTGTTGGCTTCATATCTACCATTTTGCAGATTTCATCAAAATCATATTGCTCAATATCTCTTAATTGAATAATAATTTTTTGTTGTTCTGGTAGGTCTTCAATCAATTTGTGTACTTGGTTTACACTATCTCGATATTCAATTTTCTTATCTAAACTTGTATCTTTTTCTTTATAATTACTGTGTATTAAGGTTAAATTACTTGCTTGTTTGGATTTTAAACGATCGTAACAATAATTTTTTGTCATGGTCATTGCAAATGCTTCAATATTTCTGTAATCAGCTATTTTTTCTCTGCTTCTCCATAATTTAAAGATAAGTTCTTGTGTTGCATCTTCTGCTTCCTCTCTAGAAACTAGCAACCTTTTTGATAGTCTAAAAACTTTATCTTTAAAGGGTAAAACAATTTTTAAAAAATCTGATTGATTCATTCGTTATTTTTTGCGAATCTAATATTTCTTATTTTTTATATTAGCTATTCATATTAATGACGATAAAGAATTTATTTTGTTACATCAAAACATAAAAATAATACTAATAATGTTTAAATTGCGTTAGTTTTACTATGAACATTTATGTACCCTTAATGAACAAATTATTTAAGAACAGTTTTATTTTTATTTTAGTACTAAGTTTTTTTAATTGTGCGGAAGATCTTTACGAAGTTCCTGATAATTTGATTGTTCATGATTTTGTTTGGAAGGGTTTAAACGCCTATTATTTACACCAAGATAAAATTACAGATTTATCTGATAGACGTTTTAATTCTGATAATGAACTGAATGCTTACTTAAATACGTTTACCAATTATAACTTACTTTTTTCTAATTTATTAATTACAAACGATAATAAATCTAGCTTAGTTGAAGACTATAACACAATTGTTGACCCAGAGTTAAGAGCTGCTTTTACAAACGGTTTAGAGTTTGGCTTACTCAAAGAGCAAGACTCAGATACTATTATCGGTTACGTATTAGATATCTTACCACTCTCTTATGCATCTACTCAAATAATTTCCAGAGGTGATTATTTTTCTGCTGTCGTAGATAGTGATAACGATACAATAAATTTAACAAAAAAAAATTATGAGGATTTATTATTAAACTACAATCAAGATACTTTAAAATTAGTGATGGTAGATTATGACGGAATAGATGTTTCACCAAACAGTAAAAAGTCTGAATTAGTTAAGAGAAGCTACACACACAATCCTATAAGTTTTGAAAGTACTTTTTTATCTGATGGCAATACTATAGGTTATTTAATGTACAACAATGACTTTTCAAAAAATTACATAACTGATTTAAATAACACTGTCTTAAGCTTTAAAAATCAAAATATTAACCAATTAATTTTAGACTTACGTTATAACATTGGTTCTGGTGGTTATGTTGAAAACATTAAAAAAATTGCCGCTATGATTACTGGTCAGTTTACGGACAATATTTTTTTAAAAGAAGAATGGAATGTTAAAGCTCAACCTTGGTTTTTAGCAAATCAGCCAGATTCCTTACTAACCAAGTTCCCATCAAAATTAAATTCAACTACCACTATTAATAGTTTAAATTTAACGGATGTTTATATCGTTTTAAACGGATCTAATTTTACAGGTTCTTCTACTGTAGAGTTATTAATAAACAGCTTAAAACCCTATATAAACGCCCATATTATTGGAACTCAAACCTCTGGAAACAATACAGGTTCAATTACTTTATATAATTCTGAAGATTATGATTTTCTTTTAAGAAATGAAACGCATACAACAGCTTTGCAACCCGAAGTGTTAAGATTCTTTAATAAAGACGACCAAACATATGAGAATGGTTTCACAGCAAATTTATCAATTTGTCCTAATGAAGATATTTTAAACTTAGGAGTTTTGGGAGAAATTACAGATCCAATTTTAAACAATGTTTTAAATTATATTTCTACTGGAAACAATGGAGCCAACTCAAATTGCAATCCAAATAATTTTGAATTTATCTATAATTCCATAAATGCTCAGAGAGAAGTTGATAAAGGGGTATTTATTAAACAAGATTTACCTAATACTAATTAAGATGAAAAATATAATAAAATTAAGTGCATTATCAATTATTCTTTTTTTTAGTTCTTGTACTAAAGATGATAACATAATAGAACCTAGTGTAAATGATGATATCAATTATTTTGTATGGAAAGGACTCAATGCCTACTATTTATGGCAAAAAGATATTCCAAATTTAGCTGACAATAGATTTGCTAATTTTGACGAATTATACACTTATTTTAGAGGTTTTTCTAAGCCTGAAGATTCATTTGAAAGCTTGTTAAATAGACCAACAGATCGTTTTTCTTGGATTGTAGACGATTATATTGCTTTAGAAAACTCATTTCAAGGAATAACGTTAAACAATGGAATGGAGTTTGGCTTGGTGCGTTATGAAAATACACCAACAAATATATTTGGATATGTTAGGTATGTGATTCCTAATTCTGACGCAGCTTCTAAAGGAATTACCAGAGGAATGATTTTTAATGCCATCGATGGCACTCAACTAACAGAATCAAACTACAGCAGTTTATTATTTGGAAATAACACTTCTTATTCTATTGATTTTGCTGATTACAATGCTGGAAATCCTACTTCAAACGGAAGCTCTGCTTCATTAACCAAAACACAATTAGTAGAAAACCCTGTTGCTGTCTCTAAGGTTATTACAGAGGGAACACAAAAAATAGGCTACTTAATGTACAACCAATTTTCAAGTTCTTTTGATACACAATTAAATGCTGCTTTTGCCAGCTTTAAAACCGAAGCTATAAACGATTTAATTATTGATTTACGCTATAACGGTGGCGGATCAGTTAGAACTGCAACTTATCTAGGCAGTATGGTAACAGGCCAATTTAACAACGAATTGTTTTCCAAACAAGTTTGGAACGAAAAAGTACAAGCAGCAATAGATCCAAGTAATTTTACAAATAACTTTACAAACCAAATAGATCACGATAATATAAATGAAGCTATTAATACCTTAGGCCTAACTAGAGTGTATTTTATAGTTACCGGAAGCTCTGCTTCTGCATCAGAACTGGTTATTAACTCCTTGAGTTCGTATATTGATGTAAAATTAATAGGAACAACAACTATCGGAAAACAGGTTGGTTCTGTTACCTTGTATGATTCTGATAATTTATCTAGAAATGGAGAAAATCTAAATCAAAATCACACCTATGCAATGCAACCCATTGTCTTAGAAATTAAAAATAAAGATGACCTAAACTATCCAAATGGAATTGTTCCTGGAATAACTTTACCTGGAATTGAATTGCATGAAGACTATGGCAATCTTGGTGTTTTAGGCGAAAGAACAGATCCTCTTTTAGACAGAGCTTTGGTTTATATTTCTACAGGAGCAAAATTTAGCAACCAACCAAAAATTGATGCATCTAAAACATTAGAAATTTATAATTCTAAATTAGCGACTCCCTCCAGTAATGAAATGTATGTTCACTTTAAGAACTAATTTTTTAAATACCTATAATTTATAAATCCAGCTTAATAGCTGGATTTATAAATTTATTTAATCAAATTTTCAAGACCTTCTTCAATTTTCTTATTCTCAATCATTTCTGGTCTAAATTCGTTCATTGTTTCATTGTCTTTACTTCTTGCGTGTTTAAAACCTGATTTCCACCATTTCTTCATTAATTTTTTATCAAAAACTAGGGAATTAGTAGTTAAAACAGTTGGCGTATAATAAAGATTTAACTTTACGTTATTGTGTTTAGCAGACAGTTTTCCGATAGTAATATTGTGTCTTTCTACGTTTTCTAACATAAAATCAAAAACATCTAACATTAAAGAAAATGGGTTTTTAGATGGAATCCTATTCGTTTGTACAACTTCTGTTTCTAAAATAATCGCATCAATTTCTGTAGCACCCCTTAAAATTGCCTCTCTAATTGGTACTAAAGAGCCAAAACCCCCATCTGCATATTGTTGGTTGTTTTTTTCCAACAAACTCATAAAAGGAACGTAATTACAAGAACCCCAAATCCAATCGCAAAAATCATCATAAGAACAATCGTTTATCGATTTATATTCAATTTGATTTGCTGTTAAATTAGAAACTGTTACAATAACTTCTTTATTATTATTTCTAATTTCATCATACATTTCTTTGGTTATATTTTTTTTTATGAGCTTACGTAAGTTTTTACTCTCTCCAAAAGTTTTTCTTCCATTAATAAAGTTCCATAAAGTATTTAAATGCCTAATAGAAATAACTTTAGTTCCATGGATATTTTTCACTTTAAAAGGACTGTTACTAAAAATTGCTTTTTGATCTACAGAAGTGTACAATTCCTTCAATTCATCAACCATGCCCAAAGCCAAATGAGAAACCATTAAACTTCCTGTAGATGTTCCTAAAAATAAATCATAATTTTTTTCTTTATTTTTCATCAAATACTGAACAACACCTCCGGCAAACGCTCCTTTACTTCCTCCTCCAGAAATTACTAATGCTTTTTTCATTAACTATAAATGATTTGTTTATTTTAGTTCCGTAAAAATATCAAAAAATGAAACAGTTTTCACTTTTAATTTTAGTCATAATTATATTTTTTTCTTGTAAGAAAGAATATGAGCCAAGAAATATTACGTCTTTAAGAATAAAAGAATTTAAAATGGATAGTACAAGTATAAGAGCTATTCAAATAGTAAATGATAAAACTGTTTACTATGCAGGATCTAGAGGCGATATTGGTTTTACAAATGATAATGGAAAATCTTGGTCTACAGAGTATCTTATCTACAAAGATTCTATTCTTCCTAATTTCAGAAGCATAGCAACAAATGGTAAATATTTTTTTGCATTAAGTATTGCAAATCCTGCATTACTATATAAAATTTCTAATGATACTACTGAAATTGTTTATAAAGAAGAACATAAAAAAGTTTTTTATGATTCTATGAAATTCTTTTCTGATGCTAAGTATGGAATTGCAGTTGGCGATCCAATAAAAAACTGTGCTTCCATAATTTTAACTTCAGATGGAGGAAATACTTGGAATAAAATCCCATGTAATAAATTACCTTTTTTTGAAGATGGAGAGGCTTTTTTTGCAGCAAGCAACACAAATATTAAAATTATTGATGATACTGTTTGGATAGCATCAGGTGGAAAAAAGGCAAGAATTTTAAAATCTATTGATAAAGGTCAAAATTGGAGTGTTTTCGAAACTCCTATTGTACAAGGAGATGGACCACAAGGAATTTATTCTATTGATTTTTATGATAAAAAAAATGGGATTATAATTGGTGGAGATTATTCTAAACCTAGCAAAAATATAGCAAATAAGGCAATTACAAGTGATGGTGGAAAAACTTGGACATTGATTGCCAACGGTCAAAATCCGGCTTATAAAAGTTGTTTGCAATATGTGCCTAACACGAATGGAAAAGAAATTTTTGCTGTTGGAAAACAAGGAATATCATTTTCTAATGATGGTGGTAATTCTTGGTCTACAATTTCTACAGATTCATATTATACAATACAATTCTTAAACAAAAACACAGCTTGGCTCGCAGGCAACAATAGAATAAGTAAATTAAATTTACAATAATCCAATGAGAATATTAATTTATATTTTACTTATACAAGTACTGTTATTATCTTGTAAAAAACAATCAGAAATTACTCGTAGTTTTAATTGTAAAAATACTAGTTTTAATACCTTAGAAGTAATAACAGATATAAAAAAAATATTTTCAGTTGAATATCCAAAAAATTGGAAAACTAATTTATTTTACGATGATATTCAATCATCAATTTATACTGCAGATACCACTAAAGAACTAACAAAGTCAGTTTTATTAGACATAACTTTCATTAATAAAGAAATGAATTTTAATGACTATTTTAAATTAAAACAAGAACAAGACAACTTATCTAAAAATTTGATTCAAATAACATCAAAAGAGATTAAATTATTAGAAAAACCAACATATTTCACCGTTTCTAAAGGGAAAAAAGGTGGGTTTTCTTATGTAATTTGTAATATATTTATCAAAATAAATAATCAGAATTTTATTCTGGCTAAAACCGAAGTTTATGGAGATTATCTTGTAAACGAAAGATTGTGCCAAGGTATTAGATTAATAGAAAAAATAAAAATACATTAATAATAATGATTGATAAACATCACATTACCAAAAGATTTATAAGTTATGTAACTGTAGATACAGAATCAAACCCAAACAACCCTGCGTTTCCAAGCACAAAAAAACAATGGAATTTAGCCAAAATGCTAGAAAAAGAACTGCTTGAAATTGGTCTGCAAGATGTTGAACTTGATGAGAATTGTTATATAATGGCAACCTTGCCTAGCAACATTGATTATGAAGTACCAACAATTGGCTTTGTAGCACATATAGATACTAGTCCAGATTTTACAGGGAAAAATGTAAAACCTCAAATTATTGAAAATTATGACGGCAAGGATATTCTTCTAAATGCTGATAAAAATATTATTCTATCTCCAGATTATTTTGATGACTTATTGCAATATAAAGGGCAGACCATTATAACAACGGACGGAACTACTCTCTTGGGAGCAGATGATAAAGCGGGTGTTACAGAAATAGTTTCCGCAATGGAATACTTAATTCAGCATCCAGAAATTAAGCACGGTAAAATAAGAATTTGTTTTACTCCAGATGAAGAAGTTGGCAAAGGTGCACATTTGTTTGATGTAGAGAAGTTTGGAGCACAATGGGCATATACCATGGATGGTAGCCAAATAGGTGAACTTGAATATGAAAATTTTAATGCAGCTGGAGCCAAAATAACCATAGCTGGTAAAATTGTACATCCTGGATATGCAAAAGGAAAAATGGTAAATTCTTTACTAATTGCCAATGAATTTATATCTATGTTACCCGAAAATGAGGTTCCAGAAAGAACATCTGGTTATGAAGGGTTTTTTCACTTGCATGATTTAACTGGAAACGTTGAAGAAACTATTTTAGAATACATTATCAGAGATCACGATATGGACTTATTCTTAAAAAGAAAAGCTTTAATGAAAACTATTGCAGAAAGGATTAATAAAAAATTAGGAAAAGAGATCATACAGCTTGAGATTAAGGATCAGTATTTTAACATGAAGGAAAAAGTAATGCCTGTAATGCATATTGTAGACATTGTTGAAGAAGTAATGATTGATATTGGAATTAAACCTTTAATTAAAGCTATTAGAGGGGGAACTGATGGCTCTCAGTTATCATTTAAAGGTTTGCCTTGTCCAAATATTTTTGCGGGAGGTCACAATTTTCATGGTCGTTTTGAGTATGTTCCTGTAGAATCTATCATAAAAGCTACGGAAGTAATTATTGGAATCGCTGAAAAAGTTGCAAATAAATTCAAATAAAAAAGTCTTCAGCGAACTGAAGACTTATTTGTCATAGCATATGCTATCAAGCAATCTCGTTGATAATAAAGCCCCTAATCTCTATTAAAAATTGACAATTACTCGAGCAAATTTAAACATTTTTTATTTATAATTGTTTAATAAATTAAGATAATTCAGGGTTTTTTCCTTTTACATTTTTATAAAAGGAGTGAAATACCTCAAAATCTTTCTCTAAATTGTCAGTTGTGTAATAAGGCTCAGAAATTTTAACTTCCTTATTTTTAAAGTCTAAAGTAGCCATAACAATGGGTACTTTGGCTCCTTTTGCAATATAATAGAAACCTGTTTTCCATTTGTCAACCTTTTTTCTTGTTCCCTCAGGCGACAACCCTAGTCTAAATTCTTCTTTAGAATTAAAAATTTGAATAATCGCATCGACTAAATTATTACTTTTACTCCTATCCACAGGTGTTCCGCCAAGAGATCGAAAGAAAAAACCAAAAGGACCATTAAATAAAGAGTTTTTACCAATAAAGTTTATCATAATTCCCGAAGCCATTCTTGATAAAATTGCTACAGGGAAATCTACCCAACTGGTGTGAGGTGCTGCAATAACTATGTATTTTTTTAAATCTTTTGGAAAATTATTTACCATTTTCCATCTAAAAACTTTGTATAATATAAATTTTGATATTCGCTTCATTGTCTCTTTTAAAAGTTATAAATTTAAGGACTTAATTTGATATGATGAACGATTTGATTACTTACTTACTAATAGCTTTTGTTTTTTTGTTAATAGGCTCATTCGTAGGGAAATTATTAACGAAATTAAAATTAGAAAAAGAAAAAGCAACATTAAAAGAACGTACTTCTTTATTGATGCAATACAACGAAACTGCGGAAAAAAAAATTGGAGAGCTACAAAAAGAGCTTAAAAATAGTCAACTTGAAAAGCAGCAATTAATTACCAAAAATACGAGGCAGGATTCAGATTTAAAAAATTTACAATTAAAGTTATCAGAAAATAAAAGTGATGTTGAAAAACTGAATGAAAAATTTACAAAAGAGTTTGAAAATTTAGCAACAAAAATTCTAGATGATAACTCTACAAAATTTAAAACACAAAATAAAGAGAGCATTAGTGCCATTTTAAATCCTTTAAAAGAAAAAATAGAGGGTTTTGAAAAAAAAGTTACAGAAACTCAAGAAAAAAGTATTGGAATGCACTCTGCACTACGCGAACAGTTAGGACATTTAAAAGATTTGAACTTGCAAATGAGCAAAGAGGCAATTAATTTAACCAATGCTTTAAAAGGAGATAATAAAACCCAAGGAGACTGGGGTGAAACCCAATTAGAAATTTTATTAGAAAAAGCTAAACTAACAAAAGGAATACATTACAGCACCCAAGGTGGCTTTAGAGATAATGAAGGCAAAGTAAAAAAGCCAGATTTTATTATTAATTTACCCGACAATAGACATTTAATAGTAGATTCCAAAGTGTCTTTAACAGCCTATGAAAGATATTTCTCTTCAGAAAATGAAATTGAAAAAGAAGCTTTCTTATCAAAACATATAAAAAGTATTAGAGATCATTTCAAAGATTTAAGTTCTAAAAAATACGATACTTTATACGAGATTAATTCGCCTGACTATGTATTAATGTTTGTTCCCATAGAACCCGCATTAATGATTGCCTTAAACAAGGTAAATGATTTGTACTTAGAAGCCTTAGACAAAAACATTGTGCTGGTCTCTACTTCTACCCTATTAGCAACCTTAAGCACGGTTTCATCTATGTGGAGGCAAGAGAATCAAAAAAATAATGTATTAGAAATTTCTAAGCAGGCAGGTTCTTTATATGACCAATTTGTAAATTTAACAGAAGACTTAATTAAGGTTGGTAATCAGTTAAAAACCGTACAAGGAAGTTATGATTCTTCTATGAAAAAGTTAACTGGAAGAGGAAATCTGATCAAAAAAGTAGAAAACATCAAACAATTGGGTGTAAATACCTCAAAAAAGATAAATCAAAATTTATTGGACAGAGCAAATGAACTAGATTAAAATACCTCCTAATTTAGTTGTAAAATAAAAAAGCATCAAGTTAATTTTTGATGCTTTTTTTATAATATTTTCACTTAAATTGGCTACTTAATACCATGTATATTACATTACAAATAATCTCCTTGCGCTCATCATATCTGCCACACGATCACTAATTTCATGCAATACTTCTTCATTATCAGCATTTTTAATTGCTTCGTCTATAAAGCCTACAACAGCTTTCATGTGTTCTACCTTTAAACCACGTGTTGTAATTGCTGGTGTACCTACTCGTATACCAGAAGTTATAAAAGGAGACTTATCATCAAAAGGCACCATGTTTTTGTTTACCGTAATTTCTGCTTTTCCTAAAGCAATCTCTGCATCTTTTCCAGAAATATTTTTATTTCGTAAATCAATTAACATACAATGATTGTCTGTACCTCCTGAAATAATGTTATATCCTTTCGCTACAAATTCTTTTGCCATTGCAGCAGCATTTTCTTTTACTTGAATTTGGTACTCTAAAAATTCATCTGTTAAAGCCTCACCAAAAGCAATTGCCTTTGCAGCAATTACATGCTCTAAGGGGCCACCTTGATTTCCAGGAAACACTGCAAAATTTAATAAAGTAGACATTTTTTTAAGCTTTCCACTTTTTAATGTTTCTCCAAAAGGGTTATCAAAATCTTTACCCATAAGTATAATTCCTCCTCTTGGGCCACGCAATGTTTTGTGGGTAGTAGAAGTAACAACATGACAATGTGGTAAAGGATCATTTAAAATACCTTTTGCAATCATTCCTGCAGGATGTGAAATATCTGCCAATAAAATAGCACCAACACTATCTGCAATTACTCTAAATCGCTTAAAATCAATATCTCTAGAGTAAGCAGAAGCACCAGCAATTATTAACTTTGGTTGCTCTTTGGTAGCTATTTCTTGAATCTTATCATAATTTAAAACACCTGTTTCTTTATCAACACCATAAAAAGTTGGGTTGTAAAGTCTACCAGAAAAATTTACAGGAGAACCATGTGTTAAATGTCCACCATGTGATAAATCGAATCCTAAAATTGTATCACCTGGCTTTAAGCATGCGAAAAATACAGCTGTATTTGCCTGAGAACCAGAATGTGGTTGAACATTTGCATATTCAGCACCAAATAATTCTTTTGCTCTATCTATGGCAATTTGTTCTACGATATCTACAATTTCGCAACCTCCATAATATCTTTTACCAGGATACCCTTCAGCATATTTATTAGTTAAAATAGATCCTTGAGCTTGCATCACTTGATCACTTACAAAATTTTCTGAAGCAATTAACTCTAAACCATTTAACTGTCTTTCTTTTTCTTCCTGAATAAGGTCAAAAATCTGATTATCTAATTGCATTTTTTTATGGATTTATTTTAGACATCAAAAATAATTAAAATACAGCTTTAAATGAAGATGTTTTAAACAATTTATTAAGAATTATTATATTCGAAATAAAGCAATGATTAAAATTAATTATTGATGATTATTCATTTTAAAATTGAGAAAAAATTGCATAAATTTGGTGAAAACTTACAAATTAAAAGTAGATGATTATAACAGCTAACAACCCTAATAGAAAATCTTGGCTAAAAGTAAAAGAAGATTCAGATTTTCCGATTCAAAATATTCCTTTTGGTGTATTTATTACAAGAGATGATATAATTACTATTGGAAGTAGAATTGGAGATTTTGCTATAGATTTAGGAGCATTGCATCAATTAGGATATTTTGAAGGAATACCACTTACAGATGATATATTTTTACAAGACAATTTAAATGATTTTATTGCTGATGGTCGCAAGACTTGGCGTTTAGTAAGAAATAAAATTGCTGATATTTTCGATGTTACAAACGGAATTTTAAGAGATAATGCTGTTCATAAAGAAAAAATAATATTTAGAATGGATGAAGTAGAAATGTTATTACCTGTTGCTGTGGGTGATTATACAGATTTCTATGCAAGTAAAGAACACGCTACAAATGTTGGTTCTTTGTTTAGAGATCCAGACAATGCACTGTTACCAAATTGGCTGCATATACCAATTGGTTATCATGGTAGAAGCTCATCTATTATTCCTTCAGGTACTCCAGTAAGAAGACCTTATGGACAAACTAGACCTGCAGAAGGAAGTAAAACTCCTGGATTTGGACCAACAAAACTATTAGATTTTGAACTTGAAATGGCTTTTATTACAACCGATGCTAATGTTTTAGGTGATAGAATACCAATTAATGAAACAGAAGAACATATTTTTGGATTAGTGCAATTTAACGATTGGTCTGCGAGAGATATACAAGCTTGGGAATATGTACCATTAGGCCCTTTCTTAGGTAAGAGTTTTGCTTCTACAATTTCTCCTTGGATTGTTACTTTAGATGCTTTAGAGCCTTTTAAAACAGACAACCCAAAACAAATACACAAACCTTTGCCATATTTAAAACAAGAAGGGAAAGGTAGTTATGATATTCACTTACAAGTAGGAATTCAACCAGAAAACGGAGAAGAAACTGTTGTTTCAAATTCTAATTTTAAATATATGTATTGGACAATGGCACAACAATTAGCGCATCATACCGTAAATGGATGCCCTGTTGAAGCTGGAGATATGATGGGTTCTGGTACAATTTCTGGCCCCACTAAAGATAGTTATGGTTCTATGTTAGAATTAACTTGGAGGGGACAAAACCCAATCAAATTAAAAGATGGAACTACTCGTAAATTTATAAATGATAACGATACCGTAATCATGCGTGCACATTGTAAAAATGATAAAGTAAGAATTGGTTTTGGAGAATGTGTTGGGAAGGTTTTACCTGCCAAATAAAATAATTAAGCCATTTTCTAATTAATTTGACATAAATTATACAGAAATTTTAATCTTTCAATAAAACCTCATTTTTTAATACTTAAAGTGAGGTTTATTTCTTTTAAAAGTAATGCAATTTATGAGGTACTGAAAAGTAGATTTTTTTTATAAATTATTCTTCAATTGGTGGGTGTCCAAATATTTCTTCAAAAACTTCGTCAAAGTTCGAACGCAAATAAGCATTTAGTTTCTTGCGATAATCATCTTTTAACCAAGTAACAAAATTATGTGTACTTTTAGAAATACATTTTGCATAGCGGTTAATTCTGTCATCTGTCTCTTCTCCAAGTTTCTTTGCTAAAATTAATGCATCAAAAACATCTTCGCTATTTTCTATACACATTTTAGCATGATGTTCTATTGACTTCTCCAAAACTCTTTTAGAAGACTCACCTGCCCTAATAGTGTCTATATATACTTTTTTCATATCGAAATAAGTATCTTTAGAATTTGCAAAGTCTTTTTTAACATCTGCAGGAAGCTCATATCTAAACGTGCTTTCAATTTCTTCATCAGAAAGAATTGCATCTAAATAATAATCAGGAGCTCTAAACATTTTTTGCCAGTCTAAATCTGCACCCCAAGCACCAAATCTATGAAAGTTATTTCCTAGATCTACTACCTCAAAAGTATTTTTATTGTTTAAAATTCTAGAACCACGTCCAATCATTTGATAATACAAAGTCAGAGATTTTGTTGCTCTATTTAAAATAATAGCTTCAATAGTAGGCTCATCAAAACCAGTTGTTAATATGCTTACTGACGTTATAATTGCATTTGGTGTTTTTTTGAACCACTTTAAAATAAAGTCTCTTTCTTTTCTTGTATTAGTATTGTCTAAATGGGCAATAGGGTATCCAGCTTTTTTGAAAGCGTGATATACTTGAATTGAAGTATTAATACCGTTATTAAAAATTAATGTTTTCTTTCCCTTTGCAGTTTCTTCATAAGCGGAAACCAATTTAGATAGCATATCTGTATTGGTATATAAATCCTCTGAAGACTTAACAGTATAATCTCCATTTGCTCCTACTTCTAGCGAAGTTAAACCTACATTATATGAATATAAATTAGCTCTTGATAAATACTCTTGATCTATTAAGTGTTGAATGGATTCACCAACAAATAATTCTTGGTAATTCTCATACATTGGTAATTTAATATTAGAACTTAAGGGAGTTGCTGTTACACCAAGAATGAAAGATTGATCAAAAAATTTGAAGATTTTTGTAAAAGAATTATAGTGAGCTTCATCAACAATTACCAATCCAATATCTGAAATATCTAGCTTTTCATCATTTAATCTATTCTTTAATGTTTCAACCATCGCAACAAAACAACTAAAATTGTCTTGATCATCTAACTTTGCTGTGCTATTTATGATTTTATTTTTTACGCCAAACTCATCCAACATCTTTGATGTTTGCTTGCTTAACTCAATTCTATGAGTTAATACTAAAACTTTCTTTTTAAAAGTCTCTAGATAGCGTCTTACAATTTCAGAAAATATAACTGTTTTTCCACCTCCAGTTGGCAATTGATATAATAAATGATAGTCTTGAGGTGCATCTTCAAATCTTCTAAAAATTTCTTGAAGAGCATCTTTTTGATAACCGTATAATTCTTTACCCACTGTTACTTGTGAAGTGTCTATTTCTGTCAAAGTAATATAAATTTAAAATACAAAAATAAGACTTAAAAAAGGGTTACCACAAATTTAAACTAGATAAATCTTGATAAATTTATTTGAGTGATGTCATAATGTGATGCATTGTATACCGAAACTTCATTTTTAATGACTAATAATTGAGGTGATTGATGCATGACCTGAAAAACATAACCCAACTCATCGGATACGTTTCTGTAGTTTAATAAATCTAAATAATAAACTTTTAGTTGTTGGTTTTGCTCATTAAAAAGTTCTTCAAACTGTTTGATAACCATTCTACTAATAACACAACGTGTAGAATGTTTAAAAACCAATATATTTGAGGTTTTAGATTCTTTTTTTATTTCTTCTATTTGTTCTAAAGATGTTAATGGCAGCCAATTTATAAATATTTTTTTTTCTTCTTTTGTTTGTTTTTTACTACTAAATATTCCGTTAAATAATCCCATAAATCTTTTTTGTTATTGGTCGCTACAAATATAGTAAACTTTCATTCAGTCAAAAAGTCATAAAAAGCAAGGCTTTAAGGACAAAACGACTTGTTTTTAAAAACATAATCAACTGGTATTAATATTGATATACATAAAACAATTAACAAATTGTTTTCCCTTTTTAAAAGATAGACAATCAAAAATTAAAGAAAATGAATTTTAACAACTATACAACCAAGTCGCAAGAAACCATTCAGTTAGCACAACAAATTGCTCAAGAATACGGTCATAATCAGATAGAAAATGAGCATATTTTTAAAGCTTTATCACAAGTTGATAAAAATGTACTCCCTTTTTTATTAAAGAAATTAAACATCAATATAATTGTAATAAATCAGATTTTAGACAAACAATTAGAAAGTTTCTCTAAAGTTTCTGGTGCAGAATTAGTGATTTCTAGAGAAGCAAATAAAATGTTAATTGAATCAGCTGTCATTGCTAAGAACATGAAAGATGAGTATGTTTCTATTGAACATTTAATTTTATCTATTTTTAAATCTAAAAGTAATATTTCTCAAGTTTTAAAAGACCAAGGAGTAACAAAGAAGCATTTACTAGCCGCAATTGAAGAGTTAAGAAATGGTGAAAGAGTCACTTCTCAAAATCAAGAGGAAACCTATAATTCTTTAAGTAAATTTGCTAAAAACTTAAATGAACTAGCACAAAACGGGAAATTAGATCCTGTAATTGGTAGAGATGAAGAGATTCGAAGATTATTACAGATTTTATCACGTAGAACCAAGAATAATCCGATTTTAGTAGGAGAACCAGGAACCGGTAAAACCGCTATTGCAGAGGGTTTAGCACATAGAATTGTAGATGGTGACGTACCTGAAAACTTAAAAGATAAATTAATTTTTTCTCTAGACATGGGTGCATTAATTGCCGGAGCAAAATATAAGGGAGAATTTGAAGAACGCTTAAAAGCAGTAATTAAAGAAGTTACTACGTCAGACGGAGATATTGTTTTATTTATTGATGAAATTCATACATTAGTGGGCGCTGGTGGCGGACAAGGTGCAATGGATGCTGCAAATATTTTAAAACCTGCTTTAGCGCGTGGAGAATTGCGTGCAATTGGAGCAACCACTTTAGACGAATATCAAAAATATTTTGAAAAAGACAAAGCTTTAGAAAGACGTTTTCAGAAAGTAAAAGTAGACGAGCCAGATATAGAGAGTGCGATTTCTATTCTAAGAGGAATAAAAGATAAGTACGAAACACATCATAAGGTTCGTATTAAAGATGAAGCAATTATTGGAGCTGTAGAATTATCTCAACGCTATATTACCAATCGATTTTTACCTGACAAAGCAATTGATTTAATGGATGAAGCTATGTCTAAACTTCGAATGGAAATAAATTCTAAACCAGAAGAGTTAGATGTTTTAGATAGAAAAGTAATGCAGTTAGAAATTGAAATTGAGGCTATAAAGCGAGAAAAAGACGAAATAAAGTTAAAATCTTTACGATCTGATTTAGCAAATTTGAAAGAAGAACGTAATGAAATGAATGCAAAATGGAAATCTGAAAAAGCAGTTGTTGACAATATACAGGACGCAAAGGCAACGATTGAAAGTTTTAAAGTTGAAGCAGAAAAAGCAGAACGTGATGGAGATTATGGTAAAGTTGCCGAAATCCGTTATGGTAAAATAAAGGAAGCTCAAGTAAATTTAGAAGGTTTTCAAAAAGTATTGCAAGAAAATAAATCCGAAAAATCTTTGATTAAAGAAGAGGTCAACTATGATGATATTGCAGAAGTAGTGGCAAAATGGACTGGAATTCCAGTAACAAAAATGATTCAATCAGAACGTGAAAAACTATTAAAATTAGAAGAGCAATTACACAAAAGAGTAATCGGACAAGAAGAGGCAATTATTGCAGTTTCAGATGCTGTAAGACGCTCTAGAGCTGGTTTACAGAACCCCAATAAACCAATCGGTAGTTTTTTGTTTTTAGGAACTACAGGAGTTGGTAAAACGGAGTTAGCAAAGACATTAGCAGCATATCTTTTTGATGATGAAAATGCAATGTCACGTATTGATATGAGTGAATATCAAGAAAAACATGCTGTAAGTAGATTGGTTGGAGCACCTCCAGGATATGTTGGCTATGATGAAGGCGGACAATTAACAGAAGCTATTAGAAGAAGACCCTATTCTGTAGTACTTTTAGATGAAATTGAAAAAGCACATCCAGACACTTTTAATGTTCTTTTACAAGTGTTAGATGAAGGAAGATTGACCGATAATAAAGGACGTGTTGCAGATTTTAAAAATACTATAATTATTATGACTTCTAATATGGGGAGTCATATAATACAGGAGCAATTTAGAGCGCCTAAAACTGATCTAGATACAGTTACAGAATTAGCTAAAATTGAAGTTTTAGCGTCGTTGAAAAAATCTGTAAGACCAGAATTTTTAAATAGAATTGATGATGTAATTATGTTTACACCACTAAATAAGGATGCTATCTATAAAATCGTAAAATTACAAATAGATCATTTAAAGAAAATGATTGGATTGCAAGACATTACTTTAGACGCTACAGACGAGGCTATAGAATACTTATCTAAAAAAGGATATCAACCAGAATTTGGTGCAAGACCTGTAAAAAGAGTACTACAAAAAGAAGTATTAAATAAGCTTTCTAAAGAAATTTTATCAGGAAAAATAACAACAGATAGTATTATTTTATTGGATGCTTTTGATGACACATTGGTTTTTAGAAATCAATCTAATTTAGTAGAAAATTCATAAAATAATAAGAATTAATTACCTGACTGTAAATGAGCTAAATTAATACTTTGTTTACATGAGTTAACAAGCAATCGATTAGATTTAAGTTTGATTATTTTAGCGAAAGTGATGTTTAAGAAAGCATTACTTTCTCTTTTTTATTATATTAGTTGTCTAAATTAAACATTATGAAAAAGGTTCTTTTATTACTAGTCTTTGTTTTTAGTTCTTTAATTTCTTGCACACAAGAAGAAACGACTACTTATTATTTAATTCGTCATGCAGAAAAAGATAGAACAGATAAAACTAATAAAAATCCCAATTTGAATGAAAAAGGATTAGAAAGAGCTAAAAAGTGGGCAGAATATTTTAAAGATGTTGATTTTGATGCTGTGTATTCTACAAATTACAACAGAACTATGCAAACAGCATTACCAACTGCTGAAAGCAATAAATTAAATATTAAAAATTATGACCCAAAAAAAATGTACGATGTTCTTTTTAAAAGCGCTACACAAGGAAAAACAGTTTTAGTTGTTGGTCATAGTAATACAACACCGGTTTTTGCAAATAAAATATTAGGAGAAAAAAAATATAAAAATATGGATGATAAAGACAATTCAAGTTTATACATTGTAACTATGACTGGAAATAAAAAAACAAGTCGTATTAAAAAAGTAGAATAAAAAATATTTTGAATGGTTGTTATTATACTTTAAAATTTAATCTAGAAGCTTCACTTTTATGTCTTTTAAAATGATTTCTGATACTTTTTTAAGCTCATTGTTTTCAAATGCTTTGTCTGTATCTAGTAATGAAATTTCTGTGTCAATTGGCTTGTAATTATAATAATCTACAAAACGAATTCCGCCTTTAACACACTGTTCTTTTAAGACTCTAAAACGAATTCCACCCCCATTTGTATGGTAAGAATATGCTAAATAATCAATTAAAAAGTTTTCTTTTCCTATCCAATAGATAAAGACATCTTCAAAATCCTCTCCTCCTCCATTTTCAGAAAAGCTAATTTCAATTTTATAATATTCTTTTCCTTTTATAATAGATGATTCTAATATTTTTTTTTGAACTGCTTTATCATTTAAACCATATGGCAAAACAGAGAAATAATGTACCGAATTTATAGAATTGCTATACCTAGATATCATAGAGTCTGCAACTTCAACTCTTTTTGTGTTTTCTAATCTTTCATAGCCATTATTTGTTAAACCGTCAACTATTGCTATGGAATCTTTTATAAAATATCTTTGTAGCTTAAAGCTTTCATTCTTTCTAATTGCGGCATATTGTATATCTCTAAATTTAAAAGTAATTTCAGAATTTACAACTTTATCAACTCCAGAAAACACGATGGTTTTATCAATAATTTGCTGTGCTGTTAAATTTGCTTCTGCTGGTTTGCAAGAAATTAATATTAAAAGAGAAAATATAAATAAATATCGCATTTGCTTTTGTTTCGATTCACATTAAAATCTGACGTAAAATTACACATCTTTATTTTAATCAAAAATGTATATTTGTTAAATATTACTGAATTTTAATACCCGTTAATGGCAGTCCAGAAAAATATTAATATACAAAATAAAAAAGCTCGTTTCGAATTCGAAATTATCGATAAGTTAGTTGCTGGAATTCAGCTGACTGGAACAGAAATTAAATCAATTCGATTAAGTAAAGCTAGAATCACTGAGAGTTTTTGCGAGTTTAATGATCGTGGTGAACTTTTTGTTGTTAATATGTATATTGAAGAATATATTTATGGACATCAATTTAATCACAAACCAAAAAGTGAACGCAGATTGTTACTAAACAAACGCGAACTGAGAAGTTTAAGAAAAGATGTTGAAGCCAAAGGAAATACGATTGTACCACTTCGTTTGTTTATTAATGATAGAGGTTTTGCTAAACTGGAAATTGCGCTAGCAAAAGGTAAAAAGACACATGACAAGCGAGAAGTAATTAAAGATAGAGACAACAAACGTGATTTAGCTAGAATTAAAAAGGAATTTAACTAATGATTCCTTTTTTAAAACTAATCCGTTATAAAAACCTTCTTATGGTGCTATTAACGATGGTTTTAACTAAATATGCGTTAATTCATTCTTTTATCGAGAAAAGTAATGTATCTAATTTAGAGTTCAGCTTGCTAACCTTAAGTGTATTGCTAATTGCTGCTGGAGGTTATATTATTAATGATATTTTTGACGTTGAAGCTGATAAAATTAATAAACCAAGGAATGTCTATATTGGCGTAACTATAGGTAAAAAAAAAGCCAGCTACGCTTATCTATTTCTTAGTTTAACCGGATTAATTATTGGTATTTACATCTCTTTTTCTAAAGATTTTCAGATAAATAGTCTCATTTTTATATTCACCTCTTTAGGGTTAATTCTCTATTCAAAAAACTTGAAAAAAATTGCTTTAATAGGAAATTTGATTGTTTCAATTTTTATTAGTTTGGTAATACTTTTAGTATATTTATTCGAAAGAGGAAGTGAAAAACCATCATCTATTTGGGTGGCAATAGACTCCATATTTAGCTCAATTACACTATTGTATTTTTTAGCATTTTATGTATTTTTTTCTTTTTTAATAACTTTAATTAGAGAAATTATAAAAGACATCGAAGATATTGATGGAGATAAAATTATAGAAATGAAAACTTTGCCAATAATTTTAGGTAGAAAAAGGTCAAAATCTATTGCTTTAGTTCTTGTGTGTATTTTAATATTATTAATCATAATTTGGTCAATAGATTTAGTTCAACTTAACTCGGTATATCTTTTAAAATATATAACGATCTTAATAACTTTGCCTTTGTGCTATTTTTTTCATCAACTTTGGTTTGCTAAGACAAAAAAAGAATATGCTGCACTAAGTACCCTATTAAAGAGCATCATGCTATTTGGTATTTTATCCATGTTATTATTTACAATTCAATAAATGTTAAGAGAAAAATTAAAAAAATACAACGTAATTCTAGCTTCAAAATCTCCAAGGAGGCAGCAATTTTTTAAAGATTTAGATATTGACTTTACTATTCAATTAAAAGAAGTAGATGAGATTTACCCAAAGGAATTAATTGGGTCTGAAATCACTGACTTTTTAGCTGATTTAAAATCAAAATCATTTACAGACTTAAATGAAAATGATTTATTAATTACATCAGATACCATTGTTTGGCTAGACAACAAGGCATTTGGAAAACCTAAAAATGAAGCTGAAGCGTATATAATGTTACGGGAGTTGTCAGGTGAAAAACACGAAGTAATCACCTCAATATCTATTAAAAACAAGGGGTTTCAGAAGATTATAAACGATACAACTTTGGTTTATTTTAAAGAGTTATCAAATGATGAAATCAATTATTATATTAAAAACTATCAACCCTATGACAAAGCAGGTGCTTATGGAATACAGGAATGGATTGGTTACATAGCCATTGATAAGATGGAAGGAAGTTATTTTAACGTGGCAGGTTTGCCTGTTCATAAACTCTATAAAGAATTGATGAATTTATAAATAAGAACTTCAAATAAAAGTTTATTTTTACACAATATTTACAACACAACAAACGATAATGAAAAAATACACATACACAGAAAAAAAAGATACAAGATCTGGTTTTGGTGATGGACTTACAGAATTAGGAAGAACAAACCCTAATGTGGTTGCTCTTTGTGCAGATTTAATAGGTTCTTTAAAAATGAATCAATTTATAAAAGAAAATCCAGAACGTTTTTTTCAAATAGGAATTGCTGAGGCAAACATGATGGGAATTGCTGCAGGGTTAACAGTAGGTGGTAAAATACCTTTTACGGGTACTTTTGCTAATTTTTCTACAGGTCGTGTATATGATCAAATTCGTCAATCTATTGCTTATTCAGATAAAAATGTTAAAATCTGTGCATCTCATGCAGGTTTAACCCTAGGTGAAGATGGCGCAACGCACCAAATTTTAGAAGATATTGGTTTAATGAAAATGTTACCAGGAATGACTGTAATTAATACCTGTGACTACAATCAAACCAAAGCTGCTACAATTGCAATTGCAGAACATAAAGGTCCTGTTTACTTACGATTTGGAAGACCGGTTGTTCCAGTATTTATGAAAGATTATAAAGAAGAAAAATTCCAAATTGGTAAAGGAATTCAACTAACAGAAGGTACAGATGTAACTATTGTTGCTACTGGTCATTTGGTTTGGGAAGCATTGCAAGCGTCAGAAGAATTAGAAAAACAAGGCATTTCTGTAGACGTTATAAATATTCATACTATTAAACCTTTGGATGAAGAAATTATCTTAAAATCTGTTTCAAAAACAGGTTGTATTGTTACTGCTGAAGAACATAATAAATTAGGTGGTTTGGGAGAAAGTGTTGCAAGATGTTTAGCAACAAATGTTCCTACACCTCAAGAATTTATTGCAACTAATGATACTTTTGGAGAATCTGGAACACCAGCACAATTAATGGAAAAATACGGATTAAGCGCTGATGCCATTGTAAAAGCTGTTAAAAAGGTAATTTCAAGAAAATAAGAATCCTTTAAGTGTATAAAAACCTCATAAATAACTAATTAAAACAAAGAATATGAAAAAAGTAATTTTAACATTCTGCTTAATTTTTGCCTATACTCAAATTTCAACTGCACAAATTCAATTTGGTATAAAAGGTGGTCTTAACTATAATTCTAACTCTGTTGAAGAAGTTGGAGAAGATATTTTTGATGGAGCAGAAAGTAAAACAGGCTACCATGCAGGTATTTGGTTAAGACTAAAAGTTCCTGTTATTGGTTTATATGTAAGGCCAGAATTAGTGTATACGAACCTGAAAAGTGAGCTTGTTTACAAGGCCACTGCCACATCTACTAGCTATAACTTTCAAAAAATTGACATTCCTGTATTAATAGGAAAAAAGATATTTGGAATTGGTAATATTTTTGTGGGACCTTCATTTCAATATATTTTAGACTCAGAATTTGAAATTAGTGATATTTCTAGTGTGGAAACAGACAATTTCTCAATGGGAATTCAATTTGGTGGTGGTGTAGAATTAGGTAAATTTGGACTTGATATTCGTTGGGAAAGATCTTTTTCTGGTATTGAATCTAGTTTCATCAACAATTTAGGAAATAGTGTAGATTTTGATACAAGAGTGAATCAGATTATCATCGGTCTTTCGTATCGACTATAAAAGTTGTTACTTTCAAAAAAATAAAAAGCTCTTGAAAAATTCAAGAGCTTTTTTATTGTAAATATTTATTTTTAATTATTTAATAGCTGGATTTAAATAATCCGGTAAATTTGGATTGTTTGGATCACTAAAATCATTGCTTGGGTCTCCATCACCATTGGCATCTTCATCAATAGTAAATGTGCCATCATTATCATCATCTGTGTCTAAATAATTTGGAATAGTATCTTCATCTGTATCAACAAATCTTGGATCTCCTTCACCATCTGGATCTTCACTTATAGAGGCTACTCCATCATTATCATGATCTGTACCTTCTACAAGGTCAAACAAGTCTATATAAAATAGTAAGTTTTCATTTGGTAAAACGGCCCCTCTTCCAACATTTCTATAAGCAAGTCCTGAAGGTATAAATAAAATACCTTTACCACCGTTGTCATAAGTTATGGGTCCATTATTAGTTACATTTTTTCCACCTCTAAAATTTGTAAAGCCATAAGACCAACCTCTAATCACACCATTTAAAGTAAACCATAATCCATTATTACTTTCAAAAGAATTAGAAATACTATCAGGACTAATAATTTTTTGTCCATAATATTTTACTAAAACAGAATCCATAACTGTAGGATACCCTTTTATAGGATCAGGGTCTCCTATCCTATTAATATAACAGTATAACTTATAGTTAATATCATTTTCTGTGACATCCATAATATTTAAATTACTTGTATCATCAAAAAGAGAAATTTGTCCAGTAACTAATGATTTTACAGAATCTAAAGAAGTATCAAAATAATGATTCTTTAAAAATTTAATAATGGAGTCATTATCAATTAAAGCTTGGGCTTCATGATCGAAATCATCAACAATTGGTGAATTTGAGGTATCACATGAATAGATAGTTGCTATGAATATTGCCAAAGCAAATATTTTTTTTATTTTAGTCATTTAATTTTAATATTTGAGCGCGCAATTTACCATTTTTATATCTTTGTAAAAAGACAAACATTATATTTTAACTTTTTTTATGAGAATTGATAAATATTTATGGTGCATACGTATCTTTAAAACAAGAACGTTGGCAACATCAGCTTGTAAAAAGGGACAAATTAAAATAGAGAATTCTAATATAAAACCATCAAAAGAAATTTTTGGAAATGAAATTATTCAGGTTAGAAAAAATCAAATCAACTACAAAATTGAAGTTTTAGACATACCGGAGAGTAGAGTTGGTGCAAAAATTGTAGATTTATACAGAAAAGATATTACACCAAAAGAGGAATTTGAAAAAACTCAATTATTAAAGTATTCAAAAGATTACTATAGAAAAAAAGGAATTGGGAGACCCACTAAAAAAGATAGGAGAGATATTGATGACTATCAAAATGATACAGAAGAATAATTATGACTACAACAAATAACACAATACTAAATTCATTACAAATAAATCAGAAAACAAAGAGAATTGGATATCAAATTTATGAAAGTAATAGTAAGGAAAAAGAAATTATCATTGCGGGAATAGTTGGTAATGGTTATGTTTTTGCTGAAAAATTAGTTGACATTTTAAAAGATATTTCGACTTTAAAAGTAACTTTGTGCGAGGTGAAAATTAACAAAAAAAACCCATTAGATCTAATAACAACATCTTTAGATGTTGTTGATTATGAAAATAAATCTTTGGTTTTAGTTGATGATGTTTTAAACTCTGGTGCTACATTAATTTATGGCATAAAACACTTCTTAAATGTACCTTTAAAAAGGTTTAAGACTGCTGTTTTAGTTAATAGAAACCATAAAAAATATCCTGTGAAAGCAGATTTTAAAGGTATCTCATTATCAACTTCAATAAAAGAACACGTTCAAGTTGAATTTTCTGACAAAAAAGATGTTGCTTATTTATTGTAATGAAACATTTAGTTCCTTTATGATTTCAGATTTAGATTTACCTTCTGTTTTAATTATAAAGTTAGCTTTCTCATAAAAAACTCTTCGTTCAAATAGGTGCTTGGCAACAAATTCTGAAATTTTATTGTCCTCTAATGAGGCTATTAAAGGCCTATCATCTTTCTCTTTTGTCAATCTATCAACCAATTCTTTAATACTAGTTTGAAGATAAAATGATATTGTATTAGCGGTATTAATCAAATTCATATTATCTGCATAACAAGGGGTGCCACCTCCTAATGAAAGAACAACTTTTTGATCAGAAATTAAAATTTCTTTTAAATATTTATGTTCAATCAATCTAAAATAAATCTCCCCTTTATTTTTAAAAATATCACTAACAGACTTTTTTTCTTTTTTTTCTATGTAAATATCTAGATCAATAAAAGGTAAGAACAATTTGTCTGCCAGGTGTTTGCCAATGGTAGATTTTCCTGAAGACATGTAACCAATTAAAACAATTTTCATTTATTTATTTTTTTTGTCAAATATCGTTAAAATTTAATCAAATTTATTTGTTTAAGTTCAATGATTGATAGTATATTTGCACTCGATTTAATTATCAAGACCTGGTAGCTCAGTTGGTAGAGCATCTCCCTTTTAAGGAGAGGGTCCTGGGTTCGAGCCCCAGCCCGGTCACAAAGAAAGTTAAGCAATATGCTTAGCTTTTTTGTTTCTATTCTATTAAAGGCGCGTATGACGGAATTGGTAGACGTGCAAGCTTGAGGGGTTTGTGTTCGCAAGAACGTGCTGGTTCGACTCCAGTTACGCGCACTTTTTTTAGAAAAAATTTACTTCTTTCACAAAAAATTAACCTTAGTATACTGTATTATTACTATCATTGTAGCATGCGAAGAATTATATTTATTTTATGTTTAATAGTTTCCATAAGCACATACTCACAAAAGGATAGTATAGCGTATCAAAATTTAAAAGGACAAATTATTCACGCCACTAGTAAACGTGTTTTAAGTGCTGCTCACATTTTAAATTTAAATACAGTTGAAGGAACTATTACCAATGACAAAGGATATTTTGAACTACCGACAAAAGCAAACGATACTATTTTAGTTTCCTATTTAGGTTTTTCCTCTATCAAGCTAAAAGTAACCAACGATTTACTAAAAGGAAATGAATTGGTAATTGCTTTATATGAAAAACCAGAAGAAATTAGAGAAATTGTTATTAAATCTTCCAAATTAATTGGTGTTTTAGAAGTTGATATTAAACAGGTCCCTAAAGATAGGTTTACTAGAATTCATATCAATGGATTGCCTCAAACCTATGAAGTTGGTAAACCCAAAGGAAAAGACTTCTCATCTCCTTTGGCTGCTTTATTTCAACCTGTAGATTTTTTATACAATCTCTTTGGAAATAAACCAAAACAACTTAAAAAACTTCAGAAGCTAAAAAAAGAAGATGGTCTGAGAAAAATGCTTGCAGGAAAGTTTGATAGAGAAGTAATGATGGAGTATTTACAAATGGATAGACAAGAACTTTCTGAATTATTATCAGATTGTAATTACTCTGAATACTTCATAAAAAAAGCGTCTGACCTTCAGATGATTGAAGCTATTTTAGATTGTTATGAAAATTATAAAGCACTAAAAAAAGGAAAAATAGAACGAGATAAACTTCCTAAAAAAATTGGAAATTAAAAATTATTGAGAAATAAAGGTCATTACTTTTAACCCAAAAACTTCTATAAAACTAAGTTTAAAATATATCATTTGTGCTTGTAAATTTCTTAAAGTTCGTGTGATTATTCTAGGAGATATAATTTCACTATAAATTTCATTGATAAAAAATCCTAAAAGAGTTCTATTTTTTAATAAAAATTATTTTGAGTTTTCTTTTTTTATCAGGTTCAAAGCAGAACCTTCATTATACCATTCAATTTGGTTTTGATTATACGTATGATTTGCAATTATTATATCTTTACTTTCATCAGCATGAACAATTTCTATTGTTAATGGTTTGCCAGGGGCAAACTCGTTTAAGTCCAGAAAATTAAATGTATCATCTTCTTGAATTAAATTATAATCTGATTCGTTAGCAAAAGTTAAGCCTAACATTCCTTGTTTTTTTAGGTTTGTTTCATGAATTCTAGCAAAAGATTTAACTAAAACAGCTAAAACACCTAGGTGCCTAGGCTCCATTGCAGCATGCTCTCTAGAAGAACCTTCTCCATAATTATGATCTCCTACTACAATAGTCTTTACTCCCGCAGCTTTATATGCTCTGGCGGTATCAGGAACACCACCATACTCTCCTGTTAATTGATTTTTTATAAAATTGGTTTTCTTTCCAAAAGCATTTACAGCACCTATTAAACAATTATTGGAAATATTATCTAAATGGCCTCTAAAACGCAACCAAGGACCTGCCATAGAGATATGATCTGTAGTACATTTACCAAATGTCTTTATTAACAATTTTACTCCAGAAATATCATTTCCTAAAGGAGTAAAAGGCTCTAATAACTCTAACCTCTCAGATTCTTTATTAACATAAATCTTAACATGACTACCATCTTCCTCAGGTGCTAAATAACCATCATCCTTAACTTCAAAACCTTTTGGTGGTAGTTCCCATCCTGTTGGTTCGTCTAACATTACTTCTTCTCCGTTTTCATTGATTAATTTATCCTTCATTGGATTAAAATCTAAACGACCAGCAATAGCAACTGCAGCAACCATTTCTGGAGAAGCTACAAACGCGTGTGTATTAGGGTTACCATCTGCACGTTTAGCAAAGTTTCTATTAAAAGAATGAATTATAGAGTTCTTAGGTGCATTTTTAGGATCTTCATAACGAGCCCATTGGCCAATACATGGTCCACAAGCATTTGTAAATATTTTAGCATCTAAATTTTCGAAAATACCTAAAATACCATCTCTATCTGCTGTATATCTCACTTTCTCAGAACCTGGATTAATTCCTAATTCTGATTTCATTTTCAGTCCTTTGTCCACTGCTTGTTGGGCAATAGAAGAAGCCCTAGACAAATCCTCATATGAAGAGTTTGTGCAAGAACCTATCAATCCCCAATCAACTTTTAATGGCCAGTCATTATTATTTGCAGCCTTTGTCATATCTACACCAACTTTTGTTGATAAATCTGGTGTAAAGGGGCCATTTAGAAGAGGACTTAAATTGGATAAATTAATTTCAATAACTTGATCAAAATATGCTTCAGGATTTTCATATACTTCAACATCTCCTGTTAAATAATCTTTTACTTTATTTGCAGCGTCTGCAACATCACTTCTATCTGTAGCACGAAGGTAACGCTCCATTGAGGCGTCGTAACCAAATGTTGATGTAGTTGCTCCAATTTCTGCACCCATATTACAAATTGTACCTTTTCCAGTACAAGACAATGAGGTTGCTCCTTCACCAAAGTATTCTACAATAGCACCTGTTCCTCCTTTAGCAGATACAATTCCTGCTACTTTTAAAATAACATCTTTCGGAGCTGTCCAACCAGATATTTTACCAGTTAACTTTACTCCAATTAATTTAGGAAACTTTAATTCCCAAGCCATACCTGCCATAACATCTACAGCATCTGCACCTCCAACGCCAATAGCAACCATACCTAAGCCACCAGCATTAACAGTATGAGAATCAGTACCAATCATCATTCCTCCTGGGAATGCATAATTTTCTAAAACTACTTGATGTATAATTCCTGCTCCTGGTTTCCAGAATCCTAAACCGTATTTGTTAGACACAGATTCCAAAAAGTTAAAAACTTCGTTACTGGTATTCAAAGCAGACTGTAAGTCTTTATTTGCTCCGTTTTTTGCCTGAATTAAATGATCACAATGAGTTGTTGTAGGAACAGAAACTTTACGTTTACCTGTTTGCATAAATTGAAGAAGGGCCATTTGTGCAGTTGCATCTTGTAAAGCAATTCTATCTGGAGCAAAATCTACATAATCTTCCCCTCTTACAAAAGCCTTTTTAGGATTTCCATCCCATAAATGTGAATACAAAATTTTCTCTGCTAGTGTTAACGGTTTCCCTGTAATTTTTCGAGCAGCATCAACACGATCTTTAACATTTTCGTAAACTTGTTTAATCATATTAATATCAAAAGCCATATTGTGTGTATTTTATGTAAATTTATGATGTAAAACTACCATTTTTCTATCTATCTTAAAAAATAAACACGAAATAGCGCATAGTATTAAATAATTAATAAAAAAATGCTTTAAAATTATAATTTAAATAAAATAGGTGTCAATATTTAAGCTAAATTTATACAATTATTAATCTTCAAAAAGTATAAATTATAAGAAAAGCAGACTAATAAGCCGAATCCTGTTCCTTAAAAAGGCTCTTATCATTTATCTAGTTTTAAAATTACTTTTAAAATCTATCTGCCTACCCTTTAGAATCGAGCGAGAAGCTCTCAAGCTCTAATATACATGGCATTGCACCGCATAGAGTTTACCTGGTTTCACTACAGCCTAACTGTACATTCTTTCTGTTGCACTTGTCCACAACTTACGTTGGACGGATGTTATCCGCTATGCTACTCTTTGGTGTCCGGACTTTCCTACTTGAATAAACAAGTCGATAAGATAAGTCTGCTATTTCTTATAATAATGCAAAAATACAATCTTTATCTATAAAAAAACCCACTCATAAATGAGTGGGAAAAATTGCTATGAAAAAGAAAAAGTGTTATTAATTTCTTAATAACATTACAAATATATAATAATTTTCTTTCTAAGAAAACATATCCTTAACTTTTTCAAAAAATGATTTATCCGTTTTATTAGGGTTGGGTTTAAAGTTTATATTATCAGACATTTGCTCAAAGAAAACACGTTGCTCCTTTGTTAATTCTTGAGGAGTCCATACATTAATATGTATTAAAAAATCTCCACTACCGTAGCGTTCAATACTAGGTAAACCTTTTCCTTTTAAACGTAAAATTTTACCAGACTGTGTCCCTGCATCAATTTTAATCTTTACTTTACCTGATACGGTTTCTACCTCTTTACTAACACCTAAGACTGCTTCAGAATAGTTTACGTACAAATCGTAATGGATATTTGTTCCTTCCCTTTTTAAAGTTTCATGCTGAATCTCTTCTATTAAAACGAGTAAATCTCCAGAAATAGAGTTTTTACCAGGAGCTTCATTTCCTTTCCCCCCCACTTTTAATTGAACTCCTTCTGTAACTCCTGCTGGTATATTGATAGGAACTGTTTCTTCTTCAATGACTAAACCTTGAGCATCTGCACCATTTGGTTTGCTTTTAATCACTTCTCCGGATCCAGAACATGTAGCACAAGTTGTTGCTGTTTGCATTCTACCTAAAATAGTGTTGGTAACTCGCATTTGCTGGCCAGTACCATTACACGTAGGACAGGTTTTGTATAGCACACCCGCAGCTTGAACTTTTCTACGAACTTTAACTTTCTTTTCTACTCCTTTTGCTATTTCCTCTAAAGTAAGTTTTACACGAATTCGCATATTACTTCCTTTAACTCTTACTTGACGTTGACCGCCTCCACCTCCAAAACCTCCGAAGCCGCCTCCGCCTCCGCCGAAAATATCTCCAAACTGACTGAATATGTCATCCATATTCATTCCGCCACCGCCAAATCCACCGCCACCGCCTTGAGGACCGTCAAAAGCTTGATGCCCATATTGGTCATAACGTGCTTTTTTATTTTCGTCACTCAAAACTTCATAAGCTTCAGCAGCTTTTTTAAAGTTCTCTTCAGCAGTTTTGTCATCCGGATTTTTATCTGGATGATATTTAATAGCCATTTTTCTGTACCCTTTCTTAATTTCTGCTTGTGAAGCAGATTTTGAAATTCCTAATGTTTCGTAAAAATCTTGTTTTGCCATATTGTTTCAATTATCAATTAACAATAATCAATGATTATTAGTAATTGCATATTGTAATTTATTTACTGTCCTATCACTACTTTAGGATACCTAATAATTTTATCCCCTAACTTGTATCCTTTTTCTACACAATCGATTACTTTTCCTTTTAAATCCTCTGAAGGTGCAGGAATTTGTGTAATTGCTTCGTGAATTTCAGCATCAAAAATATCGCCTTGATTAATTTCAATTTTTGACAACCCTTTTTGTTCTAAAGTGTTATAAAATTTCTGGTAAATTAATAAAACTCCTTTTCTTAATTCTTCAGCTTCTTTGTCATCTTCTATGTGTGACAAGGCGCGCTCAAAATCATCTACAACTGGCAGTAAAGATGTCATTACTTCTTGACCTGCAGTTTTAAACAACTCTATTCGCTCTCTTGTTGTTCTCTTTTTGTAGTTTTCAAACTCGGCAAACAAACGTAAAAACTTATCTTTTTCTGATTGAAGCAATTCTTCAGGAGATGGCTCCTCTTTAACAACCTCTTTTTCAGCATCTTGGTTTTCTTCAACTTGAACCGTTTCTTGTTCTTTTATTATTTCTTCGTCTTTTATATCTTCTTTGTTGCTCATTTCTTTGTAATCATTAAATTGTCTATACTGGTTTTTGCAAAAATGTTGCCAACAAAAAAATAGTGTCAGATTGACACTATTTTTACCTTTCTTATATTTTGATATACTATCCGATTTTGTAGAGCTACATATCTGAAACACTAAATATTTTCTTAATCTTCAATTCTTTCAATTTTTGCACCAATAGATTTTAAACGGGCTTCAATGTTTTCATAACCTCTATCTATCTGTTCAATATTGTTTATTATTGAGGTTCCTTTTGCCGATAAAGCTGCAATTAGCAATGAAATTCCTGCTCTAATGTCTGGAGAAGTCATTTTTGTAGCCTTTAGCTGAGATTGAAAATTATGACCAATTACTGTTGCTCTATGCGGGTCACACAAAATAACTTTAGCTCCCATATCAATGAGTTTATCTACAAAGAATAAACGACTTTCAAACATCTTTTGATGAATTAATACAGTTCCATTAGCTTGGGTAGCAATTACTAGAACGATGCTTAGTAAGTCTGGTGTAAATCCAGGCCAAGGAGCATCTGCGACTGTTAATACAGATCCATCAATATAATTCTGAATTTCGTAAGATTCTTGTTCTGGAATATAGATATCATCTCCTCTTTTCTCTAATTGAATACCTAGTTTTCTGAATACATTAGGTATTTGTCCTAAATTCTCCCAACTAACATTTTTAATTGTTAATTCAGATCTTGTCATAACTGCTACACCAATCCATGAACCAATTTCTATCATATCAGGCAGTACCGAATGTGTACATCCCCCTAATGAATTTACTCCTTCAATAATTAGTAAGTTAGAACCCACTCCAGATATCTTAGCTCCCATGGAATTCAACATTTTAGATAGTTGTTGAATGTATGGTTCACAAGCTGCATTGTATATTTTTGTGGTTCCTTTTGCTAAAACAGAAGCCATTAATATATTGGCTGTACCCGTAACAGAGGCCTCATCTAATAACATCTCTGTTCCAGTTAAGCCTTTTGGTGCTTCTACTCCGTAAAAATATTCTTCTTTATTATATCTAAATTTTGCCCCTAGCCTAATAAACCCCTCAAAATGAGTATCTAACCTTCTTCTTCCTATTTTATCACCTCCTGGGCGTGGAATATAACCTCTTCCAAATCGAGCTAATAAAGGACCAACAATCATAATAGATCCACGGAGTGAACTCCCATCCCTCTTAAAATCAGATGATTCTAGATAATCTAAGTTAATTTCGTCTGATTGAAAAGAATATGAATTTCTTGTTATTTTTTCAACTTTAACTCCCAATTCACCTAAAATAAAAATCAGCTTATTAACATCAATAATATCCGGAACATTAGAAACTAATACCTTTTCTGAGGTTAATAAAACTGCACAAAGGATTTGTAAAACTTCATTTTTTGCTCCTTGTGGCGTAATTGTTCCATTTAATTTGTGTCCTCCTTCAATTTTAAATGATGCCATATATTAATATCTTTTTCTATTTTTATTTTGATTGTTATGATGTGGTTTCTTGTGATTCGTTTTGGAGTTACTCTGGCCTTGAGAACTTCTTTTTCGCAATAAGTTTTTACTCTCAGAAAGTGGTTCTTCAGTTTCTCTTAAATCTAGCTTCCCATCAGATAAATCATATAAATGTTTAAAAATCACAGTATCATCAACGGTATCTTTATTCCAATTTAAATAGCACTTTTTCATATGATTGGCAATAGTAAATACCAATGCTTCTTTTTTATCTCCATCTTCCCAGCTCAAAGCAATGTCTATCATTGTTTGGATATTATTACCATAATAACGATATCTTGATGCTGATTTTGGATAGGCTAATCCTTCTGGTTTTTCTTCTAATTCCTCTTTAGATGGCTGTGGATAAGGCGACTCGACATCTAATTTAAAATCTGCCATTATATATAATTGATCCCATAGCTTGTGTTTAAAATCTGGAACATCTCGTAAATGAGGCTGTAAATTCCCCATAACATCTACTATAGCTTTAGCCATTTTATCACGCTCTTCTTTGGTCTCTAGAGCTACACAGTGATCTACTAACTTTTGGATATGTCTGCCGTATTCTGGAATTATCATTAAAGGCCTGTCTGAATTGTATTCTAAATCGAATGTCATTTATTTATGTTTGAAGTGTGTTCTCAATATGTTTTCTTTTTTTATTTCAATCAAAAGAAAGCAATCGAACTGACAATTTATACTTTGTAGTTATTAATCGTCGCAAAATAGCGATTTATTTTTAGTTTTATGAATGATTTTTAACCAATCACTTTTAATTTTGCAAATTGTAGTAATAATTTCTTTTTTCCAACGGTACCAAATTTAATTTCTGCTTTTTTATTAGGTCCATTTCCTTCTAAAGCTAGTACTTCTCCTCTTCCAAATCTGTTATGTTCAACAAAATTACCAACAACTATATTACCATCAAATAGGTTTGTATTTGAATGTATCTGAGTTACTTTTTTTAAATTTTTAGGTAGTATGATTTCTTTCTTTTTTAAAATATCCCGCTCATTTTTTTTACGTTGAATTGGTTTTTGAAAACGAATTCCTTTAGGTGCATCGTCAAAAATACTTTTATCAATAAACTTATTTACTGACGCATTAGGAGCTTTTGGAGTAATATAATGTAAATATTGATCGTCAATTTCTTCTAAGAATCTACTGGGCTCTGCATCTACCAATTTTCCCCACCTATAACGTGTTTGTGCATAGGATAAATAAGCAACTTTTTCTGCTCTTGTTAACGCTACATAAAACAATCTTCGTTCTTCTTCTAACTCGCTTCTAGTATTCATACTCATTGCAGATGGAAATAAATTCTCCTCTAAACCAACAATGTATACATATAAATATTCCAAACCTTTAGATTGATGAATGGTCATTAAAGAAACACTTGGTTTGTCGTCATCTTTTTTAGAATCAAAATCTGTTGCCAAGGCTACATCCTCAAGAAAAGAAGTTAAAGAAGCGTCTTCTCCTTGCTCAATTTTATCAGTAATAAAATCTTTTATACCGTTTAATAATTCCTGAACATTCTCAACTTTGCTTACTGCTTCTGGTGTTCCGTCTTTTTCTAAATCTTTAATTAATTGAGTTTGCTTTACAACTATTTCAGTAATTTCAAAGGCATTTTTTGTTTGCGATTCTATTTGTAATCGCAACATCATATTCATAAAGTTCTGTAATTTATTTTTTGTTCCAGAATTTATTTTTAAATCAATTTTATCAATATATCTGATAATATCAAAAATTGACTTTTTATAATGATTTGCTGAGATAGTGAGCTTATCAATAGTTGTTGCACCAATACCACGTGCCGGATAATTAATAATTCTTTTTAAGGCTTCTTCATCATTTGGATTTATTAAGATACGCAAATACGATAAAATATCTTTTATTTCTTTTCTTTGATAGAAGGATATTCCACCATAAATTTTATAGTCAATACCTTTTTTACGCAGCGCATCTTCAATTGCTCTGGATTGTGAATTTGTTCTATATAAAACACAGAAGTTATTAGAACTTAATTGATGTTCCATTTGGTTTTCCCAAATGGATTGTGCTACAAAACGCCCTTCTTCTCCATCAGAAATCGTACGCATTACATGTATTGAATCTCCATCATCGTTAGAGGTCCAAACTTCTTTATCTAACTTTGTTTTATTTCTTGCTATAACTGAGTTAGCAGCATTTACAATATTTTTTGTAGAACGGTAATTTTGTTCTAGTTTAAAAGTTTTTACATCGGGATAATCTTTCTGAAAATTTAATATATTTTGAATATTAGCACCTCTAAAACTATAAATACTTTGAGAATCGTCTCCAACCACACAAATATTACCAAATTTATCCGCTAATGCTCTTACTATTATATATTGTGAATGATTTGTATCTTGATACTCGTCTACCATGATGTATCTAAAACGATCTTGATACTTTGCCAAAGATTCTGGAAAACGTGCTAAAAGCTCATTGGTTCTTAGTAATAAATCATCAAAATCCATTGCACCAGCTTTAAAGCATCTGTCTACATATTCCTTATAAATATCACCTACTTTAGGCCTACTTGCATGTAAATCTGCTTCTTGTAAATCAGAATTATTAAAATAAGCTCGTACTGTTATTAAACTATTTTTAAAAGATGAGATTCTGCTTAAAATCTGTTTGGCTTTATAGCGTTCTTTATCTAGCCCCATTTCTTTAATAATAGAAGATATTAAACGAACTGAATCTTGTGTATCGTAAATTGTAAAGTTTGAGGGAAATCCTAATTTATCTGCTTCTGATCGTAAAATTCTTGCAAAAACCGAGTGAAAAGTTCCCATCCAAAGGTTTTTCGCTTCACTTACACCCACTACTCCAGCAATTCTAGCTTTCATTTCTTTTGCTGCCTTGTTGGTAAATGTGAGAGATAGAATATTAAAAGCATCTACACCTTGTTGCATTAAATGTGCAATTCTATAGGTTAAAACACGCGTCTTACCTGAACCTGCACCAGCAATAATAATCATTGGTCCGTCTTTTTGTAATACTGCCTGTTTTTGTGCTTCGTTTAAAGAATTTAAATAGGTATTCAATAGTTTAGTTTGAAAGAGTTCTAAAACGTGAATTTAACCATTCTATTCCTTTTAAAGAATGGATTATACTTTTTTTATTCATAAGTTTTTCACTTAAAAAAAGTACATTTGTTAATCAATATTTATTATATGGAAGATAAATTTTTAGAGAGTATTGCATATGTTTTACCGGCAGCAGTAACAGCTTTTGTTGCTTATTATATGTTTAACGGATTTATTAAAAATAAAAATACCGAAAAAAAATTAGAATTATTAGCTCAAAAAAACAAAGAAGCTTTACCGATTAAACTTCAAGCTTATGAGCGCTTAATGCTTTTTTGTGACCGCATAAACCCTGTAAAAATGTTAGTACGTATTCCTCCAATATCCTCCAATACAAATGATTATTTACAGTTATTAATTGCGAATATAGAGCAAGAGTTTGAGCACAACTTAGTACAACAAATTTATATTTCTAATGATTCTTGGATAGCGATTGTAGCAGCTAAAAATGCCATTATTCAAAAATTAAAACAAACTGCAGAAAACTCTAAAATCGCAAATGAATTAAGAGAAAATGTGTTAATAGATTATTCTAAAACTTTACCGCCAACTGAAACTGCTATTGCTTTTATAAAAAATGAAGTAAAGAAATTATTATAATAGAAAAAAGCTCCAAAATTTGGAGCCTTTTTCTTCTTTTCCTCTTTTTCAATAATCGGTAAACTTAAATCAACAAGCTCTAAAAAAGTTCATAAGAGAGACCTTCTAAAAAAACTTCTGATTCAAGATAAGTCTTGAAATAACAACCCCTTGATGAGATACTAAAATTGAAACCTTACACCAAGTTTATAATTTCTTCCTCTAGTAGAATACCCATAAATATCATCATAGTCTTCATCTAAAAGATTCGTAATTCCTGCAAAAACAGTTAGTTTATTATCTAATAATTTATAATTCGCCATAAAATCAAGTACTTGATAACTTTCCAATATAACATCTTCTCCGGCAGTGCCAAAAGATCCATATCGGTCGAAAATTGTTCTTTCTCCTATATTCCTATAAGTAATATTGAAAAATGCTTTGTCAAAAGGAGTAATATCTAAGCCTAAAACAAATTTGTTTTCAGGAATGTAATCGTTAAAATCTTCAAAAACATCTCTATCAATATAGGTGTAAGAGGCATTTACTGTTAGATATGATGTAGGAATCACTTTAGTGTTTAGTTCAATACCATTGGCATCCGATGAACCATTTCCATAGGTAAAAGTTGTGTTGTCATAAATAATTGCATCTATTTCTTTTCTATTAAAATAAACAAGATCTAATTGCAACCAATCTTTATGATTATAATCGAAACCTATTTCAAAAGTTTCATTTGTTTCAGGATTTAAATCAATATTTCCTGAAAAACCATCGTATAACTGATACAAACTAGGAGCAATAAAAGCGGTGCTAAACGAAGTAAATATTTTTATTGAAGTATCTTCTTTTTTTAATAGGTTATAGGCAAGATTTCCATCATACACAAATTGGTTTCCATATACGTTATGCATATTTAAACGACCGCCAAAGTTTACACTTAATCCAAAATCAGTAATATACACTAAACTCGCATAGGGATCAAAAGTATTAAAGTTTGCTACTTCTTTGTCTATGGTTGCAAATGGAGTAATTGAATTATTACTGTGTTCTTGATAATTAATTCCTGCAATTAATTGAAATTTAGAAGAAAATTCATATTTATTAACCAAATCTAAATTAAAACTTCTTCCAGTATATTGATAATTATCTAGAGTTCCACTAAATGAATTAAAGGTATCTAAATTTCTTTTTACTGTATTTATAGAAGCTAATAGATACACTTGTCCTTTATTATAGGTGTATTTTGGTTTGATTCCGAATCTTAATTGTTCTTGATCTCCTTTGTTTACATCAATATCAGAAAAAGCACCCGCATCAAAATCATAATCGAATTCATCAAAATTAAAAAAAGATTCGATAGTTACTTTTTCATTGATTGTATAGCCCAATTTTAACAATCCGTTCTTAGAGGAAAAAGAATCATCTTCAAAAACAGTATTTGTATTGCTTACTGCTGAAGACATTCCATCAACTCCTGTCAAACCAAAAGATCCTAAGAAATTAAAATCACCTGAAGTTCCATTGATATTCAAATTAAAATTTTTATCGGACAAATTACTTTTTGAAGTATTTGCTGTATTATTTGTTCCAAAACTAGTTTCAAAAGAACCAGAAATCTTCTCTTTGGATGCTTTTTTTAAGATCACGTTAATTACCGCTGATGCTGCACTTGATCCATATAATGCAGATGATGCACCTTTTAGAATTTCTATACTTTCAATTTGATTTACAGAGAGTAAACGCATGTCAAACTCTTGGTTAATTGCAGATTGATCTGTCACAGGAACTCCATCAATTAACACCAACACTTGCCTACTTCTTCCTCCCCGTATATTAATACTTCTAGGCTCTGTAAGATTCGCATTCACACCTCTAATATCAATACCTGCAACAGTATTTAAAATTTCAATAACAGATTTACCAGCATTTTGCTGCAATTGTTTTTGAGTAATTTTATTAATTACTTTACCTGTGTTTTCTTTTTTTAAGCTAAACTTTGTTGCAGTAACTACAACTTCTTTTAACGTTTCTACATTTTCTTTTTGCTGTTTTTTTTGAGCAAAAAGGTTCGTACTGACAAAACTAAATGTCAAAGCACCAACAATTAATAATTGTTTTTTCATTTTTTGAATAAATTTGATTTACAATAAATCAGGTAAATTTTGTGTACAAACATAGATTAGTACATAAACTTTTATCCCGAAAGTTTTTATCTCGTGAAAAATGGCAGGTCTCCTGACTTGCGTCTTATAACAAACCTTCCCAACAAAATTGTCAGTGGTAAAAGAATTAGTTACAAGCTTTGTAGCTTACAGTTGCGGGAACAGCTCTGGAATTTAACCAGATTCCCTTTTAATTTGATGCAAAATTGATATGAACATCAAAACCAAAAATCGCTGCAAAAATAGTTTTTAAATTGTTATTAAAAAACATTTTTGTAATCTTGTTGTAAATTATTCTTAGATGGGCAGATTTACTCAAAATTTACTTTTACTTTTTTTAATAATATTTACTTTTTCCTGTAAAAAAGAGAGTATTAAAGATGAGAGTAGAACTAAAATATTAAGCAACGTTAAGTACGCAAAGGGCTTTGATATTATTGAAAAAAAAGGCATTAAAAAATTAATTATAAAATCTGCCTATCAAAACTCTAAGGAAATTTATGAATATGAAATCCGTATAAGAAAACCAAATACAGCTATTGAGTATGATGGAAAAATCATTGAAGTTCCCATAAAAAAAATTGTCGTTACCTCAACCACACATATTCCAATGGTAGAATTGTTAAATGAAGAAAATGCTATTATTGGTTTCCCGTATGCTAAGTACATTTCGTCAGAAAAAACAAGACAGTTAGTTGATGCTGGTAAAATTAGAGAAATCGGAAAAGAGAATTCCTTAAATACTGAAGTTTTAATGGATTTACAACCAGAACTAATCGTTGGATATGGTGTTTCTTCTGTAGACAAATCTTTAACAACTTTAAAAAAAGCTGGAATAAATAGTATATATAATGGAGACTGGTTAGAACAGACTCCTTTAGGAAGAGCAGAATGGATTAAGTTTTTTGGAGTTTTATTTGACAAAGAAAAACAAGCTGACAGTATTTTTAAAGTAATTGAAACAAATTATTTTAAAGCAAAAGCAATAGCTCTTAAATCCAACAAAAAGCCATCTATTTTATCTGGTGCCATAATGAGTAAAGATATTTGGAACTTACCAGGGGGTGAAAGTTTTGTTGCATGCTTTTTAAAAGATGCAAATCTTAATTATCTATGGCAAAATTCTAAAGGGAAAGGAAGTTTGTCCTTAAGTTTTGAAAGTGTTTTTGATACAGGGAAAAACGCTGAATTTTGGATAGCTCCAGGTTATTTTTCAACAAAAGAGCAGCTTCTAAAAAGCAATCAAATTTATACTGAATTTTCTGCTTTTAAAAATGATAAAATATTTACACCTACTTTAAAGAAAGGGAAAACAGGTGGTGTTTTATATTATGAATTAGCACCTACAAGACCAGATTTGGTTTTAAAAGATATTATTAAAATAACACAACCTGAGTTATTACCCAATTATCCATTGACATTCTTTCAAAAGATGAACTAATTTGATGTAATATTACAAACTCAAAACTATCATTTTGACAATAATATAATATATCTAAAAGATTGTTCTCATAGTAATTTATAAGGGGTACTATAAATAGTCAACTCAAATAAAAACTAAATTTAACTCAATATTTTATATAGATAATTCATTTTTCTAGAGCATTTTCTCTCAAATACAAAAACAATGGAAAAGTGAATGCTACAGCAATAAAAAAGGTAAATGGTATTAGTAACCACCAATATTTTATTTTCAGACGCATGGATTCTGGAATCATAAAAACAAAGAATGTAACAACTACTATTGTTAGGTCTGCGCCAAAAGATTTGCCTGCAAAATTAATCTGTGCATCATTGAAAAAATTAATAAAAGTAGGATCTTTTGCAGTCTGAAACCATTGAATATTATAATACCAAGTATAACAAATACCTATGGCAGATAAAGCTAAAAATAAATGTTTACGTTTCATATTATTTATATCTAAAATAATTTTTGTTGATTATCGTCATCAGTATTATTCTTTTTCTTCTGAACCGCTTTCTTAAGAAGTTCTTTCTTTTTGCTTTCTTTATCAGTGACTTCTATAATAGCAGTATTCTGAATTTTGGGAAGATCTATGGGTAATTTATCTTCTATAACTTCTTCACCTACAACCTCTATATCCTCAAAAGCATCTTCTTTTGGTTCTTCAAAAGGCAAGGATTCCATTAAGTTTACTTGTTTTATCTTCTCAGTTGTTAATTGATTTCCTTGAGCTCTTATACCTTTTATGGCAATAAATTCCTCAAAGTTAACTTCTTGGTTTTCTAAACTTCTTTTAGAATATTGAATTTCTGCAATTGGTCTGTGGTCTGTAGCCACTATTTCTAATTGTGACTTTTGATGCTCAGAAATAAAAATCTCTTCTTTTTCTGGTGTTTCTATCAAGAAGCGTTTTACATAATAACGCTCTTTTTCTCCATCAAAATAAATTATTGAAATTGGTTTGTTTGGTTTCCATTTTTCCAACACAATCATATCATCATCAAAATGCATAGCAACATCTGGTTTTACAGATTTTGCTTTTCCACTTTGCGTAATGATTAACAACTTATCTTCAGCTTTAAATTCGCCTAGCAACTCTCCTCTATCGTCAACATTTAGACGCTGTACAGCATCATCAAACCAAATTTTACGCGGTTTTAAAGTAGAAACTCCTACAGATTTAAAATCAACACTTTTTATAGTATACTTTGTAATCGTGTTTCCTCTTACATTCCTTCCTTTAACAGCCAAGTCTGCAAAATCAATATCCCATTTCAATTTTTTAACACTACCCAGCGCACGTAAATTAATAGTTACAACTTCTGCTTCTCCATTTGGGTTTGCAGTAAAATATAAAACTTTAGAGCCTTTATTTCCATTAGTTATATCATACTCTTTATCACGAGTTACAGAAGTTACATTAAAACGCTTCATATAACTTGCGCCTTTTACTCCATCTTTATACATAAAGTTGTAGACAGTTCGCTTATCTTTCTTCTTAAATACGGCAACATGGATGATATCTTTACCTACAAATGTTTTAGAACCAACCTTTGTTACCATCATTTTTCCATCTTTTCTAAAAATGATAATGTCATCAATATCTGAACAATCTGCTACAAACACATCTTTTTTCAGGGAGGTACCTATAAAACCTTCTTCTTTATTTACATATATCTTTGTGTTATTCATAGCTACTTTAGAGGCAACTATATCATCAAAAATTCTGATTTCTGTTTTACGCTCTTTTCCCTTACCATAGGTGTCTTTTAATCGTTTAAAATAATTTACAGCAAACTCAATTAAGTTTGCTAAATGATTTTTCACAACTTCAATTTTATCCTCTAAACCTTCAATATACTGTTTGGCTTTGTCTATATCAAATTTTGATATTTTCTTAATTTTAATTTCTGTTAAACGAACAATATCTTCTTCAATTATTGGACGTTTTAAATGTTTTATATAAGGCTTTAATCCTTTTTCAATAGCTATTATTACACCTTTCCAAGTTTCTTCCTCTTCTATATCCCTGTAGATTCTATTTTCGATAAAAATTCGTTCTAAAGATGAAAAATGCCATTGTTCCTCTAATTCATTCAATTGAATTTCTAATTCTCTCTTCAACAAATCAACTGTTAAATCTGTAGAATGTTTTAACATTTGAGAAACACCAACAAAAACAGGTGTATTCTCTTCAATTGTACATGCTAATGGTGAAATAGAACTTTCACAGTTGGTAAAAGCATACAGTGCATCAATACTTTTGTCTGGAGAAATATTTGGTGGCAAATGCACCAAAATTTCTACTTCTGCTGCAGTATTGTCTTCAATCTTTTTTATTTTTATCTTCCCTTTATCATTCGCCTTTAAAATACTATCAATTAAAGAGGATGTAGTTGTAGAAAATGGAATTTCATTAATCACTAAAGTCTTCTTGTCTAATTGAGAAATTTTAGCTCTTACCCTTACTTTCCCTCCACGTTTACCGTCATTATAGTTCGTGAAATCTGCAATTCCTCCCGTTAAAAAATCTGGAACTATTTTAAAACTTCTCCCTTTTAAATATTTAATAGAAGCATCAATAAGCTCAATAAAGTTGTGAGGTAATATTTTAGTGGATAAACCCACTGCAATTCCTTCTGCTCCTTGTGCAAGTAATAAAGGGAATTTTACTGGTAAATCTATGGGTTCCTTTCTTCTACCGTCATAAGACATTTTCCAATTTGTGGTCTTCGGGTTAAAAACTACATCCAAAGCAAACTTTGACAATCGAGCTTCTATATATCGAGAAGCAGCTGCACGGTCTCCTGTTAATATATTCCCCCAATTTCCCTGCATGTCAATTAATAATTCTTTCTGACCAATTTGTACCATAGCATCAGCAATAGATGCATCTCCATGCGGATGATATTGCATGGTGTGACCAACAATATTCGCTACTTTGTTGTAACGACCATCATCTAAATCTTTCATGGAATGCATAATTCTTCGCTGAACAGGCTTTAAACCGTCTTCCAAAGAAGGCACTGCTCTTTCTAAAATTACATATGAAGCATAATCTAAAAACCACTCCTTGTACATTCCTGTAACTTTAGTAATGGTTTCTTGTTGAGGTAAATCATCCTCATGTACTGAATCTAAATTTTCATTTTGATTCTTTAAATTTTCTTCGTTATCATGTTTATTTATTTCTTCACTCATATTCTAAACTTCATCTTCTAAAGTATCTAACTCAACCTTTAAATTTTCAATGATAAACTTCTGTCTATCAGGTGTGTTTTTACCCATATAAAATTGCAACATATTTTCTATGGACATCTCTTTATCTAGCATTATGGGATCTAAACGGATATCATCTCCAATAAAATGCACAAACTCATTTGGTGAAATCTCACCCAAACCTTTAAATCGAGTTATTTCTGGCTTTCCTTTTAGCTTCACTATTGCATCTCTTTTTTCTTCATCTGAGTAGCAATAAAAAGTTTGTTTTTTATTACGAACTCTAAACAAAGGTGTTTCTAATATATATAAATGACCTTCTTTTATCAATTCTGGAAAAAATTGTAAGAAAAATGTAATTAATAACAAACGAATATGCATTCCGTCAACATCGGCATCTGTTGCAATTACAATATTATTATAACGCAAGTCTTCCAAACCATCTTCTATATTTAAAGCTGCCTGCAATAAATTAAACTCTTCATTTTCGTACACAATTTTTTTAGTCAATCCATATGAATTTAAAGGCTTTCCTTTCAAACTAAAAACCGCTTGTGTATTTACATTCCGAGATTTTGTAATAGAACCTGAAGCCGAATCTCCCTCTGTTATAAATAAGGTAGATTCTAAATAATTAACATTTTTAATATC
>Ga0115008_10000140_pt1 | contig 45557 bp, 37 predicted proteins | sample FraStrMetagenome_FD_87164 | JGI IMG/M metagenome (GOLD analysis project Ga0115008, IMG submission 87164) | Marine eukaryotic phytoplankton communities from Arctic Ocean - Fram Strait ARC3M Metagenome | ecosystem: Environmental > Aquatic > Marine > Oceanic | place: Fram Strait | collected... | reverse complement strand
TTTGTCGTCTTGCAATATCAGTTCAATATATCATGCGGACTAGTATAAAATCTTGTATTTTGTAATTGTATGATTTTCAGTTCAAAATATGCGAAATATCAATTCAAAATATATTTTTATTGGCGCTAGAGAGAGTATTTTGGAAATTGGTGCATAATACATGTACGTTTGCCAAACTCCTTCATTGTTGTATTCGTTACCAAATTCTTATCAACGCCATCGGTGTATTGCGATTACTCTTTTAATCAATGCAAATTTCCTAGAAGTTCGACTTCGCAATAGAAACGCCTTAAATTTTGGAGACTACGCAGCGCACCATTAAATTTTACGCAGTTTACCATTACATCTAAACCTAAATTTAAGTAGAGGTATTATCGGTAATCAGCCAATCCAAGTATTCGCCAAGAAATGGCTTGCCAGTGATGTCCCTGCTGCGAAGCTCAGCTTGAAAATTGGCTCGATAGGTGTTCCTTTACTTGCTATAATTCTCTGAAAACAAGAGTACCGGTACATGTTTAATTCAAATAAATATTACTTAAACACTTTTGATTTAGATCAAGCTAACATCTAGGACCAACATGCAAAGTCTCGACAAATACTTATACAACAAAAACTAATACCTATACTTCCACCCACCAACATAGTTAACAGAGTTGTACTGAAGCATACTCCAAAAGCTCACATCAAGAACGAGTGACTTTTCTTCAGGGACGTCTTCCACATAAAGAGCGAGATAATTGTCATCAATGTACCTAACATCGATTACATTTTCATTCTGACTTACACTCTCGTCATTACTAATGGCGCTGCGAATGTATCTCCATTCCTGAAAATATTGTTCCTTTTCTTGTTCTTTCAAAGCACCATCTCCATTTTCATTCTCGAGCTTCATCACACCACCATCCTTCAAGGATGCGAGTGCATCTCCATTGAATTTCCAGGCTGCATCGGACTCCGCGTCTACAATAATAAGACTCTTCGTCCCGCGACCAAGTACCAAATCGGGATGATTCTTTGGAGAAATTGTACCATCATCCATGTTGAGGATCCAGTCTCTCCCACCTCCATATTCCAACGTCTTGGGTTTCTTCTCCCACCATTTCGTCTTGGGATGATCCACAACTTTCACAAAGTTCACGCCATTTCCTTCTTCAAACTTCCAAAAGGCAACGTCAAGAGCCCACAATCCATTGAGTACAATGAAGTTGTTATCAACATAATTAACCATGAGAGCATCCTCGCACTGATCATGATCACCTTCGTCAGAGACACCGGTAACGACATAATCCCAATTATCGAAAGTATCGACATGATCTGGAAATTGAAGACATAGTGAGGTAAAAGGAACATTATTTCCTTGACTCATTTTTTCCAAAATTTCTTGACTAAATCGAATGACATTTTCATCGGTACGGGAAGTGAGAATGAGGGGATCTAATGGTAAGGATCCCAGTACAAATTCTGGAGCATGCTTCGCAGTAATCTTATTGCTTACGAGATCAATGGCCCAATCCCTTCCACCTCCCGGTAGTAACGTTGGCTGCAATGTATCATCTTTGCCTGTACCTGTCTTTGCATCTGCGTCTTGGGGATATAAGTAAGGCATGGAATTACAGGTACGAGTAAATGCAACAATAAAAGCTGAGATGAGGATAAAGGTAAGCAGTTTAGGTTGGATGGACCGCTTTGGCTTCTTCTCTATCACCGGAGAGTCGTTACCACCCGAAGAGATCACGACAGGCACCGGAGCGTATAATGCTTTTGACATTATCCTTATTTGTATATGAAATAAATGGTATTTTATCTTTCATGCGTGGGATTGAAATGGTGATTGTTCTGTGTTCTGTTCACTGGTTTGTTCTAACTTTTACTTTTTTACCGAAAACGTCAAAATACGAATACCGGTACGTGGATTTTTCTAGTAGGATAACGTCGTTTTTTAGAATTTCATCCGAGAGCGGTTACTTTTTCCCGTCCCCGCCCTTTCCCCCAAGAATCTTACGAGAAATTTAGATCAAGTGGTGCATGATTTTTTGGGGTGATAAATTATCTTCGTAAAGTTGTTCAATCAGTAATATCTCTCTCTTACCTTTTATCTCATGAGAAATGTTTTGAAACGGCGATAGCTTGCCTCTGTCGTGAGATTTAGAGTCTTTAAAAGAATGGTCTTGTAAAAGCGTTGCTTGGAATTTTGCGTGTTTTGTCAAAAGCTTTGCAGACCTGAGGGCAGGAAAGGATTAATCATTTTCTTCTACAAAGCCAGCTTTGTGTCTTCTTTTGAATGCTATTATTTAATCCCACGTATTGGCATTTAGTCGTTTATTTTTGGAGGAAATGGTGTTCGTAATAAGATGGTGATATAAACAAACTTTAAAAATTATATATCTAAGATTTAAAAGGACCTAAAACAGACAGCAGTATTTGAGTTGTGGTTATGCACCCCGACAAGTGTTTGAAACTTAGCGAATCCACTTATGAAATAGGGATCATAAAAACGTTCTGTCTGCTATACTTCTTTCACTCGAAACATATTCTCTCGGTTAAAAATCTTATACTCTTTGCTAGCAATCTCACAAAGGCCAACCTTTTCCCTTAAGAAGTCCTTCTAGATATGCTACACGCTTACCGTTGACACCTACGTATTCAAATTCGCAAAGTTGTTTTCATAAGGGCACGATGTCCATGAATGAAGTAGAAAAGCAGATCCAATAGAAAACCTTACCAAAGTCCGAGTCCCCAACTCGAGAAGCACTCTTATAATAAACAACCCCATCTACAATTTCAAGTTTCAAGTCGTCGACAAATGGTTTACCTCCGTTGAAAAATTTTGCGAAGGTACCTTTTCCGCTAGATCTGTACTCGACACGAGACACTCCACTTCCGAAATTGTCCTCGGCAATGGCCCATCCACCTCCATCAACCTCATTCTGACCTTCCTGTGGATATGCGCTGATCGCCGCTTTCAAATCATCAACAATAGCAGATTTTTCAGCACCCGATGGTGTTGCCCAACTTCCCTGAACACAGTTATTGGCACCCGGTTTGCAACTATCGATGGCGTAGCTCTCTTTCGGGACAACAACACCAACGAATGCCGCAGCAACAGCAGCACCGGCTTCACGACGGTTCACGGAAAATGCACTCACTGTTGCTAGAGAGGAGATGATAAGGAAGTTTGAAATCTTCATTGTATATTTCTAGTGTTTCAACGCAATATAAAAGACCCAAAAATTTTCTGACACGGACGCGAGTGTGACATGTGAAAAAAAGGAAAGATGTCCTCCGGACTCTGGAGAGATTGCACCCATCCGGATGACGGATGACGCATGCTGAGGTAGATCTGAATAACGTTTTGTGGCTAATGTAACCGCTCGCGATAACACTGGATAGAGAAGAGCAAGAACACCGGTATCGTACATCGTACTTGTTCCATGTTCGGTAGTCACATGGTCACATGATTTCATCTGGAGCACGACCGCAATTTCCACTTTGCGTGCAATCTTGAACACCCGACCTTCTCAAAGTGTGAAAAAGGAGATTGAATATCATTTCATACCATTTAAAGATCAAGCATGAGGTGCGCAACAGCGGTGTTATCGTTGGCAACATTTCTAATTACATGTTCCGAGACGTCAGCTGTGGATGTGGATGTGGATGCGACGGGTACCAATTTTGGCGATAACGACAGTCGTGGAGGTGCGAAGGGTCGTCGTAACCTTGCCCAGTACACCTACGACGATTATGTAAAAGAATTTAAAAAGGATTTTAAGGATGAGGTCGAATATCTTCGTAGGAAGCAAGTGTTCCATCGTAATTTGGATCGTATACGAGTACACAATGCCAAAGAAAATGTAAGCTATAGGAAAGGTGTGAATCAATTCACGGATGTAGAAGGGGGGCCGATGTTCGGTTTGAAGAAAAGGTCATCGAAGTCGGATTCCGTCCAACCGTCGAATGAGATGTTGGATAACGGTGGTTCGACCTTGTCTAGTAAACGTGTGCTAGACGAGCTGCCTTTTGATATTACACCCGTATCGGATCTTCCGAAGAGTGTCGATTGGCGTAGGACTGGAAAGGTGACTGCTGTAAAAGATCAGGGAAACTGTGGAAGTTGCTGGGCCTTTGCTTCAACAGCAACTTTGGAAAGTCACATTGCCATTACTACAGGTACACTGTATGATCTGTCTCCTCAGGAATTAGTCAGTTGTGTTTCAAATGATGAGAACTGCGGTGGGAGTGGAGGATGTGATGGCGCTACCTTTGAACTGGCTTTTGACTTTGTGGTATGTTTGTTCTATGCCTGAGCAATCGCTATGACAGCATTCTTATTAATACATTGACATTTTGAAATAGGTTGAAAATGGAGGGATGGTGCAAGAATATCAAATGGGATATACAAGTTATTACGGAGATAATGGGCAGTGTTACATAGTTAAAGATCCAGAGAAATCTTATTTACGGCCCATCGGAGGACCTGATCCTGGTGGTGTCGAAGGAGCCGTGGCAACGATTAATGGTTATATACTTCTACCTAGAAATTCTTATGAAACTCTTATGAACGCTGTTGCCAAGACTGGCCCTGTTGGAGTCAGTGTAGCCGCATCAGGATGGCATGACTATGAATCGGGTGTTTTTGTAATGGAGGGAGAAAATGGTGGGTATGATTCGGCAGATAACCTTGATATTAATCACGCTACAAGCCTTGTTGGTTACGGAACAGACGAGGAGTCAGGTCTAGACTACTGGCTAGTGAGGAACAGTTGGAGTCCTACTTGGGGCGAGGATGGTTACATCAGGCTTTTACGAGAAGACCCAAGTGATTACGATAGTCTTGATGAGATATGTGGTACCGATGAAACTCCACAGCATGGATCTGCATGTGAAGGAGAAACAGATCCAGTGACCGTGTGTGGTACAAGTGGTATTCTATACGAGGACTACATCCCTGTTGGTGGTCATTTAATTTGAGCTTGTTGATAGACACGGTGACTGCGAGGATAACAGCGACTTCGTGTCAAGCTGGTCACGTCTTTTCCATCTGTATGCTCAATTGTTTGCAAGATAGGATTGTAAAAACTTTTGTAAAACTATTTATTTGTTCGAAGTTTTTTCATGATGACGTAATCCATGCAACGAATTATTTGACCTCATCGTTTTTGGTGTGAATTAGATTTAGGTTTTCCGGAAGGTCAACGGCTTATGCTGACGGGTCACGTTTCATTTCCACTTCCCTTCCTTTCAATAAAGATTGGCTTGAATCTTTTCATTGATCTAAAGTTGTCATTGTTAAGTAACCTTCATGTAAAGGTACATGTACCAATACTTATGCATGTAAAAAAGGTTATAATCATTACAAAACTAATTAGGCGACTTGCTTCACGTCTTCGTCTTCATAGGCACTTATTGGTGGACATGTACAAACAAGGTTCCTATCGCCGTAAACATTGTCGACGCGACCGCAAGTTGGCCAAAACTTATCATCTTTAACCCATGGAGCTGGACGAGCTCCCATTTCTCTAGAATACTTTCTTTCCCATCTATCTGACGAAATATCTTCCATTGTATGAGGTGCATACCTTAGCGGGCTATCTTCGAGTGCCATCTTTCCACTTCCCACAGCATCTATCTCTCCACGAATGGCAAGCATTGCATCACAAAACCGATCCAATTCTGCCAAGTCCTCACTCTCTGTAGGCTCGACCATGAGCGTGCCAGCGACCGGCCACGACATCGTCGGACTATGGAAACCATAATCCTGCAATCGTTTTGCCACATCTTCCTCAGTAACCCCAGTAGCAGATTTCAGTGGCCTCAAATCAATAATAAATTCATGTGCACATTGACCATTTCGACCTCGATATAAAATATCATAAGCACCATGGAGTCTCGCAGCCATATAATTGGCATTTAAGATGGCATATTCTGTCGATTTCTTCAACCCCTCGTGACCATTCATTTTGATGTACATCCAGCTAATAGGAAGAATAGCAGCAGAGCCAAACGGTGCAGCGCTGACTGCACCTTCCTTCTTTGGAACCGCAAGATTCTTAGAATCGCCACAGAGTTCAGGTGCACTAGCCTCTTCTGCTAACACATGACCGGGTAAAAATGGAGCAAGGTGACTAGCAACTCCAATACTACCAACTCCGGGTCCACCACCCCCATGAGGAATGCAAAACGTCTTGTGCAAATTCAAATGACAAACATCAGCACCAATCAAACCAGGACTTGTAAGGCCAACCTGTGCATTCATGTTCGCGCCATCCATATATACTTGACCTCCAGCTTCATGGATCATGCCAATTACATCCTTAATACCTTCCTCGAATACACCAAAAGTTGAAGGGTATGTGACCATGAACGCGGCAACATTGTCACCATGTTTGGAGATCTTTTCTTCCAAATCATCAATATCAATATTGCCTTCACTATCGTTTTCAACTACAACCACTTTCAATCCTGCCATCGTCGCGCTGGCAGGATTCGTGCCATGTGCACTCTTTGGAATGAGGCAAATGTTACGATGACCTTGGCCAATACTCTCTAAATACTTCTTTATACACAAGAGACCGGCGTACTCTCCATTCGCACCACTATTTGGCATAGTACTGATAGCTGCAAATCCGGTTATTTCTGCCAAATCCGCATTTAAGTCATTTATCATTTCATGATAGCCTTTCACTTGATCGCCTGGCGCAAAAGGGTGAATATTCGCAACTGTATCCCAACTCACTGGCAGCATCTCAGAGGCAGCATTTAGTTTCATTGTGCAGCTGCCCAAGCTGATCATACTGTGGTTCAGTGCTAAATCTTTCTTTTCCAAGTGACGAAGATACCTCATCATTCTTGTTTCACTGTGATGACTGCGGAAAATTGGGTGTGTCAAAATGTCACCGACTCGTTCGAAAGCGGGATCGACTTCAGTCAATTCAGCACTAGCAGATACATTGGGGTTCTCCACGCCAATACCACGCAACAACGATTCAATATCATTTCGCGTTATTCCTTCACCCATGCTGATTCCGATTTTATGCTGGTCGATTATTCTTACATTACCACCTTCCTTCGCAACAGCAACCTGCACTTGGTCAGCTGTCAAGTTCTTTGACTTCAAGTCTACGGTAAATGTGTCATAAAACGGGTCAGAGCTGACGTCGAATCCGGAAGCTTCCAGTTCACGATGACATACGCGCGTAAGGGCATGAATGCGACCAGATATGGATTTCAATCCCTCTGGACCATGATAAATTGCGTAGGAGGCGGCCATATTAGCCAACAACGCTTGGGCAGTGCAAATGTTACTTGTAGCTTTGTCCCTCCTAATATGTTGTTCTCTCGTTTGCATAGCCATTCTAAGACACGGCTTACCATTTGCATCCACTGTAACACCAATAATGCGGCCAGGCATCTTTCTTGAATACGTTTCACTACTGGCAAGGAATCCAGCATGCGGTCCACCATAATTCATCGGTACTCCAAATCTCTGTGCAGATCCGACACAAATATCTGCTCCAAACGTACTAGGAGGGGCTAGCTTCGCCAATGCCATCAAATCCGTGGCACAAATCAACATGCAACCGTTGTCATGGACCATTTCACTAAACGCTTGGTAATCATTAATGCTACCGTAGGTATCTGGATATTGAATAAGAGCACCACAAAAATTTCCGGCAGACAAGTCGATAGCGTCATGACTACCTACAACAATCTCAACCCCAATGTACTCAGCACGTGTTTGTAACAACGAAATAGTCTGTGGATGCACTCGATCACTGACAAAAAACTGATTATTCTTCCCCCTTTTTCCCTTCAGTGAAAAACACATCTGCATAGCTTCAGCAGCGGCTGTGGCTTCATCAAGCAAACTCGCTACACTCATTTCCATACCAGTCAAATCACAAATCATTGTCTGAAAGTTGAGCAACATTTCAAGTCTACCCTGACTAATTTCCGCCTGATATGGCGTGTACGCAGTATACCATCCTGGATTCTCAAGCATATTCCGTAAAATCACAGGCGGGACGATGGTGTCATAATACCCTAAACCTATGTAAGACTTCATCACTTTATTCTGATCCAATATCCTCTTAAGCCTATTCAATGCTTCACTCTCTGACATAGGAGCCTCCAACTTCATCTCTACCTCCTGTAAAATCTGAGCTGGGACGGTACTGTGCACCAACTCATCAAAATTTTCAAATCCAATTGATTTCAGCATAGCATTCGCATCCTCTTCCCGCGGACCGACTACAAATAAATAACAAACATTAGAACCACATCTTCTAGATAACCCAAGAAAGCATCACTGCAAAATAACTTACGATGTCGTCTGGAAAAGGTATCTACCGGATCCAACGCGTCTAGAGACTGAGCTGTCGCATGAAACGTCCTGCGCACGAGGAAGCGTTGGATTTCGTTTTTCCTAATAATTTGTGCAGCTCGTTGAAGTATCATGGTTGTTTCTATCTTGATTATTTGTAACGAATACTCTGGATCAAGTTATTTAAATTGCAGGAGCTCGGTGGCTGGAATGTTTCGTCACGAACAAACTCAAAGACAATACAAAATAAAGCATTGTGTAATATATGGGCCTGAAGTGTCATTTGGACTTGGTGGTGTTGGTGGGATGGAATGGAATTTCTGGTCGGACAAGAAGTGCTGCTTTCTAAATTAGCCGAGAGAGGGCAAAGATTTCGTATCTTTTCTACGTGAGTAGCTACGGCAAATATGGTCACGTTCCTATCCCGTTTGTCAGGCAGTCAGGCTGGCAGGTGTCTAGATGGTGTGTGGATGATGTACGAATAAGAGAAACTCGAAACGTGTACAATATACAATATTGGTTCTACGTACACTCGTACATATTGCATTGTGATTGTGATTGTGATTGTGATTGCGCGCATCCTACACGCGAAGACATTGGTTGATAGTTGATACAGATAGCGAGTGCGAGGCATAAAAGGGAAGCAATATCCTAACTATATGACGACGGCTTGATGAAAGGTACATAATTCCTATTTATGTTATATACGGATTGACTCAGAAGTTCATAACATAAAGGTAAATGAACGATGAGTACTACCATTAGTACGAAAGGCGGCCGCCATATGATTCGGTTGAGCAAGCGGATGAGCGAGTTGAATTTATGTTCTCGTCGCGAGGCTGACAAGTATATTCAGGAAGGGTTAGTGAGTATTCGAGGCGTTCCGGTACAAGCGATGCTAGGTCAAAAAGTGTGTAGTGGGGAAGAAGATATTAAGATCATGCTTGAGAATGCATCGGAACATTCATCGTTTGGTGTAAATTCATTTTGTCCTCAGGTCGTGGTGTTGAATAAACCCCTTGGCTACGTCAGTGGACAACCTGAATTGTTACGTCGTCAAGGAAAAGAGGGGAATAGATATAAGTACGAACCTGCCGTTTCACTTCTGAATCGAAGTAATTCTTTTGCAGGAAAGCTAAGTGAGAGGACAAGTGTTAGGGCTTTGGATTTTGACGGCCCTCGCGGTACGCTGTCTGGTTTTGTTCCGGCAGGGAGGCTAGACGTCAATAGTACGGGTTTGCTCGTGTTCACTAAATCTGGCATTGTCGCAAAACAGATTGTTTCGAAAAATACGTCAATTCCCAAAGAGTATATTGTGCGGGTCAAGGATGTTCGCGGAAGGTCCCGTAACTTAAATGATGAAATCGATCTTTCCGTTCTTTTAGGGAGTGATAACTCATTAAAGGATGAGAACAGAGAATATGTACCCATAAAGCCAGTATTAGAAGCAAAATGGTTGAACGAAAAACAGATTCGATTTGTACTACTTGAAGGAAAGAAACGCATGATCAGAAAAATTTGCAGACAGTACTTTGATCTGGAGGTTACCGCACTCAAAAGAACAAGAGTTGGCCAGTTTCCTCTCAATTCATTGCCAACAGGTAAATGGAGGCCTCTGATTGAGGAAGAAGTACAAGCTCTCCTCCACTTTTAGCTTTACCCTGTGTATTCGTTTCATATAAATTTTGAACACGTTTCACAATAATCTAGGAGCTGTCAATATATTTGTTTTGAGTTTAGCGTAATTTTGGATTTTTGATGACATACTATTGATTACGATAACATTGTTGAATCTATGATTTTCCGACAGTAAGCGAACCGAACATTATACGATCGGAGTCTAGAAAAGATGCACTTGGTGCCACTCTTTTCATTTCTCTCCAAGTATAAGCTTATTTCAAACATGTGGCCGCGCTTAAAAATGGGCTGGTGTTGCTGAAAGATTTAAATTAAACATGTTCGTTCAATAATACTTCGAACTAGGAATAGGTTCTGAACAGATGACAAGCGGCATATTTCCTTTTTTTCGATAGCTGTGAAGCTATGAATGCTGTAAAGTTTTTCCTCGCGTCGCTCGAATTCCAGGTGACATCAACATTCGCATTCTGTTCTCGTGTCAGCAATGCGAACTACTTACGTCAAAAAAAGTAATCCCGCATCAACACCACACCATATGTTACACCTGTTCATGCTATAAAAAGAAACAAATACTTTCAATACATGCACATCTAACATATTTTCTCACCAATCAATATTGGCATTAACCTTGAAGAAGATGATGTTCACGACAGTCCTCTTTATCGCAATTATCGGTACAAATTCAGCGTTTATACCTGTGTCTTGGGGATCAAGTCGTGGAGCCCCTTCGGCCTTAAATTTGGACCCAAAGATTGCTAAGATGTAAGTAGGATATTTTTATTTTAAGTCGGAAAATTATGTATTGTTAATCTCTGAAGATTTCCACTTTTCCGTCAATGTAGGTTGGATAAGCAGTATTTTGGGATGACCCATCCAGAGGAAGCGAAAAAAAAGGAAAAACAGTTTCACGAGCGCAATGCACAGTATCTTTCGAATGATTTACCTAATAACTTTGAAGGAATGGTGTTTTCAAATGAAAAGGATTTTGTTCAATATCGCAAAGATAAGGTAAATTATGTCTATCAAGAACATAACGACAAAATGATAACAGCTTGGCATATTTAATGTCTTTCTTCTGTCTGCTTTGTATTTCAGAAACTTGCCCAGGAAGATCCTCAAGGTTATTGTGCTGATAGGTGCATTACAACGGGAAACTGTGATGTTTACGAAGACATTTTCGATTTCAGTCCAGATGAAGTGATGGCTTTTTGCAGTGACTGCGTGTTGAGCGAGGAGGAAGAACCATGTGATTTGCCTCCAGAGTCGATGGATGCCTTTTTCGATTCTGTCCAATCAAACTATGATGATATGTCCCCATAATGTATACCTTGAGTCAGCGATCGCGATCTGTTTCATATCTTTGCGCTATAATTAGAATAAAGATGTGAAAGCACAATTTGAAGTAATTAATACGATTGATGCGCGCTGCACAATGGATTACCCTAAAATAATTGAATTGCACATCGTAAGATTATATAGGACAGAAAACGTTTTATGAGCTTGACAATGTGAAATGTATCTTGTTGCACTCCTCTTTCTCTCTCTCTCTACGGTAGTCTCTAGAGAGAGAGAAAAACTACTGAAAGAGATATCTTCTCTAATCTCGTATGTATGTGGCATTCGTTTTTCTTATATGGTGAGCTGTATGCTGAGTATAAACACGAAAGTAGCGAAATGCGAAGGCATCCTCCTCTGCCTCCATGTCACAAGTTCCTCAACTTCAAACGAGAGTATCCACGAGAAAATCACAAAATTTTCACTACCTTCTACCGTCTATCTTCAACGCACATATCCCACGTCAGATGTAGCTTTCGCTCCACTACATACCAAGGATATGCCATAACAATCTTAGACATAAGCATTTAAAATTATGTATAGGGGAAGTCTAATTTTTGCGTTTCGGTACACTGCATTAGCGATAAGTTCCCTGCTGATTCTGACAGGTGCTGAACAAAGTTACGGCGTGGACAACAATGATGAATTATCATTGCCGTCAGTATCCTCAATCGACAAAATATGCTATTTGAATAGTGACGATTATGTGAGCTTTTGGACTGAAGAAAGGGGGACCTTTTTCGGACGTCAATGCTGTGGCGAAAAGTTCTATTGTTTACTGGGCGATGGTAGCATATGTGGTCTCCGAAGAGATGGTGACAATTATACCGACGCAATCTGCTTTGATAGTGACAAAACTGATAATTTCGCCCGTAATTCAATGCCAGTATTTATGTTGTGGCTTATAGGAATGGTAATTTTGCTTGCATGTTCTGAAAGTGGAAGAAATTGTAGGATATATTTTTCGCGTGTGATTTTATGGAAGCAATGTCCTGGGCTTATGAAATGGCTTTGCTGTTTCCGAAGACATCCCAATAACGTATTAATTGATCGGGCCATATTGCGTGAGAGAGTAAGGTCTCAAGTAAGAATCGAACAAGCTACGAATGCATTGTTAATTCAACAACGCGTGCATGGTATTGACCAACGAAATCAAAATTTAGTGCCTAGTTCATTAGAAGGGAGGAATGGGAGTCGTAATAGTCCAGATAATCTACTCTCTGATGGAGACTCTTTAATGCTCATACTAAAAACTAAGAACCATTCACCTGATACTGATTCAAATACTATATGCTCAGTTTGCTTGGAAAATGTTTCGGAAGGTTCCAAAATAGGAGATATCGCCTGCGGACACGTTTTCCACAGTGAATGCCTGAAAGAGGTTAGTACCTTTCATTATATCTATACAATCCTAAAACTTTAAAATTCTAATTTATTTTGTCTGTTGAAAAATACAGTGGACTCGACGGAAGAACTCGTGTCCTCTATGTCAAGTATGTGATATTGCTTATCCTAAGATAATGTCATTGAATTCAATGCAGCGAAATTCAAGAAGTGCTCGTGACGCTGAATCTGAAAATGTTTAAATATAGGTTTATTTTTTGCGAGTATCATTCGTTCAAAGAGATACACCCGATAAATTTGTATATCGGCGCTGAATGTTCATATATCACAGTATTTTTCATGATCTTTGAGAAAAAGTTATTAACATGTATTAATAAATTTAATCTACGTAGTTTTGGTGATGAAATTCTCGTAGGGGGTGTGCTGTTTTTTCTACTGATGCAAACAATGATATCTCTGACGACAGAAGCAATAAAAGTCAAATTTCATATCTCGCATCGTAATTATTTTGAGAGTTGTAACGTTGTAAACTCTTATGGCAGGGATAAAAAGGGATAAAAAACACATTCATTTTTCACCAACGCAACAAAAACGTATTGTCACCTGTGGGATTCGAACCCACGCGTACGAATACATTCGAACTTGAGTCGAACCCCTTAGACCAACTCGGGCAAAGTGACTATTGTTGCTATTCGCGTTCTGATGAATAACACTTAACATATATATATATTAATTATACTCACTCTATATCTCTATAACATTGCAAAAAGAGAAGAAATCTCGAAAGACTCATCAAGTCCCAGACAATAATTAACTGCTAGTTTTGTCTATAATATTGAATTTGCGTTAATGGTTTATTCAAATTTCGTCTCTGCTAAAAATACATATTTTGTTGTAGTTACACCGTATGTGAAATCTTCCGTTGTCGAGCAATGTAACTTAATATCTGACATCAATATACAAAATACAAAATTTACTTTGCATTCGAAGCTTTGCTTGCGATAGTCAGTCGCTAATTCGAAGCAATGAATTTGCCATATCAGTACTTCAGCGAAGCCACACACGAAAGAGGTTTGACGTTAATATTCGAGTTGGTGCAGCAAATATGATGCCATTAGAAGCTTCGTCTAGCGAAACAAGATACAAAATCTGGGCATTAACAAAGAAGGTTTTAACCAAACTTTCCACTTGGAAATTATCAATCATCTATCTTCTTCAACGAAGACAAATAATCGTTGAAGACGTATAGGCTGGATTACCAGAAGATTGAAAAGCAATCAGACAGCTTCCGACCAGGCCATTTTTGCAGCTAACATTGATGAAATGACCAATAAGATAGCAAACTTGGTAGAAATATCATATTTGTTTGGACGAAGGCGACCAGGTGATTTTGTTTTATAAACACCTGCTAATTCTCTTTACAAGTTGAAGAAAGGCGGTCATTTGAGAATTAAGTACTACATGCAATGCCGTAATGTCTTTTCTGTGTATAAAGTCAATAATTTTTTACCACCCTTAGCATGTGTTAGAATCTCAGACCAGTACCACAGCAAGGCTACAGCTGACCGGTCGTACTCATGATTTTCAACTGTAATCTCTTCCTCCCCCCTAGGAACACAGCAAAAATCTCTTTTGTCTTTTTTAAACTCGACCGCCTCCTAGTCAAAGGATCAAAAATGAGTAGAAGCAATTGTTATTGTTATGCACTCGAATGATCGAATCTGTCTTGGTAATGATTATGTCATAAAAGAAATGATTGGCCGAGCTGAATAGAGACAGAAGGTGAGTCGTGGTGAATATTTTTAAAACGCGAGATATTCCTCCCTGCAGCCAGCCAATTGTGAGGTCAGAGACAGCCGTCCCAAAAATTATTTTACACGCGTACTCGCAGCTTGTTATATTTTTTCTTATAATTAAAAAATGATTGAAATATTTTTTGTAGAAAATCGGCAATATGTAGAAAAATTTTATTCTTGATTTCAGTGAAGACATATAGCCCGATGGAAATTGTAAAGCGAGGATGACAAAAAAGTTATTTCACAGATGTAGACCTACACGCGGGAAACTTATGCTTGAATAATTGAAGCCTATTGGACAGTTTGGAATTATTAAAGCGGGGATTGCAAAACGTCATTTAGAACGTACTTCAAGTATATGATATGCAGGCGTAGAAAATTTATTCTGTATTTTCGATAAACTGAAGAATAATTTGACCAATCAGGTAGGTGGTGGTAGTCTGCCTGCTGGTCGAAATTGGAAAGCGAGGCGAGTGCTTGCCACGATACAATATTTCCTCAATCGTTTAAGTGTAAACATATTTTGGAGAAAACGTCGAAATCGGCAAAGCAATAACTCGTTGAACATGAAAGAGTCTTCCTTACAATCCCTTGAATGTGTGGTGAGTCATATGCATTGAAGCGTATTTAGCTTTATATCGACACTTTGGAAAGCGTCACTGTCTCCTTGATGCTACTTCGAACTTGATAAAAGAATGACTGGGATCATCTGTCATTACGTGCTCAAGACATTGCACTCGAATGACACCGATTAAACAAGACACATTTGAGACATGGAGGTATACAACGATAGAAATAAACGACAATGTTTGTTGATGGTGGGGATTGGAAGGGAGAGAGAAGGGGGGCGTCGGCCTTCCCGCTGAATCGCCGGGTCCATCGTCGAAGAGCAGGGCGGGTGCGCAACGTGTCTTCGTCGAACATAAACTTTCAAAGATTTTTTACGTTATCTTAAAATGATTTAGCCTGATTGGTAATAATTTTTTTACACATGTTCTCTAAATAGGCCGTTCGTCACTTCGCTACAGGCGTGCTCCAACAACCATTATCGGAAAAAGAACCGAACGTAAGTATTTACCATCATATATTTTAAAATGTAAATTCCTTTCAATAACTCACATTAAGAGGCCCTCAATCATAAAAGTGCCTACACAATACTTCTTATGACACAAACAAACATGGGTGCTTTAGTGAAGGCAATCTGTTCAAGACTCCCAAGGTTATGCAACGGTCTAAGAATGGCTTTCGACTCAAGCCACGAAAGATTTCATCGGATGAGTTCCTTGTTAGTAGTGGATATACTCCTCCCCGAAGAGTTCCAAAATTAAGACACGATGTACCAAAATTCCCCATCCTAGAAGATCCGCCAAAGGTTCGGCGTGATGGATACCTCTTTGCTGAAGTGAATGGTAGAATTCGTTCTGATGACAATCTGATGTCTCTCGATGATTTTCTTGAGGGTGTCCCCGAATCAAGTGGTCCTGTGAAGTTTGATGTCTCTATTGCACCAGATCGTCAGCGCAAGCTTTTGATTCCAAAGGCAGTTCGCTTGAAATCATCCAAAGATTTCTACCTTTCTGAACATTTCGATGACTTGAATTTGAGTGACAAAAATGAAATCGACCAAAATTCAGCGTTTTTTCCGATTTTGAAGTAAATGTAAAACAATGGTGATTGGGCGGATTTATTTTGGACAAAATCTAGAGAAATACCAAATAATTTTCCTTTCAATGTCCGGAGTCCGCTCAATATGTGCTAAAGATTATTTGTCTTCTATGAAGTCGGACAGACTGTTTTGTTCCATGACGTCAATATGTGAAATTAAGAAATGTGTGTCCCAGAAAACCTATAAATGGTAATTAACTATGTTTGTTGGAGAAATTGTTAAGATTTAGAGGCAGTAAAGTAAAGTGATAATTTTGTGTAGTAGTAAGATTCCAAGTTGGTTTTTGTTGTTAAATCAATTACTCCACTTCAGTCAGTGAAGGATGTTTTGTTTTCCCTGAATATCATATTCGTGTTCCTCTGAAACTAAAGCAATTGACATTTACGAAGTACATAATGAGAATTATAAAATGAATAATTTAGAGATATTTTTCTTGTAAGCTGAAATTCGACTTTGGTGTAGTAGCTCATAGTTAGATTTCGCCTTCAGTACTGTTTGATCAAGTTTCGTTTTCATTCTTTGATGTGCAGTTTTAAAGATAAACCTTTTACAATAAACAGAGTTGAAAAAGAAGTGCATGTATAATAATATTGCTCAACGAAAAAAAATCATCAAAAATCAAACACTAGCTCCGTGTTCCGTGCTGACCGCATGGGAGGAGGAACCTGGACTTTCGATGTCATGATCTGGTCATGACGTCATGACTCGCGAAATCCTTGATAAAATTTTTGCCGGACATACCGGTACCGGGTACCGGTACTCGTACTCGCACTTCGTACGCCAGTTAGTAAATTACAGTACCGCTACAAGTTTTTTCAACTGTAAGTCGTAGGCAATGATGGTAAATCGCGTGGCAATCGCTCAACTATGCAGCACATCGAATAAATTATCTAATTTGCAGCAAATATCACACTGTGCATCCAAAGCGAAGGAAGCAGGAGCTAGCTTATTATGCCTGCCTGAATGTTTCGGATTTATGGCAGATGAAAAGCATCGAACAGTCGATCATGCCGAGATCCTGAACGATGACGATGAAACTGCTGCGTCGTCCATCCTATTCAGAGGATTACAGGACATTGCGCGCGAGCACGGATTATGGATTAGTGGAGGGGGTATGCACGAAGCGGGTGCTCCTGCAAATGTTCCAAGTGGTACAGCACGCGTTTATAATACACATATTATTATGGATGATGCAGGTAGTGTGGTGGCGAAGTATCGAAAGGTGCATCTCTTCGATGTTTCTGTTCCGGAGAAAAATGTGAATTTGAAGGAGTCGGCTTCGACGGCACCGGGGGATTGTGGCGTTGTCGTTTGTGATTCTCCGGTTGGAAGGCTTGGGCTGACGACGTGCTATGACGTGCGGTTTCCAGAACAATTCATAAAAATGAGGGAGTTGGGTGCACAAGTCCTTTTAGTGCCATCTGCATTTACTGTTCCCACTGGTGATGCTCATTGGCATGTTTTGTTAAGAGCTCGCGCGATTGAACAACAATGCTATTTGTTGGCTGCCGCACAAGTTGGAAAGCATAATGGAAAACGAACAAGTTACGGACATTCACTTGCTGTCGACCCATGGGGTAAAGTTTTGGTTGATGCAGGTGGGAATGCTGAAGATGAAAATTCCCAATCTCTAGTTCCCAGCATTGTAACTTGTGAAATTGATTTGAATTATCTGGATTCAGTAAGGAAAAATATGCCAATAGATTTGCACAGGTCACAGGCCGAGCCGTATCTGTGAAAAGAGGAGAAAACGAACTTCGCTTCTCAAAGATCTTGATAATCACGTGAAATTTATTTTGCTTTGAAGTTATCATGACATAAACTTTCGTCAGTTTGCTTGACTGCACAAACAGTTGTCATGTAATTATTGTGCAATCTAGAGGAAGGCCTGTTGATGGATGATAATCAAATTTGTTGATAACACCTCTAATTTTCTTTCTTGACGAGTAAAAAGGGGTGTATAAGAGCGAAAGGATAAGCGATTTACTTTTTATTGTGTCACAAAAACTAGTATTTGCACGGGATAATACTTTAAGGGCGAAAAGTGTGTATCTGATGAATTTATATTAGCTACAGATTTATGGTTCATTTCCTCCCTGAGTACCTTGAAATTGATTTGATATGGCGAAGGGAAAGAGTCGAGATTCTTTGGCAAGTACGATCCCTTTATTTCAATTATACAGGAAATCATTCCCGTACAAAAGCACTCGAGGATAGAACAAATAATGAAATAGGGTGGACGGTACATTAACGTGGTCTGCTTGAAGGATATAAAAAAGAAATCGCATGTGCAGTTGGTCTGTTATGCTCGTCTTGACCCTAATATGTCCTATCAGGTTGTGAGATCTCATATGAATATGATATGGGAACTCTTCTTCAAAATTCAAGAAGTCTTTTATTTGTATTTCTTGAACAATGACAAACAATTTTCATCGTCAAAATGAGCTAGTGTATTCGGATGTAGCTATTATGATAATACACAAGTTTGCGGGTGTATTCTGGGTGAAACCGTTCAAATTACGGTTGCTACACAAAATAGCGCATGAATAACCAAGGAACAAATCGTACTGAAAGGTACTGCAACCATTGCTGGATAAACCTCCCAAAGGCCATTACCTTTAAATAGGATACCACCGCCATCGACACCGAGAACCTTCATTACGATTAAAGAAATGTGTAGAGCGCAACCTAGTGATATAAGACGACGCATCTTTCTGTATATCGGGTCGTCCAATGCAGTATGTGTATCAGCAAGGCATGATGAAGCTACGGAAGCGAGATAAGTGAAAGCAGCTGCTGGTCGAGTTAGTCTTTTGCCAAGAATGGACGGGAGAGTAGCTAAAGGATATGACGAACAGACAGGTAGGAAGGTAAACCACATAAATCCAAGGGAGCACATACGATAGAGTAACTTAACTTTTCGAACCTTTCTTGTGCTTTTGAATGTCAAACTTTGAGTAGGCCTTGACTTTTTCATTACAATTGTTCCAAGATAGATAGCCGTGAGCGCAGAAGAACCGTGAGCTAAACCCGCAAAAATCTTGAGCCAGGTGGGTATCAAATCATAACCAAATGCAAATAAAGTGGGATGCAAAGAAGAGCATGCCAGCCAAGTGGAGGAAACTGCAACACCCCAAGACATCTTTTCTTCCAATCTTATTTGGGAACTTTCCCCATTTTTCTTACTAAATGCATTGAATAATGCCGAATAAGACGCCACTAAAACTGACAAAGGAAATGCAAATGCCTGCATCATTGTTAATACATTGTGACGCACGGAACAATTTGCAAACTTAGGATCAGGATGGTACGAAAGAACGATCAACGAAATTAAGATCCAGGAAAGAGTGCTTGTTATTCCACAAGCAGATATGATGTTTGCACACTTTCCAACGTTTTCAGGACGGAATTGTTTGCTATTTTCTTCAACTTCCAACGACGACACTTCCAACGAAAACGTTTGACGACGATATCCATGGTGACCAGTATTCTGAATGCATTTATGAGGACTATCATGGCTGATAACGAAGGAGCGAGGCCCGGTAAACGCCGTTGCGGACCATATTCTCATAAAGTTACATAACCATATGAACCGAGCAATACGCATAATGTTGTGGTTAGTCTCCGTGGTGAACGTTGTCGGCGATCGCACTGTTATAATTGTGGAATTCTTTGACTTTCGCTGAAGCACCTCTTCCGTTTTTATTTTTTTTTAACTGTATGATTTATCTATCCGTTTTTATTGTGGCCTCGTCTCATCATTCCGTGTCACTTTGAGGTTTTCATCTAATTTTGTGAAGTATTTTTACATAATCTTATTGGCTCGATGAAGTGGCTAAATTTATGACTGATGACTCTAATGACCGATCCTCAAAATGATCCCTCATGTTGAGATAGGATTTAGCCCGTTAATATTTACACACATTTTTGTCGATTTATATTCGCAAAAGTGAGAAGAAGGTGTGAGTTGTAATTTCATCTTTTACATTAGCCATTAGCCAAGCTATTTTGTGACAGCCAATTACATTAAAACACGGAGATGATCGGAGTGGCGCAATTCTCCTCTAAGCCAATCAGATGTGTTTCAATTTGGTCCTTATCACATTGAATAAGGACAACAAAAACTTGTTCACAGGGACGCGAACAAAGTACTGAAGTGTTCGTACGGTATTCCTAGCTAACTGTTAGGCTGGTTGTTAGAATCCTGGATGGCCTGGATTTCTGGAACGGGAAAAATGACAGTTCATCCATTTGGTTCTTAGCATCAAATTGAAATATGGATGGCTGGCTCGAGACATGAGACATCACACACGATTCTCCAAACAACTCCAAAATAAATTTGAACCCTTTTTTATTACATTCATAACTCCTCTCCAGCTTCGACGAGCACCTCCACACTTTTGTTCAGCTTCCTTCCCGTACCGAAACTTCCATTTTACCAATCATTCAGTATGTCTTCTGGATATGATTATGCTTCTGATTCAAATTCTAACTAACAACTCAAATTTTCTTCATGCATATCTCCTCTCTTTGCCGTATCCTAGAGAGATCTGATGCGATAAAAGAGAGTAACATCCTGCAGTTTTTTGACGGTGGAGTTCTATTGCACTTTTATAGTGAACTAAATTCTTCGGTACAACCCCTGAAGAAAGGATACCACTAACTAAGTAGCGAGTGAATGCCGGAGCATTGGCTCCATATAAATTAGTAATAGTCAAGTATTCCATCATGCAATTGGTAATGAGTTTTCGATAGCGCTGCAAAGAGTATATGTGATATAAAGAGATATGCCACGAATACAAAAACAAAGAGGATGCAAAGGAGAAGCGTTCATTGTAACGTTGATAAAGTTTATTGTAGTCGGAACGATAAGCAATTAATTATGAAAGATTAAGTCTCTACTGACTGACGTATACTTCTTGAACCTTTACGTGTTTTCTTCGTTGAGGTTGGATATGATACTTCGAGAGTTTTTTCACGGCAAAAAACTGATATGTGACACCTCTTATTCAAGGTTATTCGTAGACACTACCATAAACCTAAGTTGACAGAACTCGTACATTCATTGTGCTGAAAGGCAAGCTATTTTTGCTCATTCAAAGAGAGAATAATAAATAGATAGAAAACTTCGTCCATCTGCTTTCGATCTAGGGAATTAAAACATATAGATCTATTTTCAAGAGCAAAATCTTCGAGTTCAGCAAAGCTGAAACTTAGCTCTTCTCTTGCGTCCTCCAAGCTCGAAACAGATTCACCATTACCCAAAATTTTAAGAAAGACCCGTTCTCCACCTTTGACGCCAAAATATGGTTTCTTGCATATACTTAAAACGCTCCCCTCAAAGATACTGCCTTTGTTGTGGATTCGAGCAGGAGACGATGACACCATCCAACCGAGCCCAGTGCCATGGCAGCGGAATGAGTCAAAAACCGAAGCTTCTTCCAATCATGACTTTGCACGTCTTCTCCGGGATCAATTGCCGTATTCACGAAAAAATTGTCATCGGCGAATTGCAATCTGTTTAATGCTGTCGTTATCGTTGTTGTTGTTCATGGTTGTGGCTTGTTGGTTGTTGCTGTATGCTGCTTGTTTGTTGTGGCTTGTTGGTCGTTGTTGTATGTTGCTTATTCTTCGTCGGATGTTGAGCGGGTCAGATGGTCCAGTCCGCCCATCCATTCCAATTTCTATCTGCAAAAAACGTGGATGACCTGGACCAAATGGACAAACTGAAGACAAAATTGACAGTTGGTCCAGAAATTGACAGTTGGTCCAGGCCATCCACGATGCTAAGAACCACCCTTAATATCACGAGATAGCAGTTTTACCGACAACCTTTTTCCGAATCGCAAATACACTTCAATCCCTGTCCTGGACAATCCAAATAGGATAGCAGTAGTCGAACCGAAGATGTCGGCGTGGCGGAGAATCCTGTTATCAGGAAACGATCAGAGTTTGATAACGACGACACGGTTGGATTTCAGTATGTTTGGAGAGTTGAAAGGAAGGTTCGAACCGACGTATAGTAAATATAGTCTTGTACCTGTTAGGGGAAAGTATGTGAAATTGAAGGATACAAGTGGGCGGCGTAGATTAATAAATGGAGAAGATCAATGATGTAGTACGGGTAGAGAGAGGCACCCGGCATTAGAAGACGTCGGTCTGTCAATGGATGGCTTGAGGCTTAGTGCTGATGCGCCGGGTAATTTTGTAGAGCAGAATAAGTATTATAATGGTTGGAAGCACGATCATTTTATTGCCTCCATCTTCGTTTTTACCCCAGATGGCACGATAGTTTTTATGGTCATCATTCCTCTATGTCGATCGGTACTACATCATCGAGGATGTCGAGGAGGGTGTTGACTTCGGGATTGGAGAAGTTGGTTCCTCTGCTTCGCATTGTCGACGTTGTCTCATTCTTGTCGGCATTCCTAGCTTACTGTTAATAACACGAGATAGCAGTTTTACCAACAACCTTTTCCGAATCGCAAATACACTTCAATCCCTGTCCTGGACAATCCAAAAAGAAATTGTAGAAACGCTAAACTTCCTCTAGTTCTCGACCACACCAACACTAACCCCAAACAATCTTCTCTATTTATTAATCTACGCCGCCCACTTGTATCCTTCAATTTCACATACTTTCCCCTAATAGGTACAAGACTATATTTACTATACGTCGGTTCGAACCTTCCTTTCAACTCTCCAAACACACTGAAATCCAACCGTGTCGTCGTTATCAAACTCTGATCGTTAGGCACCCGGCATTAGAAGACGTCGGTCTGTCAATGGATGGCTTGAGGCTTAGTGCTGATGCGCCGGGTAGTTTTGTAGAGCAGAATGACTATTATAATGGTTGGAAGCACGATCATTTTATTGCCTCCATCTTCGTTTTTGCCCCAGATGGCACGAAAGTTTTTATGGTCATCATTCCTATGTGCCGATCGGTACTACATCATTGAGGATGTCGAGGAGGGTGTTGACTTCGGGATTGGAGAAGTTGGTTCCTCTGCTTCGCATTGTCGACGTTGTTGAATGCGTTTCTTTTTGGTTCGGAGTGTGGGGGCGAATGCGGAATGTGGCTTTTTGAATTGAGATAATTAGGCAGAGATGTCCGTTCAGAATTTATGTTAGGGAGTGTAAGTTGGTGAGTCGGAGGATTTGATATGCCGAGATTTTTAGTTTATGCTAGCACAAATCGCAAAGTTCGCAAGCTAGGCTGCCAAAGTTATGAAAAAAGTAGTTTCGGGATCGCTCCAGTCATTTGTTACACGTATATTTTTCAAATTTCAACATGTAAACTCTGTAGAAAGTAGAAATCGTGTTTCGCTGCATCGCTAACCTGCCTTAAAACTTCTCCTTCACATCGAAAGCGAGAAAATCCCAAATTTTAGACTTTTAACCCACCAAAATCCCAAATTTTAGACTTTTTTGAAGCTTCAATAAGTAGATATTGTCAGCTGCAAAAGCTGACATTGTCTACTTATAGTAAAACTAATTTAGCCATGTCCTCTTCAGAATCCACATGCAATCCTCACAAGACGAAGGTTATATTAAGTGCCTTCCCATCTATTACGAGGTCAAGAAGAAACACACGGGCAAGAAACAGAGACGAATCTTGTCAAGAGGAGAAAAGGAACAGCGAAGAAACAATAGGGTAGCGACTTTATAAAACTATGTAGTTGGTGAGAATTTCATTGCATTTGAATAATCTAGACCACCTGACATCATGATTCTCCTAGACCAAAATGTTCTGTATTTTCCTCGTAAATATACACAAATGCAAGCTAATCCCAAATTCGCTTTCGACCGCATGACAGAGTGCTACATCATTCGTCTTCCGTACGACAGAGTGCCATGCCGCGTATAAAAAGGATCTGACCTCTGACCGCAAGCAACTGCTACGGTAACGCACTGAAGATTCTGGTTCCTCATACGTAAATAATCTAGACCGCCTGACATCATGATTCTCCCTAGACCAAAGCTTTCTATATTTTCCTCGTAAATACACACAAAAGCAAGCCAATCCCAAATTTACTTTCCACGATATGACATAGTGCTGCAAAGATAGAATATCAATCAAATTCCACAAATAGTAGGGTCCACGCGAAAATCTTTCACTAGAAAAAAAGATGCAATCGGCAAATACTCTGAGCGCTACAAACATCTCGAAATCGCAACGAACCAAAATTTCATACCTCATTCGTCTTCAGTACGACAGAGTGCCATGTATCATAAAAAAAGGATCTGATATGCAGCTGATATTGTTTACTTATTGAAGCTTCAAAAAAGTCTAAAATTTGGGATTTTGGTGGGGTAAAAGTCTAAAATTTGGGATTTTCTAGCTGATTTTCTCCATCGAAAGCTTTTTTCTCCCATCGAAGAATATGATTATAATTCGACGAATGCTTTGTTAATCAAATACATATACGAAGAACATCATATCCGAATGAACTTTGAAGTTGTTTATGCACTTCATATTCGATTTACATAGACGTACATAATATGACATATATATTACACCGTGCGTACTGTGTACAAATGTATGTCTTCAAACTTCAACCGTGAGGAGGGCGCAGGACGAGGAACCTTGCCATCACAACATCCACCATCAATCAATCACAGGTTCTCGTGACATCTCACTCCATCTCCAGCTAGAACACTAATCGAGTCATAATTTCCTGCGCCTCTACTCTCCTTTTCGATTTACTTCAAATCGGCAGGGTGTCGTTTCATACGTGAAAATAACGTATGCGAGAGTATACATATAACGCTTCATTTCTCATATTTACTTTCTCAAGGAAGTGACGTACTCACAGAAGAAAAAATTATTTACCCCATTAGAGTTCATAGTTACCGGCAGAAAGATCTCCTTTATTCATAGTATCACACGTCTAAAGACAGGGTACAAATCAAGCTGAATACAAAAATGACCCTTATAGATACAAATTGTCCAGTCAGTTGGCCGAAGATCGAGGAGGCGCAACCTACTGATAACGAGGATTGGGAACTGATTGAAAGTCATGAAATTTCCATCCCGAAACCGGCCTCTAATATTGTTCGTCAGTCGTCGATTCCGAAATCAGTTTCGACTCCTGATTTTTCCCATTACTCATTTTGTGAGGAAGATTCTATGCAATCATGGTCTGTAGCTGGATCCAGTATCGTACATGACGTAGTTTACGAACATGAGGATGGAAATATTGAAAAGGATGATTCATTTGATATTGTTAGTGTTTCGGAGAAGAAGCCCGAACAGGCAATGAAGCGAGTATCGTCATTTAAAGATGCGATATTATTAAATGCAGAGGCTTGTGAAAAGGAAGAAACCGCAAAGAAAGCGGCGCATCGACGTGCGATGCAGAATTTGTCGCCTCGGAAAGTACAACAGAAATTTCAAGTGAAGAAGATTCCGAGGAATGCAAGATCCATGACAGACTTAGCCAGCCTTGTTGAAGTTGAGGATGAAGATGAAATATGTGGGGATACGGATGCTGGAGAATATTACGCACGTAAAAGTAAGGGAAGTACTGCTCGAGCAAACAGTAGCAAGTTACGTCCCGACGAAGCCAAGAGAAAACAATACATCATGTACAAGAAGAATGCCCAACGAGCTGCACACGCATGAGAATTTTTAACGTCAATAGTTTGGTATGTGGGTGATTGTATTTTAATTTTGAGGCTTTAAATAAATATGGAATTATAAAAAGTAAAAACGCTTGCGACTCCTTCTTAGCCTTTCCTACTCTGAATCCAGTTGCCTGCCCGAGATAGCGCGAGTTCGCAACTTTATTACGATTTGTAAATAGAAAATGTCCTCAAAAATATAAAGATACACAAAAGAAAGCCTAATTTCAATTTGATTATTGTTTTCTTCCTCAAGTAGTTAGATTACCACGAAAGTCATGTAAACTGATGGAAAGATATCATCAACAAAATGTCATGTTACCTGAGCACAGCCTATCCCGAGTCATGTTTTGAATTTAGTATTGCTTCATTCATCAAAGTCATCATACGATCAGCCTCTTCCACTTTCTTTGCTTTGAAAAGATAGACTTCTTTCTTATCCGATATGATAGTAAGTTGAACAAATTTTTCTCCGCTTTTTTCTGCTTTAGCCAAACCGTCTCTAAATTGTAAATTGAGAATGACCTTCGTACCAGGTCCTCCAGGTTGAGTTTCTCGTCGCATTACGACGCGAGTACTGGACGAGCCTTTCTCCGATTTCTTCAGAAGACGTGCTGGACCAATTCCCACCTCACGCCACTCCATCTCATGTTTTGCCTCTTCTTGTTTCTCTGAGTCTTTTTCATTTTTTTCATTTTCACCCTCTTCTAGTTTACCTGATGACAATGGTGACTGCTCCTTTTGCGACGCTGCGACAACACCATTTGAAACATTGTCCATATTTGGCGACTTTTGAATTTTTTCTTTTATTATTTTCTCCGCCAATCGGAATAGCTTTGCTCTACATTCAAACAAACACTCCTCACCCTCCTCTCCATTAGATATATTTTCTTCCGACTGCAAAATCCCAACAGCCGATGCCGATGCGGTATCATCGACACTCTGGGCAGGATTCGTCTTCTCTGCGGAAGATGACGATGCTATGGAATCAACCTTTGACGAATCAGCTACAGTTTTACCCCAACCAGATCCAAAACCACTAAACCCTGATCCAGATCCATTCAGCTTACTAGTAACCGCTGCGAATGGATTCGCATTGGCACTAGAGGCAAACGATAGTGTAGTTGACTGTTTCACACCTTCACTTTTATCATTACCACCATTATTGCTCGAGCTAGAAAACCCACCGAATCCTCCTCCACCCGACATTTGTATACTAGCGAAGGGATTGGAAGCAGCAGCTCCAGCAAAAGATAAACCCGCAAAAGTACCGCCATTAGCACCATTCGATGTCTTATCACTCTTATCCACAGCAGCAGTGATAGCAGCAGCACTAGTACCACAAGTCTCATCCACTGCCGAAGAAGCATTACCACCTACAGTACCAGCTGTACTAGCAGCAGTACCAGAAGAAACATTCGAACGTTTCACTTTGAGAATCTTTCGTTTCTTCAACGTATCCGCATTGGCACGTTTAAACCCACCACCTAACACCTCTCCCTTCTTATTATTATCATGGTCACCATCATCATCATCATCATCATCATCATGATTAGCATCATCCTTTGTAATCTGTCGATCCGCCCCTCGTTTTAATTTTTTCATCGGTGACGACGAGATGACCTCCTTTTTTATACCACTGCTGGCATTGCTCTTATCTGAATTTCCAGTATTATGGTTGTTATTGGGAGGAGGAGGAGCATTCGATGATGACGTTGTAGTTCCATCCAGTTGTTCGGTAGCAGGGGTCGATGTCTGTGTCATGGTTGTTGGTATATGAATCTTATTCTATATAGATGGAGAGAGAAATGTGATAATAGAGGCAATGTCAGGAATATAAGGTGTATATGTATTTGTGATAACCCGTGTGCTCTCTCTAACTTGCTAGCTAGCTAGCTTTGGATTGGTAGATAGATTAGGTAGCTGGTGCCAAGTGTGTAGGATGTATATTATATATGAGTGCATATACCCTCTTTTGTTGTGTGTTGATGAGAGAGGCAATGAGCAATGAAAGGTGTGTGGATGTGTGTGTGATGGTGATGGTGATGGTGAAGGTGAAGGTGAAGGTCCTTCTTGGATGAGAGATGAGAGAGGCCTTGCAAAATGCGGCAGCGGGCACCCAGCAACCAGTCAAGGCACTCTCGAGTCTCGAGGGAGAGTTTGTTTGGGACGTTTGAGAGTTCGTATAATGCGATCTTTCATGTCATGGACATCGGAGGCAACTTCCACTCCCACAACCCACAAGGATAAACGCAGAACGCAGAACGCAGAACGCAGGCGAAGGGGCTATCGACTAACCGATTACATTGTACCACAGCCACAGCCACAGCCACAGCCTTCAAGCCTCTCTCTTTGTGGTCTCTTCTCCTCTCTCCTCTCTCTCTCTCCCTCGTAAAGAGTATACGGTATATATATATAACAAAAGCAATGAATGTGAACGCTTGAATAAACAAACAAACAAACAAACAAACCATATATCATGCTTTCGTCCATATCGCATCATACGTTCCAATTCACGAGGTTGCAATCCACAGTCAAACGATTTGGTCATTCCGTAAGAATTATATTGTTAGAGGATTTACCACCGAAGGGTTATGCAAAGGATACGATCACGGTGAAGGCGGGATATGCACGAAATAAATTGATACCTCATAAGATTGCCCTGTACGCAACTCCGCAGAATTTTGAAAGGGTGGGTATTGTCGATCCGTTGTTGTTGGAGGCTGAAAAGAAGGAGGCTGAGAATTTGAGTGATCAGGAAACTGCGGATAAGTATGCGGCATTCGTATTGGATAAATATCTTAAGAAAAAAGTGGTGAGGGATTGTTGAGGAATAGTTTTTCTTGAATTGAGTAGTATGGAATCTGTGAGGAAATTAACTTTTGTTGTTCTGATTTACCACACAGCTCAAAATGTGGCGTAATGCTTCTGAAGATGGTGCAATACACCCTGGAATGGTCGACGTGAAAGCAATTCGAGAAAAACTTTCGAAGCGATTAAAGATAGACCTCGAAGATCACGAGAAGATTACACTCGATCCTACACCTGTTGACTTTTATTCGCTGGAAAGTGAAGTGAAAAATTCTGGCGATGACGATGAAGTGGTTTCAACTTTTGATTCTCTTGATGATATTCCTGATTGTAGCGTTCAGCTGAAAAGACTCGGCGAATATATCGCAACGATATACTTAAGAGGAGGATTTAAGATACCACTGAAGCTCAAAGTTGTGAAACGCTAAGGTTAGCAGTAGAGGAAACATTTCGTCGGTGATTGTTCGCAAGGTACTGGCAGGGGGCTTAAAGTATTTTGTTCATTGATAAATTTCGATCTTCTGCTTTTTAAAAAAACAGTCAATAGCTACTCTCATGTGTACATCTTTACTATTGAGCAGACTAGGATACAGAATGCCAATAAGTTACGTTATTAGGTTTTTGGATAACAATCGCTTACTTATCCTCTATTGATTTGCTTGGCAGCTCGATAGTAAAACCCTAACAGATATTATTTCTAATAATTACGTCCATTGACATTTTGCTGCGTCCCGTCACAGCTTTCACAAACTAAAAATTATCTAATACAACGAGTGCCAATTATACGTCCAAAATTTACAATCTAGTACATTCACCTCCTTCCGCGACCTCGGCCGCCTCTTCCACGACCACGACCACGACCTCGGCCACCACGTTGGACCTTTTGTCTATCACTGCCTGTAAATATTCGACTCATCTTCTGCAACGTCAGATCCTCAGCAAAGCAAGTAGTGTAAGTCTTCGTACCATCGTCAAACGGTGATTCTCCATCTTTAAACGTCACTTTCACTTTATAACAATTAAGACTTTCTTCTTTTTCCGATGTAACGGCAAACTTTTCAATACATTGCGGGAGGTGAATCGTGGTGGGAGCTCGAGTGCTCACAAGCTTAAATTTAGATTTACTTGTGGATTGAAATATGAAAACGCCTCCACTATCAGGATCTGGAGAGACAGTCAACGATTCAATCAACGGATGGCCATCCTGCAACGGACATTCTAAAGTCATACTTCGCCCTCCAATTCGCTGGTGCTTCATTTCTTTCTTCTCGTCTTCAGCATCTACTTTATCTTTTGAGAGGCTTTTACCACCATCGATAAGCGGTCCCCACTCATTGCGAGGATTATTAAAACAATATGGACAAAGAGGGTACACAACAGGTGGGCTTCCAACTGTATACAAGGATAACTCAAAGCTACAAGTAGGACAACGTGATTCATTCCATTGCTTCACCGACCCACCAACTGGCAAAGGGTATACTGACTCAGTATACTTATTGTACAAACGTGCTGGTGGTCCTTCGATCAATTGTAAGTACCTTCTTGAAAGGCCGCATCTTGTAAAAGGCTTTCCGACTTCCGCCAATTTAGAGAAACTTGAGCTGAACAAGACGTCCATTTTATCCACGTTCTTGACAAAGTTTTCAAATTTCGTTTGAAAGATATCTATTGCGTAGTTCAACACCGTATCCTACTCAAGACTATCATTAAATCACCAATACAATTAATCGAAACGACGCATGAAAACTTACCTTATCAGCTTGTCCTTTCGCTATTCGGTTGCACTGGTTTTCGATATCACTTCTTATCTTTGGAAGAACTAGTGAAGAATCGATCAAATGATAACCTTGACAGAGTACTAGTCCAAGTTTAGTTGGTGCAAGCTTCCTTCCAGTGATCAATTCAGCATAATTTCTTTTCAAAATATTCTCGATATGAGTTGATATCGAAGCATCAGTTCCGATACAGTTCTTTTCCATCTTTGATATCAGCTCTGATTCCGACAGAAAGCTCGGTTTAGTAGTCATTAGTTCCTTGAGTTGTAACGATGCCCGGCTTGACGTTACTGCTTCAGCTACGGAGACGTTACTAGATATAGACCTTGAGGAATTTTTCCCAACAACAACTGGGATCATCTCGTCTTTTGAGAATTTGGGGAGCTGCTTCTCGTCTTCGTCCTCCTCTTCTCTCAATCCGTCCGTTTCGCGGTCGTCACCATATTGTTTATGAAGCATAACAGCTAAAAATCCTGGTGATACCATCTCTTTTGCTGCAATGGTAAAAGTGCCCTTTTCCCCAAGTTCCTCTAAAGCAAGTTCAACCCGTGTCGACTGCCAAACAGCGTCGTGACTGACTGACGCAATAAAATGGCGAGTGACAAGATCATATACTCGTGCCATATCTCCACTCAAGTAACCATCCGAAGCTCTACACGGTGTTATCGGTGGATGATCACCCATGTCAATACCTCCGTTAGGCTTCTTAGCCCCTCCGTCTTTCAAAAGATCCCTAACATACGAACCCCAATGCCTGTCATTGGACTGAGTTCTCAGTGCGGAATTCACATCAAACGAGGCAGGATATTTCGTTGATTCCGTCCGTGGGTATGATAAGAAACCTTTACTTGAAACAAGTTAGTGAGCATCATATTTGTTTGAAGTTGATATAACGAAATTACCTTGCAGGTAAAGCCTCTCCGCTGTTTGCAGTGCAGCATGGGGGCCAATCCCAAGGGCTTTTGAACACGCCTTGAGCATACCAACAGTATTCAAAGGAGTTGGTCTTCCTTGCTTTTTCTCCTTAGACACCACTGAAAGAACTTTAGCAATTGGTCGCTCGCTCTCAGAAACTTTTTTCAAATGTTGCTCGATACGACCCTTGTTAAACGATCTTCCTCCTCCCCAAGTCGCTTTACAAGATCTTCCTGATTTGAACACTGTAAGATCTAACAACCAATAGGGCTCAGGGATGAATGTCTCTATTTCAACGTGCCTCTGAACAACAAAACCAAGGGTTGGCGTTTGGCAAGGGCCGTAACTGAGGACAGCCGAGTCAAGATCTCCATACCTTCCTTGGAAGTATCTTGTCTGAAACCGGCTGAAAGCTTAAAAATGAAATTGAGCTTGAAATACAACATTGCTACTGCATTCATCTAAAGCCTTCAATTTTGAATACGACTGCACTTACCTACACCAACCTTCAAATCCAACTCCTGGCGCGCATCGACAGACAAACTTTGATTCCGATCGGGTTTTCCGAGCGCATTGTAAGCTTTTTGAATGTCCGAAGGATTGATTGCGGAAAAATATGCGCGATAAACTCGATCGTAGTGTGATGATCCACCATCCTTCATCAAATGCATGGTGCACTGTAACACTTCGAATCCAATATTTTCGCCTTCTCGATCGCAATCTAACCATAAGACAATAAAGTCAACATTCTTCGCTTCCGACTGCAAATGTTTGACGATCGATCCTTTGCAAGGCTTTTGGACTATTGGCGCCGTAAAGAGCTCTAAAGGATCAGTACTATCCCAACTTTGATATTGATTCGGAAAATCAACAGAGAAAACATGACCTGCTACAGATGTAACTTTATGAACAACAATACTGGCATTTGGCGCTTTGGAAAATTTCACGCCTGAAAATTCATGAACGGGTAAAGACTTTCCAACAGCTTTAGCTCCGTTGGTACATAAACCTTTCGCAATAGATTGAGCTATACTCGGCTTTTCTGCAACGTGTAGCACCACTATTTTTGACCCTTTTCCGTAGTTTAAATCATTTGTTGTTTGCGGTTGGTTTGGAGCTTTTTCAGAGGAAGAAGTGAAAGGTAATTTATCACCACTCTTGGACGAAGGCGTTTTCCCTTTAGGCTGTGAATGTTTCATTTCTCCTGAACGATTCAACTTCGATGTTTTTTGTTTATTTTCGTGAAGTCCCTTATCTTCTTGATTATCCTTCTTTTGAGAAGCAATATCTTTGTCCTTCTTTCTATCTTTTGATTTTTGACTATTTTTCCTATCTGAATTGGAGGTGCCATCTTTCTTTTGACTTTTACTTCTTTGCTCTACTCTTTTTGATTTCTTTTGCTGATCGTTTGACGACAAAGATGATTCCTTACCTCCTCCACGACTACTTCGTCCCCCGCGTGACTTCTTTTGATCTGCACCATTTTTCTCTTCACTCTCCTCTACGGACGCCTCCTTCCTCAAACTAAAACCATTTCCACCTCCGGGCACAAACGGAGTAGCAGACGCCGATAGTTCACCATGATCACTGAGGTTGGTACCACCAACATTTCCACTACCGGTAGACCTTTCTACTAAGCCTTCCTTAACATCATCATCATCATCATCATCATCATTATCATCGCGCTTATTCTTTCTCTTGGACGAATGATGGTTCTTACGACGATGTCTCTCCTGAGCTTTCCCATTACCTAACTTTTTTCCTGATTGCTGATTCGAATCGTGACCACCTTCCTTCCCCAGTTGCTTCTGCTTCTGCTGCTTCTGCTTCATCTTTCTGGGTTTGTTGGTACGACGACGAGGCTGTTCCTGATTATAATCCGACGAGGATGAAGTATTATTATTACTATTATTATTATTTGAGACATCTCGAATGTTTAACTTTTCTTTCAGATCTGCTACAAAAACGTTGGTTTGCTGCTGCTGCTGCTGCTGCTGCTGCTCCGACATGATGATAATGATGATGATGGCTGTGCAATGTTAATATGGCTGTACTTGTGTGTATATATAAAGTATATATAAAGTGTTGATATATTGGCAGATAGGATCCAGCACTCTCCTCAAAATATGTCCTGTACCCGGTCCGGTCCGGGTTCAAAAATATCAGGACCGCTTCATCCACAGTGTTGAAAAAAAAACACGTTTTCCGGGAGACCCCATACTCCAAACTCCAAACGTTGTGACAAACAGAAATTGGTAGGCCCTAAAATTCGCAAACTTGTAAACGTTCGCAGTGCCTTCTCGCCCGAACCTCTTATTTTCATGTTTTGCTGTGTGTGTGTGTGTGATATCGTGAATTGCAGCAGAGAGATAGATACCGGTATAGCAAAAATAATATATCAAAAATATATATCTCTTAGTTGATCTGATATCGCGAAAGATTAAAAGATAAATAAACATCAATTTCATACCAACAGGAGTTTTAAGAAGTTGGGTTTTATTCGAACGAGCTGCTGAATCGAGAACTCATCTTGGTAGAACCAAGGTGCTTATAAGGTCAACCCGTTGCTGTTTTGCTATTTTGCTATTGTTGTTACTGTTGCTATAACTACTGTGCCTTCTGCTAAGTGGCAGAAGAAGTCAAATAAGTGTAAAGATGGGTGTACCAAAGGTATGTCATATACGTTGTTGAGTGTTTGAAGGTTATTTATGTTTTGTGTAGTCTCGATTGTAAATGTGCATGTATTTAATACATGCACTAAGTAATTTACGTGTACATGAATGAGGAACTTGTATATGAGAAACAATATTTTTATCGTGAAGTATTATTAGACATTTTTTTAACCTCGTTATCGCTCTGGTAGTTTTACAGATGGTTGTCCGAGCGTTATCCGCAGGTGAATCAGGTGATTACCGACCAGGCTCTTCTCCCAGAATTTGATCACCTATATTTGGATATGAATGGGATTATTCATGGTTGTACTCATCCTGCGCATTTAGATGTTAGCGAACAGTTGACAGAGAGAGATATGATGCTTGGTATTATGCACTACATCGATAGGATTGTTTCACAAATTGTTAAGCCAAAAGTGAGTGTATATATGGCTATTGATGGAGTTGCCCCAAGAGCAAAGATGAATCAACAGCGCTCCAGACGGTTTAGAAGTGCCAAAGATATGGCGGATATGATGGAGGAAAAAAATAAATTGAATTTACGGTCTTTGTTGGGTGACTCAAATGAGGCTGTCGCGAAACCTTCTGCTAGTAATGCAGTCTTTGATTCTAACTGCATTACTCCTGGCACTGTATTTTTGAACAAGGTATCGGAGCACATCAAATACTTCATACGAAAGAAGATAAAGGAGGATCCGCTTTGGCGCAACCTTAAAGTATACTATAGTGGTCCAGATGTTCCCGGAGAAGGGGAGCACAAAATCATGCAACACATCAGAGAAATGAAAGCAAGTCCCGGATATCAGCCCAATACAAGGCATTGCATGTATGGACAAGATGCAGACCTTATCATGTTAGGATTGGTCACACATGAACCTCACTTTACATTACTGCGCGAAGTTATTGATTTTAATGCTTTTAAAAGGAACGCCACAAATAGCGCTACCCAAAAAGCAGTGAAGAAGTTTACGAAGCAATCTGATTTTCAATTGTTACATCTTTCAATTTTGAGAGAATACTTGAACATCGAATTTGTTCAAGGAGAAAGTGATAAAGAATATCGGCTAGAATCTGTCATCGATGACTTCGTGTTTTTGACTTTCTTGGTAGGAAACGATTTTTTGCCACATATGCCTGCGCTTGACATTGGAGATGGTGCATTTGATTTGTTGTTCAACACATATAAGGATCAACGTCTCGTTTGGGGTTCCAACCAGTATTTGGTTAGTGAAGGGAAGATTTGCGATGCAACAAGACTGGAATTATATCTAAGTGCCATTGGAAAAAATGAGACGGAAATACTTGAGAAGAAGGAGTCAGACGATTTGCAATACGCGAAGAAGAGGCGGAAATGGGATAAACGAGATGGAGTCGAAAGTAAAGAGTTGACTGAAGAAGAGGCGGTAGGGCAAGAAAAGTTTAAAGATGCCGACTTTGTTTCAGCTCTAGCATCCATAAATCTTTATAATGATAAGGTTGTCGATGGATGGAATCCCAAGCCTGGTAAAAAGGATTATAAGGGAAGGTACTATTGGGAAAAGTTAAACTTGATGCCGACCCATGTATTAGAGCATATCGCTTTGAGAAAAGCGTACATCGAAGGGCTGATGTGGTGTTTAGCATATTACTATAGAGGTTGCATTTCTTGGGGATGGTTCTACCCATATCACTATGGTATGTAATATATTCTTATATCTTTCCGTTTCCATCCATACTCTAAATCATCATTAAATCCTTAATCAAAGGCCCAATGCTAAGTGATTTAACTAACCTCGAAAGCATTTTTAGTAACGTAAATTTTGATTTGGGAGAACCTTTCCTTCCATTTCAACAGCTCATGGGATGTTTACCTCCAGCGTCCTCGAGCCTGGTTCCAAGGCAATACAGATTGTTGATGTGTGATCAAAATTCCCCCATCTTACATTTTTACCCAAAAGATTTTAAAGTTGATATGAATGGGAAAAGAAACCCATGGGAAGGTGTAAATTTACTACCTTTCATTGACGGAAAGCTTTTGAAGGAGACGATAATGAACCGTTGTCCTGACGAGACTCTCACCGCCGAAGAACGACTGAGAAATCGCGTTGGGAAAGTTTTTCTATACAGTCATGACTTTACAGAAACGGGAACAGTACAGTCTTGCAATCGCGAAATTGGACTTTTGGATATCTCACTTTGCCACTCCAAACAAGAGCTTTTCGATATTTCCTACCGTACTGACTTGGTCTTTAAACCCGAGGTTATTTTAGGAACGAAGATTCCATATCCCGGTTTTCCATCTTTGAACGTCTTACCAATCAACGAGACTGGTTTTAAGGCAATCGGGGTGAATTGTTTTGGATCAAATTCTAAATACTCGACTATGGTTCTGAATCTCAGACCTCTACCTACTTTACCAACAGCTACTGAACTTTCTAAAAAAGTACTTAATCAAACACTTTTTGTGAATTGGCCAATGATGCACGAGGCTAAGGTAAATCTCATTGAAAGGAATTTATGTTGATAATCTTCGACACTCTTGTCTTATTTTAAATATCTACAGGTAGTTGCAATATCAGATGCTCATTATGAAATTCGGGCAAAGGGCAAGGAAAGGAAATCGACAAAGTTCACTGAACAGCAATCAGAAAGATGGCATGATGAGGCTTTAATTATGAAACATCAATACCTGGCAGGTAGTGGTATTCCTGGGTCAGGCGGCGTAGAAATTAACGACGTGCAGATTAGACTGAAAGTTGTCGTTCTACAAGGCATGAGGGTTTTTCCTGATGGATCATCTAAGAAGGTTTTCGGGAAAGAGGAGGCCGATATTCCTCTGCAAATGGCATTGTGGGCTTCACCAGCACCAGATCACCGCTTTATTGAGTCTCGTCCAAAATCTGTTCAGGAGCTTTATCCAGAAGGGTCCAACATAGTATTGACCAAGGGTAAGCATCTAGGTTGTAAAGGGAAAGTAATAGGAGTTTCTACAGGAAGTAAGAACCAGTCAATTGTTGCGAGCGTTTGTGTATTGCCACCCGAACCACCATTTGGATTGGCTATTGCTAAGTCTATCCAGGACACATATATTTCGACGGAAGAAGCGTGCAAAATTCTTAAGATGAAGACTTCCATTTTTGGCAAGATAACAGGTAGTCTCTTTGTAAACCCAGGTCGTTATGACCTTGGTCTGAACTTAAAGTACAAGAAGGAATTGTACATTCTTGGATACACCCGGATGAAAGACTTTGATAGCAATCATTCGAACAAAGAGAAAACAGCCTGGGTAGAGGGTGATTCTTTGTATATCGTCGGAAGTAAAGTCAAACATCCAGACGAAGACACGAGAAAAAGAGTAGTTTGGGAGTACACACCGAAAGCCATTAGGTTGATAGCAGAGTATCGAAAGAAATTCCCTGAACTATTCAATGCATTAAATAGAGCATCAATAAATGAAAGGTCATACGACGCTCGTGTTTTATTTGGGAAAAATGGAGAAAATAAACCTGCTGAAATTCTAACCTGGTTGAAATCAATAGAAACGGCGTCTCTTCCCCGAATTCCTGCATCATCGATGTCATTGCCCAAAACTGCAGTACTTGCTATCCAACGTGCTGCAGAAGTGAGAGCTTCTGCTATGGTTATGAATAAATCAATTAAAACTTTGAAGCTCAAGCTACCACCTTCCGCAGTTTACAAAGAAGGATCAACGACTGCTACCACAGTCATGTCCTCTTCTTCTCCCCCGATCCTTGGTGATCGTTTTGTCAACCTTTGTGCCAATGGTGTACCGTTTGGTGCTCGTGGGACAATCGTAGGAATACATTCGAAGTCCGGATGTGTCGAGGTTGTTATGGACGAAGAGTTTATCGGAGGTTCATCGCTGCAAGGAACATGTTCGAACTTTAGAGGAAAGTTATGTGTTTGGGTACACTTGCGCAAACTTACTCAATCAGGTGAAGTAAACGTCGAGCAATTCGCACCTGCAATTACTCCGAAACTGTCTACTTCAAAAGTGTCCAAACAACCAAAAGATGATAATAAATTTTCTACTGAGGCTAAAATTGAGAAGGTGCAATCGTCTTTGACCTCCGGAGACAGAAATAATACACCGCAAAGAAGTTCCTCGGTACAAAAAAAGCAGGGAGTTTGGAAAGAAGCAAAAGGTCCGCCTGGTAAGGGAAGTGGCTTTAAAATGTTAAAATCAATTCGAAAAGTGAAAAGTGGTGTGGACGGTTGGAAAAATTATATTCATGCCAGCAAGAAGCTTACCAAAACGACAACAAATGGAAGTAACCAGCCATCCTCCGAGTTGAAAGCAATTTTAGGGATTACCGACAAAACTTCAAAACTACCTAATGAAGCGAAACTATCGTCTGTTACAGCGAAAGATACATCCTCTGCCAGCCTAAAGGCTATTCTAGGAGTTGGCCAACGCAAAAGTGACAGTAAGAACCCAGTTGTTCCTACAAAGCTACCAGACACGTATAATGTCCATAAAACTCCAAACGCAGCTGATTTGCTTGTAAAAATGATGATGAACACAGAAAGTAAGCCCAAAGTGAATACTCAAACGCCGTCTTTTAGCTTTAAATACTTTCAAGAAGGTGGAATTCCAATAAATGGCAATCCTAATGCGCAACCGAGTGTGCCAAATCCAATGTACCCAACACAGCTCAACGGAAGTTCGCACGTCGAGCGCGTCAAAAAAGGAGGTGAAGATATTGCCACTACCAAGAAGGTATCAGAGATAGTGCCTTCCTCTATCTTGTAACATTTGTAATAGAAAATCGTTGTTTAAGCAATCGACAAGAATCGTTTTCTTGTTTCTTAAGTATGGAACCTACGACTTCATTTTTCTAGTTTTCACTGAAGAATTGCATGCTACGGTCATACAAGGTTTGATAAATAATAGAATTGTGCTTTTGTTGTTGTGGAATTTTATTATTTAGCAGATTTTTGCATGTCGAGGCGGTCATTTCGGCTAAGAATGTATTCTCGAATTGATCTCTTCTCAAGTAAAAGGTAAGGAAATAGTCTTTCTCCTTAACCCTCAATCAATGTATATAAAAATAAGTTATTTGAGAGGGTGCATCTGTTTAAGATGTCCAACGATGGGAAGTATAGTGGGCAATGATAATTTGGCATTACAATTGTGTTACATCTGTAGATTGTGTCAGGTACTCAACAATTGATATCTTTTCGTGTTAGTTGTTTATTACAATACGTATGCATCTAAATATATCAACAAAAAAGTATAAGACATAACCTGCATCATCGCAAAAGCTTGCTTAAGAATTTTGCGAACCCTGATTAAATATTACGGATGCGCCGGGGAATTCTTGCACTGACTAAGGTTGGTTAGTTTGTTGTAGTTGAAACTAAGACAAATGCGTACGTCAATTTGACGTATTTTGTGAAAACATATAAACGACCTAATTTCATGCTTTTTGTTCTACAACTCCTCGCTTGGGGTTTCTATGATAGCTTTTAAAACAACAAGAGCTCCCATAGTACTTTCTGGATATTCTTTTGAAATCAATTTCAATGAACTTTGCAAGTCACCATTTCCTTTTGCTTTTCGACATTTACCTATCAAATCTTCCAATAAAGTGGTGACCTCACCAATTAAACGATGTTTACCGCCACTTTCCCAATCGTACACCAATATTCTAATTGGACGTGTTGAATCACCCCCGCACAAAGAATTCATGTCAATTCGAAAAGGTTGCCAGAATGGATTAATATGATTATCAACCTTCTCAGACCTGTAGGCAAGACACCACTGTTTTTCCGGTCTCTTCGCTTGCAATTTCCACACTTCGAAGTATGGGTCAATCAATCCTTTCAATAACCCTACCTTTTCAATGTTCCTCAGCTTTAAACCCCTGAAATGAAGAAGTGCGGTATTACCGCGGGCTTCACCGGTCAAAACTTCAGCAAAAATTTTCATCCTTCCTCCTTTCAAATGCATCTCCGTTTCATAAACATAACCTTTCGTCATTTCCTCAACTACGTGGTCCATTCGTAGCACTTCAATGCAGTCCATAATTGTATATCCAGCAGTCTGAGTAATAGTAACATACTCACGGTTCTTATCTATCGTCCCATGATCAAAAATATAGACATTCAAATAGGGTGGGAAATGTTCATCATAATCAATCACAAATTGAGTCTGCCAATTCGGATTTAAACTGTCCTCAACCACCTCCGTTTGTCCCAAAATATCAGGCGGTCCACCATTAGCTGGATGCTTCATAATTACAGCGAACGGACTTGACGTCTTCTTGCGAAACGGATGCTTCGATTTGGCTACATTCTGCAAGTTCGACGCTGCAAAAGCGAGTTGCAACTTATGCGTTTCCATCTTTTTTCGTAACAGCTGATACGCTATGGATCGCTTATAGGTTTTTAAAAAAATGAATGGGCAAGATGCTTTGTTTATTCGATTCGAAATGAAAACTTTTACAAACGCTTAGAGAGATTTTCAATGACAGGATATAGGCTCTTGTGATAATGTTTACATTTATTATTATGTAAAAGTATCACACCTCTTTGCCTATTATTCTTTCATGATGATGTATGGGTTGTTGGGTGCAAAAGTTTCTTGTTTCTTTCACGTTTTTGGGTTCACGCTCACGCTTTGGATCGTGTTGATGATAATTTAGTTTCTTACGAATGGGTACGGTAGTGTAGCTAGAATAGAAAAATAGAGAAGCTAGCCTCGCAGCCTCGCACACAGAGACACAGAGTACATGATGTATCTTTTCTCTGTGTTCTTGAAAAGATTTGTTTTATACGTACGGTGTTTAAAATACATGCATACATTAAGTGTTACCACTACAACTAGTATTTGTTTCCATCTCACAGGAGAAGATTGAGATATTTTTGATTGTGCTGCTTATTTTTTTTTTGTCGTCAATTTATCAAGATGTGTAAGGGTAATAATCATCAGCGAAGAACGTGATCACTCATTAGCTTATCGAATGTCCACCTTTTACATCGAGAACAATTACAGAGCCCTGCCTTTTCTCGTTCGCGATGATCTTTATAGCTTTGTGCAAATCTCCATTTCCCTTCACACATTTCTTTGTGAGCAACTCTCTTGGAGACGTAAATCCCTCGCCTAGTAGTCGATGACCCCCAGATTCTTCCCAATCAAAAACTGCAAGTTTCAACCTTCGATCAAGGTCTCCATTAAAAAGATTTAGATTCATTTCAAATGGCTCCCACGTAGGATTCACATGATTCTTAACTATGTTTGATCGATAACAGAGGCTGTACTCGGTCTCTTCCTCTGCGTATACGTTATCGTTGTAAATTTGCGAGTTTGCGACAAACCTACTGCCGTAACCCACATGCTCTTTCCAAACTTCCAAAAATGGATCTGATAATCCAGTGAATAAACTTCGTTCAACATTTTTCAGACCTAAGGCACGTAGATGTAGGTACAGATAATCATTTGAGCTTGTGAAGGAATCAAAATGTTCGACCAAAATTTTTATTCTTGCCCTTCGGTCAATCATTGGAAGCGTAATTATTCCGTTTGAGGATCTCCGTTTCTCAAGCTCATGTCTAATATCAACTCGAACAATAGAATCAATCATGTAATAGTTGTAAATTTCGTCGGAAACTTGTTGGTCTACCCAGTCTGATAGATTATCTTTATGATTTCTTTGATAACTATGATGATGAGTCTTCGCGAATTCAGATACCTGTCGCAGATACTCAGTCTTTCGAGTTGTCTAAAAAGTAATTCGTGAAAAACAGTATAATCCAAAACATGTAGAGTTTTGGAAACAAAAAGTACCTTATTAATTCTCTTTTCGTCAAACAAGAAGAAATGAAGAAATGTATCCTGATTTTGGCGTAGCTTTATTTGGAATTGATTCGACCACTTAGGCTCGTTGGTTGAACGAAGACTGCATTATAAAGAAAACGTTATCTCAGTAACAATGAATCAAAGTTAAATTCATTTAGAGTCTTGAACATATTACAAACCATGTAGTTTTTGCCTTAAGAAACGCCCCATCTGGGCATAATTCATTGTTTCGTGTGACAAATATAGCACAAAAAGGTGATGGCTTCTTACTGAACATTCCCTTCGTGGGCTCTATCTTTGCCTGCAGGGTAAACATAATTTTTTCTGACATCTTTAAATTCCATAAATTTTATTAAGACCACTACGCCTGAGGTTAAGTTCAAAATTCAAAACATGGATTTAAGTGAAGTATTCAATTCTCCACTTGTTCAAAATTGAAACGAAACGAAACGAAGCGAAGAAATGATTTTCAACCTCCTCAATTTAATACGGCTTTCCCCTCAATAAACCTCGAAGAATTAAAAATTACGATGACAAGTGTCAAAACAAAGTTTTGATGTTGGTACTGAAATTTGAAAAAGGGGGAGAGTAAAAATGTCCACTACCGGTAGAAAGTAGGGTGGGTAGTGGGTAATGTAAAACAGGCTTGTGAAATGATATAAGTGATGATTCATGCATGTTTGGGCTTTGTTGTACTACATGATGTGATGTACCATAAATAATCCCTTGCGCTACAAAATTCAACTGATCGGAAATCGCCCTAATATTCGAAGAGTATGCGAAATGACAAGAATGTTGACGACCCTTATATAAGATACGTCTCTTATCGAAACGTATTCAGTCGTGCGCAATGTTAGCACGAACAAACAGTTGACTTTGAGAAGTCAAACTTTTTATTGGTATTGCTTCAGGTTCATATGAAATATATAAGAAACTACTATAATCCCACATGCATGTTAGCAGAGCCACTCATTTTTCGAATATTCCACCATAACTCAATGTTGTGTGTTATTGCACCTTGTCAGAGAGAAGAAAGAGGAGAAGAAAAGTGACAACTTTGAGTAGAGACGGGGTAAACAAAAACCAAATGGCAGTAAGGTGTAAATGGAGAATATCTCAGGAAAGAGGAGGTGAACGTTGATCTGTCATATACATAGTTTACCTGCTATTGGAATAAATTATAACAAGAAAAAGTGACAGTCTAATACAAATGATTCGATTGCGCTCTCAGCATGGCGCCACCATTGGCAGACGGTGCATTAATGGTTATCGTCAAACAAGTTTAAGTAGAAGCGAGGTTATATCACCATTTTTACTTGACGTCGACGTACAAGGCTCTAAGAGTCAATGGGGATATCAGGAGGTTAGTAATTCAGTCAGTTACGGCAGTAGCAACTCTTTATTCGCACGAAACTTCAGTACAAATAAGGCCGATGACGATGATTTCGGTGCTTCAAAATCGGAAGGTAATACATCTTCAAGCCTTGATGAGTTGTTGGAAAAATTGGCGAAAGAGGAAAACGTATCAGATGCAGTATCTAATGGAATATTAGAAGATGTTTCTGTACAGGCAGCTGTTGAGTTAAGTAACTCCAATCCTGCTGATCTACTTATTAAACTGCTTTCAAACATTCATGAAGTCTCAGGGCCCGAGGTCCCCTTCGCTATGGTTATAATTGGTACAACTATAGCCATAAGAACTTTGTTCCTTCCTCTGGCAATTAAGTCGCAAAAGAATTCAAGCAGGATGGCTCATATGAAACCTGAAATGGATCAATTGAAGGAGAGAACGCAAAGATTGCAATCAAAAGGAAATGTTACACAAGAAATGAATTTAAAGTTAGCAGATGATATGAAGAGTCTCTTCAAAAAGTATGGTGAGTGCTGAAAGATCTGTGGAGATATGACCGATCATGTTTCAACACGTGTCTATATTATTTGTAGATTGTAACCCTTTGCAAAGTCTCCTTTTACCTGTCGTTCAATTTCCAACGTTTATGAGCATGTTTTTTGCATTGAAAAAGATTCCAGAAGTATACCCCGAAGAAATAGCAACGGGTGGAATATTATGGTTTCATAATTTAGCTGCATCAGACCCATACCTCATTTTACCGTTAATATCTGCTGGGAGTTTCCTTGTGATGATTGAATCAACGAAAGAAACAATGATGGCATCAAATGCGGAACAAGGTTTGTACATAGCAAGCAAATTTTTCGAACCATTTCGACTTTCTCATGTCTAAATTTTTCTTGTCTCAGGGAAAATAATGATTATGGTATTTCGTGGCATGTCTTTAATTATGGTTCCAATCACAATGAACTTTCCCACATCCTTGTTCTGCTATTGGGTTACAAATAATGCATTTTCCTTAGGACAAACCCTACTATTGAAGGTTCCAGTCGTGAAGAAATCGTTTGGAATTTGGAATCCTCCAAAACCAGTCCCTGGGGCGCCAGCTCCAAAAGGAATTGTGGACGAATTAAAGGAAGCCTTTTCCAAGAAAAATGAGGATGCAAAAGCAATCGCAGCGAAAAAGGGGAACACACACGTAGATTATACACTCCCTCGTGCAGATCCTCTGAGGCGGGTTGGGTCTAAGAAATCTCGTAGAAATAGAAGTAAGCGAGGGAAAAAGTAAGCAACTGGTAGTATTTTTTCCAATAGTCCAGTCTGACTTTTTTCATAAATACATCGTTAAACTATGTAACTATACTGAATATTAATATATACTTCAACTGCAAAATAATATGCATTTCATTGAGTCATAACCTCTCGTTGCATCAAATCACAACCAGTGCAAATGTGAAGGGTCATATACTAGTAAATGAATGTGAAATTATCCTCGATTTTTGTGACCTCTTTTTTTTCAACAGTGTATTTTGTCTATATCTTTTCATTGTGACAGTGCAAGATATAAAACTCACAACGTGGAATTGTAACTCTCAATCCTTCAAATGATTAACCAGGAATGTGCAGGAAGTATATTTTAGATGATTTTAGTTTTTTGTTTTGATACAGTGATGAGTGATTGTTGTTATGGAAATCATAGTGTGGTAAGTTGTGTAATAACAAATACTCCCAAATGTACGAGGTGGTGGTACATTGAACGAATCATCATACCAGATACCAGCCAGCACTGTCAAAATATATTTCACATCAAGGTGGGAGAGCAAGCTGGTTGGAAGCAGGCTCGATCATGTGAAACCACCAGGGAAGGTTTTTTTTTAAACTGTATGCTTTATGCTTTTATTTAGCGGGTGAGGTGCGACTGAAAGAGTGTCGACCAAGTCCCGCAGTATCACTCGAAGGAATAGGTGAGGAGTGATCCCTATTACCGTGACTAACACGACTGAATGACCGGGGCTCTGCTCTGCGACTTAGTGTTAGTCTGCCCCGCTACGACGCCCATCGTGGTAAGGGGGCCTTTGTAATAACAAGGGAGTGCTTGTTAAGGTTTATTGAGCCCGCTTTAAGTCGGAAAGCGAAAAATATATATATATATTTCACATGTTTTTTGTATGTATACATTCAAAAATGTGAATATTCATACGCCATACGCTTGAGACTCTGGTTCATCGTAATCGTACTTCAAAATAATGCACACGTGGACCGACGCCTATTTGCGTTATGCTCAAAATCTCAACCCAATATGCGTTCGTGCAATTTTCTATGTGCTTTCGTAGGTTTGTTCAGAGAAAATCGCAAATTTTGGACTCTAACCCCACAAAAATCGCAAATTTTGGATTCTTTTGAAGCCTCCATAAGTAGACAATGTCTTTCGCATGAGAAGACAATATTACATAAGGTGAAGCAAATGTAGCCATGTTCTCTTTAGAATCCACATGCAATCATCACAAGA
>Ga0115008_10000135_pt1 | contig 46001 bp, 69 predicted proteins | sample FraStrMetagenome_FD_87164 | JGI IMG/M metagenome (GOLD analysis project Ga0115008, IMG submission 87164) | Marine eukaryotic phytoplankton communities from Arctic Ocean - Fram Strait ARC3M Metagenome | ecosystem: Environmental > Aquatic > Marine > Oceanic | place: Fram Strait | collected... | reverse complement strand
TACATTTATGAAGAAGACGAAGATTAAATATGTGTTTGACGTAGACGGTACATTGACTCCTAGTAGGGGAAGAATGAACAAACACTTTGCAGTGTGGTTTAGTAAATTTTGCGAACATAATGATGTATACTTAGTTACTGGTAGTGATAAACCTAAGACTGTAGAACAAGTTGGTGCATACATCTATCATGCATGTAAACGAGTGTATAATTGTTCTGGTAATGACGTATATGAGCGTGACCAAAACTTGAGAAGAAACGAATGGAAGTTACCAGAACTAGCAAGAACATTCCTTATTAGCTGTGAATACGAAAGTGGTTTTGGTTTGCGTACAGGAAGACATATTGAAGAACGTCCTGGATGTGTAAACTTTAGTGTAGTTGGCAGAAATGCTACTAAGAAGAATCGTGCTGAGTATGTCTTGTGGGACAAGAAAATTGATGAACGTTCCAATATAGCAAACGCATTTAACATGATGTTCCCAGACCTACAAGCTAACGTTGGTGGAGAGACTGGAATAGATATAGCTCCAAAAGGTGCAGACAAATCACAAATTCTAACTGACTTCAAAGGTGCTGAAGTCTATTTCTTTGGAGATGCAATGGATGAGGGTGGTAACGATTATGCTTTGAAAATTGCGAATAAATACGGTAAGAACTTTACAGTCAAAGACTGGAAGGACACATGGGATAAACTTAAAGAATTAGGAGAGTAATATGTTTACGATTGAAATGGATTGGGACGAAACTGCATTGACCATACTAGATTCGACAGGAAACCACGAAGATGTTCAATTCCTGATTTATGATGATGTTGCTTATATTCGTCAGTGGGATCAAGATGGTGGCGGCTATTCTCTTATCGAAATGTCACCAGAACAATTTAATGAAATGAATGCGGCAATGCACTTACCAGAAGGTGCTTATTTAATGGGGTCAAACGATGATTGATATTTACGGAACACCAACATGTTCATTCTGTGTTAGGGCTAAGAAACTATGTGAGCGTATGGGACTTAAGTACGAATACAAAGATATTACCTACACCAAGTATAGAGATGAACTTGACAATTTGCTCACTGAAGGGTATAATACTGTACCACAAATATTCCGTTATGGAAAACTTATTGGTGGGTATAGCGAATTAGCCAAAGAACTTGAAGACACTTCTGGTGGATTTGGTGATGGAAAACTATAAAGGAGATATATTATGAAAACAACTATGGTTGATCCACCAAGTGGATGGAAGTATGGCTTCCCAAAAGCGTTACCAAATCCTCTGCCCCAACCTTGGAGCCTAACCCTTTGGTTGATTTCTGAAGGTTACCCAGAGATTGAACTGGCGAAGTATGGCGATTTCTTTCAATACGTTAGAATGTGGGAAGTAGACAACGAAGACCCAAATGACGTAGATAAAGTAGCAGGGCGTGGTTATGATTAATCTTGATGATGTAACTCGCGTAGAGGTTATTGATAACAACGGAAGATCATACACAAAACATAATGTTGAGCGTGTATGGCTTTCGTTGCAAGATGATAATCGAACTTTGAAAGTCATGGTAACCTTCGAGGATGAAGAGGAGATTCGCATTGATTGAGGTATGGACATTAGTATTAATAAGTCTCATGTTTAATGGAGAATACCACGAACCCACAGTAGAAGGTCATTGGACTTATGATACTATGATAGAGTGCTTTGAAGCACGATCTGTACTTGGGTTGCAGATCAGTGGAGAGCATGGAACATTTCCTAAAGGTAGCCAAGCAGTCTGTATTCCAAGGGTTGTTGAACCAACATTATAAATAACTTCATAACATCATGGAGTTTATATTATGTGGCACTACAAAGGCAAAGAGTTTACGTCTGAGATGATTGGGGAATACATTGGTTTCGTGTACCTTATCACAGACAAGTCTAACGACAAAAAATACGTTGGAAAGAAACTACTGAGGTCTGTTCGTAAGTTGCCACCTCTCAAGGGGTACAAGCGAAAGCGTACTGTTATAAAAGAGTCGGATTGGAAAACCTATTACGGTTCTTCTGAGGCTGTACAGCTTATGCTTGAAGAAAAAGGTGCTGATAATTTCCATAGAGAGATACTAACTCTATGCATGAAAAAAGGCGAACTTGGCTACCTTGAAGCCAAATACCAGTTTGAGCATGACGTACTACTGCGTGATGACTATTACAACGGTATCATTAACTGCAAAATTCATAGAAGCCACGTAAAAGACTTGACATTTCTAATAGAATAGTGTATCCTATTAGAAATTCTAGGAGTCGTGGTGATATGAAAATACAAAGAAAAAGTGCCTACAGCGGCAAAGTTCGTTCTAAAGATATACCAGTAGCCCCAGATGATTGGGCTTTGTATGAAACAGGAATGGTTTGTATTAGCGAAGCCATGCCATATCTATCAGATAGAGATCGTGAGTTTATCTTATCTGGCATAGTAGAGGGTGAATGGGAAGAAGCATTTAAAGCAGAAAGTGATATTGCATGATTATATTATTCAACGGTCCTCCAGCATCAGGTAAAGATTGCGCGGCTGATCTTTTCAAAACCAAGGGGTACAAACATCTTTCATTCAAGTACCAATTGTTTAAAGAAACCTTTAAGTATTTTGATGTGAGTGAAGATTGGTTCATGACTGATTATGACAATCGTGACGTAAAAGAAAGAGCATCTGTTCATCTTGGGGGTTTCTCTCGACGTGAGGCTATGATCCATGTATCAGAAAATGTTATCAAACCAAAACGTGGACTAGATTACTTTGGTAAAATGGTAGCAGAAGAGATAGACCCAAATAAAGATTATGTTATATCTGATGGTGGGTTCTCACATGAGTTGTTTCCTATCATAAATAAAATTGGAGCTAAGAATTTCGTACTTGTACAGCTTGTACGTGATGGGTGTGATTATTCAACAGATAGCCGTAGATACTTTAATGGTAATATCGTGCGTGAATATGTCATTTCATCAAGAACTGAGATTGACACTAAATACATGCAAGACTACAAGTTCGACGTAAGGACACACAGAATACACAATAATGGAACTATTGCAGACTTGCATAACGCTCTAAACGCAATACATAAAGAGGAAACGAATGTCAAAGTCAAAGAAAGAGCATAGTGCTGAGCCAAAGGCAATAACAAAGGATTCACAATCGATGTTCTATGAGAATCCATACGATGTTGAAACTTTTTTTGAAGGAATGGAAATAGCAGGGCGATATGATAAAGAACTACTCTATGTAGATCGTTTCATTGCCAACCTAAGACTAGACCCACTCCAAGATGCGGCTGACGTGGTTTTTAAAGTTCTAAGCAAAGACTTAGGTTTGGTTAAATTCGTACCTAAGTAGTAAGTGACAAATAAGGAATATATATTATGGGAATTGAACAATCATATAAAGATGGCATCATTGCCAATCTAAAAGAAAGAACTTGCGAAGTAACTTTCACTAAGCAAAATGGTGATGTTCGTGTAATGCAGTGTACACTGATGGAAAGTGTACTGCCAATCGCAAAAAAAGAAGAACCCCTTACACAGAAAAAAGTTCGCGCCGTGAGCGAAGAAGTTTGCGTGGTGTATGATGTGAAAGCCCCAGGTTGGCGTTCATTTCGTTGGGATTCTGTAACTGATTTTAAACTATTGTAATTCGGAGAATTAATAATGAGCATGATTCATAAAGGACATATTGTCGAAAGCGAACAATCTAAGAACGCTAACGGTGGTACAGAGATGATGCGTAAGCGTCTATTAGACAACGTGGACTTTGACCTGTTGAGTGATGTAGCTATTCACTTTTCAAGACCAAGACACGTACCAGCAGATGTCAATAAGAATATTCTATACTGCCATGATCTAGCACAAGACCCAGAAAATGCGGTATTGCGCAATGAAAAGTGGAAACAGTTTGACCATTTTGTGTTTGTTTCGCAGTGGCAACGTGATCAATATATTGCGATGTATGGACTTCCACACTCTAAGTGTTCTATCATTCAGAACGCCGTAGAGACTGCCTACGAGCCAAGAGAGAAACCGACTGAACAAATTCGGTTTATTTACCATACAACGCCTCACAGGGGCTTAGAATTGCTCTATCCAGTATTTGACGCACTGACTAAGGTGCATGATAATATTCACCTAGACGTTTTCTCTTCTTTTTCTATCTATGGATGGGAACAGAGAGACGAACCATACCGTGAATTGTTTATGGAATTGACAGATCATCCCAACATTACCTACCATGGCGCACAGCCTAATGAGGTAGTTATGGAAGCGTTGGAAAATGCACACATCTTCTTGTATCCATGTATTTGGCAAGAGACGTCGTGCATTGCAATGATCGAAGCTATCCGTTCTAGTGTACTTTGCATTCACCCCAACATTGGTGCTTTGGGTGAGACAAGTGCTAACGCAACTATTCAATACAACTACAACGAAGATAAGTCTGCACATGCTAATATTGCTTACGCATATGCTAAGCAAGTTCTTGACATCCAAAAAGATGATCCAAACTTTCTTACTAAGATGACAACAAGCGATAGAGCGCAGTTGTATCCTCATAGTATTGATATATTTAAGAGCAACTGGACAAAGTTGTTGCTAGAATTGAGAGCTAATGGCTGATATTATAGAGTTTCCCAAGCAAAAAAGGCTTGGGACGCCACCCCAAAATGAAGATGAACTTGAAGAACAAGTAGCAGACTTCAGATATGGGTTGGCTGATCAAGTTTCAGAACTGATATGGCAAAGTGTATTAACTGAACTTATTAGAAGTGGATGTGATTTTGGTGATGATCCATCAGAATACTTCCCTTCTATAGTTCTTGTTTTGGAAACAATTAAATCACTACATCTACTGAGCCAAGGATTGCACCATCCACTACAAGACTTTGCGAATGATGCGATAGATTTAGACGAATATCACGAAGAGGTAGATAAAATACTTGACAATGAGGAAGATATAGATTAGAATGATCTATAAACAAAACAAAGAGAAATATAATGGCAATACTAATGGACTTCAATCAGGTTATCCTTGCTTCGCTTTTTCAAGCAGTAGGTAACCATACGAACATAGACATTGATGAAAACGTCATTCGTCATATGTTCTTGAACTCAGTACGGATGAACCGAAAGAAATTTCATAACGATTATGGTGAGATAATTATTTGTGCTGATGGCAAAAACACATGGAGACGCGAGGCGTATCCGTACTATAAAGCTAATCGCAAGAAGACACGAGACAAGTCTGATCTTGATTGGAATAATGTTTTTAATATTATGAACGTTATCCGTGATGAGATGCGAGAATTCTTTCCGTATAAGGTAATCCATATTGATCACTGTGAAGCAGATGACATCATTGGTACTATTATTCACAATGAAGGTACGACGATGAACACAGGCGCTGAAAAGTACCTTGTACTGTCTGCCGATAAAGACTTTATTCAACTACAGACGTATGCGAATGTTGATCAATATGATCCTATCCGTAAGCGTTGGTTGAGTGACAATAACCCCACGCAGTTCCTTGAGGAACATATCATCAAAGGTGATAGCGGTGATGGTGTACCTAATATCCTATCGCCTGACAATTGTTTGGCTGTTGGAGAACGACAGAAGCCTATGACACAGAAGCGTATGGCTTTATATAAAGGCACTAGTGAGAATATGGATGAGGAAACTATCGCAAGATACAATCGGAACAAAAAGATGATTGACTTGAATGAAGTACCTCAGAACTATAAAGATATGATCATGGCTGAATATAACAAAGAGGAAACCGTTGGACGATCACAGTTGTTCAGCTTCTTTATTACCAAGAAACTAAAAAACTTAGTTTCAGATATACAGGACTTTTAAAATGGCAGTAAGACGATCTATTTCAGAAATCGTAAATCATGTACAAACACTCGACTCTAAGAGCGAAAAGATCGCATGGTTGCGCGAAAATGACAGCCAACCGTTGCGAGTTGTGCTAAAGAATATATATGATGTAGGGGTAAAGTTTTTAATACCAGACACACCCCCACCGTGGAAACATAATGAGTACGAAGATGAAGCAAAAGCCCTTCTATTCCAAGAAGCGCGTAGACTTCGTATCTTTGTAGAAGGTGGTGGTTATGACACTCTGAAGCCAATGAAACGTGAACAGTTGTTCATCAGCTTATTGGAAGACATTGATAATGACGATGCTAATTTATTGGCAAACCATATGATATCGCATAAGTCTGTTAAAGGTCTTACAAAGAAAACATTAATGGAAGCATTTCCAGAACTAATCGAAGAGTAAAAGAATATGGCTAAAAGTTTTAAGAAGTTCCGTGAAGATTACGACGAAGAATGGGGATCAGGCGATGATGCTGTCGATGACAAAGAGTATCGGATGAAACAACGCCGTGATCGAAAGCGCATGAAGCGTGAAGAGAAACAAGCAAACTTCTCTGATAAAAAAGACGATTAAGAAAGATATATATTATGATGATGAATGAAAAAGTAATAATGGTAGACTGTGATGGTGTACTACTCGAATGGACATACAGCTTCTTTAGATGGATGGAGAAACAGGGCTACAAGCCTGTAGACCCAACCATCTCGACATACTGCATGGGTGCTACGTTTGGCATCACACCAGAGAAAGCACATGGACTAATTGAGTATTTCAACCAGTCAGCGGCTGTTGGATGGCTGACACCATTCCGTGATGCTGTTAAGTATGTGCGCAAATTAAACCAAGATCATGGATATGTATTCCATGTAATCACATCTCTATCAGATGACATCTATGCAGGTAAGCTACGAAAGAAAAACCTTGAAGCTGTATTTGGTCGAAAGATTTTCGAAGAAATCATCTGCCTACCGTGTGGTGCTGACAAGGATGAGGCTCTTGAACCATATCGTGATAGTGGATGTATCTGGGTTGAAGATAAACCAGAGAATGCCGTACTTGGTGTAGAGATGGGGTTGAACTCATATCTCCTAACCTCAAACCACAGCAAAGATTTTTCTCACCCAAATGTAACAAATATTAAAAATTGGCGTGGTTTGTACGACTCAATTGTATAAATACATGTATGGAAAAGTAAGGAGCGTTAATGCCTACCTATAGTTTTGAAAACAAAGAAACACATGAACAGTTTGAAGAGAGTATGCCTTGGGCAGACTTAGAGCATTACCTAGAGACTAATCCTAAAATCAAACAAATTTTTACAAAGTTTCCGGGGTTCGTTGACCCGTACCGTCTTGGGCGAATGAAGCCCGATGAGGGATTTCGTGATGTACTTAGAAACGTTAAACATCATCATAAAAAAGATAACATCAACACATTCTAATAAAAATTGTTGGGTTATCGCTAGGAGGTTTCATGACAAAACAGCGCAGATTATCTCGCAAAGAAAAGCGTAGACTAGACAGAGACAGTGATCATTTAGTAAGCATTTTAAACCAAAAGTTCGCAATGCGCCAAATTTCACCACTAACCGTCTCTCAATCTGACTTATTCAACTCTTATAAAGAAGGAAAAAATCTCGCCGCTATAGGTACGGCAGGCACAGGTAAAACGATGTGCGGCCTATATCTAGCAATGTCAGACGTCATGACAAAAAAAGAATATGAAAAGATCGTGATCATTAGATCAGCAGTACAAACAAGAGAACAGGGATTTATGCCTGGTTCTCAAGCAGAAAAGGCGGCTGTATTTGAAGCCCCATACCAAGACATCGCAAATGATTTATTCGGAAGGAAAGATGCATACCAAATTCTAAAGCAAAAGGGGATGATTGAGTTTATGACATCTTCGTTTGTTCGTGGATTGACCTTTGACAACGCAATTATCCTAGTTGATGAGTGCCAGTCCATGACATACCACGAATTGGATACGATCATTACACGTGTTGGTGAATCGTCAAAAATTATCTTCTGTGGAGACACAAGACAAGATGACTTGGCAACCAACCGTAACAGGGCAGATATTTCTGGTCTTGGTGATTTTATGAAGGTTCTTAAAGACATTCCGTCATTCAAAACAGTTGAATTTACAGTAGATGATATTGTTCGATCTGGTTTGGTGAAAGAATATATCATCGCCAAAGAAAAGATATTGGAAGCCGCATAATGCCAGAAGCCGCTAGAGGAGATGCAGTAGAGACTGTAGATACAGTACACGTAGCCGTTGGGGATGCAAACCCTAACGATGGTATCGCTTGTGATGCGGCTCCGACTACGACATCTACTAATGTTTGTAGTGGCAAAGTTTTTGCAGAAGGTACTGGCGTTGTTCGAAAGGATGACGCCGTTACCGCCCACACATTCCCCGGATGCGCAACTCACACTCCAGGATTATCATCTTACAGTGGCAAAGTTTTTATCGAAGGTAAAGGTGCTGGACGTAAGGGCGATACTTATCAATGTGGCGCAGAAATCACATCTGGATCAGGTAAAGTATTTTTAGGTGGATAAATAATTTTTTCTGTGGTATAATACAGAATCAATAGAAAGTTATATTATGTTTAATCATGTGAAGCACGACGTAGAACTGCCTACGTTGACTAGAAAAACGACTGAGGGTGGACGAAGATACTTCACCCCAGAAGGTAACGCATACCCATCAATAACTACCGTGTTAGGTATATTGAGCAAACAGGGTATCCTTGAATGGCGCAAGAAGGTTGGCGAAGTAGAAGCCAATAAGATATCCCAACAAGCATCTGTAAGAGGTACGGCAGTCCACAAGTTGGCTGAGGACTATCTAAACAACGATCCAAATTGGAAAGAAGGCGCAATGCCAACTAACCTATTCTCGTTTGAAGACATCAAGAAAATCATGGATAAGCGCTTGGATAACATCTGGATGCAAGAGGTGTTCTTGTATAGTGATCGTTTAAAGACTGCTGGACAGGTTGACTGTATTGCAGAGTTCGATGGGCAGTTGTCTATTATTGATTTCAAAACATCTCGAAAACCAAAGAAAGAAGAATGGATTACAAGTTACTTCATTCAAGCATCTTTCTACGCCGCCGCTTTCTATGAGAGGACAGGTATACCTATTAAACAGGGCGTAATTCTTATTACTGTAGATCATCATGAGCCTCAAGTATTCAAGATAAATACATACGATTATTTGGAACACTTCTTAAATGTACGCAAAGAGTACAAAAAACAAAAAGGAATATGATATGAGAGAGAAAATGATTAATGCTATGATCCAACATGCGATTGGACATATCGAAAAGCACAAAATGAATGTAGAAGTATATCTAGCCAACCCAGCGGGTATTGGTGAACATCCTGATGTATTTGAAGCCATGGAACAAGAGATTATGGAAATTGCCAAGTACCAAGATGTGTTAGATATGCTAGAAAAACATTTTTAAAACAAAGTTGTTGACAACGTTTGATAGATTCGCTATAAATTAAGAGTAAGTTAAGAATCAAACGAAAGAGAGAATGACATGACTGCTTTTACAAATGAAAACCTAGACTTCCACGGTGGCTACTTGATGTTTCGTGGCGCTTATGAAGGTCAGCCAGTTTATGAAAACAAGCCAAACATACACCCTTCGAATGTTGGTCGTCGTATTGACTTGTTCATCGCTCGTTTTAAATACAGTGGTACTCCTATCACTAAAGCAAAATTTGTTAAAGAGTTGAAGGCAAATTGGACTGTTGAAGAATACGCCGCTAAACGTGCCGAAGGTTTGACACCACACGCTATCATCGAAACCAAAAACCCAACATGGTCTAAGGACATCATTGCTAAGTGGAAAGCTAAGAAAGGAATGTAATGCGTTACATCATCATTGACCCAGACGAAGGAATTTTTCTGGGTACAAGAAAAGATGAAGAAATGGGTGGGATGGGAATGTTGTTCTCATCTCACAATTTTTTATACATCACCAGAGCAACTTGTTGGAAGACTAGGCAAGAAGCCACATCTTACATGTACAGACACATTAAACGTCATCTGGAACATTGTTTCGTGGCAGAGATCGATAGCGATACCAAAGAACAATTCGTTAGTATTCCAGATATATGTAGGTCTGGTTTTGGTGGTTATGCTTGGGACATGATAGATGTCATGCCCACACCAAGCCAAGAACTTCATTAAAAGTTGAAAAAAGTTGTTGACAACGTTTGATAGATTCGTTACAAAGTAAGAGTAAGTTAAGAATCAAACGAAAGAGAAAAAAATGTCAATTAATTATGTTTCAGCCGATAATAGTGGTCTTGTTTTTAGCATTGAATGTGCAGACCAAGGTTCAATAGAGTGTAGAGCCGACACTGTAGAAGACGGTGTGTATTGGGTCAATAAGTACGGCATCGACAACAATGAATTGTACTTCTCTTCTTCAATGGACTTTGCGACTGAAGAAATGTTTGAAACAGACATGGGCGCTAAAATCATGTTTGAAGAAATTGTTGCTCAATCACAAAATTATAGTTGACATCTACAAAAACTATGTTACATTAATATATGTAATGAAAACAAACTTAAAACCTTGAAAGGGTTATATCATGGCACACGAACTTGAAATGATTAACGGCGAAGCACAAATGGCGTATCGCGCAAGCAACGGTCTTCCTTGGCATGGACTAGGAACACCAGTAGGTGATGACATGTCACCACAAGAGATGATGGAAGCCGCCAATCTTAATTGGGGCGTAGAGAAGGTTAATACCTACTTCCGCTTCAAAGGTGACAACATCGCTACAGGTCAACAAGCACTAGTACGTGAGACAGACGGTAAAGTTCTAACACAAGTAGGTAAGAACTGGAACCCTGTACAGAACCCAGAAGCTTTCGACTTCTTCACAGAGTTTGTTTCTAACGGTGATATGGCTATGGACACTGCGGGTTCTCTTAAAGGTGGACAGATCGTATGGGCTATGGCTGATGTGAAGGACGGTTTCTCACTCTTTAATGGCGACGAAGTGAAAGGCTACTTGCTCTTTTCAAACCCACATATGTACGGTAAGTCAATCGATATCAAATTTGTGATGGAGCGTGTAGTATGCAACAACACTCTTGCAGTAGCGTTGAGTGATGATCGTCAAGCTTCTGTGCGTGTCAACCACCGTACACAGTTCAATCCAGAGCGTGTGAAAGAAATCCTTGGTGTTTCTCACAACAAAGTAGAGCAATTCAAAGAAGCCGCTGAGTTCCTTGGTAGCCGCAACTACAAGCGTGAAACCCTTGAGAAGTTCTTTGGCAAAATCTTCGGAGAGTCTACTCGTGAAGACCAGACACTTTCAACTACAGCACGTCGTGCAATGGAAGTAACTGAGAACCAACCTGGTGACAACTTTCGCCCAGGGACATGGTGGAATGCTTACAACGCAGTGACATACATGGCTGATCACGAGCTAGGACGTTCTGCTGATACACGTATGACTTCTGCTTGGTTTGGTAATAATGCAAACCGCAAAGTTAAAGCACTTGACTTGGCATTGGAAATGGCTGATGCATCTTAAAGTAACAGATGTAATATTACTGGGGGTAGCTTTAGGGCTACTCCTAATTTGGACAGACCCTTTAATGATCATTCGTGGAATAAATTAAATGAATTATACTATGTTTTTTATGGCATCACACTTAGGTGGCGCTATAGCATACCAAAATACTGGTGACACAACGTACCTCTTTTTAAACTTGGCTGTAATGGGATACGCATTATTCCAATTCATCAAGGTATGTGTCTTAGTTCTTAGCCCAAATTGGGACGTTGAACTGGCGTATGCTCAGCACATCCCAGATAGTTGGAAGCTTTTACACAACGCGACCCAAGCATTTTCTGTCTATATGTTCTATGTAGCAGGATGGACTTTTGTTTCGGGTTTTTCTGCCCTTTACCTTCTTGTTGTGGCAATTTCACTTATTATCACTATGAGTAACGTAAACTTGGGTGACATCGAAGGAGACGACGAATGAAGATACTTATCATGGGTCTGCCAGGTAGTGGCAAGAGTACCCTTGCAAAGCCCCTAGCAGAGCTTCTGGGGGGCGTGTGGGTCAATGCTGACATCATACGAACAAGCTACAACGATTGGGACTTTTCGCCAGAAGGGCGCATCAGACAAGCAAATCGTATGAAGCATTTATCAGATGGAATTGTAATGGCAGATAGAGTTGCAGTAGCTGACTTTGTTTGCCCCACAGAAGAAACAAGATCACAGTTCAATCCAGACTTTACAGTATGGATGGATACTATTTCTCGTGGTAGATTTGAAGATACGAATGATATGTTTGAGCCACCTGAGAACGTAGACTATCATGTAGAAAAATGGTTTACTAATACCCCAGATGTCTTGCACAGAGTAGTGCAACGATATGTGGCAATTAAAGATGGAAAAAAATGGGAAGGAGAACTGTAATGGTTGACGTAATTAAACAAAACTTCGAAAGATTTGATGGTGAAAATCCACATGTGTTTGAAGCATTCAAAAAGTTCGCAACGCAAGTTAAAGATACTGGAAAGAATAGCTATTCTGCCAAATCAATTTTTGAGCGTATGCGTTGGCACTCAGAAATCGAAACAGTGGGGGAGTCTTTTAAGTTGAGTAATAACTATACGGCTCACTACGCAAGAAAACTGATGAATGACTGCCCAGAGTTTGAGGGTTTCTTCAGAACAAAGGAGCTTAGAGCTTAATGTTTGATTATAAGAAACCAACAGTACAAATGCTAGGACGTTGGCAACCTTGGCACGATGGTCATACAGAGCTATTTAAGAAGGCTCACGCTATCACTGGACAAGTTGTTATCATGGTACGTGACGTATTCAACTACGATGGTGACGCAGGCGCTGGGCGCACTGCTGAGCAAGATGACAACCCCTTTGGTATGATTGACGTCATTGCTAACATCGAAAGAGGACTAGCCCCACACGGCTTCCATAACGGTCACCAGTACCTTATCTTAGAGGTTCCTAACATTGTTGATATTAGCTATGGACGTGGTGTAGGATACACATTCACTGAGCATGACTTGGGTGAAAATGTGCATAATATCTCTGCAACTAAAATTCGTAAACAAATGAGAAAAGAGGGGAAATTATAATGGCAAATTATGTAAACTTTACGGTAAACTTTGATCAAATCAACGAAGCCGCAACAGCAAAACTAAAAGAGCTTTATGCTCGTATTCGTAATGAAGAAAGCAGTCACGCATGGTTTAGTGACATGTTCGTTGAAGGCGACTTGACTTATGAAGATACAGGCAAGTATGAATGGACAACTGCAAATATCGGACCTAAGTGGTGTTACCTTGAAGAATTTGATGAAACTTTCATGAATGGAACAAGCGCATGGTGTTACCCAGAAGAAGGTATTACCAAACTTTTGGAAATCCTAGAAGAATTCGATCCAGACATTATCACTTCTGTTACATACGAAGATGAATGTCCCAACTTTGTTGGTTGTGCTATTTTCGAGGGTTCCGTGCAAGTTGATGGTTTGGAATATGATTACGAAGAAATCCGCGAAGTTGTCATTGGAGCTTCTGAAATTCTAAATGAAGATTCATGGAATTCAGATGATGAAGAATGGGTAGATGATGAAGCCGAAGATGTCTTCCAAGAAGAACTGTGGGAAACTCTCCACATTAGCATGATGGAAGTGATCACACCGACTATACAGGATCAGATAGAACTACAAGCCAGCCGAAAAAAACAAGCCGAATAAAAAGGTTGACATTATATCAATCATAATGTAATATGTATGAAAAGAAAGTATGGAAATATGATTGATATACCCACAAACTGGACATTTAATGACGTCAAGGTTGCAAGCAACTTTGACGATCATGTGCGCGAACAACTACCTTGGTACGATATGGTAAGTAGTGCTATTGCTCAAATAGCTAATCACTACATACCAGAACAGGGTACTGTTTATGATGTTGGTGCGAGTACAGGTAATGTAGAGCGTACCTTGAAGTCTATTCTCATTGAGAGAAACGTAGACTTTATTCCGATTGAGAAAAGCCAACAGATGGCTGATATGTACACTGGTGACAATCCTGTGATTGTTGCAGATGCCACAGAACATTCATTTCAAGAGTTTGACTTTGGTGTAATGTTTCTCACAATGATGTTCATACCACCACACAGACGAAACTTATTGCTTGATCGTATGATGGACAGTCTCAGAGATGATGGTGCTTTGGTTATAGTAGAGAAAACTATTCCCACAGGTGGGTATGTATCTACCGTGCTTTCTCGACTTACGTTGAGAGCAAAGATGCAAAGTGGCGCGAAACCAGACGATATCATAAAGAAAGAATTATCTTTGTCTGGTGTACAGCGTCCGATAAATCCAGAAACTCTTTTTAGTTCATACAAATACACTGAATTTTTTCGCTATGGTGAATTTGGTGGTTATATCATAGAAAGAAACGAAGCATGAAGGTATTCGATATATTCAGTGGCAGTGGTGGCTACAGTCTAGGGTTTGAACAATCTGGCATGGAGACTGTTGCGTTTTGTGAATACGAAGAATACGCCAAACGTGTTTTGAAAAAGAATTGGCAAGGGGTTCCCATATATGGTGACGTCACAACAGTAACTGGCGAAGACCTTAAACGTGATGGGGTTGACTTTGATTTGATCTGTGGTGGGTTTCCGTGTCAAGACATATCTATAGCTGGTAAAAACAAAGGTATCATTGAAGGCGAACGTTCTGGCCTTTGGCGTGAATTTAGGAGATTAATTGATGAAACAAAACCAAAATATGCAGTTATTGAAAACGTCAGCGCATTGCTTTCAAGAGGACTTAATGTCATTCTGCAAGACCTTGCCGAAATCGGGTACGATGCGACTTGGACGATGTGCGACAGCCAATACTTTGGAGTCCCACAGCGAAGACGTAGAGTTTACATTCTGGCAGTCCGTGATGGAATCCCCGAAGGAGCCGATATATTCGGATTTGTCGAGCGCAGTGACAAAGCAATCCAATCCAAAACTTTACATATCCAAGAAAGCCGCCCTTGGAATTTTGAACAGGGATGCAAAGACGGATATCCATTTGCCTTCTTTACTAGACAAAGAAGTGACCAGTTTGGCGAAAAAGGAGTAGCATCTACTATCTTGAAACGTGATTACAAAGACTTTACTGATCTGGTACTAGACAGTGGTGGTCTACGTAAGTTGGCTGTTAATGAGCGTTTAGCCCTACAGGGTTACCCTACTGACTTTTTTGATGGTTGTGATCTATCTAATATGCAATTGTACATGCTGAATGGAATGACAGTTCCTGTTGTTAAGTGGCTTGGTGATCGTATTATGAATTTTGATCGTCAAGTAACAGACGGTACTTTAGTTCCACAGTACGAAAAACCTACAACTTTAGAAGATTTTTTTATATAAACCTGTTGACACCACACGAATCATAGGCTATACAGTATAGGTAACAACAAGAAAGATACTGAGATGCATAAGAAAGAAACATTTGTGTTTGAAACGAAAGAAGCCGCCCAAGCTGAAGTAGATAGCTATGCGAACGTTCGTTATACTGCGCCTAATGCAGACTATTATGTACGAGGTCCTTTTTTCAATGACGGTATCAATTCTGTCACTGGTGAACAGTGGCAAGAGCCTCATTGGTCTGTAACTGTAGAAAAGTATTGGTAGGAGATACGATATGTATAAATCAAATCAACAAGAACTTCTTTGTGAAATGAACAAAGCCTTTAATGTTGCTGTTTGGAACAGCGAAAACTTTGAAAAGGATATTCACGGTATCGACTGGGATATGGTGAAGAAAGAAATCTGGGATAAGATGGGCGCATTCATTCAAGAAACAAAGCAGAGTGCTTTGGCATCATCGTGGTTCGACTGGTCTGTAGAAGATCATATCAAAACAGTAGGGGGATAATGTCTTTAGAAGCGTTCTTCGAAGAGGAGAAACCAAAATGGGGTGCGCCTGTCGAAAAGCAGACGCACCTTCGCATCAAACTCTGTATAGCCGCATATGCTTACGAGATAGAAAACTCTGAGATAATGTCAGATGCTGAGTTTGATAAGAAATGTCTGGAAGTCGATACGTCTATAGACACTGGTAATGAAGTGATGGATAGGTTCTTTAGAGAACAATTTAATCCTTCAACTGGACAATGGATACATCGACATCCAGAATTAGATAAGGTCAAACAGACCTATTACAAATACTATAACTTGAAAAGGAATACATAATGAATAACGGCACAACAGAAACTATCTTATCTGACTCATCACAAGAAGTGTATAAGGTAACCGCTGAAGAATTGCGATCTTTTGTAGAGCGTGTAGAAACCCTTGATGCTGAGAAAGCGGGTATTGCTGATAGCACAAAAGAAGTGTTGCAAGAAGCAAAATCTCGTGGGTATGAAGCTAAGATTATCCGTAAAATCGTGGCAATCCGCAAACGTAATCGTGACGACGTTGATAACGAAAATGCTGTTACAGAAATGTATATGTCAGCACTAGGCATGTAAACTTTCAGAATAACACATAAATAAGGGGGCGTCAAGCCCCTTTATTGCTATGGAGAACCTATTGAAAAGCCAATATGAAATTGTAGTACCCTACTATCACCAATATCAGCAAGAACAAAAAGAACCTATGTTCAAGAATGCAGAGGATGGTCATAGGTACGCCATGTTCGTAAAGGGTAACGATCATTTGATTGGTGGTAGAACATACTGCTTTAAAGATGAAGATGGCAATTATGTAAGCAGTTTCGTAAGTCAATATTCCGATATAATAGAAGACAACCTTGAGCCACGAGTTAAGGATGGTGTTCGTGCTTTGCACAAAAAAGGATATCTAACCTTTACGAGTTGCCAAGGTCATGATGATTCAAAACATCGATATATTGGTGTTGTGTTTAATAATACAGAACAAAAGCAAGAATTTGTTTCTGAAATGAATAAACTTAATTGTGATATACATTGGTATGACAATGCCATTAATACCGTAGAAAGACCCTGTAAAGATGTTCCTTGGTGGTCTGATGGTGGAGTTACACTTCACATTGTATTTGATGATCAGTTATATAATGAAGCACCCCAACAGCGAAGAAGACAAAAACCATATACTGATTTAGATTTAACTAGGTTTTGGAATGTGCAAACCTGTAGAAACTACACACATTACGAGTGTATCGTATTTTCGTTTGGCTATTCTATGGTAGAGAAAAGTATTTGGCAAAGAATACACAAGTATTTCTTCTACAACCAACAAAAGGTTGAAGATGCATACGATGACTTCGTTAACAAAGCTGACAGATTAGCAGATTACTTAGCTTAGTCTTCTATGTCGTGAAGCCAAGTTGTTCTGGTTTCCCAAACCTTTTCGAAATCTTCTCTACAAGTAGGTAGTCTTTCGTGGTTGTTCCAAAGACGTTTGAAGTAACTGTCGTATACAACACGCATTTCATGTAGGCTATATCCAGTAGGAAATAAGTGACCCTTAACAGCATAGAACACTTCGTTTATTTTCTTGAGTTCTTCGATAGTCATAAACACACTCCTCATAAAATTTAACAAAAAAAAGGGAAGCCCGAAGGCTCCCCTTAAAGTTTGTATCGTTAACCGATATCTTATTCTTAGAACAAGTTAGTTACTTTTACGCGACGGTAGTATTCGTTAGTATTGGCTGTAAGTGCGCCGTTACCTTGAGTAGCACCTTGTGCATATGGGTTAGAAACCATGCCGTAGCGAGTCTTAAAGCCGATTTTTGGCTGGAAGGAATTCTCACCAACTGCACGAACCATTTGCAACGGTACGTATGGGCAATAGAATAGACCTGCATCGAAAGATGAAGAACCTTTATAGCCTACTACGAGATAGTTAGCACCTGCATATGGATCGATATACACTTTGTAACGTCCGTTAAGAACACCAGCAAATGTGTTGCCTGTGTCATCTACGTTCAAAGAGTTGCTGTTAAGCGCTGGTGTGTAATCTAGTACACCTGCCATTTGAAGTGCGGATGCAACATCAGATGAACAGATAACCATGTTACCTTTACCACGTCTTGTGCCTTTAGCAATAGCGTTAGCTTCTTGCTCGATTTGGAACATAAGACCTTTGAACTTCTCAACTGACCAACGACCATTTGCGTCTACGTCAAGATCGAAAGTACCTGCAACCGCAGTAGCTACTGCACCCGCTTTAGCGTTCGTGTAGATTGTACGAACCAATTCGCGGTTGATTTCAACGAGGATTTCAGACTGCAAGATGTTTGCAAGTTCTGTTTCCGCGTCAAGACCGTGAACAGCTTTCAAGTCTTGTGCTAGTTCAGTTGTGTACTCTGCTTTCAACGCACGAGATTTTGCCGCAACAGTAACTTTTTCAATTGAGAAAGCCATTTCTGCGAAATCTGTACCGTTTCCGTCACCCAAAGCTTCTGCTTCAGTTGTACCCATACCAGTACCAGTTGTTTCTGATCCTGCACCCAATGCGTTAGCATGTGTACCATCACCTGAGAAATCAGTATCTGCTTCGTTGTAGAACACTTCGCCACCAGCTTGGCTAGTTACGCGAGAGCGCATTGCAAAGATCAAGCCTGTTGGACCTGTCATTGGCTGAACACCAGCAATGTCATATGCGATTAGATTTGGCATCGCACGACGTACTAGTGAAATTAATACAGGGTCATAACCTGCTGTTGGACCAGCCGCTGTGGATGAACCGCCGAAGCCGCCTGTACCCGCATCGTTAGCCGCAGTTTCTGCTAAGAAACCAGACATGTTAGCAGACGTGTCGCCTGATTCCATGAGAGCTTTCTCTGTGTTTTCAAGAATAGTAGCTGTTACGCTTTTCTTGTGGTTGTCTGAAATTGGTGCGAAAGATGCGTGTTCCAAAACTGGACCCCATTTTTCTACCAGTTGCTGATAGTTTGACTGAGTCATATGATTCTATCTCCTTGTTTGTATTTACCTGAGTTTATTTATAATAATTAGATTTTCATCTGGGGTTAAGAGTTTGATGGCATCCTGTTGAAGCCTTCAAGAAGTGCGTTGATATTGCTGTATTCAGATACTGGCTGTTTAACGGCTGTATCTTCAACAATGATTTCTTCTTCGTCTGCTACTTCTTCTACCAAAGGCTTGCTTTTTGCAAAGAAAGATTCTTTTAGTGTTGTAAGATCAGATTTGTAAGCTTCGATATCATCGAAGGCTAGTTTTTCTGAAAGAACCTTTAGGCGCTCAACTTGTGTAAGTGTAAGACCCTCAGTCATTTCTTCAAATGCCGCGTCAGCTTTCAATGAAGCGATCTCTTTTGCAAGAGTTACGTTTTCAGTGATTGCTTTGTTTGCATCAGCTTTAAGACCTTCAACTTCTTCTTCCAAGCCTTTTACTACGTCAACAGTATCTTCGTTGATTTCGATGTTATGCTCTTCAAACAATGTTGCAAGTCCGTCCATTAACGATTCAGCCATCTCTACTTTAATACCAGCTTCGATTGCCAATTCATTTTCTTTCATCCACTCTTCTACAACGTAGTCGAGATATGAATCAAGATTTTCTACAACGTTATCGATTGATGCGTCAGATGCTTCTTTCATTGATACTGCAAGAGCCTCTGTTTTTTCTGCAATGATAGCGTCTGATCTTTTGATAGATGCTTCGTTTACAGCCGCTTCAAATACTACAGTAACTTTGCTTGTAAAGTCTTCAGACAAATCCATGCCTTCAAACATAGCCGCAATGCCAGCTTCATATTCGATAACTTCTTCCGCAACAACTTCTACAGCTTCATCTTCAACTGCTTCTTCTGCTACTGGTGCAGGTGCAACTTTTTCAGCCTTTGGATCGACTTTTTTAGCTACGTCTGCTTTCTTCTTTTTAATTGCGCCGCCTTCTGGTGTCGTTGGGTCTTCAACAGTTGAAACCCCATCGTCAGAAACGAACTTTTCTTCTAGGTCGTGAGACATATGTTCTACTCCTTTATTTGGATACTTATATTAGTATTATTTATAATTTTGTTACTTTTCATTTTTTCAGAGACTGAACAAATCGCTCAAACAGTTGTTTGGCTGTAGCTTCGTCAACACGACGAACAACACGACTTATTTGCTTCTCTACCACTTCCTGTATTTCTTCAATTACTTGTTCAATAGGTGCTTGCGCTATCCAATTGCCAGAAGCAATGTCAAAATAATATTCAGCGTTTTCCATGATGCCATTAACAAAACAATTCGGACCTGATGGGTCTGTTACAATGTCAACCGTTGCAAGGTGGAAATCATTTTGTACTTCCATAATCCCATCTTTTGTTGGTTTAACTGAACCCAAACCACGAGTAGACACACCAATTGTGACACCCTCATCCATGAAAGTTTTGACGATTTCGCCCATTGGAGTACCAAGAATTTTGGCTTTACCAATGAAGTTTGAACCTTCACGTTTCATGTCGGTAATTAAGTGAGAGACGCGATCACCATTGATGGTCGGACCATCTGGATGACCAAGTTCGCCCAAGGCACGTTTGGTATCAATAAAGTCTTTATTGTAACGTACCATTTCGCTCTCAAGTATCTGTGCAGGATAGATACGACCATTACGGTTTTTAATATCACCTTGCATGAAGATACCTTCAACGAAATAGGATTTCTTTCCTGTTTCTTCGTTAATTTCGGTTGCTACGTTGCAATCCTCTACTACTTCTGTAATTAATCTCATATTTCTATTCCCTTAAAAACTTATTTATATCTTTGCGTCATAATAATTCTTAGATAATTCACCACGTTCTGTGGTTGAACCTTTCTTTCGAACCTTAACATACGTCAATTGAACATTTCCACCGTTTGGAGGTGTGAATGTTCTCACCCCAGCAGCAGTCGTGCCATTAGCATCTGCGTATGTATCAGCCGCAAGAGCGGCATTGTCATATTCCCAAATACAGGTATTAGCCGCATTTTCAGACCCAAGGACATCTACCCAAGCCATTACTCGTGACTATCCCTAGCGAACCCAAGAATTTCAGCATAACCTTTTTTATTCTTCATAGCAGTGTCAGTCATCTTCTTGACGTTAGGCTTACTAAGTTGCTTCATAAGATCATTCAACATCGTAGCATCGTCTTTTTTGACCATTACTTGCTTGCCATCTTTTAACTTAAGACCACCAGCTTTGAATGCTTCTTGGATGTGTTGTACTTCTTCATAAGAAGCCGCCAAGTCTCTTTTGCTTTTTACTTCTCTTGAAGTTTTGACAGCATCATTTCTAGCTTTGGCAACTTTTTTGTTTGCGTTAGCATGTTGAACTGCTCTCTTTGTAGACTTAGCATATGGATCGTATTCTTTTTCATCAAGAACTTCAGCACATTCTCTGCGCATTGAAGCCAAAGATTTTTGTGTAGAAGTCATTGTGCGTACTGGTTTCTTACGCCCAGTCTTGGTGCGTCCCATAGCCGCATTATGTTCAGCGTCTTTTGCACGTTGAACTTTAAGGAAGTCAGGCTTTATCTTTGGTGCGCCTTTTCTACGAGGTGCTTCATCAAGCTGAACGTCTTCTTTTTTCATTAGTTTCATTGCAACGTTTGCAAGTTGAGTTGCTTTCATCTTATCTAGTTTTGCTTTATTGGCGTCATTTACTTTGTTGTAAATCTGTGTGACAGCAGAAGCTGTGAACATGTCAACCATAACACCGTCAATCTTTGCCGCTTGCTTTTGGTCAACTATTTTCATCATTGCTTGCAAAGTTTTAGAAGCTTCATCAAGTTCAACAGCCTCATCCAAGTCTTCTTTATACATGTTCAACTCATAGCTTTTGCCAGTGTTGTATACCTGTACTTGGATAGCTTTCTTACCGCTTTTGTCTGTCAAACGATAAGAGTTTGTCTTACCTGTGCTTGGCTTTTTAGGTCCCATTGCAACCTTGTCATCAATCTCTGATGGATCAACAATTACACCAAGATTTTTCTTAGCGTGATCGTATGCTGTCTTCATAGCACCTGAGAAATCTTTGTGGTAAAGAGGGTATTTGTCATTCTTACCTTCGTTGCGCATACGTGGCTCACGACGATTATCACTTGGATTTTCGATACGTAAGTTTGCAGGATCATTGTTCAATGGGTTATTATCCGCATGTCCAACATCCATACCGTCAACATCATTCTCTTTAGCCATAATTCTACGTGCTTTGTTTCTTGAAGAACGGTTTGCAATTTGCTCTGGTTTGCTATGGTAGTTTGCATACTCTTTAGCATAGTTGCGTTCATCAAGTTCTACTTCTACAGATTCTTTAACTAGACCAGTCATAGAAGCCGCCATGTCACCCAACGCTAAAGAGATGTTACCATTACGGTTGTATAGGAAGAACTTACCGCCCTTGCCATCTTCTCTTTTCATTGTGATCTTGCCAACTCTAGCTTTACCAACAATATTTTTCGTTCCTACAACAAATGTAGTCTTGTTGCCTTTTTTGATGCCTGAGTCATAACTAATAGTGAGTTTATCACCCTTCTTAGTTTGATCCCACATCTTTTGATCCATGACTGCTTCATCAAGGACTACAATATTTTCTACAATTTGCTTAAACGTTTTCATATCATTTTACCCATTAATCTCTGAGGCTTTAACACCTTGCATGATTAGGTTAGTAGCCGCTGTTGTTGAAAGCCATTTGATGTCAGCACGAGCGATTGCAATCAACTCTTCTTTGCTACGCTTCTTCAACATTGCACCCATTTTCTGCGCCATGTCCATAGGAACACGATCAGGCATACTTGCATATGCTTTTTTCAACTTAGCGATATCTTTATCAGAAAAGCCTTCATCAAGTTCGACTTCTTCGTTTACCTTGATAAAGTTTTTAGATGGCTTGCCGCCTTTTTTTACCATATCAATTTTGTATTTGCCTGATTTCAAACCAGAAACACCAGTATCTTGCCAAGAGTTGTCATTTTGTTTACTAAGGAACGCACCCATTGCATTTACATCTTTAAATGCTTTTACTTGCACTCTATTAGAAATCATTTTTCCTGGCGCTTTTGGCATGTCTTTGTAGACAGATGCAGATGCTTCATCAAGTTCGACTTCTTCATTCTTGTCCCAAGGAGCTTTCTTCAATGATACTTTAGCTTTACCACTTTTAGAAGTCGCAGATGCTTTTGACAATGCCGCTGATTTAGCCATTGCTGAACCTTCTGAAAGTCTATTCACAATAGCTTGGTCTGCTTGTTCTCTGATCTTTGATCTAGCCATTGATTTGCCATCTTTACCAAAAACAATATCAATACCCATGGCGTCAGCCTTTGCCGTAGCTTTTAATTTGGCTAAATCGATACCCTTTTCAGATTTCTTTACCATAGCTTCTTGGTCTTTGATCACCTTCATCGCGGCGTCTTTGTCGGCTTTATTAAGTTTATTAAATGCTGGTACTTTGGAAAGGGCGTACATAGCTTTTAAAGCTTCACTAGCTCTTGCGTTTTTGCCAACTTTTTTCTGAACGTATTTTGAGAGTGTTCCAATAGATAATTCCTGTAGGTCTTCTGCTTCATCAAGTTCGACAGATTCGTCAAAAGAAGGTCCTGCATATTCGAATGCATCATCATAGGAAGTGTCGTAATTAGCGTCACCTTCTTGATCAGCAATTCTTTTTGCCTTTTCTCTTGGAAGATCGTCAGCACCAATTGCACCAGTAAACTGATGGTCAAGAGCCACTGGATGTGGCATAGTCTCGTATGAGTGCATGTCTTTAAAAGCACGTTCTTCTTCTGGCTTTGGCTGTGCAACCTCACCTAAAATTTGTCTAAAGGACTTCATTTCTGTTCTCCTACTGGATTCTTTAGTATTATTTATGTAAATTTAACCCTTGAGTTAAACTTTATTCTTGTTCATCTTCTTGAGGTGGCGCTTCTTGCTGTTGAGGGGCTTGATCCTCATCATCTTCAGTTGGCGCATCTTTAGCCTCTTGTTCGATTTGTTCTTTCATTTCTTTCATTTCTTCATCAGACATACGAAGCACATTACGTAGTACCCACTCTCTTGAGTAGTATGTACCAACATGTTCTTCAACTTCACGCAAAGTAGTAAGTCTTTCTCTTGCGATTTCAGCTTCTTTCAACTCTGTAAAGTAGTTGTCTTGTACGAAGTCATAACGAACAGTATTTTTGATTTCTGCAAATTCTTCTGGTGTCATGATACCCTTGAGTACCAATTGCTTCTCCAAAATCTGTGTGAACAGTGAAGAAAAACGACTTCTCAAACGTCTTACAAATTTACTAAACTTCAATTCGTCACGAGTAATTTCAGAAACACGTCCAAATGAAGCCATAGTCTCAGGCTCAAGTCTTGACAACGGAACCTTAAGAGATTTATATAACTTACGTTGGAAGTATAGCATATTCTCATCTGAACTCAATGCTTGTGCATTACCACCTGGCATTGTATCAACTTCAGTCGATCTCTCACCACCACGGCGTGGGAACCAGAAATCTTCTGTCATTGTCATCATCTTACGAGCATCGCTGATTTCACCTGTAGAAGAGTCGTACTGCAACTTGTTCTTGTGGCGAGTCATCATATCTCTTAGATACTGCTCAGCTTTCGATTTAGGTAAGTTACCAACGTCAATGTAAAAAATTCGTCTCTCAGGAGCGCGTGTAAGAGTATAAATGACTGTCGCATCTTCAAGCATCCTTAACTGATTGAGTGGTTTGATTGATGGGTGCAAGAAAGACAACACCAAAGAGTTGTTTTCAGTCATCATTCCTGATGTAACTCTAGCGATAGAGTCTTTTGCGATTTTGAAACCCTGTGTACCACCTTGCGCACCAGATGCACTTTGGGCAAAGCCACTTTCAGAATACATATAGTATTCATTCTTGACCTTCTTAACAGGAATTCCACTATGTGGGTCTTTTTCTTTTTTGTCTACTTCACGAATAAGCTTGAGTTTGCGAGGATCAACGTAACGTAGCTCACGGATACCTTCTTTCAAGTTTTCGTTGTCGATAATTACGTGGTAGTTAATTCTTCCATCTACATAGAACTTACTAAAAGTATCATATCCATTGTTAGAGAAATCGAGAAGCGATAGTACGTTCTCAAATTCTTCAATAACTTTATTCTTTACCTTATCAGGCATGTTCGTATCGTCAAGGATTACCTCAACAACTTTATCATCAGTATCAATACTAATGGCTTCGTTGATAATTTCATCAACGGCTTGGGCAATTTCTGGTTGTTGTGCCAGACCCCTATATTTTGTAACTAATTCTGATTCTGTCTTGGCAGAACCTTCCATATCCAATAGGGTACTGTAGAAGCCACCCATTGCATTACCAACGGTAATAGCACCGTCATCATTAGACGGTTCAGCAAATGAGGATGGCACAAAACCATCCTCATCGCTTTCTCTTTTGATATCGAATCCAAATATCTTCATATCATCACTTTCTCATTTTAAATTTATGTAGTCGGTACGCCAGTATTACCTTCAACACGCCATAGGTCGTATTGGAATGTAACACCAAATTCTTCAATTGCATCAGTCTGTGACCAATCCATTTGAATTCCATCGATACCGATGGGGAACATCCCCTCAAATATATATGTTCTCAGAATTGACCCATCTTTACTAAACTGGGTAATCTGACCTGTCGATTTATAGTCTTGTGGCAAGGCTCTTGAGTTAGAGTCATGCGAGTTGATTGCGTTAGACCAAGCTTCCATTGCGTTACGGATAGCAAAGTCTTCGTCGTTGATTACGGTTACAGTCCAGTCTGCGAATGTTCTATCACCTGCATACTTGATCTGACGACCAAAGTATGGAACCGTAAATTGCCCTAGAGTAGACTCTGGAATACCAGCAGCGCGTATCATAAACGGTACTTTAATGTCTGCTTCTGGGGCAATTGGGTTAGTGATCTGACATTGGAACAGAGTTGGACGCGCACCGCCACCGACGAGTTCTGATTTGAACTGGTTGATATTAAATGCCATTCTCTTTTCTCCTTTATCTATTCTTATTTAGTTACGATATCTGACCAACAATTTCGTCAAACTCAATACCACTGCGTGTTGCTACGAATGTCAATTCAATGACGTTAATAGAACGTGCTGGTTTGATAAAGATGCTTGCACGGAATTTGTTTTGGTCAACAACCTCAGGAGTATTGACTGTACTATCAGAGATAACTCTGAAATCAATAATACCACGACGTCCTTGAATGTCACGTAAAAATGGATCAACAATGTTTTTAAACTGTGTTTGAGTAAAATCATCGTTAAGTTCAAACAAGAAGCTTTCAGCCGCTGTTGCGATTGCTTTCTCAACTGCGATAAACAGTCTACGAACATTCAATCTATCGAATGCTGAAGGCAACCCTAGACCAGTTTTGTCACCGAATAGTACGATGCCTTGACCAGTTTGTGAGATAACAGGGTTCACATCTGAACCATAAAGTGTATCTCTATGTGGCTTGCTTGGGTTGAAAGCTAGTTTGATAACATTCTTGATTACGCCTTTTCTGAAACCAGCAGGAGATTCCCATGGTTCAACTCTAGCGGCAAGACCTGCCATGTCACCATTCAGTGGTGTCCAACGGTATTGATCGTTGTATTTGTCGTAGCGATACTTATACCCACTATCCATGAATGAATAAGATGAGTTTTGAACTTTATTACGATACGCAAGTACGTTAGTCATTTTTGAGTTCATTTTAAGTTCATCTACAACTGCTTCTTTAGATGGAGATAGGAAAGCCACACAATCTTTTCTTGTTTCGCAAATATTTGAAACAATATAGTTTGCTCTTGTAGCCATATCATCGCCTTTACCCTGTAGGACGAAGGAAATGTCGATCTCGTTAGAGTTTTTCAGTGTATCTAGCGCAAAACCAATGTGTGCTAGTGTTGCTGTACTTTCAGTAGTTGCGTCTGTACCACCAGTCATCGTTTCGTAACGTGAAATTGCAGTATCCGCTGTACCTACTACCACTGTGTTTGCGATAGCAACCCAAGATGAGAAATTATCAATTACAGTTGAGTAATAATTTGTAGCACCTTCTGGTGTAACAGCACCCGCTGTAGTAGATACGTTTTCAAACTTTTCGAGCATGAAGCCCGCAGTACCACTGATTGTGCCTGTCTTATCGATAACAGCAATGTGTACATTACCTGCATCTGGTTTTCTTGAGAAGCTAGTATTGTGTTGCCACTTGCGCTCCAAAGAAAGTTTGTTAAGATCAGTTTCTGCCAATGTGTATCTGTTTGAGAATGTAATGTCGTAAGCATAAGCCCCAACGTATGTGATTGCGCTGTTGCCAGAGCCTTCTGTAACAGTACCCACGGTTTCTGTGAATGTAGCAACCTTCAACTCTTGATAACCAACAGATTCGTTACCAATTACTAGAACGTCTCCTGCTGAGAGTTCATCCAATTGTTGTGTGTTAGCAACATCAAATGATACAGTAGAAGAATTGAAAGAAATTACTTGATCAATCTGGTTATTTGAAATTTTATTAGTTGGAATAGCACCTGTCGCAAGGACATCGTTGCTAAATCCTGTTGAGGAAACCCATGCAACTTCAAGTGAGTTGCCAAGAGCGCCTTGGTATTTTGCTTTGAAAGCACCGTATGTTGAGCTTGCCTCAATTACAGCATTGTTTCCATCTAAAACCAAGTCATCGCCTACAGCAGTTGCGGAGCCATCATCGGCGCGAACTACGTATAGAGCGTTGGAATAAGATAAAAAGTCAGCCGCAACAAAGAAAGTTTCATATGTTGCATCATTCGGAGCGCCAAATCGGTCTACGAGTTGGTTCTCTGATGAAAGTAGTATCGGCTCATTGGTTGGACCCCATCTGAAAACACCAGCCATAGCGGCTGGTGGAGTCGCGATGGCTGGTACTGCCTGTGAAGCGTCCACTTCTCGAACGATAACGGAAGGACTTACGGAAAAAGCCATATTTTTCTCCTTTATGTATTGAAAACGACGTTATTCTTAATTGTGTTAATTCTCTTCTCTGTTCTATTTATACAAAAGAACATCTTAATATAAAGCCCACCCTTGGCGTTCATCATCTTGCCAAACCACATCATCATCATCAGAGCCATCATCAATAAAGCCGAAAGGCAACATTTCTTGTTCAACTTGTTCTTCTGTCTTTTCCCTCAATTTCATAAGTGTATTAATGTCTGTTAAATCTTTAAAATACATCTGATCACTCAGCCAAGCAAAGATAACCAAATTCATTACCAAATCATCGTGGGAACCTGATTCGGCTTCATAAGAGACACCTTTCTTAGAGAACCTTGAAAGTTCTTGTATTGTCTCGAAATCTTGTAGAATTAATTGATTTTGTTCAATCAACATCTTCAAGATGGAACAACCAACAGCTTTAACACTTTTAGTCGTTCGAATACCACTATCTACATTCTTACCAAAACCTGCTGAGATGCGTTTGCCTGCTCGCCCAGCGCTTTCAGTAGAAAGCATATTTTCATAACCATAGTCCATGAGCAATGTATCAGAGACTTGCTCTCCAATGTCATTAATCTCAATCAAGACTGCACATTCGTTGTAAAGTTTGCCCAATCTATAGATAACCGCCGTAAAGTCAATAGGTGTTACCATATTATCTCTGTATGTACAAACTTGTTTATAAGGCATAGTTGTGATATCAATGATATTACACGTAGAATAATCAAGCCCTTTACCACGAGATACGTCACATGTCATAGCATATGTGTGACCTTCGATTGGCGCTTCATATTGGCATATATTGTTTTGTTCTAATATAGGGCGAGATGGTGCTAATTCTTTTAGCTTGCCACTATCAATAAGTGTACCAGAACTACCCAAGAACTGACAACAATATTCTTGATTGAATTTCTCTTGGTCAAAGTCTAGTGCCTCTAAGGTTTCATTCTTCCAAGCTTCATTACGACCTGGAACATCATCCCACATAACTTTAACGAACTCATAACCATTCGTTTGTTCTTCTGCACCCTTACACGTCTTCCAAAAGTGGTTCAGACCATTAGGTGTGGATGTCATCAATAGCTTTGTACTTTCACCAGATGAGATCGTAGGATAAACTGATGCGAAGAATTCATCATAACCTTCAATAAATGCAACCTCATCAAGATATAGAAAGTTAATAGATTTACCACGGATAGCAGATGAAGATGTAGTACCAGCAAGAATTTTACAGCCGTTCTCAAGTTCAATGTTACCCTTGTTCCATTCACTAACGCCTTGCTGTAGCCATCTAGGAAGTGCTTCATAAGCCAACTTAACCCTAGCCAAAACCTCACGAGACGCATCTCCTTTGTTTGCAAGGATAGCAACAGTTTTGTATTCGTTGAATAGTACGTAGTGTAAAATAACAGCCGCCGCCGTTGTTGTCTTCCCAGACTGTCTAGCAGTTAGAACTGCGACACGTCTATTATCAGTAATTTTCTGAACAATATCTTTTTGGTAATCATACATATCAAAAGGTACTAGCCCTTTATCAACGTGGATAATCTTAATATAAGTTTTAGCAAAGTATACAGGATCATTGGCACACTTCATGAACTCTTTAAGAAGTTCTGGTGTCCATTCTACGTCTTCCGAAACTTTCTTTAGATGTACATTCCCTAAATAACCATCACCCATTCTCATTCTCTTTCAACATTTTCAATAAATCCGCAGTGGAAACGATCAAGTTGTTATTAGTAACATTTGTTTGAGCGTTTTCTCTGGGAACCATAATTTCTTCTTTTGCAAATTTCTTCTTAGTTGACACATCAGCAAAGTCTTTGTTGGCATCAAGCAAGGTTTTCATGAGTGTGGACACGACTTCAAAGCCTCTTGCAGACTCTGATTGTTTGGCAATCTCAAGCATTTCCCGTACTGCTTCGTTACCTAGTGCAATGACGCCTTCGATATTTTCACGAACTTTGGTGAGGTCTTTAAGGTTTTCATCGTCAATAGGCACTTCATGCTCAATCACAGATGATGTGCTTTCTTCAATTTCAACAGGAAGAACTTCTTGTTCTAATTCTTCTACCCTAATCTCTGCCAAAGGTCTAAGACCAAGGTTCTCAGCTATCTTATCATTCATATTATTCACTCACTATTGTTTTAATGATACCCCAATCATCATCGAACTCAATTTCTTGGTATGGTATTGAGCCGAAGTTTGGTGGTGATATAGTCACGGTAGGCACTGTTCTATAACCTAGACCAGCATCGGTAACTGTAATAGACGAAACATCACCATTGGATGCAATTACAGCGGTTGCAGTAGCAGTAGTGGCAGTTGGTGCTGACACAGAAATGATTGCGTCAGTGAGATAGAACTTACCTACGTTATTTATTGACAGCTTTGTAATAGAGCCATTAACTAAAACAGGTGTTGCAGATGCTGTAAAGCTTGCCGCAACGTCATCAGGGGCGTCAAATGTGATTGTTGGTGCATCGCCTGTGTAACCAAGACCACCACTCGTAACAGTCATTGCAGTGACTTCACCATCGACTACCGTAGCTGTTGCAGTAGGAAGTGTCTTGTCAAAGTTCTTTTCGAAAATATCACCACTGTTGGCTGACGTAGGCATCGTGTAAGATGATCCATCTGTACCAACTAATTGAGCTTGTGATTCAAATGTAACGTTATCCAAGACACCAACGAAACTTCTGTTAGCCCCATCGAATACCGATTGATTACCTTGTGCATCACCAGCTTTATATGTGTGAGTTGGAAGAATAACATTACCAGCACCGCGTGTTGCGGTAGTACCCTTAACGCCATTGACATTAAGTCTGATGCTAGTACCAGAATGTTCTAGCTCAACATGGTTCCATTGATTTACTGTCACGTTTGTGTCAGAAGTTACGACTGGTTGTGAAGAGTATTGAAAACCAACACTACCATCGACATTCAAGAATATCTTTGTGAACGGCGCAAATAATATTGAGTATGGGTTCCCAGCAGTAATTTCAGTTGGGTAAATCCAGAACTGTACTTTGTAGCCAGTATTAGAGCTATAGAAGCCATCGAATGTGTGTAGCAACGTAACATCTGTTTCGGATGTGTGAGGCAACGCATCGTCACCAAACTTAACCACAGAGGCAACAGTTGGGGGTGGACTAATAGTGAATGTTGGTGTGTTGTAGAAATTACCTACACTGGTAACTGCAATTTCAGTGATCGAGTCACCAATAACAGTAACCGTACCAGCAGCAGTCTGTGGTGTCGCATCTGGAACACTAAAGCTGACTGTTGGGGGTGTAGAGAAGTAACCACCACCGTTTAGAATATTGATACCACTCAAAGAACCATTTGCCATTGTAGTAGTAATAGATGCGTTGGCTGTATCTGGTGCGGCAATAGTAACTGTAGTGTTGGCGTTATACTTTTCGCCGTTGACTAATAGATCAATAGATGTTAATGAACCATTTGAAACAACAGCTTTTGCTGTAGCTTGTTGACCTTCTGTCGAAATGGGTTGACCGTTTGCACTGAGGCCAGGTCTTACGTCCACACCTTCTACAAATGGAGAGTTGGTATCTGTACCGTTGTGAAAGTCCACGTCAACAAACTTAATTACCTTTTTGGTCTTTTGAGGTCCGTAATAATAACCCTTGAGTGTAAAGGTTAGTGTGTATAGAATTGACTGTCTTTCTTCAAACGTACCTTCATACAAGTCTTCAGTTGTAACGCTGTTCAAGATAATTGGAATGTCAACAGGCTCGTGATCTGGTATCATCTTAGCCGTTACCGTCCAGTCAGGTGTAAAGAACGGAAGGATTTGCTCCATAATCTTAGTTGCGTCTTCAGCATACTTTGTCATGATGTACAATGAGAAGTCGATGTTATAAGGAACCCCAGAATACATGAATTCTCTTTGGTTGGTATTTTCGTTGGCTGTTGGCTTCAACACCTTACGTGTCGTAGCTATTTTTCTTTGAGGATCGTATGTTACGTTATTAATCTCAAAAGACATTCTTGGAAGCGTCATAGCTGGTCGAGTGCTGTTAATAAGATCAGGGTCAGCCGCTACCCTAGCTAAGATTTTTTGGAATGGTGCATACGACAGTGGAACAATCATTTCTTGTTGCAAAGCCCCAGCATTATTGGTTCTCTGAATCTTTACTTGATTAAAGAGTGTACCAAATATAGCCACGTACTTTCTAGTAGTCGAATTGTAAAAATAATTTGCAATTGCCATGTTTATGAATCCTGTATGCTAATATTTTCACTGAATGGGTCCATCTCAGAGAAATCTAAAATATCATCAGCTTGTGTTTCAAATGCCAAGTTGTCAGCAAGGGGATCAACAGCGGTCAAAGCTGTAAGTGTATTTACCGTATTAGCCGTAGTATCAATATCATCAAAGAAGTGATCAATCTCGTAAATGCCTGTATCGAATTGCTCACCAGAGAATTCCATAAGTTCACAACGCATGTCATAAACCTGTAGCGCACCACTTTGATAAAACACACTCTCGTGTTCTACGTGTTGGATTTTATAAAGCTTGTTGTTCAGAGGCAAGAATATAACTTCACCAGCGATAGGTCTTATTCTCTTATCGTTTTCTCTTGTGACGAAGCGCTCAAATGTTCGTATTGCAACTGTAAATGTAATAGAGTCACGAATTTGAAGACCGAACTTACTCAAGAAGTCGCCTTCGCCCTCAAACCCATCTACGTTTTTAATATAAACTTCAAAATCGTAATATGCATCGAATGTGGGAATATCATCCTCATTCAATAGAGAATCGATATTGGCGTTATTTCTCGAAACGTATTTGACGTCAAGGCCATACATCTGGATTGACTCGATAACCAAGTCATCGATCAAGTTCTGTTCGTAGCTATTCGTCGTATTTCTGAAATATGCGTTAGTTGCCATATCTTATCCAATAAAGTTATAGGTCAAAGGTTGCAATGATCGAATTGCTTCTTCTTCCATACGTTCGCGGTCAGCCCTAGCCTCTGCAAGGATTTGCTCACCATTAAACTGCACACCACCAACTAATTGCATCTGTGTAAACTTAGTGAGGTTTAGACCCCATTGTTCACGTACAAGCACAGCGGCATAATTCTGAAGCCAACGATCACCCCAAACATCTGCGTACTCATCAGGATTAACGACATCATATGCTTCGATAACAATGTAGTTGCCAACTACCCAACTCTTTTTGTCAGTGTCAATATGTAATTTATTTACATGCTTGTTGTAGCGGATCAGTGGTTTACCAACAAGTATCTCTTGCATAAACTCAATGTGTTGCATAGTCATGTAGTAGTTCTGCATGCTATAGCTAGTCATGTCTTGAATGTTATTCAGAACAAACTGGTAGTTTACGTTGAACATCCCTGTGCCAGTTGAAATACTTGTATCTAGGTCAAATATCTTAGAAATGCCTAGCAAGCCTTCTGGTAGTGGTATCCATCCGTTAACCTTATCTGCTTCTGTAATTGCATGCTTAAGATACACCAGTTGACTACCATTGTAGTGGTAATCGCGCCAGAAAGAGATAGCCTCATCTACGCGGTCTTCAACTTGTTCATCTGCAACGTTGATATCAATTACAGGTGCGCCAATTTTTCTTAGGATGTAGTCTTTAAAGTCTTCTTTTGATCTTGGTTGTGCCATTATGCTAACTCACCTTTAATGATTACTTTAATGTAGCCAGAGTTTGGAAAAGTTTCGATCTGTCCATTATTATAAGTAACTTGAAATTCTGCATTGTGGATACCTGTATTTGAAGTATCGCCTGTCTGCCAAGTGTAGGCAACAATACCTTTTGCTGAGTTAACGATTGTCCCTGTACCAAGGTTTACAAGATTAACGCCAGCTTCTGTTGACATATTGAATGCAATAGATGATGCCTCAGTCATAGGTTTAGCACGTCCAGACGAACTTGTTAGGACTACTTCTAGGGATGGGGCAGTATCGTTTTGCTTGATGTAGAAGTTATCCGACATGTGTTCTCTCCGTTTACTTTTATTTATCTAAAAAGTTATTATCTGATTTCAACAAAAGTTTCGCCATTATTACGTATTTTTACGCCATTTGGTTCTTGCTTTATGTTTACTTGGTTATTTTGTGTATCCTGTAGTTTGATACCGTTTTTAAGATTTGGTCTGCTTTTGTTTAACAATGTATAATTTATAACTTTGGACTGCAATGCGTAAGAGAAAGCACCTGTGGTCTGACCCAATGAAAACTGAGCCATAGTACCAGAGAAAGTAATTGGAAAGACATTATCAAACCCACCAACAATAGGGTTGAAGGCAGTAGCCGATCCAACAAATGTTATCTCATTGTTACCAGAGTAAAGGTAACTCTGTATCCCAAACTCAATGCGTCCACTCTGATTTAACGAGAAGTCTATAGTACCAGATGCTTCACCAAAGATAGTTGGCGTCTCAATTCCAGCAGTAATAAAAAAGTCAAGAGTGTTGTTAGCATTAGCATGTACAGGAACGAACACGTCAGATGCAATTGATACATCGAACGCGCCAGAAACATCACCGACAAGGACTGAATAGCCCCCACCGAAGAAGTTGAAATCTATACTTCCTGTAGTTACGCCGTTAGACATTTAGAACGTCCTTTTATGCGCCACCAGCAGTAATTGTAAATGTAGTGATTGTGATTTGCTGACCAATAGCGATGTTTGTGTTGTCAAGTTGCATATCACCACCAGCACCAGATGCTGAGATAGTACCTTGCAAGTGACATACTGTTCCATCACTTTGGTGTACTCTAAAGTAACCAGCAGTACCAGAAGCATCTGCTGAAAGGTCTTGCCAATTACCAGATAATTGCATAACACCGTTATTAGGTGCTGAAAGCCAATCTGTTGGTAAAACCATAGTAGCTACTATAGTACCTGTATTTGCGCTTGGACACTCTGTTGGAACTGTTCCTGTAGCAATCGTGAGAACTGGATTTGCGCCAATTGTCGTTTCGATTGCTTGGAGTGTACCATTTCTTGTTTGTGGGGATAACTGAAAAGCCATCGTCTTCTCCTTTGTTGCATGTATTTTCTTATATTTATAAAAAACTAGTTGACAACATTCAGAAGTCGTGTATAATAGGGTTAACCCTTATGATATAATAATAGATTCTTTAATGCATTTAAGCATATCTTCTTTCAATATCATCTTCAGATAATGTATTACCCATCCATACTTCAATAACCTTAACAGGTTTATCACCAACATTAGTTGCATGATGCCAAGTATTAGATGGAATGTCTATACTATCACCAGTTCCATAAACCTTAGATGTCGAATAACCATCAGAGAACTCTAAGTCCATTTTAAGGTCACCATCAACAATATGCCAATGTTCAGAACGTATGAAGTGTCTTTGATCAGATAATGACTTACCAACATCAATAGACAACTCTTTAACCTTCCAATGTCCATTCTGATCTAAGTCTCTATATTTACCCCATAGTCTATCTGTAGTGGGCTTGTCCCACTCCTTTAATATCCATGATGAACTATTCTTCTTATCTTCTCCACCAACACCAAATGCAAATGATATGTTACATTCATCACGTAATTCTCTAGCAAACTCAACTTCTGGTGTTGTTCCTTTTTTACGATCACCACCATTAGCGAATATGATTTCTGAGTTTCTAGGAGTTTGTTTTGCTACATATCGAATAGCATCACATGCAGTGTCATCTGAATCATCAAAAGTAAACACATGACCCACACAACCAATTTCTTTGATAATAGACATACGTTCTTCAATAGACATGAAAGGTCTGCCCTTTTTACGTGTCAGCCATTCGTCACTATTAAGACCAACGAATAGGATAGAACCTAATTCTTTAGCCGCTTTGAAGTATGCAATATGTCCTGAGTGTAGTGGATCAAATCCACCTGTTACGATCACTGGTTTCATTTTCTTCCCTTCATCATGTAATCCCAAGCAAAGTTAATACCTTTATCGCTCTTCATATGGTCATTTATGATTGATGGATGTACCCACCAATCCTCATAAGAGTTGATGGGATCGATAGCCACATCAGAAACAAACAATTTATAACCAATACTATTCAACATTTCTCTTGACTTTTCTTTAATCTCAGTACCCCACCAACATTCATTATGTTGGAATTGGATAATAGAGAATTCATGTTTTGAAAACGGAATTCTACTCAAAGCCGCAAGAGATGCTTGATCTGCATTAATTCTTAAATATTCGATATGTTGCTCAAGACAATGTTGTTTGAATAGTTTATCATAGTCCAAGGTTGCGGCATCATCCATAACAATGCTTGTGTTACGCTCTCTGCTAAACTGAGCGCACATTCTTTCGCTATGTTCTACAGACAATCCTCTCCAACCGAAGTCTTTCTCCAACAAGTAAGTGTTGTTGAATAGTGTAGGATGTCCAGACCCAATCTCTACAAACGTACCTTCCATCTTTCCTTTAAGAAGTGATAAGACAAACATATCTTGAAAGTGTCGAGAGTAGTTATTATCTACGGACTTAAGACCATCAAATTTCCATCTGTATTTCTTTTCTTCTTCTCTTGTGTATGGAAGTGTACTTGGGTAGCCGATTTGTTCAATCCACCAATCAACACTGTCACGTATTTCTTTAGTCATTTCTAATTTGCATTTGTGCTTTAGATCGAAGAATAGGTTTTTGGAAGCATCCCTACCATCAGTCTTCCATTTAGAAACCGCATATGCATGTTCCAAACCAACACGACCAGGATATCCCAACTCATTATCATCGTCACGTGGAACCAAATCTAAGGCAAGACCCATTTGAGAATACATTATCCCATCACGAAAGTTGTTTGTGTCCATCGAATGTTTAGCCATGAAGTAATATGCTTCTGGTCTAGTAGGTAACACAGCCATAGCCATCTTAAGAAGACCTTGTGTGGTTTGATTTCTAGCTTCCGATCTGTCAAAGATAGCCGCACCAAAAAGCATACATCTATATTGCAACCATTTTTCTTCGTATGTTTCTCCTTCACAGAAGTCAGCCGCTCTAAGATACCAACCAAATGCCGCCGCACCTTGTTTCAACTTATCGTACTCACGTGCGAGTTCAAACATTTTCCATGGATTACTATAGTCTAAAACAACATCATTTAGAACTTGCATATTTTTAAACTTCATTATCGTCACCCTCTATCATTCGTTTTTCCATCGTCTCTTTGATGTCGTAAATCTTTTCCTTCTCTATGATGGAAATTATCAATTGTGTTAAGTCAAGGTCTTTTTGAAGAAACATCATCTTCTGTTGTATCTTTTCAATTTGTTGCCTGTAATATTCTATTTCTTTTTCTTTACGAAGCTTAGTCTCAAGTATATCAGTAATTTGAATTAGTTTTTTGGTCATCTATTCACCCATCAAGAATTGTGAAAATATAACCTGTGGCATACGCAATATATATGAAGCATTGTCTTGCCATCCAAAAGATATTAGAATATCATTGCCAAGTGTTGTGACCCCAGTAACAAATTCAATGTTATAGTCTTGTGCCTTCACATGATCGTAGTAAGTTCCCATGAAGTGAAACTCTCTGCTTCTGTGAACAATATTCCAATCGTTATCCCATATAATTACACGGTGTGCATAGTTGCCATCTTTTCTGCCAAACGGATCACGCAACAAATTTGTTTCATGAACAAAAGCCATGCGCTGATTGTCATTAATACGTACTACTTGTGAGCCACCTCTGTAGTCTTTATTAGCTTCGACCTTCTTTTCTGCGTCATAGATTGCATCAACAGTTGTGCCGTTTTCAATATCAAACTTGACAACCTGTGTTGGGTTTGTCCACTTAACAAAGTGCCAAGGCATGTCATTAACTGGCATCCAGTTCTTTTCACAATAAGAACTATCGTCACCAGGTGTTGGAATGGGGTTTCGTGAAATTTCTGTCCATTCACCGTTAATGAATTCGATCTCACACATCTCCATTCGTCCACGACCTTTATCGTCGTAGCAGTCCCTACGCACACCACATAGGAACAACCTATCGTCCCAACTGAATAGCCGTGCATCTTCAAGACCAATGAAATTCCATGTTGGCTTGCCTGTGTCTAATGCCATCTTAACACGTTGGGCATTCACAAGATTCATGTTCTTGTCCAACTCACACATTACATTGTGCGTTGTGAGTGTTACGTCATTTTCGGGATGAATATACACCAAAGGACCCCACTGGTGAGGAAACTTTTTACCTTCGCTGTGATATAGATAATAGTTTACGTGTCTCACATTGACAAGGATTTTTCCTTTGTGAGAGAATATAGAGGGGTTCATGATTCCAGTTTCGTTACCTAAAACTTCAGTAGGTATACAAATAGGGTGTAATGAACCCCCTCTTTTTAAAGCGTATGTTGCCAAACCGCCCATGTGCAAGTCGTGCATGATTTCTCCATCATATAAAGTAGACTGTGGTTTTTACCAATCAGGCTTAAACGTAGTCATCGTTTCAATTTGTAGCTTCTTGGATAAAATGTTGTTAATGTTATTTATCTCAGCTTCAGTCATTGTTTCTTCGATCCATTCAATGACAATTGCTTTTGTCACATCATCCAAGTCAACGTAGTCAGCCGATGAAACATCAGACACGTCGAGTGTGGTTTTACCAACAAAACTTGCTTTCTTATTGTCATCGTTGGTCACAATTTTTTTCCATTTAATAGAAATGATTGCATCAGCCAACACATCACCATCACTGTTTGTCTGGTCAAGGGTTCCAAGCTTTAGTATTTCCCATGTGTATGTCATGATTGTTTCTTTCTATTAAATATCGTCAGCAGGTGCTGGCGTGGCTTCACCCCATGGCAAATCTTCTCCAGCCACTTCAGTTGCAATATTTCTGTCGATCTCTTTTTGAATTTGCGTATCGATGTGTGCTTTGTAACCTGCATCGCCGTTGATTACGCCTGTGATCCAACCGATTACAGTTGCTTCGTCTAAATCAGCAAAAGCTGTGAATGATCCAGCAGGAACATTAGCCGCTGAAAAAGGTGTTGCGCCAGTGAATTGACCAGTGTTGCCTTCTTCGTCAGTACCAGTAATATCCCAGTATGTTTGCACAACAGCATTAGTTAGTGTGTCGCCATCTGCGTTCACTTCATCCTTAACCTTGAGGTTACGGACAGTGTATGTATATGTAAAAGCCATTTTATGTCTCCGTTTTAATTGTAGTAGTGTCTTATTTATCTGAAAGACGGTTTATCTTGAGTTATATGTGTATTTATACGTCGTTGTTGCTGTACAAATACAAATCAACTGGTATACATATTCTAAATTCAGAGTAGTAAGGTTTTACGTGATGGTAATTAAAAGAAGGAAAGATTACATAATCACCAGTTTCTGGGACGAATGCATGATGCGCAAATAAATCATCAAACGAACTATCGTATCCGCGATTTGCATTACTTCTTGGATCAATGAATACAATTGACCCACCAGAATACTTATCTTCAGCTAAAACGTAAAACACCGCTGATATGTGTGCGCCAGAATGGTTATGGGTTGTCATGCTATAACCTTTGCCATGACCTGTAATCCAAGCTTTAATTTCGTGATCGCCAAAGTCTTCTATAGTCTTACTGATTGTGTTTGTAAGATATTCGTTGAATTTACCATGAACAACGGACTTAAACTTATTCATCATTTCAGAATTATCTGTAAAAATATTTGCGCCATCTACATCACCGCCTGGATCGTTTAAGTCGTAGTTTGCAAATAGGTATTCAAATAATCCGTCAACTTCAAATTTCCCCTGACCAAACATAGTAGGCCAACGTGGTGTCATTTCCATATTCAATCTCCTCATGATATATGATACTATTTATAACAAATCTTTGAGTTGACATTTTGAGTTAAACATGGTAGTATAAATACAATTATATAATATGGGCAAGGACTATGACATTTCTCGACTTTGAAAACTTCCTTCTTACAGAAACGTGTTTTGATAACCACGATGTTTCTTATATAGACGAAGATGGTAATCAACACTACTTAGAACAGACTGACTTCATCTCATATGTTGGGACTGTAGCTAGGTTGTTGTCTGAGAGTAGAACTATGAAAGTAGAGCAAATAGAAACTTTACTGTTTGTAAAAGGAACTGTCCATGCCTTTTACAATCAAAAGAATGGTGCATCATTTGATGTCCACACAGACCCTGTAGATGTTCTTATCGAATGTCTTGCTGGCACAAAGATTATGGAAGTTGAAGGCAAAGAGGTTGTATTAAAAAAAGGCGATACAGTTTTAATACCATCTGGAACACCGCATAGAGCGTTAAATTATGAAAAGGCATTGATGTTATCACATGGCATTCACGACACAGAAACACTTAATCGTATACGTTAAAACTACTGAAACTTGTAATCTGAACTGCGCTCACTGTTTTACCTCTGGTATCAATGGGCGTAAAATTTACTTCGATGCAGACAAGACAGCTAAGTGGTGTAACGAACTAGACGATGGGTCAAACCACATTCACTTTGAGTATCATGGTGGTGAGCCTCTGCTTGCGCCAATGAAAGACCTGTGGCATTTCTATAATGTTACGAAAGAACATTGGGGTGATAAATGTACACACGGCATCACGACAAATCTTACGTATAAGCTAACTGACGAACGTGTTGAGTTTCTTAAAGTATTAGACTCTGGTTCTATCGGCACATCATGGGACCCTAATATTCGTTTTGCAAACGAAAAGCAAAGACAGCTTTGGGAAGATAATGTAAAGCGTTTAGTTGCAGAAGGTTGTTATATCCAATGCTTTATCTCAGTATCTAAAGACGTTGTTGCAATGGAACCACTTGAGATTGCAGATTATATGCACTCTTTAGGCATTGGTACTATTAGTTATGAGCGCCTTACACACGATGGTAATGCAACAATCAATACAGAAATCTTTCCACACAACTCTGAGCTTGATGCCTTTTGGATGAAGATGCACGAGACAACTAAAGACCACCCTATTGAGAATAACTTTCTTAATTCTGTGTATGACAAGTTTAGCAAAGGTCAATTCTTTAATGGTACGTTCTGTAGAGATTGCGAACAAAAGATACACACCATCAATGCCGATGGTACTGTAGCAGGTTGTCCTAATACTGCGCCCACTCAATGGTATGGTGATATCAGCATGCCAGCAAAGACTGTGCGTGAAAGCCCAAAACGTATGGAGATCATTTCGTGCGAGACGCATGATCGTGATCCAAGGTGTTATGACTGCCCTGTGTTTATCTATTGCCATTCTGATTGTCATCAGTTACAATGGATGGAAGATGTTTGCCCAGCCCCTAAAACTCTAATGCTAAAACTAGCGGGAGAAAAAGGATGGATTTAATTATTAAACCCACCGAAGCATGTAATTTTAAGTGTACGTTTTGTTCTTCTACTGACATTGATCCCAATGAAGTTGGGCTGTTGGACTTAGAGTACATATACAAATTTCTTAAGCGATACCCAGACACGAATACTATTATCGTTAATGGTGGTGATCCACTTATGGTTAAGCCAGGGTATTACCAAGAACTGATTGATCATCTTAACGAACATGATTACCCAGCATCTATCAGCTTTACATCTAATCTATGGCCTTTCTTAATGCGACCAGAGAAATGGCTTCCTATATTTCAGAATGAAAGATTTGGTTGTGCTACATCATTTCAATATGGTGGTGGTAGATTAAAAGGTGATTACTCAGAATTCACTGAGAAAGATTTCTGGATGGTGTCTAATGCTATGTTAAAGCACACTGGCGAACGTCCAGACTTCATTTCTGTTATTGTAGATGAAAATGCTCACCTTGCTATCAAGAACGTTGAACTTGCTAAAGAAATGGGTGTGGAGTGTAAGCTAAATTATGCTATGGCATCTGGTGTCCAAGGCAGTACCTATCAGTTAAGTAAGATTTATGAAACATATCTTGAGATATATGATCGTGGATTGGCTGAACACGAGTTCAATACAAAGCAGATGATGAAACGTCTTAAAGGTTACTCAACCTCTTGCCCACAAAATAGACTGTGTGACAGTGGTATTCGTGCGTTCAACCCAGGTGGTGACTACTACTCGTGTGGTTCTTTCGCTGATGATATGGATTACCCCATCGACTTTGAAGAAGAAATGAATGGTGAGATGCAGACGCCACTAGCGAATGATCCTCACATCCAAACAATGAAGATGGCTTGTTATACATGTCCAATGTTTGAAATTTGCAATGGTTGTAAGAAGACTGTGCGTGATATGAAAAGAGAAGGCACTGTTGAAGAACATTGTCGTAGAATGAAAACACTTGCTCCAAGAATACTTGCTACGAATGGAATGAGTCCTGATATGGTGACGCCTTATGTTGATGAATCTATCAATTAATCCCACATACTATTGCAACTTCAGTTGTGATTTTTGTTACTTGACGCCCGAACAGTTAAACGACAGGCACAAGATAACACCGTTATGGTTAGATAATTCATTGGGTCAGATAGATGATCCTATTGGACACGTCGATCTATATGGTGGGGAAATTGGTCTATTGACATCAGATTATTTTTATGCTATAAAAGAAAAGATACGCAAACATTATAAAGGTGATATAAACATCAACACAAACCTTTCTGCGTTTCCAGACTTCTTTCGAGACGATGATATCACTTTATCTGTGTCTTATGACTTTAGTGCAAGGGAGAAAGAACAGCATGTCCTAAACAACATGATGAACGCAAACAAAGACTTGTCTGTTCTAATCTTGGCTAGTCCGAAGGTATTGGAGATGGATGTTGAATTTATGATATTTACACTAAACATGGTGTCTAATATCAAGTCAGTAGAGATTAAACCATATTCAATTAACCAAGCGAACGCACACCCTGTAACACACAAAGACTTCGAAGATTTTGTTATTAAGTTTGATGAAGCAAAGACAGAGAAGAACTTTAACTTCCAGAATATGGATAATATATGGCGAAGTATAGATAAAGAGTATGATGCATTTAGTAATGATCACGTCTATATTACCCCATCTGGTAAATTTGGTGTGCTTGAGTTCGATAAATACGATAAGGAATACTTCAAAGAATACAAAACATATTATGAATATAAGAAGTGGGCTAGGGAAGAACCTGAGAACAATCTGAGCGAAATATGTAAGACGTGTAAATATTATGGTAATTGTTTAACAGAACATTACCGATATGTTAAAGATTTGACTAATAGTTGTAATGGATACAAAGGATTGTTGGAATATTATGAAAGAATGGAAAGCTAGACAAAGCGCATATCATTTGACAGCATCTTTATTCAAAGATGACTTGACTGATGTAGAGATTAATTGGCAACCCGACTTGGTAGTTGAGTTTGCTCTACAGCACTTTAGAGAGTATGTTGATGAATGGATTTACCCAGCCAAATCATATGTGGTTGCGATATGTTATGCCCATTGGCTCAATAGAGACTTCAACGAACCCTTCTTCGATGCACTCAACGATCCAGAATTGTTGTTCAATAATGATCCGCATTTCGTGCCTTACTGGCAAGACAAAGAAACCTATGATGAGATATTACACCAACTAGACTTCAATGAGAAACTTGGTATGGTTCCTGACATCTACGAATACTACAAAGAGGAAATGTTATTTGGACTTTGAAATAACAAAACAACTTCTGGAAAGCAAGCGACCAGACATAGCAGAGATTGAGATGACGTTGTTTGAAAACTGCCATCTCAATTGTTCTTTCTGTCATCACGACAAGAAGTCTACCGTAGGTTTGTCAAGGGAAGAAATCTTCTCTAAGATACCTTTGGTTGAAGAACATGTTATTAAAATGAAGAATAGAGCCGATGTCATACAGATCAATATGCTTGGCGGTGAGTTGTTTCAAGATCGTATTTCCGATTGGGCATACGAGGTTTATTATGACTTTCTAGTAGAAATTAAAAAGATTTACGATGAACACAAACAAAACATTAAAGTAGTTTGGGTTACTTCATTTCAGTTCTCGAAAAGAGAATTGGTACAGAAGTTGCTTGATGATCTAAACGCCATAGACATACCATCTCATATCATTTGCTCATATGACTTTGATGGTAGACCTACGAAAGGTCCGTATGCTAAGAACATCGAATACTTCGCTGATTACATTACGTCGATCAATATGGTTGCCACTACGCTGAGCATCAGAAAATTCATGGCAGACGATGATGAGTATTTTCATTACTTGTACGAGAAGTTCGACAACTTCTACTTTGATGATTACATTCCAGATCGTGGCTTCGATTATATGATACCCTCAGATAGCGAATATCTTGAGTTCCTTAAATTCGTATACCACAACTACCCAGATATCAACCCAATCAAAGATTTGATCTACAATGAATCAAATCACATGCATTGCCTAGCGCTAAATAAGGTTACTATCTTTCCTGACAACTCTACATCTAATTGTAGATGGGATAGATACGATCAACGTGATTTCAACACTGAGTACAAGCCAAAAGATAATGCTGGCATGATGCAAGCTTATATGGATGAAAACGGTTGTTTATCATGTAAGTGGTGGAATAAATGTGGCTTTAGATGTTACACTCAATGGGACTGGAAGAATAGAGAACGAGACTTACCTGACTGCATCATGAGAATGTGGTTTAATTATATGGAAAAAACTGGACAAAACTTAATTACAGGATTTGATTATGAGAAGAAAAAAACTAGAGATTGAAGCGTACACTTATGATAAAAGTGTTTTTGCAAATTTTAAATGGACATCTAAGAGTAGAAAGCCATCGTGGTGGAAGAACTTGGTTACGATGTACACTGTCTATAACTCCAAGTCTGGCATTATGGTTCCAACCCCTACTGTAAAAGCTTGCCCTGGCATTACCCAATACATGCAAAAAGCTATTGTAATGAAGTTGTGGTCTGACATGATTTTTAGGGTAACGCCTGATGGGAAAGTTTCATCCGCAAGCCCATTGCACTCGCATCAAGTTGGTACTGGTATGCACGAGCAAAAGCAGTATGGTGATGATCTATACCCAGGTTATGCTGTGATGAAAATAGAAGCCCCTTGGTATTTAAAAACCAAAAAGCCTGTAGACTTTATGAACTGTGAGTTTCATTATAGCGAAGATTTGCGTAAACATGGAATACTTGTAGCACCGGGGGTTCTTAACTTCTACGATCAACATGCGATTAACGTATTCTTATTGTTTCCTCTAAAAGATGAGCCATACGAAGTTCGACTGAATTATGGAAATGACCTAATGGCGATTTATCCAATGGAAGATGTTGATGTTTCTTTTAAGAACATATTCGTAGATAGCTTGGAGCAATGGGGTAAAATTAACGATTCATTCCCAAGAACATTCTTAGGTCGTTATTACACCAGGAAACGTACAGAGCGTTAATTGATGGTGCTTCATATAACTTAGCACACCCTTATCAATACATGTCATCATATTAGGACAGGAGCCACAGTTTTCCGTTTCACTAGAATAAGATAATTGTTCCATAAATTGAAACGATTTGGCTTCTGTCCATGACTCAATATCATTCTCATCTTTTACTTCAAATTCATCTGTGCCAATCAATGCTATGTCATATACGAATGGTGTCCAGAAAAACCTTTCATTGCAGTATGTGTAATTGAGTTCTAAACTTCCACCCTGTGCTTGATCTATAAATGTCTTAGGCATAAGATCATCTGCGAAGTCGTAGCTCTTCCATTTCTCAATTAAGTGAGCATGTACCTTACTCTTAGGCGCACGGAAGAATGATGGGTTTAACGTGAGGATTGAGTCAAATCTATCTTCAACTAACTTCGACATCTCAAGTACCTTAGAATTGTACTCATCATCATTGCCCATATTGTAGACCATGTAATAGTTTAGATCATCTGTGAAACCATTGAGAAGGCTTAACCTTTCCTCAACCCAATCCCAGTCTACTGGTGGTTGTAGGGCGATATTAACGTCATACATAAAACCATCTATTTTTGGAATACTATTCAATAATTGAATAACATCCGTTGAATTGTAATGTTG
>Ga0115008_10000134_pt1 | contig 46009 bp, 27 predicted proteins | sample FraStrMetagenome_FD_87164 | JGI IMG/M metagenome (GOLD analysis project Ga0115008, IMG submission 87164) | Marine eukaryotic phytoplankton communities from Arctic Ocean - Fram Strait ARC3M Metagenome | ecosystem: Environmental > Aquatic > Marine > Oceanic | place: Fram Strait | collected... | reverse complement strand
CACTTTTCTTCCAAAGTTTTTACCGTTGAAACTGGCCTAGAAAATATACCTGCTTCAACCTTGTATAAAAATTTTGGTTTCAAAGAGATTAGACAATGGGATACAGATCACGGTGTTCGAAAAATACGATTTAAACTGAGTAGGTAAAAATATTCGATTAAACTAATAAGAGCCACCTAAAAGGCGGCTCTTAAAAGCAATAAATCCTATAAATTATTATTTGATAATACGAGTATACGTTACCGTTTTAGGTTGGTTTTTCCCATAAGCAACTCCTACATCTCTTGCTGCTTGAATCATGGAAGCTGCATTGTCTAATTTTCTGTTCTTAATGGCTTGACCGTCTTTATATTTCTCATAATTTAAATCCCAGTCTCGTTGTTCTCTCTCGTCTAACAAACTAGATATTTCTTGAGCTACTTGAAGACTTTCTTGATAACATGGAGAGCTGGCATTAATTTTTGCTAATGCATTTGCAGCAGAAGTAGAATTTCTATTTGCCCAATGCCCTCTTGCCTCTCCTAAATATTTGGAACAAAGACCTACATTAATTTGCTTCAACAAAGCTTCTACATCACTATAACAGTCCATATCTTGAGTGAAAAAATTCAAGATTTGAGATGCTCCTGAAAAATCTTCATTGGCAATTAATGCTTTAGCCTCAGCAATCTTTGATTGGCATTCAAATTCAAACTTTCTCTTAATTATTTCTACCGCTAAATCCATAGATTTATCATAACACTCTTTAGTTACTTCAGGTACCTGATTTAGTAAAAAAACAGCTTCATCAAACTTTCTGGAATCAGCCAGAGCAGAGGCTTCTTTTAAAATAAAATCACACCTAGAATTGTAGTATTCAATTATTTTTTCTTTTCCTTCTGTAATGGCTTGTTTAATCAATTTATGTCTTGGATTAATCTTTCTTATGGCAGAAATAAAAGCTTTGTCTTCAGAAATACCAATTCCTTTAAATTCAATAAATTCTGAGCTAAATGCTTTTCCATCTATACCATCACCAACTGCAAGAGTGGTTTCTATGGTAACTATATATTTAGTTGGTGCAGTTGCCGTAATATCTTTGGTTAAAATATTAATATCTCCAGAAATAATAAATCTATTATTTCCAGAAGCTCCACCTCCGCCCATACCATTTCTACTAGCAATTTGCCCTAGTTTAGTAACAAATAATTTTCGGGCACTGGGTGCGTTTTCAAGAATATCATCTGGCACAAATGTATTCAATACTATTCTTGCTGCGTCATCACTCTTTCCTAAATCATTCTGAGAATGAATGGATAGTGATAATGATAATAAAAAAACTACTATTAAACTTTTTCTCATAATATTTATTTTTCTCCTATTGTTATTCTAGCCTTACCTAACCCTAAGGGTGTTACTTTAGATGGATAACCAAATTGTTTTTTTATGAATCTAGAAATTTTCTTAGCAAATTTTTCAGCGTCCATGGGTTCAGTTACTGAATCTCCACCTCCAAATAAATTCTCTACCTCTTCATTCATCTCTATTCTTAATTGTGTAATTCCAATTTTACTCTCACCCGAATTATACGAGAAATTTCTGTCTTTAGCAATAGAGCCTACAAAACCTCTTATTAATGAAGACAGTTCCATTTCTCTACCTTTAAACTCTACATCGTCATTAAAGTAATATTCAAAACTATCAAATCTTCTAAGGTCTAAAGCAATTTCTCTACCATTTTCAGCGATATTTTTAAAATGATCTTGATGTCTGGCCAAAAAACCATCCATTTTATCTGTTACGGCTTGTCTAAGTAATGCGCCTACTGAAGCACCCATAGACTTTGGTCCGTCATCATTTGCAACACCAATTGATTTCATGGTATATGAATCTAAAGCATCTATTCCATACGAGACCCACTTTTGAATACCATTGGTCTCAACAGTCCATGAAACTTTCCATGTGATATCTGCTTTAGCAGTATTCAATAAATCATCAAGCATCGATAGAGTTTCTCCAGATCCACCATCTCTTCCCTCCACTGCAATATCCATGGCACTTCCTTGATTTATACTTTTCAAGGTTTCAGCCAACCTAACTGTGGGATATCCTCTTTCTGACACCATTTTATCTAAAGTACTAATGGCTATATTTAAGTTTTTATCTAAAAGAGCTGAAGTATAATCTGGAATTAAAGTTTTAACTCCTTGATTATCTACAAACTTTGCAAATCCATTATCCATTAACCAACCATCACTTGGAAAAATCATGATTGTAGGCTTCATACCACTGCCACCACCTAGGGCAGCACCCATAGGTTCAATAATTTTATCGTATTCTAGTTTTTTTCTTAAATCATCTACATTTACTGAAATAGCGTATGTTGCTTTATACATTTTTCTTTTTAGCTTTTCAGTAGACTCAGCAGATCCAGAGGGTAATGTAGCAAACTGGTTGTATTGTCTCGTATTGTAAAAAAAATCTTCGAAGTATTCAAAATTATCATTGTATACTCCATTTTTAATTAATGGCTCTTTAGCTGTACAGCCTAAATCATTTCCGGCAACTCCCTTAAACAAAACAGCATGGATGGCATTTTTTTTGGCTTGATTGAGTGCCAATCGAACATCTCCAACATAAGAAGTAACTTGAATTAAGTAAGAACTTCCTGCTCCTCCAGATTCAAAACATTCAGATTCATATTGCCAATTCCTTGTTCTTTCCTCAGTAACTTTTCTATTGCTATTTGTTTGAGAAAATAAAGAATTAATAGGTACTATTAATAAGGCTACGATACAGATTTTTAAAAATTTCATATGTTATTATTTTATTAGTCTTACAAAGTGATTTCCAGGTACATATTTTTTACTACCCTTCTTAAAATAGGTTAATCCAGGTTCAATATCTTCTCCAGTCCAAGTATTGTCCCAAACTCTTTTTTTATCAACCTTCATGGTTCCTATTCTTTTATATTCTCCATTTCTTGTTTCTAAAACCTCAAAAGTTTCTCCACCATCTATTCCTTCTTTTTTACCGGCAGCTAATGAAAAGCCGTCACGTAAGGGAAATATAGGTTTAAATATATCATTTTTCTTTTGTAATTTAACTAAAACCTTATCCATATTTCTTATGGTAGACAAATCAAATACATCTTGTTCTGTTCTACCTTTGTCTTCTTTTTTTAATGAAAAAGTAACCAATGAAGTAGCTTTTTGTTGACTTATAAACTCCAATTCAAAATTAGCAGCAGCAAATTTTTCTAAGTCAATTGCTTGCTTTTCTTGATCTATGGTAGAAATAAATAAATTAAATACATCTTGGTCCCATTTTAATCTATACAACCAAGCTGTAGTCCAAACAGAAAATCCTTCAGAAGTTTTTTCATATATTTTATCAGCTACTTTATACCCTTTAGCTTGCAAAAGAGCAGGGAGCTTTGCAACTTGCGCGTAAGCAACTTCTTTAATTACTGCAGCGGCAATAGCATTACTTACATAATTTAATCGAGTGTACACAACGAATGTATTGTTAATTAATGAGTTTACTTGATCAATAGCACCAGTTCCGGATGCATCAGCTAAGGCACCCATTGCCATAGTTTTAGTTTGTAATCCTCTCAGAGTAACTGTCCCCATATTATATGAACCATCCTCTTTTATGTTAAACCACTTTTTGATAAGCTCGTGAGCTATCTGATTAGATTTGTTATACTTATTCAGTTGCAACTTAACCATAGAATTGTCTTGAGCTTTAACTAGCCCACCTGTACTTCCTTCAACAGCTCCTGATGCAGCATCTGAGATAGCAGCACCTAATAAACTTTTTTTCTTTCCTGAAGTAGCTTTTTCCTCATCGGTTAGTTCATATTCAGATAACTTAATCTTGTTTAAATTTATACGATGGTCATTGTAATTTTGAGGGAATTGAAACTTGTTGTAAGAATCTAACACTTTGTCTCCATTGTCAAAACTAAAATCATCAACTAAATGCATGTGAAGAGAACTTCGCACAAATCCTTTTTTTTGTTGAGCCAATAGTAAACTAGGGATAACCAATAATAAAATTAATACTGTTTTTTTCATGATGTTTGTTTTTAGGTTTTAGTTAATTAGTTGATAAATATTCACACTACATGAATTTAAAAAAAATAAAAATTAATTTAGCGGGGTATAAATATTACTGGGGTAGTATTGTTTTGGGGTAGAAAAAACTGAGGGGTAATAACCTTATAATGGGGAGTATATTTAAATATGTAGTTCTAAAAATAAATTAAAGTTAATTATATTTTAGTACAAATTTAGTACATTTTGTAAAATTTTAAAATTTTGTACAATTATTTAACGCTATCCCTAACCTCCGTCGGTAAAAACTCAAAATAATCTTTAAAACATTTTGTAAAATATGATGGAGACGAAAAACCTACCTTGTAACAGACTTCACTTATCGTATATTCTGTAGTTTCAATGATATGTTTAGCCTTTTCCAAACGAACTTTTCTAATAAACTCATTTGCTGTATCTCCAGTTAATGCCTTAATTTTTCGATATAATTTACTTCTACTTAACAGTAATTCGCCAGCAAGGTTTTCTACATTTAATTTTTCATCGTTTATGTTTTCATTAATATAATTGAGAACATTATTCATAAATTCCTTATCTAAGGATGTAGTGTGATCTGAGTTTATTGTTGTACTGACACTATTAAAATATTTATCAAATAAGACTTGCCTACTGGTAATTAATTGGTTTAAATGAGATTTTAAAACCTTCATATTAAAAGGCTTATTTAAATATACATCAGCACCAGAATCTATTCCTTTTACTTTATCTATTTGCATTCCTTTTGCTGTAACCATTAAAATAGGAATATGACTAGTTTTAATATCACTTTTAACTCTCAAGCATAATTCAAAACCGTCCATTACTGGCATCATAACATCCGTAATAATAATATCTGGCATGTATTTGTTTGCTTTTTCAATGCCCTCTAAACCATTTTCTGCTTCTTTAATACTATATTCAGAAATCAATTCATTTTTCATGTATGATCTCAACTCCGCATTATCTTCAACAATTAAAACTATTTTTTTACTAGTATACTCCTCCTCTAATAATGGCTCAAACTCCTCTAAATTTTTATTTTGAGATTCAGAGTATTGATTAATAACCTTATTCTCTTCTTTATTGATCTCAGCTATTTTTAGATGGTGATACCCTAACGGAAAATAAATTTTAAATTGAGTTCCAATATTTTCTTTACTAGTTAAGACAATTTTACCTTTATGTAGATTTACAAAATTCTTAACCAATTCTAAACCAATTCCTGTTCCGCCATAATATTGCTCATTCATTTCATCAGCCTGATAAAAACGATCAAAAACCTTGGTTAAATTTTCTTCTTTGATACCAAGACCAGTATCTCTTATGATAATTTCTAAAGCTTCAATAGCTTTATTTTTATTAACTAAAGGAAGCTCTATTAATTCTGGAGATTTATTTACATGAACTGTAATTAACCCCCCTATTGGTGTTGCTTTGAATGCATTTGATAATAAGTTGAAAATTATTTTTTCTAACATAGATGGGTCAGACCATATCATGAGATCATCCTGATCATAATCAACAGATAACATAATATTTTTAAGAAATGCTTCTTCTTCAAAATGACTAACTACCTCCTGAATAAAAGGTATAATATTAATTTGAGAAGCATTAATAGTCATTTTGTTAAATTGAAGCTTCCTAAAGTCCATAAGCTCATTAATAAGTCTTGAAAGACGCTTTGCATTTTTAAAAATTATATTGTGTTTTTCATTAATTTCTTTAGGAAATTTATTCTTTGTATTTTGAATAATATCTTCTAACGGAGTTAAAATTAGGGTTAAAGGAGTTCTGAATTCATGAGAAATATTTGTGAAAAAATGTATTTTTTTTGCATTTAGAGCCTCAAACTGCTTGTATTCTTGTCTTTCTAACTGTAAAATTCTTTTTTCTTCTATTCTAGTAACTAGAAACTTGTAGATAAAATACCCTAACAATACTAATAATAAAAAGTAACTGGTAATTGCTGTTTTAGTTGACCACCAAGCTGGTTGAATTTTAATTTTTAATGTAGTAGGTATATTATTCCAAACACCGTCATTATTTGAGGATTTAACCATAAAAGTATAGTCACCCGCTGGAATATTTTTATAGGTAGCGCTTCTAGTGGTTTCGACATAATTCCATTCATTATCATAACCCTCTAAAAAATAAGCATATTGGTTATTTTCACTTCGAGTATAGCTGATCCCAACATAATCAATTGTAAAAACTCTTTGGCTGTGATTCAAGGCTAATTCTTTCGTTTTAGAAATAACCTCTTTAAGCGGACTCTGATCTTTATCTGGTTTAATCAGATCATTATATATCCTTAAGTTAGACAAATAGACTATTGGTTTTTCCTGATTATAGCTAATCTCGTCAGGATTAAAGTAATTTATTCCCCTAGAAGAACCAAAATATAATACATTGTTTTTATCATTATAAACAGCATTATAATTAAAACTATTGGATAATAACCCATCCTTTTTACTAAAATCTGTAAAGGTATTTTTTTCTGTATTTAATTTTGTAAGACCTTTATTACCACCAATCCAAATAGTTCCATTATGATCTTCAGTAATTGAAAAAACAGTTTCATGAATTAGACCTGTGTTTTTATCATACCTTTTAAATGATTTCTTTTCAATATTATATTTAGAAAGTCCATCGCCCAATGTGCCAATCCATAAATTATTCTTTGAATCCTCAAATAAGCTAAATACAATACTAGGTATTATTGAATTATTAAAATTTATTTCAAAGTTGGCATTCATTTCTTTATTTAAAGATCTAACTTTAAACGTGTTATTCGAAGACAATTCAACTTTAAATAATCCTGCCCTTGTTCCAAGCCAAATATTATCTTCATGATCTACTAATACTTTTCTAATATTACTTGTATCAATATTATATTTTTTAAATTCTGATGAATCATGATGTTTGAAAATTCCTTTGTTTGGATCGTATGAATACAGTCCACCTAAAAAAGAACCAATCCAAATGGTTCCTTTTGAGTCTTCATCAAAACTCATTATTCTGTTGGATTTAAGTACGCTATTTTCAGAAGACATATTTATATTTACAAACTTATTGCTGTTGTTTTTTAATAAAAACAAACCAGATTCCCAAGTTCCAACCCAAACATTGTTATTACTATCTATAAAAATAGTTGGAATCGCTAAACGATCTAATCCTTTGGAAATCCCATTTTTTTGATCAAATAAACTGACAAAAACTTTTGCTTCTTGATCATAAACATCAACACCTCCATCAAACATACTTATCCAAAATCTACCTTTTTCATCCTTTACAATACCAGTAACAGAATTCTTATTTAGTGAATTAGTGAAATTTAATGAGCTTTGAATAGTATAAAACTTTTTATAATTATCGTCATGTACATCTATTCCTTGATTATAATAACCAAGCCATATTCTATTTTTATCATCTGTAAATACCGTCCAAATAGAGTTAGATTTAATTCCTTTTACATTTAGCTTATCTTGTTGGTAGTTTATGATTTTTTTTGTTTTGTAATTAATTTCAAAAAGACCATCATTTTCTGTTCCACATAAAATATTTCCATTTGTTTTTTCAGCTATAGACAATATTCTTTTTCTAGTTATAGAAAACTTTTCAATAAAATAGAGATCATCATTATTAGTTATTTTATAAAGTCCGGATGAAGAAGTTCCTATCCAAAGAGAATTATCTTTTCCTAAAACCATAGATTCTATAGATTTTTCTATAGTTCCATATCCTTTTTCTGTATTAAACTTAGCTAACTGAAGAATTTCGTCATAAGGATCAAATGTCAATAAACCATGATTAGTTCCAATTAAAAAACGACCATTAGAAGATTTGATAATTGTATTGATTTGAAGATTCTTTAATGGTTTTTTTTCTTGATATTTTATTAATTTTGATTTTAGTGTATTCTTATCTAGCTTATACAATCCATTTTCGTGAGTACCAAGAAGCAAGGTGTTTTCATCATATTCTGTAATAGCATGTATGGGAAATTTTTGTTTTTTACCATCTAAATCTATATTTTCAAACTTATCTAGTTTATTGTTATAAATATTTAACCCTAATTCAGTTCCAACCCAAATATTTTTCTGAGTATCCTGAAATATTGAAAAAACTATAGAACTGTTTAAAGATTTTTTATCTGAATTTTGACCCTGATTATAACTCTTAAAATCTACACTGTTATATCTTAGAATTCCATCACCATAGGTAGTAATCCAAATAAAACCCTCTGAATCTTTGTATATAGAAGTTATGGCACTTTGAGTTATGTCTTCATTTATAGAAACAAAGTTATACTCATTAGTATTTGATTGCCCAAATAATGAGTTAAAAGCTAAAATTAAAGAGAAAGACAAGAGAGAAATAAACTTTCGTAAATTCATATTTTTCACATTATTTTTAATATTAACGGCACCAATTAAATTTTTATGAATTATTTATAAATATAATTGATTAATAGGAACTACTTCACATAATAAATAGTTTTGCTTCAAATGTGTTATTTATTTCTTCATAAGTTACAAACAGTAAAATGCTTATAATCCTATATTTGTTACAAGATGAAACACCCCTACCCATCTTAATTTAACTTAAAACAATAAATATAAAAACTTATGAAAAAACTTTTTTTTATTTTTTTTATGTTACCCACAATACTACTATCACAATCTAAAGTAATTACTGGAAATGTTACTGATGATACTGGTGAAGGTTTACCTGGAGTAACAATCCAAATTAAAAATTCACCCAAAAGCGGTGCGTTAACAGATTTTGATGGTAATTTTAAAATTACTCTCAGTCCAGAGGATGAGAAAGTTTTAATTTTTTCATATTTAGGGTTTAAAAGACAAGAAATTAATGTTTCTAATAGTTCATTTTTAAAAATACAACTTGAAACAGATGCAACACAACTAGATGAAGTTGTTGTTGTTGGTTATGGATCAATTCTGAAAAAAGATGTTACTGGTGCATTGGTCTCTGTTAAAGTTAAAGACAATGTTGCAAATCAATCTTTTTCTGTAGATCAATTATTGCAGGGAAGAGCAGCTGGTGTTCAAGTAACACAAAATGCCGGTTCTCCAGGATCAGGTATAAGCGTAAAAATTAGAGGGACTAATAGTTTAAGAGGTAATAATGAACCTTTATATGTTATTGATGGTGTTATTATATCATCTGCTGGTGAAGATGTTCTTGCAGCAGGAGGTGTTGGAAATTCTGGGCAAGAAAATCAAAATGGATTAAATGGAATAAACCCTCGAGATATTGAAAGCATTCAAATCTTAAAAGATGCGTCAGCTACAGCAATTTATGGATCTAGAGGAGCTAATGGAGTAGTTTTAATAACTACAAAGAAAGGAGAAAAAGGAAAAGTGAAAATGAGTAGCTTTATCACAAATTCTATTAGATCTATTGATAAAACATACGATGTTTTAGATGGAGTTGGTTACGCCAATTACCAAAACGAATTAGCATTACTTAATGGCAATAATCCAAGATTTGATGTTGGAGCTTCTGGAGTATTTGGAGTAACCTATGATCCTGCTGGAAATCCAACTGTATCAGACACACCCGCTCAAATCTTAAATTGGCAAGATGAACTTTACCGCCAAAGTTTTAGTACTAAAGTAGGTTTCACAGCTTCTGGTGGAAGCGATAATGGTAATTATTATATTTCAGCTGGATTTGATGATCAAAAAGGTATTGTAAGTAACTCTAGTCTCAAAAGCACTGATGTTAGAATAAATTTAAATCAAGACCTTTCAGATAAATTGAAATTAAGAGCAAGAGTTAGTGCTTCTTTCAATGATACTAACTTTGCTGAATCTGGAGATTTAATAGGTGCTAACCAAAGTTTTGTTAGAAACTCCATCTTATTTAGACCCGTACTTACGGGAGAAATTGAAGACTTTGGAGATGATTTAGAATCTGGAAATCCTTACTCTTGGGTAAACGATTTTTTGGATGTGTCTAAAGAGAAAAGATATATTGCATCCATTGGACTTACTTATAAACTTCCACTTAAAGGGTTAACGTATCAAATAAAAGCAGGAGGAAATATTAGAACAAAAGATCGAAGACGTTTTTATGGATTAACAACATGGCAAGGAGCTTTAGGTAACGGAGCTTTACAGATATCAACTTTAAACGCGAAATCTTATCAAATTAATAATTTTTTAAGATTTAATAGAACTTTTAACAGAAAACATAGAATTAATGCAACTGCAGGTATAACATATGATGTTAGAAATGTTGAAAATAGTATTTATGCTGTTGAAGATTTTGTTACAACTGAACTTACAATTCAACAACCTTTTCTAGCTTCAGTTATTACTCAACCTTTAAGGTTTTTGAAGTCAGATCAACAGATTTTTTCTGTGTTAGGTCGATTAAATTATACCTACAATAATAAATACATTCTTACGGCGTCATTTCGAAGAGACGGTGTTTCTAAATTTGCAAAAAATAATAGATTTGGATTCTTTCCGTCCTTTGCATTAGCATGGAGAATGGATAATGAAAACTTTATTAAAAATTTAAATATTTTTGAAAACTTAAAGCTTAGGGCTGGTTGGGGGCAAATTGGAAATCATGGCGTCAGAGCATATGGGACACTTTCTGATTATGGTATAAACGGTCAACTTTACGGAACTCCAGGAAATGGAACCAGTGTGGTTTTAACACTAAACAATATTGCAAACCCTAATTTAACATGGGAAACAACTGAGCAATTAAATTTAGGGCTAGATTTTGAAAGTAAAAATAACAGAGTTTCGGGTAGTATAGATCTTTATGATAAAACAACAAAAAATTTATTACAAAACACTCCCATTCCAACTTCCTCAGGATTTAGTAATATCCTTATCAATAGAGGATCAATGTCTAATAAAGGGATAGAAGTTGCATTGAATTTTAATCCTATCTCAACCGATGATTTTGATTTAAATATTGGAGGAAATATTGCTTTCAATAAAACTAGGATAGAGGAATTAGGAATCCCTCTGAAGGATTTTTATATTGATGGAGTCGCAGAGCAACGTTCCTATTATTATGGGGCCCAAATAAGTAGAGGGCAGTATTTCAGAACTCCAGTTAATGTATTTATAGAGGGAGAAGAAACCAGCCTTTTTTATGGTTTACAAACCAACGGTATCTATCAAACCGATGATACAGATATTGTAGATGGAGCTCAACCTGGAGATGTTAGATTTGTAGATCAAAATGAAGATGGTGTAATTGACATTTTGGATAGAACCTTTATTGGGAACCCAAACCCAGATTTTGTTTATGGTTTTAACCTAAATTTCAAATATAAACGATTTACTACCAATTTACTCTTTAATGGTGTTTATGGAAATGATATTGCCAACGGAAATTTAATTAAGCTTAACAATGCTGAGGGCTTACAAACCAACATTAGCCCAAATGCTTACAATAACGCATGGAGGCCAGATGCTCAGACTAACCTATACCCTAGAATAGGGTATGAAGTAATTCCAAATCAATCCTTAGCAGTATCAGACCGTATTATTGAAGATGGTAGTTTTTTAAGATTAAATAATGTAACTCTAAGTTACGATATTCCTGTAGATAAAATTAAGATGTTTGAACGATTTAATATATATGTAGCAGGACAGAATTTAGTAACTTGGACAAGCTATAGTGGATATAACCCGGAAGTTTCAAGCTTCTTAAACAACGGACTTATCAACGGAGTTGATTGGAACGGTGCTCCAAATGCAAAAACATTTTTATTAGGGATAAATATTAATTTCTAAGTACCATTGAATTATAAAAAATAAAAAATAAACACATGAAAAATTTAAAATTTATAATAGTAATTATTTTTGGTATTCTAACGAATTCATGCAACTTAGATGAAGATCCAATATTTCTTGATGAAACAATGTATGATAACCCTCAAAGTGCAAAAGCAGCTTTAGATGGTATTTATGAAAGACTTACAACGTATGATTCGATGGAAAGACGTTATTGGATTAATAATGGTTTTTCAGGGCTTTTTATTACTCATAGGCAGGGTAATAATGTTAACAATCCCCATAATCGTAATTTAATGGCATTAAAACCCGTTCAAGATTTAGATTCTGAACGATTTTGGAGAGGAGTTTATGCTGCGATCGCTCAAGCAAACGCAGCAATTAAAAATATTTCAATAACTGAAAATCCAACTACGAGTGATGAATTACTCTTTAATGATATTATTGGACAAGCTTACTTCGTTCGTGCTTGGGCATATTTTGATTTAACTAGACTTTTTAAGGACATCCCTTTATGGACAGAACTTTCTGATCAAGACAATATTAATAAAGCTAAATCATTATCGAAAGAAGTATACGCTCAAATTATTAGTGACGCTGAAGTGGCTGCTAGTTTGATAAATGGTTCAACCGGATTAGGTTATCCAAAACAATATGCCCCAAACATGTTGTTAGCTAAAGTATATATGACATTGGCTACCAATTCTGAATTAAGAAATGAATCTATGTCTGAAATGGATTATTGGCAAATGGCATATGACGAAGCTAATAAAGTGTATGGACAATATTCATTAGTTTCTGATTATAGCAGCATATTTACAGATTCTAACGAAAATAATTCGGAGTCTATTTTTGAGCTTCAAACAAGTCAAGATGCCAGTAATTCTCAAATGGGAAGAAATTATACCCCAAACAACTATAAAATGTCTCAAAATTTCGGTTGGTTAAGAGTTAATGCTGATATTTTTGAAATTCATAGAGCTATGTATCCAAATGACCCTAGAATAGATGCTACATACATGTATGATTATACCCATGCAAGAACTGGAGCTCCTCAACGAACATACCCTGCAATTACAACTAGAAGAAATGTAAGAGCAAGCCACCCGTTTCTTTTCAAATTTGCTGAAAAGGATAAAACACATAGTAATCAATTTAACAGTCAAAATATAGTTGTTTACAGATATGCTGATTTACTTCTTATGTTAGCTGAAATTTCGAATGAATTACAAAATGGTCAACAATTAAGTTTTGTTACTGAAGTTTTAAATAGAGTTGGTATGACACCTCAAGTTGGTTTTTATGGTTCCCAAGATGATTTCAGAAAAGCAATCATGAATGAATATCGATTTGAATTGATTGGAGAAGGTGAAGATTCTCATAACAACAGAAGACGAGGATTTGATTATTTTTTAAACAATACTATTTTAATCCACAATAATAATTCTAATCCTGGTTTTAAACCTTCAGTTGATATTCTTTTGAGTACAGACCCAACAGAAACAATGAGTCTTCCAATTCCTCAAATAGAAATTAACACTAATGAATTAATTGATGGGTAATTAATTTCTATTAAACTTATGACTTCTAACAAACCATAATCTTAAGATTATGGTTTGTTTATTATAAAATGGTCATTTAGCTTCAAATTTAATACTTATTTCTTCAAAAATAATATTGAACTCATGTATCAAAATGTAATTTTATTAGATAGTAATTACGTAATTAAACATAAATAGTTCGAGTGGAAAAATTAAGAACTTTTTTATTGATTTATATTATATCAATTTTTCAGTTGATATCTCAAAATCAACTTCCGATTCAAAATGGTGAGATGGAAGATACTGAAAATGGCTTTTTTTCTAACTGGCAAACACAAGCCAATAATGACGCAAATGCTAACTTTTCTATCTCAACTGACAATCTTATTTCTGGAAGCACAAAGGCATTAAAGAGTGAGGTCATTTCTTTAGGAGATAATAACTATGACATAAGTACCTCAAGTCAATATAATTTTGAGGTTATTGCTGGTCAAAAATATACAGTTTCATTTTATGCTAAAATTGAAGGAGCTTCCTCTAGACAATTAAAAGTTGTTTTCAGGTCTGAAATAGATGATAGTTTTCAAGGACAAAATATATGGGTAACAGATACATGGCAGAGATATACGCATACTTTTACAGTTGATAATACAGCAAACGCTAACCAATTAAAATTTTGGTTTTTAAATGCTGGAGTTACGTATTATTTAGATGAAGTTTCAGTAATTCCTGGTAATTATGTAAATATAACACCTATCAATGCACACCAAACTATTGATGGTTTTGGCGCAGGAATTAAAAGAAGAACTGAGGATTTATATGTGCTAGATGACAATTTAAGAAATGAAATAGAGGCCTATTGCTTTCAAGATTTAGAAGTTAATATGATTCGTTTTTTTATTTATCATGATCTTGAACCTTCAAATGACAATAACGACCCTTATGTATTAGACGACTCACAACTAGACTGGACACGTTATGATAGTAACCCTAATGAATCAAGGACACGCTATGTAGCTGAAGCATTACAAAATGCTTTAAGTTTGAGTAGTAATGGTTTTGACCATGTTATTGGTAATTGTAATTCTGCACCTAGTTGGTTAAAAACAAACGGACAGCATAACAATGGAGGTACATTAATAAATGGAGGAGAACCCGAATACAGTGAATTTTTAATTGCATTTCTAGAAGGAATGAAATCAAGGTATAATATTGATGTAACAGCTATTTCACCAACCAACGAACCAGATTACGAGGTTGCCTATGAGTCTATGAATACGACACCCTCTCAGCTGTCTTCTATTATCTTAAATCTAAATGGAAGACTAACTAGTGCTCAATTAGACCATGTTAAAATTATTTCACCAGAATGTTTTAGAGTTGAAAACTCTAACAATAATTCTAATTCTACAACAAATTATATAAATAGCATGTTTACAAATCCAGCAATTGAAGCTGCGGTAGATGTAGTAGCAACACATACCTATGCAGATGCTCAACATAATGCCAATTGGAGTAGTTTAAAACTAGCGGCTCAAAATAAACCTGTATGGGTTACAGAATCTGCAAATCTTAATAGTACAGATCAATCCATGACAGATGCTGCTAATTATATAAAGTGGATGCTAAGAGGCTTCAATGAAGGAGGTATGACTGCTTATATGATGCATTTATTTTACGAAGAAGCAGATGCGGGGGGATACTCTAGTTTAGTAGCTTGGGATGCAAATGGAACAATTATTTTACCTAAAAGATACCACACTTTTAAGCATTTTTCAAATCTTATAAAAAAAGGATATAGAGTTATAGATAGTCAAACAATTGAGGGAGAGCTAATGGTTGGTGCATTTCTATCTCCTGATCAATCAAAAATAATCTTACAGCTATTTAATGAAGGTCAAGATCAGGATTTTTCAATAGATGTTCCCATCGGAGCTACAAACATTTCTCATTATGTAACCTCAGATACAGAGAGTGATAATTATAGTTTGTATGAGGATGTTTCTTTTGAATTAGGCTCTAGGTACACAAATCTTAGTATTCCTTCCATGTCACTTCACACTTTGGTTTACACAATAGATTCCTCGGTATTAGCAACAAATACTATTGAAACCTCTAATGCATTTGAAAATTTAATAACAATATATCCTAACCCAACAGATGAAAATACAACACTCAAATTTCATGAAGATGATCAATATTCAATAACGTTGTATTATTCTGATGGGAGAAAAATATATGAAACACAAATAAAAAATAAAAAAACATATGATTTGAAAACTTCTGAGCTTTCGAGTGGCATTTATTTTATAAAAATTCAATCCAAAATAAAATCATCAGATACTGTAGTTAAGTTCATAAAAAAATAAAAAAATGAAAAGAATATTAATATGCGGATATATAACATCATTATTTCTTATTACTTTTTCGGGTAAAAACAGTAAGGATATTACCTCTCTAGAGACAATAAAAATAAAGGAATCGATAGAGCGCCCTAATTTTATTTTTTATTTGGCCGACGATCAAGATCAGTTAGATTATGGGTGTTATGGAAATCCAAAAGTAAGTACTTCTAATGTAGATCAACTAGCCAAGGAAGGAATGAGGTTTACTAACTTTCACACAGCTCAAGCTATTTGTGCTCCTAGTCGTTCTCAAATTTTTACAGGAATGTACCCTGTGAAAAATGGATGTATGGCAAATCATATTGGTGTAAAACCAGGTTTAAAAAGTGTAACAGACCGTTTACAAGACGCTGGCTATGAAGTTATTTTAGCAGGAAAAAGTCATGTAAAACCAAATTCAGTTTTTAATTGGAATCACTATTTTGGCTCAATTAAGCATCGTTATTTACCGCTAGAAAAAATTGATAATTATTTAAAAAACTCAAAAAAACCTTTTTGTTTGTTTATAACATCAGATTATCCTCATGGGCCCTATCCCAAAACAACAAAATATTCTAAAAAAGACATTTATAAACTTCCTTATCACAAAGGAAATGTCAAAAATCATATGCCAGGATACTATAAAAATATAGAAGATGATAATACTCAATTAGGAAAAATTTTAAAAATGGTTGACACCTATGGGCTAAGAAATAATTCTTTGTTTATTTATGCGTCAGATCATGGTATGTCTGGTAAATGGGGACTTTCTGAACAAGGTCTTAAAGTTCCTTTTATTGTTAGATGGCCAAATCACATTCAACCCAATACGTCATCGAATACACTACTAACATTTGTAGATGTTTTACCAACTCTTTTAGAAGTATCAAATTCTTCAATTCCAAAAAATTTAGATGGAAAGAGTTTTTACAAAACCTTAAAAGGTGATAAAAAAAATGTTCATAAATACATATATGGTGTTGCAACTAAGCAAAATATTCGCGCTTGTACTGTTTTCCCTTCAAGAATGGTTAAAGGCGAAAGATATAAATTGATAAAAAACTACAATGCACTAGAAGTTGTGGAATCAAATTTGGGCAAAAATGAAATAGTAAATCAATTTATTAAAATAGGAGCTCAATCGTTTCCAAATACACCTTACGAGGAGTTATATGATTTACAAAAAGACCCTTACCAATCCAAAAATCTTGCAAATGACAAAAAATATGCAAAACAAAAGGAGCTATTGTCAAAAGAGTTACAAAATTGGATGATATCACAAAATGATTTTTTAATTACAGATAAAATGCCATTGATAAAGCCCACACTTCATCCATTAGACAGACTATCAAAATGGAATGATGTTAGTGAAAAATTACAAGGAAAATTAACCTCGAAGGATTATAAATCTATTCATTATTAAAAATACAAGAATGAAAAATATACACCTTCTATTTATGCTTTTTTGTTTCCTTTTTATTCAGGCTCAAGAGAAAACTGAAAAACCATTAAATATTATTTGGATTAGCTGTGAAGATATTGGCCCAATCCTTAGCACCTATGGAAATGAAGCGATTAATACACCTAACATAGATCGAATAGCTGCTGAGGGTGTAAAATATACCAATGCTTTTTCTACAGTTGGGGTGTGCGCACCAAGCCGATTTTCTATTATTACAGGAATGTACCCTGCTAGATTAGGAGCTCACAATATGAGAACAGGAAATCATAATAATTACAAATCTCCTGAAGATGTTTTTCATAAACTCGACAAAGGAATTCTAGATAAATCTGGAAAAAATGTTCCAGAATATGAAGTAGTAACTCCATCTTATGTAAAACTTTTTCCAGAGTACCTTAGAGCAGAAAATTATTATTGTGTAAATGACAATAAATGTGACTATCAATTTAATCCACCATTTACAACTTGGGATGATGTTTTTGGAGGTGGATCTTACAAAAATGCTCCAAAAGGAGCTCCGTTCTTTTATGTGAAAAATTTTTACACAACCCATGAATCAAGAATTTGGCTACGGAAAGACAAACCTATGACGGTAAATCCCTCTCAAGTATCTATTCCAGATTATTATCCTGATATTCCTGTGGTAAGAAGAGATATTGCACGAAAATATTCAAACATTGAAGCTCTTGATAAAGAAGTTGGTCAATTACTAAAGCAACTAGAGACTGATGGAGTTCTGGATAATTCTATAATTTTCTTTTGGAGTGATCATGGTGGAAATCTCTTGAGACAAAAAAGAGCTGTTGGTAATAGTGGTTTACATGTTCCCCTTTTAATTCGTTATCCAAATGGTTACCGTGCTGGAGAAGTAGATGATCGTTTGGTGTCTTTAATGGATTTAGGACCTACTGTGATGTCACTTTTAGGAATAGCACCACCAAAGCATTTAGATGGAAGAGCTTTTGCAGGTAAATATGAAGAAGCTCCAAGAAAATTGATTTTTGGATCTGCTGATCGGTTTGATGAATCTACTGATATGCAGCGTTCTGTTTTAGATGGACGTTACGTATATGTCAAAAATTTCATGCCAGAGCTTCCTTTAATCTACAGAAATAAATACAGAGAACAAATTCCAATGAATGCAAAATTAATTGCATTAAATCAAGAAAAAAAATTAAAAGGGAATGCTGCATACATATTTATGAACACCAAACCTCAAGAGGAATTTTATGATTTACAAAACGATCCTTATGAAGTTCACAATCTTGCTAATGACCCAAAATATTCAAAAAAAATTAAAGTATACAGACAGGCACTTAAAAGCTGGCAATTTGAAATTGGAGATAAAGGCTTTATTCCAGAACATGATTTAATCAAATCATTTTGGCCAGAAATGAAACAGCCCATTACCGAAAATGTAACTTTTGAAAAAGATAAAACAGGAACTTTAAAAATGAACTCTTTGACAGCTGGTGCCTCTATCGGTTATCAAATTGGAGATGGTATTGGAAAAAATCATTGGAATCTATATTATAAACCCATAAGGATAGATAAAAATCAAAAGATTGTTGCAAGAGCTATCCGAATAGGTTATGAAGCCTCAGAAATAACATCATATTAAACACATACTAATGAACATATCAAATTTTTATAAACTAGCACTTTTTACTTTTTTTATAGCATTTACCATAATAGGATGTAAAAATAAAGAAAGTGATACATCAGTCGATAATCTGTCTCTTAAAAAGCAAAATATTCTTTTTATTTCTATTGATGATTTTAGACCAAAAATTAGTTCATATGGAGAAACAAAAATGATTACTCCCAATATTGATAAATTAGCTTCGGAGGGCCTTCAATTTAACAATGCTTATACAAATATTGCTGTATGTGGCGCTAGTCGAGCAAGCATTATGACTGGAATACGTCCAAGTGAAAAAAGGTTTAATGATTTTTCAACAAGAGCATCAGTAGACACTCCAAATGCAATTCCGTTAAATCGTATTTTTAAAGAAAACGGATATGAAACCATTTCTTATGGTAAAATTTATCATCATAAAGATGATTTTCAAGAGTATTGGACTGAAAAAGATGGAGGACAAATACAGTCAGACTTTCAAGACCCTATATCAATTGCTAGAGTAGAAAATGCAGAAAGGGGAGAATATGGAAAAAAGCAACCAACATTTGAATATCCTGATGTTGATGATTATGCATATAATGACGGGAAAATAACAAAAAGAGCTATCAATAAATTAAAAGCTTTAAAAAGTGAAAATAAACCTTTCTTCATGGCAATAGGTTATGTATCTCCTCATTTACCCTTTATTCAACCAAAAAAATACTGGGACATGTACGACCATGACGCTATTAAATTGGCGGATAATTCATTCCAACCTGAAAATTCACCAGACATAGCTATTGAAGCACAACATAACTCTGCTGAAATGAGAAAAAATTATTTAGATATTCCAGAGCATGGACAACTCGATGATAGTCTTGCTCGTAATCTAATTCATGGGTATTATGCCAGTGTAACCTATATGGATGCATTAATTGGAGAGTTAATAAAAGGATTAGATGATTTAGGTTTGAGAGAAAATACAACAATTGTATTTTGGAGTGATCATGGTTATTTTTTGGGCGAACATGGTTTTTGGTGTAAGCATAGTACCTTCGAAGAAGCGGTTAAAATACCCTTTATTATTTCTTCACCCAATCATATTAAAAATAAAACTACCGCATCTTTCACTGAATTAGTTGACGTATATCCAACACTGTGTAATATCGCAAATATAGAAGCTCCCTCTTACCTTCAGGGTGAGAGTTTAATTCCTGTTTTAGAAAACCCTTCAACAATTCTTAAAACAGAAGTTTACACGCGCTATAAGCAAGGTGAAGCGGTTATAGATAAAGATTTTTCCTATACAGAATTTTATGAAGGTGAAAAATATTTAGGAAATATGCTATATGACAATCTTAATGACAATAAACAGAATACAGATATTTCTAAATTATCATCGAATAAATCGGTGGTGAAAAAGTATAAAGAAAAGTTAAAAGTAATGCGTGAAAAAGTGAATAAAGATCCTTTTCATGGACATAAATAAAAATAATTATGGGTACCATAAAAATATTTCATACTTCTGGAAAACCTAAAAAAATAGAATTAATTTTTTTCTTATTTTTTACGACTATACTGTATTCTCAGAATAATTATTATGTTTCATCTACAATTGGATCTAACTCTAATGATGGTCTCTCAGAATCTTCTCCTTTTTTAACTATTAACAAAGGTATTTCTGAGGTTTCAGAGGGGGGCACTGTTTATGTTATGAATGGAACATACCGAAATACAGGCTATGGTTCAGTTGACCCATCTTCAAATACAAATATGAATAATCCTCATGTAGCGACCATTAACAAATCAGGATCAGAGAATGCATATATTACAATTAAAAATTTGGAGAATCATGAGCCAAAAATAGAATTTGATGGAAGAGGTGGTATCGTCATATCAGACTATATGAACTACATTATTATAGAAGGTTTTGAAGTTGAAGGACCGGCAGCTAACATAACTTATGATCAAGCTATCGCAGATCGAGAATATAAAGTTTTAGCCGCATCTGATGAAAATGATAATATAACTTATAACCACACGTATTTTTCAGGAAAAGGAATTTGGGGAGGTTATAAGGCGCACAACAATATAATTATTAGAAATAATAAAGTGTACAATTGTACAGGATCAGGGATCCGATTTAATGATTCTGACCATATAACTATTGAAAATAATGAGGTTTACAATTGTACTTGGTGGACATCATCAGCATCTAGTGCAATTGTTTACGCTGAGACAATTGCTGTAGATGGAGATAATACTACAGATGTTAAAATGATTATGCGTGGAAATCTAGTGTATAATAATTGGAATCGAATTCCTTTTTATGTTACTCAATTACCTGATAACTCAGGAAATACAAATCCTAACTATGGAACCGCCGATTATAACAGTATTTTAGATGGTCAAGGATTATATGTTACTAGAAGTGATGACAGTTATATTGGAACCTTTTTGTTCGAAAACAATGTTTGTGTAAACAATGGAAAAAATGGAATTAATTTTGACAATTCACTCGGAGCATCAGCAATCTATCAAAATAACACACTTTTCTATAATGGGGTTCATGAAATTATTCAAGATTTATCCGTAGCAGAGGGAAACCCTGCTCATCGTGGTCAAAAAGTTGGAGGAATTAAAGCAAATAAAGTTCAAAATGCTACTGTTGTAAATAATATTGTTGTTACAAGAGATAATAATTTTTCAGCATTAAGCTTAAACAACATTGATAATCCTAATACTGAAGAACCTACTAACGACGGAATAAAAATAGCAACAAATAATATTTTCTTAAATGGAACGGTTGCCTATCCTGGGAATCAAGAACCTGCAAATTTGATTAATATAGATCCTGAATTTGTTAATGTACCTTCAGTAGTAAACGGAGCTATAGATATCAATCAAACTAATTTTAAATTAGTAGAAGGTTCACCAGCTATTGATGCAGGAAACCCAAATTATTCGCCTAGCATAGATATCGAGGGAATACCCCGACCAGCTAATATTACTGATGCAATTTCATATAGTAGTTTTGAAAATTCAACAGATGGATGGACTCAATTTGGTGCAGCAATAGCACTATCGTCTGATGAATCAGTAACAGGAAATCAAAGTCTTTTTACAAATGATAGACAATATAATTACTCAAGTCCAAGACTTTTTCTTGATAACTTATTAACCATTGATGACACTTACACATTTTATGTAAACGTAAAATTGGCAGAAAATGCTTCTGGAACCTCAGATATTACAATTAAAAATACTTTGAATGGTGTTGTTACCTATACAAACTTACTTGAATCACCAACTGCAGTATCAGACAATGAATGGACAGCATTGAGTGGCGATTTTACATATAGTGGTTCTGATCAAATATTTGTTTATGTTAAGGGTCCAACTCAAACTCAAGGCGGTGGAGATTTTTATATCGATGACTTTTCTTTGGTCCCTCAAGGGTCACCCCCTGTTAACTTTAATGATATTAGTGATGTAGTTGATATAGGTGCTTATGAATTTTTGTCAACATTATCTTTAGATGATACAAATTCTTTAATAACCCCAGTCATTAATGCCTATCCAAATCCAGCTACTAATAAAATTACACTTTCAGAGAAATTCAGTAAAAATCAAATTATACTATTTGATTTATTAGGTAAAAACTATCCTGTAAAACTTATGAATAATTTTAATTCCTCAACTAGTCTAGATATAAGTAGTCTTTCAAGAGGTCTTTATTTCGTGAAAATTATAAATGATAACAGTATTAAATCAATAAAATTTATTAAAAAATGATCTTTGATTATAAAATAAATAAAGTAAAAACATTGAGTAAAATAATAACTCTTATAATAATTCTGTGCCTTTTTAGCAATGGAAATTTAATTACAGTATCAGAAAACAGCTCTAAAAAGAATTCATTAGGTGAGAAATTTAAAAACTATTTTTTTGTGGGTGCAGCTATTAATAGAGACCAAATTCTCCAAAATGATAAAAAATCAATCTCAATTATTAAAAGAAACTTTAATACATTATCTCCAGAAAATGTCATGAAGTGGATGTTTATTCAACCAAAACCGAATACATTTTATTTTGATGATTCAGATAAATATGTACAATTTGGATTGGATAACAATATGCACATTGTAGGCCATGCATTAATATGGCATTCACAAATTGCTGACTTTATGAATTCTATTAAAGATAGTACTGAAATGATGCAGCATGTTAATAATCACATTAGTACCCTAGTAAATCGATACAAAGGAAAAGTAGACACCTGGGATGTTGTCAACGAGGCTTTAAATGAAGATGGAACCTTGAGAAAATCTATATTTCTAAAAGTTTTAGGAAAAAATTATTTAGAAACTGTTTATAAATTGGCTGAAAAACATGATTCAAATGCCGATTTAGCATACAATGATTATAATTTATGTGAACCTAAAAAGAGAAAAGGAGCAATTAAACTCATAAAATCGCTTCAAAAAAATGGAGCAAAAATTAATAGTGTGGGAATTCAAGCTCACTGGCAATTAACAAGTCCCTCTCTTGAGGAAATTGAAACTAGTATTCTTGCATTTTCGGAACTCGGTGTAAAGGTAATGTTTACAGAACTTGATATTTCAGTACTCCCAAGCCCCTGGGATCAAAATGGAGCAGAGGTTTCTCAAAATTTTAAAAATTTTGAAGGAGACAAAAAAATGAATCCTTTTCCAAAAAATTTACCAAATGCTATGAAAATAAAGTTAGCAGAACGCTATGAAGATATTTTTAAATTGTTTTTAAAACACAAAGAAAAGATTAGTCGTGTGACCTTTTGGGGCGTAACAGATAAGTTTTCTTGGTTAAATGATTGGCCAATTAAAGGGCGTACAAATTATCCATTATTATTTGACAGAAACTATAAAGAAAAAAAAGCATATCAACGAATTATGAACTTAAATATGCCAAATAATTAAATACAATACCTAACACTTATGACTTCATATTCGCAAAAATTATCTATCAGAGAGAAAGTAGGCTACAGTCTTGGGGATCTAGCTGCAAATCTAGTCTTTCAGACATTAATGACCTATCTCGCTTATTTCTACACCGATATATATGGTTTAGAAGCTAATGATGCAACTGCCATAATGTTTACTGTTGGAACGATTGCTGCATTTGGATTTAATCCTATTGTTGGAGCAATTGCTGATAGAACAAATTCTAAATGGGGTAAGTTTAGACCTTGGATCTTATGGACAGCAATACCCTTAGGCATTATTTCTGTTTTAGCATTTAGTACACCTAATTTTGACTATCAAGGGAAAGTAATTTATGCTGTAATTACATACACATTATTACTATTATTATATGCAGGAAGTAACCTACCCTACTCTGCACTTAGTGGAGTTATTACAGGTGATATGAAAGAAAGGAATAGTATTTCTTCTTATCGATTTGTTGCGGTTATGTTCGCACAATTTTTTGTACAGGTTTTTATGCTACCAATAATTATTTATGCTGGTGACGGAGACAAGGCAATTGGAATTGAAATTGTAATGACTTGGCTGGCTATTATAGGTACAATTATGTTACTCATTACTTTTATAACTACTAAAGAACGAATTGTTCCAAAACCTGAGCAAAAGTCTAGTATAAAAGAAGATTTATTAGATTTAGTAAAAAATAAACCCTGGGTAATTATGTTAATTCTAACAACATTAACATTTATAACTCTAGCCATGAAAGGAGGGGCTTATATTTATTATTTTGAAAATTTTGTAGACGAAGCTCACCTGACAAACTTTATAAGTCCAATATTAGATTTCTTATCTTCAATAGGCATTAACTTTTTTGGAAATGACCCCATATCCGCAGGATTCGGATTATTTAATGCTGGGGGTATTATTTTTATGATTTTTGGTATTGGTTTATCAAAAAATCTTGCAGATAAATATGGAAAGCGAAACGTATTTGGCTTTTTTTTATTCATTTCTACACTTTTTATAATTTTATTTAATTTTCTAGATAAAACTTCTGTTCAACTTATGTTTGCTGCTCAAATTCTACATGGCTTCTTTTACGGAATCACAATTCCTTTGTTGTGGGCAATGATTGCTGATGTAGCTGACTATTCTGAATGGAAAAATAACCGCAGAGCCACTGCTATTATTTTCTCAGCAATGATGGTGGGTTTAAAACTAGGACTTACCATAGGAAGTTCATTGGTTGCAAAAATTCTTAGCGTATATGGTTATATTCCAGGTAGTGAAAATGTACAAACAGAATTTGCAATACAAGGAACAAAATTGCTAATTAGCATATATCCTGCAATTCCTTTTTTAATTGGAGTTTCATTATTATTCTTCTACGAAATTAATAAAAAAATGGAATTGCAAATTGAATCTGATTTAAAAGCTAGAAGAAACTAAAATATAAGAAAATGCCAGAGGACAGTATAGAACACATCAATTTTGAAGATTTAAATAATAGAGCCATTTCAAAACCATTAGTTGACCATATCTTCACTGCTGATCCCTCTGCTCATTTTTTCGATGGAAAAATATACATATATCCATCACATGATATTGATGCTGGCGAAGCATTTGACGATCTTGGAAGTCATTTTGCCATGGAAGATTATCACGTACTTTCTATGGATACTATAGATAGTAAGGCAGAAGATCACGGTGTTGCATTACATGTAGATAATGTTGCATGGGCTAAACAACAAATGTGGGCTCCTGACGCCAACGAAAAAAACGGAACCTATTACTTGTTTTTTCCAGCGAAAGATTACCAAGGCGTTTTTAGAATAGGGGTTGCAACAAGTGAATTTCCAATAGGTCCTTTTAAAGCAAGATCAGAGCCCATTAAAAATAGTTTTTCCATAGATCCTGCAGTTTTTAAAGATGATGACGGAGAATATTATATGTATTTTGGAGGACTTTGGGGAGGTCAATTACAACGATGGAGAAAAGGTGTGTATAACAACAATGAACCCAATAGCCCAACTGCACATATCCCAAAAGACAATGAACCCGCTTTACTTCCATTTGTAGCAAAAATGACTGCTGATTTATTTGAATTTGATGAAGCGCCAAAAGAAATTAAAATTCTAGATGAGTTCGGTAATTTAATCTTAGCTGGAGACCATAATCGCCGTTTTTTTGAAGCAGCATGGTTACACAAACGTCAAGAAAAATATTATTTTTCGTATTCTACAGGAGATACCCATTTTATCTGTTATGCCGTAGGAGATAATCCTTACGGACCTTTTACTTATAAGGGTAAAATTTTAAACCCTGTTGTTGGTTGGACTTCTCATCACTCAATCTGTTCAATTGAAGGAAAAGATTATTTATTCTATCATGATTCCTCTCTATCAAAAGGAATTACTCATTTAAGATCTATAAAAATGACTGAAATTAAATATAGAGACGACGAAACTATTGTAACAATTAATCCGTACGGTTAAAAAAATACAAGTAGCAGACATTATATTGAAGTTATTGTATTGAAAATTTATAGGATGTATTTGAAGTATAGATTTCATTTGGTTTTAATTCAACCGAAGGAAAATTTTTTTGATTAGGAGAGTCTGGATAGTGTTGTGTTTCTAAACAAAACCCTGTTCTTAATTGGTATTTCCCACTCAAATGATTTCCTGAATAAAACTGAATTCCAGGTTCATCAGAAAACACTTCTAGAAGTCTACCACTATCTTTGTGATAAGCTTTTGCAACTAACCTTACCCCCTGATTTTGATTCTCTAACGCCCAACAATGGTCATAACCTGAACCGAATTTTAGTTGTTTGTTATCAATGTAAATGTCTTTTCCAATAGATTTAAAAGTTCTAAAATCAAATGGTGTATTTTCAACTAGAGCCATATCACCAGTTGGAATTAAAAACTCATCAATAGGCAACATTTTATTTGCATTAATTTGTACTTGGTGATCTAATATATCATTACTGAAACTTCCAGATAAGTTAAAGTAAGCATGGTTTGTTAGGTTTACAATAGTTTTTTTATCTGTTTTTGCCTCATAGACAATTTCTAAGCTATTGTCTGATGTTAAGGAATAGCTAACTGTAGTATGAAGATTTCCTGGAAACCCCTCCTCCATATCTTTACTAACATAATTGAGTGTTAAAGAAACAGAATTTTTATTGGTTTTTGATGTGGCCTTCCAGATCATTTTATCAAACCCCATATAACCACCATGCAAATGATTAGGAGGATTGTTTTTAGCTAAAGTGTACAAGGTATCCTCTAAGATAAATTTTCCGTTAGCGATTCGATTCCCATAGCGTCCAATAGTAGCACCTAGATAGGAGTTATCATCAATATAGTGTTGAAGTGAATCATGGCCTAAAGTAATATTTTCTATACGTCCTCTTTTATCTGGTGTTTTTATAGACGTAATAATTCCTCCGAAATTCAAAATTTTTACTTCAACACCTAGTTTATTTTTTAGTGTAAAAGAATAGATAATTTTACCATCGTTAAATTGAGCGTATATTTCTTTTTGTATCGTCAATGTAATTTTCTTAAGATGTTTTGGAAATTAAAACAACTAAATTTATTCAATTTATAAATTTTTAAAATCTTTGAAAGAATAGCCAAATATCATCAATCATTTGAGGGTTTAAAAGTCCGTGACCACCATTTTCAACTCTCAGATATCTAATTTCTTTACCATTATTGCAATCTTTAAAAATATAGAGTGTGTCTTCTCCTATACTCTCTATATCTGGTGTTGAGTTACAACTAAAATGATTGGACCACAATTCAGCACTCTCAAGGGCATCTAAAAATAAATGTCCAAACCTTGGACCTCCCTCAATTGGAATTACTGAATCTGCTGCACCATTAATTTGGAATACAGAAATAGGTTGTGTATTTGACAACAAAGGACTACTTTCCATTAATTGAGAAACTACAGGTGCAATTGCCCTAAAATGGGAGGTTTCAATTCCCAATTTATTAACCATCCCTGAACCATTTGATGTTCCAATCGCATACATTTTATCAAAATCTAAATTATTATAATTTTGTAATTCCTCGATAATTAAATCTACAAAAGCAACATCGTCTGCATTAGAGGCTTCTTCTCCTAAATTCCATGATTTAAGAAAGCCTTGAGGATATATGCCAACAAACTCACCATTATTCGTATAACTACGAAGTCTGTTCACCCAACTTGTATTAGTTCCTCCATTTCCATGAAAAGCGAAAACAATAGGATAATTAATAGCAGGATTAATAACATTAGGTACTTGAATAATTACGGGCCTTATTTGTTCAATACCATCTATAACTTGAGAAATAGTAATCGTTTTTGTTGATAATGAAATATCAATAGAATCAGAGTCTGAATTATTCATTGAATCAATACCTTGATCACATGCATAAGCGTTAATTAACAATGAAAAAATAAGTAGTTTAAAATTAATTCTCAAATTCATAAAATTTAAAATTATTTACACAAAAAAATAATTGGTTTTCTAGAATTAGGTGAAATATGCTAAAATTCCAATTACTAAGATGATAAGAACTATAGATAATAGTATATCAATTGTATCATAACTATTTTGATGTTCTGCTTTTTGCTCCTCGGTTAGCGTTCCAAACGATAATCCGATAATTCTTTTATAGTCTGGTGGGCTGAAAGCTAAACTGACTGTAATACAAATTATAACAGAAAATAAAAACATAAAAATAGCCATATGAGCAAAATTTATTGTTGCGAAAGCATAAAAAATATTATCTACATTTTCACCTGACAAAATTTCTTTCTGATAATAAATTTCTGATCCCAATCTCAACATTAAAAGGCCTAGACCCGAAAGTAATGTTGTAATTGCAGCTTCTGAATTTACTCGTTTCCATATAATACCAAGAAGAAATACTGCTGTTACTGGAGGTGCAATGTAAGATTGTACATTTTGAAGATATTGATACATAACCCCTCCTCCAATTTTTTCCATGATTGGAATCCATATAATTCCTAAAACAACAATAAACCCTGTTGCGATTTTACCTGTATTAATAAGCGTTTTTTCAGATGCATTAGGTTTTAATTTTTTATAAATATCAATCGTGAATATAGTAGAGCAAGAATTAAAAACTGAAGCGAGTGAACTCATTAGAGCTGCCATTAAACCACCAGCAACTAGGCCTTTTAATCCAACAGGTAGTAGTGTTTTAACCAACATTGGAAAGGCACGATCAGCTTTTTCAATAGAAAATATTTCTGGATTTTGAATTGATAATGCAAACGCAATAATTCCTGGAATTAAAAAAATTAAAATGGGCAATAATTTCAAATAAGCTCCAAAAATAGCACCTCTTCTTCCAATTTTAATATTATTTGCTGCGAGTGTTCTTTGAACAATATATTGGTCTGTACACCAATACCATATTCCAACTATTGTTCCGCCAAATAAAAGACCAGTCCAAGGAAATTTAGGATCGTTCATAGGCCTCCACATGTTAAAATGATCTGGACTTACAGCTGTAACTGTCTCTCTAAGTTGATTCCAACCACCAACTTCTTGTAATCCCAAATAAGTGATAATTAAAGAGCCTAAAATTAATATAATTGTCTGTAAAGTTTCTGTGTAGATTACTGCTTTTAAACCTCCTATAACAGTGTAAATTCCTGTAAAAATTACAATACCAATAGCACCATACCAAAATGGAATTCCAATCAATTCCGAAACAACAATACCTCCAGCATATATTGTAACTGACACTTTTGTTAAGACATAAGCTAACAATGAAAATAACGACAGAAACCATCTAGATTTAGCATCAAATCGTTTTTCTAAAAACTCAGGCATTGTAAAAGCACCACTTCTTATATAAAAAGGAAGAAACAACCACCCTAGTAATAAGACAATCCATGCGTGCAATTCATAATGAGCCATAGGGGTACCAGATTCAAAACCTGTACCGGCAAGTCCTACAACATGTTCAGATCCAATATTAGAAGCAAAGATAGAAGCACCAATAACAAACCAACCTACGTTTCTTCCTGCTAAGAAATAATCTTCTGTGTTTTTATTTTTTTGTAGAAAAACCCAAACTGCAACAGCAATTAAAGCTAGAAAATAGATTCCCAAAACAACCCAATCAAAACTTTCTAGAACAGAGGCGATGTTTCTTATAAGGTAGTTCATTTATAATATCTTCTAAAGATTAAATATATTGATTGATAATGTTTTCAAATAATTCTTGCTTACCACTTTGAAGTATTAATTCACCATTATCTCTAGCTATGTCATATAAATCTAACAATTCAAGTTTCCCGTCTGCAAATGCTTTACCTTTTCCAGAGTCAAAAGAACTATACCTCTTTGATCTTAATGCGCTATATGAAGAAGATGTTATTATTTTATCTGCAGTAATTAAGGCTCTAGCAAAAGTATCTGCCCCACCGATATGAGCATGAAAGATATCATCCATATCTGTTGAATTTCTCCTAATTTTTGCATCAAAATTAATACCACCTCCTTGTAAACCACCTGCAGCTAAAAATACCAACATTGCTTCTGTGGTCTCCTGAATATTATTTGGAAATTGATCTGTATCCCATCCGTTCTGATAATCACCTCTATTTGCATCTATACTTCCAAGCATTCCTGCTTTTGCAGCCACAGCCAATTCATGTTGCATGGTATGTTGAGCTAATGTAGCATGATTCACCTCAATATTCATTTTAAAATCTTTTTCTAAACCGTAAGCTTTTAAAAATCCTATGGCAGTTGCAGAATCAAAATCATACTGATGTTTCATAGGCTCCATAGGTTTTGGCTCAATAAAAAATGTTCCTTTAAATCCCTGAGCTCTAGCATAGTCTCTGGCCATGGTTAAAAACTGAGCCATATGATCTAATTCTCGCCCCATATCGGTATTTAGTAACGACATATAGCCTTCTCTTCCTCCCCAAAAAACATAATTTTCACCACCTAATTTAATCGTTGCATCTAATGCTAATTTTACTTGACCACCTGCTCTTGCAACGACATTAAAATCTGGATTAGTGGAAGCACCATTCATATAACGTGGGTTTGAAAAGCAATTTGCGGTTCCCCACAATAATTTTATACCACTTTCTGATTGTTTCTCTTTTATATAATCTGTAATGATATCTAATCTTTTTTCTGATTCTTCAAAAGTTGCACCTTCTTGAATTAAATCATAGTCATGAAAGCAAAAATAATCGAAACCCATTTTAGTAATAAATTCAAATGCTGCATCTGCCTTATCTTTTGCCGCTTGTATTGGGTCTGAAGATTTATCCCAAGCAAAATTTTGTGTACCTGGGCCAAAGGGGTCACCTCCTTGACCACAGAATGAATGCCAGTAAGCTATGGCAAATTTAAAGTGCTCTCGCATTGTTTTTCCGGCCACTATATGATCTGGATTATAATACTTATAAGCCATTGGGTTATCTGATTCTTTTCCTTCAAATTGAATTTTATTAATTCCTTTAAAATATTCTTTACGTGCCATTTATTTAATTTTTTATAGTGAGGCTATTAACGATTTATTTTTATTTTCTTAATGTAAGTTCTAATTCTTTTTTCCAGTTTTTAAAGGCATCTATGAAAGGTTGCTTCTCTTTAAAAGGCATGTACGTCATTACATGATCATTGTCCATGATTGATTTTCCAAAAGATTCAAAATCACCTGTATGTAAATTAGCTGCTCTTGCAGCTCCTATGGCACCAGTTGTATTAAAAATCTCTATTTCTTGTTCTATTAAAGTAGCTACTGTGTTTGCAAATATTTCAGAGCGAAATAAATTATCATTTCCAGCTCTAATAACACGTGCATCGATACCATCTGATTTTAAAATTTCCATTCCATAAACAAATGAGAAGGCAATTCCTTCAAGAGCTGCTCTACAAATATGTCCTTTATGATGATTATTTAAATTCATATTAACAATTCGAGTTCCAATTTCTTTATTGTTAAGCATACGTTCTGCACCATTTCCAAAAGGAATCAAACACACGCCATCTGAACCTATGGGTACCTCGGAAGCCAAAACATTCATTTCTTCATAAGAACTTACTGCTAAATTGTTTAATAACCAACGGTATTGAATTCCTGCACCATTAATACATAATAATTTTCCAATTCTTACTGATGCTCCTTTTTGGTAATTAACATGTGCAAAATTATTAACACGAGAACTTTCCTTAACCGACAGGTTGTTTGTAACAGCATAAACTACTCCTGAAGTTCCACCTGTAGCAGCAACTTCACCAGGGTGAAATACATTGAGAGATAATGCATTGTTAGGCTGATCTCCTGCTCTATAATAAATTGGTGTACCAGCTGCAATCCCACTCTGTTGCTCTCCTTTCTCATCAACTTTTGATTGCTCACTGAAGGTATCAACAATGTCAGGAACCAATGATGTATTTATTCCATAACTCTCAAACAGAAAATCAGCTATTTTTTGTTTTTTAAAATCCCAAAAAATTCCCTCTGATAATCCTGAAATAGTCGTGTTTATTTTATTTGAGAACTTAAAAGCAATATAATCTCCGGGTAACATAAATTTATAAATTTGATTATAAATTTCTGGTTCGTTTTCTTGAACCCATTTTAATTTTGAAGCAGTAAAGTTTGCCGGAGAATTTAATAAATGAGTAGTGCAAACATCTTCTCCGATTTTATTAAAAGCATTATTCCCAATTTCAACAGCTCTACTGTCACACCATATAATACTTTTCCTTAAGTTCTTACCAGATTTATCAACTAAGACTAAACCATGCATTTGATAAGAAATACCGATACCTTTAATTTGAGTACTACTAACATTGTACTGCTCCTTTAGACGTGCAATCGCATTGCAAGTGTGCATCCACCAATCCTCAGGTTTTTGTTCTGCCCAACCGTTTTTTGGAGCAAACATGCTCATCTCTTCGCTAGGTTCTTGAACAACTCCTATAGATTTTCCAGAGGAAATCTCTACCAAAGCTGCTTTTACAGAAGAACTACCAATGTCTAGCCCCAAATAATACATAATTCAATACTTTTATATATACAATCAAATATATTTTAAAATAAAAAACATCAGTGTTAAAAATGAGGCAATAAATAGTAAACTTGAAGCAAGATTCTACTATATAAAATCTAGCTTTCTAAATGTTTTATTTAAAATAGATACCTCATCAACTTCTAACCATTTATCTAATATTGATGCATAAATTGATCTAAAATCTACTGTGTGAATGATATCACCATTTTTATCTAAACTTAGAAGGTTTGGAGCATCATTGTAAAACCCTTTCTTTTTTAAATTTTCTCCAATTATGTATACATTATTAGCTGCACCATGGTCTGTTCCCCCGGCTGCGTTTTGTTGAACACGTCTTCCAAATTCAGAGAAAACAAGAATTAAAGTGTCTTTAAAAGTATTATTTTGCTTTAAATCTTTTACAAATACTTCCATAGCAGAACTAAAGGTACTCAATAATCTATCTTGCCTATTAAATTGATTTGCATGAGTATCGAAACCACCCATAGAGGCATAATAAACTTTACTTTCTAAATGAGAATTAATAAATTCTGCTGTAGTTTTTAGTTGTTTACCAAATGGATTTTTTGGGTATTCTAAACTACTTTTATATGTTTTGGAAGTTTCATAAATATATTTTGCCGATGATTTTGCTTCAATCATTGTTTTGTATAAATACCCTAAGTTATGTTCGCTTAAATGTTGATCACTTTGATAATTTAACACCTTTTTAAAGTAAGGAGTTTGGGTATTACTAAAGAGTGTTCTTGGGTTTTTTGTGGCAATACCATTCATCGACTTTCCTTTCATTATCAATGATAAACTATCATCCAACTCAATTCCAGCATAGGGTATTTTACCGTGTTTTTCAATATACCTTCCCAACCAACCTGTATCTAGATATTGATTAGAATCACTCGCGGTTTGCCATATATCTGTTGATCTAAAATGAGATCTGTTAGGGTTAGGGTAACCTACGTTATTGATGATAGATACATATCCTTGGTCATAAAGATTTTTTAAAGGCCCTAAACTTTTATGAAATCCAAGTTCATCAGTGGCCGTGATAAGATCATTTTTTTTGATAGAAATTTTTGGTCTATTCTTATAATAAATATCATTAGTGTAAGGAATAATACTATTTAAACCGTCGTTACCCCCCGACAACTGAATAATTACAAGTTTTTTATACCCCAAATTATTTATAGACTCACTTTCAATATTTTTAATGAAATTAGGCACAAAAAATAAACCACTAGCTAAACTACTTCGTTTTATAAAATCTCTTCTTTTCATGATATAAATTTAACAAAGTTGATATTCTGGGATAGACATTATTTGAATACAATAATCTTTATTAGAATCAACTCTCAACTCATTTAATAAGACAGCAGTATCTTTGTCTAGCTTTGAAATAATCAATAAATCTCTTAACTCATTAGGTTTGAGGTTTGAATGATTTTTTGTAAAAAAATCCCAATTCTTAATTGTTTTAATATATTTATTTCTTTTTCTTTCTTTATTATAATATTTATTAAATGAATCCTCAAAAGCTCCTTTTTCTTCTAGATTAATAACGGCATCATTTAAAATTAATGAGGCTAATTTCATCCTAAACATAAGTGTATTAGAATCTATCCAGTTTTTACCACCCTTCCAACCCGAGACATTCTCAGGGTATAATAAAACTTGACCCATCATTTTTTGCAAATAATTGAGCTGGTTTTTTTTCATAAAAGTAACAGGAACAACTCTTCTGATTCCTACTAACAGCTCAACTGGTGATTTTATCTTAACGCCTATATTTTTATCATTATAAAACCATTTAGCACTAAAAATATATAGCATTAAATTATTAATATCATAATCTTTGTAGAATATCGTTGTAATTTCATCTAAATGACTTTCGTTAATAATGGGATTAATAAAATACCTGTAGACCTTATCACAAATAAACCTAGCACATTCTTTTTTCTCTAAAATAAGATCTATGATGTCATCACCACCAAAATACCCTCTTTGACCAAAAAAAATCTTTTCTCCCGCATCATGTTGTTTTCTTCTAAGTAAAAAATCTCCATTAGACTTAAATGACCATCCTGTAAAAGCTCTTGCAGATTCTTTTATATCTTGTTCCGAATAGTTACCAATACCTAAAGTAAAAAGTTCCATTAATTCTCTGGAAAAATTTTCATTTGGACTTTTTTTCTTGTTTTGATTATTGTTAAGGTATTTACTCATAGAAGCTTCTTTAGCTATCGCTTTTACAAGATCTCTAAAGTTACCTAAACTATTCTTTCTTAGAGTATTATTATAGTGCTGAATATGGAATATATGGTTATCCCTACAAACAAACACATTTGACCAAAATAAAGTCATTTTCTCTCTAAATATCGAAGTTGGTTCAGTTAATCTTTCCAACCAAGCATAATTTAAATCTCTGACTTTCCTCTGACTTTTCTGACGAAGTTTTCTATAAGCCTCCTCTCCCATGTCAAGCTTCAATACTTTTGGGCTTTTGTTTTTTATCAAATCAAATTCTGAAAGATTTAATTGTAGAAGATTAATTTTAGCAGCATCAGAAAATAGATTTTTTAAAATCTCATTTTTAGATTTAGATTTTAATTGATCTAATTTTTTTACATCAATACCAAAACCTGCTCTCCAATATAAATGCTGAATATGCCTTTGTTTCATTATTGTATTTAGTATTTTAGACCTTAAAAAGATAAAAAGGTTTAATTATTAATTTTGATTATTTGGTGAAAAAACAGTTCGAAACCCAACATGATCGGAACCTGAATCTATGCTAACACCCATTTTTGCTGAAATTCTAAAACTAGCACAATATGAGGCATGACATAAGAAAGAGCCACCTTTCATTACCCGCTCCTCTTGATAGGGATTGGATGGATTAAACCATTTTTTGGCTCCACTAGGATTAATTATCTTTTTGGAAAGATCCAATTTTCTATAATAATTTACATTAAAAAAATCACTTGTTATTTCCCATACATTTCCAAGCATATCATATAATCCAATACTATTTGGAGGATATGATCCTACTTCGGCAACTAACTCAAACCCATCAATACTCTCATTTTTTACAGGAAAATTTCCTTGCCAAGTATTTGTGTTTTGATTCAAACTCTCTAAGTTATTTCCCCAAGTAAAAATAGTAGAATTGTTATTTCCTTGAGCTGCAGACTCCCATTCGGCCTCTGTTGGAAGCCTTCTATTTGCCCATTTACAATAGGCTATTGCATCTTGGTAGGCAATATGAACCACAGGGTGATTGTTTTTTCCTTCAATGGAAGAGTTTGGACCTTCAGGATGTTGCCAATTTGCTCCAATTTTCCAAGTCCACCATTGTTGATAATTATTCATATCTACAACAGCCTTTACATTTTTATTGAAGATTAAACTACCTGGTTGTAAAATTGAATCATGAGGTTTAGGAGTTCCTTCGGGTAATTGTTTTCTTAACTCATCCCAAGAAATTTTTCTTTCTGCAATCGTTAGATAACCTGTAGCATCCACAAAAGCTTTAAATTGTTTATTAGTTACTTCTGTAGCATCAATAAAGAAACCATCAACAGTAACTTCATGAGCTGGTTTTTCTCTTGGCATTGCATAAACATCTGAAGACTTAGCTCCTTGTAAAAATGTTTTGCCCTCAACCCAAATCATCCCTTCTGGTGTTTTAACCTGGCTAATATTAATAGGCTTTGTGTTGTTTTTACAAGAAACCAGAAACAAAAAAATAAGAGAAAAAAACAACGATGATTTATACATAATTTGTGTGGTGTTTTAGGGTATATAAATATAACTTTTTTTTGCGAGCAAAGAGATTACTATTAATTACTTATCCTCAAATTTTATAGATTTATCCTCAAAAATAATAGCTAGAGTTTCTTATGAAAGATAACTTTGATAAATAGATTTTAACAACTATTTTACAGAGTGAATACTACCAAAATGAAAAATTTGATTATGAGAAAATGCTTGTTTCTGTTATTACTATTTTTAAGCACCATTAAATTTCAGGCACAAGAAACATCAAAACCTAATATTTTATTTATTGCTATTGATGATTTAAAACCAACTATAGGAAGCTTTGGTGATCAACTAGCAATAACACCAAATATTGATGCCATTGCTAAGAATGGAACAACATTTTTAAACAATCACACCCAACAGGCAGTCTGTGGACCCTCTAGGGCAAGTTTACTATCGGGGAAAAGACCTGATTACACTAAGGTTTGGGATTTAAAAACAAAGATGCGTGATAAAAATCCAGATATTTTAACCATTCCTCAATATTTTAAGCAGAATGGATATGAAACCATTGGCGTTGGAAAAATTTACGACCCAAGGTGTGTTGATAGTGACAGAGACAAACCCTCATGGAGTGTGCCTCATATTAAAGAAAGAAATCTTGAATATCCTAATGGATATAACCAACCTGCATTGGGATTTTATCAAAGTAAAAAAAATCTATCGGTAATCAAAGGCATAAAAAATAAAGCAATAGTAAACAATATAGACAAGCAAAAAATTAATAAATATATCAGAGATCGTTTTAAACCACCATATGAAATAGGAGATGTGCCTGACGGAGCTTATATTGATGGTGCTATTGCTAATAAAAGTATACAGTTATTAGATAAAATAAATACTTCTAAACCTTTTTTTCTGGCTGTAGGTTTTAAACGACCTCATTTACCTTTTGTAGCACCAAGAAAGTATTGGGAACTATATGATGAAAATGAAATTAAAATAGCTCCTTATCAAAAAAAATCCAAAAATGCTGTTGACATTGCTTATCATAAAGCAGGTGAAATGCAGAGCTATAAAACACCAGAAATAATCTATAAATTAAATGAAGATGGTTTACTAGAATTGGATGAAAAGCTTCAAAAAAAACTAATTCATGGCTATTATGCTGCCACTAGTTATATTGATGCACAAATAGGCAAAATCAATAATAAATTAAAGGAAAAAGGATTAGATAAAAATACTATTATTGTGATTTGGGGAGATCACGGGTGGCATCTTGGAGATCACAGCCTTTGGAACAAACATTCTAATTTTGAACAAGCAACACGCTCACCATTAATTATTTATGATCCAAGAATAAATAAAGGATATAAAATTAATACCCCTACAGAATTTGTAGATATATTTCCAACATTAAGTGAATTAGCTAATTTAAATATTCCTAAAAACCTTGACGGCTTGAGCCTTAAAGGACAGCTAAATGGAGAAGTAACTACTAAAAAAATATATGCTGTAAGTCAATTTCCGAGAAGAAATAAAATGGGGTATAGTTTTAGAACTAATGACTATAGATATACGGTTTGGGTGAAGAATAAAAAAAGTACAGAGCCAATTTACAAGGAAGATATTTATGCGGAAGAATTGTATGATTATAAGAAAGATCCGTTAGAAACTGAAAACAAAATTAGTGTTGAAAGTTACCAAAAAGTAAAAGCAACTTTTCAATTATTAGCTGCTCGATACTTTAATAAAAGTATTGTTAATCCTACAACAGATACTAAAAAAATTGACCCTACAATTAAATATCAGAATACGAATAAACGTGCACAACGCATTTCAGAATTTATAACTAAAGAAATGAAGTTGACCGATGAAAGAAGTCAGTTTTTATTAGAAACATTAACTGAAAAATACACCAATAATATATCGAAAATAAAAGGAAAAAATCTTTCTCAAGAAGAAAAAAGAAAGGTATATAAAGCTACTTTTTTAAAAACAAAAAATAAACTTCTAACAAAATTCTCAAAGAGTGAGTTTGCTCAAATTAATAAATTAGAAAAAAATGAAAAATCATCTAATTTATTAATTGGTGCAACTTTAAATTACAAAGAGTTAAATACCATTAAAGAAAAACTTTTTTTAAAAGATTTCAACTATTTAACACCAGCTAATGCAGCAAAACAATCAAGAGTTCATCCAAATCCAAAAGTTTGGAATTGGCAACAAATAGATGATTTCGTCAAATTTTCAAAAAAACATGACATTCAAGTTCGTTTACATGGTCCAATATCACCTCAAGCTTCAAAATGGGCAAAACAAGATTATAGAACAGCAGAAGAATTAGAAGATATGATGATTGAATTTACAACAGCCTTTGCTAAAAAATTTAACGATGAACCAACCGTAAAATGGATGGATGTTGTAAATGAAACCATACTACCTAGCGGTAAATGGTTTGGACCTAAAGAAGGAACTAATAAATGGGAAAATCCATGGTTAAAAATAGGTTTAGATGAAAATGGATTTCCAATATATATCTTAAAATCCTTTGAAATTGCAACTAAATATGCTAAAAACATAAAATTAGTGTACAATCAAAATGCAGGAATGCAATCAAAATTATGGGAAAAAGTTAAAGAATCAATTCTATATATAAGATCAAAAGGATATCGTGTGGATGGAATTGGATGGCAAGCACATATTGGATTAAGTTCTTCAACAAGAGCTCTTATTGAAAATACTGACAAAGAACTCCAAAAACTTTCTGACTTAATAGATTGGGCTCACCAAAATAATTTAGAATTTCATGTAACAGAGTTAGATTATTTTATTAATGACAATAATAAATTGATTGAAGGTCGAGAAAAACAAGCAATTTTTTATAAAAAACTTATTGAGACTTTAAAGAAAAAAACAACATCAGGAGTTGTTACTCTAAACTTATGGGATCTTGGAGTACGAACAAAAAAAGGGAAACAGGGAGCATTTCATTCTATTTATGACCTAGACTTTAACCCTACTCCTGCTTATAATATTATCAATAAAGCAATACAAAACTGAAATTAATAATGAACTTAAATAGTATAACAACACCTATTTTATTTTTTTGTTTAGCAATGGTATTCACCTCATATGAAGGAGATAAAAAAATAAATAATCCAAAATACTTAAATCCCTTACTATCAATTGATAAGAGAGTTGATGATTTAATGCAAAGAATGACATTAGAGGATAAGGTTTCTCAAATGAACCAGTTTGTTGGCTTAGAACACATGCGCTCTGGGAATCCAAATGACGATAAAGCAAATAATGATGCACAAGGATTTTATAAAGACTTATCAATCAATGATGTAACTAATTTAACAATTGAAGGAAAAATAGGTTCTTTTTTACATGTTTTAACTGCTGAAGAAGCTAATTATTTACAAGAATTGGCATTAAAATCACCTCTAAAAATTCCGCTATTAATTGGAATAGACGCAATACATGGTAATGCTTTAGTTTCAGGAACTACTGTATATCCATCACCTATTGGGCTAGCATCAACTTGGGATGACAGTTTTTTATATTCAGTAGGAAAACAAACTGCCAAAGAGATGCGAGCTACGGGAAGTCATTGGGCGTTTACTCCAAATATTGATATTTTAAGAGACCCTAGATGGGGGCGAGTTGGAGAAACTCTAGGGGAAGATCCTTTTATGGTTGGTAATATGGGGGCTTCTATGATAAATGGATTTCAACAAGATGATTTTACAGGAACACAAAAAGTAATTGCATGTGCAAAACACTTAATTGGTGGTGGTGAATCTATCAATGGATTAAATGCTGCTCCTGCAGATATTTCTTTACGAACACTTAGAGAAGTTCATTTACCTCCTTATAAGAAAGCAATAGAAGCTGGTGTATATTCTATCATGGCTGCCCATAACGAATTAAACGGTGTACCGTGTCATATGAATAAATGGTTAATGACAGATATACTAAGAGATGAATTTGGTTTTAATGGCTTTTATGTAAGTGATTGGTTAGATATTGAGCGTATAAATACGTTACACCATACGGCCCCCGATATGAAAGAAGCTTCCTATTTATCTGTTAATGCTGGTATGGATATGCATATGCATGGACCAAAATTTACAGAGGCAATTATTGCTTCTGTTGAGGAGGGTAAACTCTCTATAAATCGTGTAAATGATGCATGTCGTAAAATTTTAACTGCGAAATTTAAACTAGGATTATTTGAAAATAGATTTGTTGATTTAGATAAAAAAGAAGAATTACTTTTTACCAAAGAACATAAAGCTACCGCTCTAGAATCTGCAAGAAAAGGGATTGTATTACTTAAAAATAATGGAATATTACCCCTACAAAAAACTACTTCAAAAAAGAACATATTTGTAACAGGACCCAATGCAAATAACCAATCTATATTAGGAGATTGGCATGCTGCTCAGCCGAATGAAAATGTGACAACCATTTATGAAGGAATTAAAACATTAGGAGAAACCAAAGGGTATAGTGTAGACTATTTTAATTCAGGAGAAAATATTCGAAAAATTAAGGTTAATAAAATTGAAGAAGCCGCAAGAAAAGCTAAAAATGCAGATGTTGCAATTGTTGTTGTTGGAGATAATTCTATGCGCTACAAATGGAAAGATAAAACGGCAGGAGAGAATATGGCTAGAGCATCTTTAGATTTATTTGGAAAACAGTTAGATTTAGTAAAAGCTATAAAGGAAACTGGAACCCCAGTTATTATTGTTTTGGTAAACGGAAAGCCTATTTCTGAGCCTTGGCTACAAAATAATATTCCTGCAATTCTGGAAGCTTGGGAACCAGGTAATTTAGGAGGCCAAGCTGTAGCTGAAATAGTATTTGGTGAGGTAAATCCAAGCGGTAAATTACCACTAACTGTTGCAAGAAGTGTTGGGCAATTAAGAATGATTTACAATCACAAGCCCTCTGCTTATTTTCACAAATATGCCGATGAGAAAAAAACTCCTTTATACCCATTTGGATATGGCTTAAGTTATACTAGTTATAAATATAGTACCCCTTTGTTGTCAAATAGCACTTTAAATAAAGAAAATACAATACTAGTTACCACAGAAATCACAAATACGGGTAAGGTTGATGGTGAGGAGGTTGCACAACTATACATTAGAGATAATGTAAGTAGTGTAACTAGACCTGTAAAAGAATTAAAGGGATACCAACGAGTTTTTCTAAAAGCAGGAGAAACAAAAAAAATAAAATTTACACTAAACTCAGAGAGTTTAGCATTTTATGATATTGACATGAATTATGTTGTAGAACCGGGAACTTTCACCATTATGACTGGTTCTTCTTCAAAGAATAGTGATTTAAAAAAGACAATTTTAACAGTTAATAAAAAGATTAAATTATAAATGAACTCTCGCAAACTCATAGTATTAAGTCTTGTTCTGGTTTTTTTAAGTTTTAAAACAACTAGAGAAAATGAAGAAAAAACTACCATCTCAAAAAAGAAAAATATTCTCTTTATTATGGTAGATGACCTGCGCCCAGAACTTAATATTTATGGAGAGAATAAAATTATTAGTCCACATATAGATGCATTAGCTAAATCGGGAGTAGTCTTTAACAGAGCCTATAGTAATGTTCCAGTCTGTGGTGCTTCAAGGGCTAGTTTACTTACCGGAATTAGACCTACATCAAAACGGTTTTTAAGGTATAATGCTAGTATAAAAAAGGAAACACCAAATGCATTAAACTTAGTTAAACATTTAAAAAACGAGGGCTATACAACCATAAGTAACAATAAAATTACACATTTAAAATACGATATTGAAGAATGGGATGAAGAATGGTATCCGTCTTCAAAAAAATGGAGAAATTATATTTCAAAAGAAAATATATTATTAGAAAGTAATGGCAAACACGGTTACGCTTATGAAAGTCCAGATGTAGATGATGATGCCTACAATGATGGTGAAACTGCTAATAAATCAATTCAAGATTTAAAAAATTTGAAGGCAACTGGAAAACCATTTTTTCTGGCCGTTGGATTTGTAAAACCACATTTACCTTTTAATGCGCCAAAAAAATATTGGGATTTATACGATTCTAAAAAGATTGAGCTTCCTAAAAACAACCAATTTCAAGCTAATGTTCCAAATAGAGCAAGACATTTATGGGGAGAATTACGATACTATAAAGACATTCCTAAAAAAGGACAGGTATCTAATGAAATGGCAAAAAAGTTAATTCACGGCTATTATGCATCAGTAAGTTATGTTGATGCACAGGTGGGAAAACTCATCAAAGGATTGGACGATCTTGGCATGCGAGAAAACACAACCATCATATTAGTAGGAGACCATGGCTGGAGTTTAATGGAGCACGGTTTGTGGGTTAAACATAGTAATTTTGAAGTAGCACTTCAAGTACCTCTAATTATCAGTGACTCTGATATTCAAAAAAATAAAAAAACCAATTCAATAGCAGAACTGGTAGATTTATATCCTTCAATTTGTGATTTAGCAAATATCTCTAAACCTGATCACTTGGAAGGAAATTCTTTAACTAATGCATTACAAAATCCCTCAAAAATCTTTAAAAACAAGGCATATGCTCGTTATCAAAAAGGAGAGACATTAATTGCTGATAATTTTTTCTACACTGAGTGGCAAATAAACGATAAAACCATTGCTAAGATGTTATATGATCACAATACAGATCCTGATGAAAACAGAAACTTAGCTGTTGAAGATCAGTATAAAATAGTTATGGATAGTTTAAGTAATATTTTAAATAAAAAAATTAAACATGATCAATAGAACCCATAAAACCATCATTCTTTTAACTTCTTTAATAGTTACAATTACATCCTGTAATTCTGATAAAAGAATTCCATTAAAAAAGCCAAATATTATTTACATTATGGCTGATGATTTAACCACACAAGCTATTAGTGCTTATGGTGGTATCTATAAGGATATAGCTCCAACACCCAATATAGATAAGGTTGCAAAGGAAGGTATGCTGTTTCAAGATGTATTGGTTACTAATTCTATTTGTGGACCCAGTAGAGCGGCTATTTTAACGGGTAATTACAGTAATTTAAATGGCTATTATAAAAATGAAAGTGGTGGAAAATTTGATGACTCTAAATGGACTTTCCCTCAAGAATTTCAAAAAAGCGGCTACAAAACAGCTCTTTTTGGAAAGTGGCATTTAGGAACAGAGCCTGTTGGCTTTGATACATTTAAGTATCATAATGCTGCAGGACAACAAGGAAATTATTGGAACCCACTTTATAACGATAATGGTAAAAATGTTAAGGAAAAAGGATATGCAACGAATCTAAGTACTGATTTTGCATTGAATTGGTTAGATGCTAAAGAAATGACCAACGAACCATTTTTAATGGTATTACAATATAAAGCACCTCATAGACCTTGGCATCCAGACACAAAGTATGAAAAACTTTGGGATGATAAAGAAATGCCCTACCCTTCTACTTTTAATGACACCTATAAAGGACGAGAAAAAACTGCTGGTGATACAGAAATGACTATGGAGTATTTTAGCAGAAGAGATATGAAATTAGAGCGACCAAAAAATCTAAAACGTAAAGAAAGAATTCAATGGGATTTTTACGGAGCCAAAGCAGGAGAAATAGTTCAACCAAAAGGAATGTCTGATGAGGAAGGTAAAAAATGGAGATATCAAAATTATATCAAAGACTATTTGGCTTGTGTGAAGTCTGTTGATGATAATATTGGACGTGTTTTAACCTATTTAAAAGAAAATAATTTAGAAGACAACACCATAATTATTGTTACCTCAGACCAAGGTTTTTATTTGGGAGATCATGGTTTTTTTGACAAACGATTTATTTATGAAGAATCTTTAAGAATGCCTTTTATGGTAAAGTACCCTGAAAGAATTAAAGCAGGGTCTGTTAATGAAGACATCATTACCAATATAGATTTCGCACCTACTTTGCTTGAATTAGCAGGTATTACAACAACTCAAAAAATGCAAGGAACTAGTTTTGTTCCAGTTTTAGAGGGCAATACACCTAAAGACTGGCAAGATGCTATGTATTATCACTATTATGAATTTCCGTTTTGGCATCATGTTCAACCCCATTATGGGATTAGAACCCAAAAATACACCTTGGCTCACTTTTATTACAACATCGATGTTTGGGAACTGTATGACTTAGAAAAGGATCCAAGTCAAATGAACAACATCTATAGTGATCCTAATTATGCTTCTACAATAGCTGAATTGAAAGTAAAGCTAAAAAACTTAATGATAAAGTATGAAAATGATAAAAGTTTAGTTGATTTTAGAAAAATAACAGATACTGATTTTGGGAGAATCGTAGATAATATTAAAGATGAAGAATCTGTTCAAGAAATTTTAAACAAAAAATAATGATTGTGTTGCCAAGCTTATTCAGATTTCGGCTCTTCTTGATTTTAATGTTCTCATTAATTCTGAATAAAAATAGCTTTAGTCAACAAAATAAAGTCTTAATTTCAGCAGAGAAAGTAGTTTATAAGGAAATAGATTCAACACTTTTAAATCTTCACGTTTATAAGCCTTTAAATTTTCAAAAAGACAGTATTTATAATTGTATTGTATTCTTTCATGGTGGAGGTTGGAATAATGGAAGTCCAAAAATGTTTAAAAGACAATCTATGTATTTTGCTTCTAGAGGAATGATTGCAATAGCTGCTGAGTATAGAATTAAAAACAAGCATAATACCACACCATTTGAAGCTGTTGAAGATGCAAAATCTGCGATTAGATTTGTAAGAGAAAATGCAAAAGAATTAAACATAAATCCAAATATGATCGTTGCAGGAGGTGGTTCTGCTGGTGGTCATTTGGCTGCTGCTTGTGGTAATATTGAAGGTTTAGACAACCCAAAAGAAAATCTAAAAATTAGTTCTGTACCAAATGCTTTAGTACTACTAAACCCTGTAATAGATAACGGCCCTAATGCTTTTGGATATCGAAGATTTAAAGATCGATACACTGAAATTTCACCCATTCATAATATTTCAAAGGGTGCGCCTCCAACCCTAATACTTATTGGTACAAAAGATAAAATTATTCCCGTCAGTACCGTAAAAAACTATCAAACCAACATGAAAACCGTTGGAAGTAGATGTGAATTAGTACTTTATAAAGATGTAGGGCATGCCTTCTTTGCAAAACCCCCTTTAAAATATTTTATAGAAACTACCTTAGAAATAGATTTATTCCTTAATTCTTTATCCTTCATAACAGGAAGCCCAACCATTAAAAAACAATATCAATATTAACTTTT
>Ga0115008_10000123_pt1 | contig 47427 bp, 38 predicted proteins | sample FraStrMetagenome_FD_87164 | JGI IMG/M metagenome (GOLD analysis project Ga0115008, IMG submission 87164) | Marine eukaryotic phytoplankton communities from Arctic Ocean - Fram Strait ARC3M Metagenome | ecosystem: Environmental > Aquatic > Marine > Oceanic | place: Fram Strait | collected... | reverse complement strand
TTTTTAGAGAAAAAAGCTTGACTCCATCGCAACGGATAATGTGTTATACTGTTGTAAATTCCGAAATATAAAAGCAAAACAGTTCCAATAAAATAAGCTGCTTTTAATTTTTTTGAAATACTTTTTTTCTCAAAAGAAAAAGATGTATAAATGAATTTTGATAATTTATAAATAAGGAAACAAAGAATTAAAATCTCGAAAAAACCTTTGTAAACGGGATAACTTTCTACCAATACCTGACTAGAAATTTTTAAATTATTTAAAAAAACGTAAAGAAGAAGCGTCCAAACGGATGCTTAAATAATCATAATATCCAAAATCAAAAATATAAAATATGGTCAGCGTTAAGTATATAAAAATTAGATAGAGATTTGCCAAAATCTTATAAAATGCTCTTTGAAAAAAACGATAATTAACGATGAGCACTAATATTACGAGAGGAAAAAATGCAATTATAGCTAGTTTAATATCGAAACGAATTCCTAACCAAAAAGCTTTTTGAACTTCTTTAGAAGAAACCGTCTCTAATTGTGCAAAAAAAGTATAAAAAACAACTCTACAAGAGAAACAATACACAAATAATAACAAAATATTTGTAAAAATATATTTAATATAGTTCGGAATTTTCTTTAGCATTATTAATATTTTAAGTTTACAAATATATTTGTTTTATAATTATTAAAAATAAACTTTCGTTTTTAAAATTAAAAAGGAGAATAAAAAGTAGATTTTAAGTAAATTTGCAATTAACAAACCCGGAGAAAGATTATGAAAATATCATACAAATGGTTACAACAATTTTTGCAGATAGATTGGGAACCTGTTAAAACAGGAGAATTGTTAACGGATTTAGGTTTAGAGGTAGAAGGAATTGAAACTAAAGAATCTATAAAAGGAAGTTTGAAAGGAGTTGTTGTAGGTGAAGTTTTAACTTGTATTCAACACCCTAATGCAGATAGATTAAAAGTAACTACTGTAGATTTAGGTCTTTCAGAGACCGTTCAAATTGTTTGTGGTGCTCCGAATGTTGCTGTAGGTCAAAAAGTTCCAGTGGCTACAATTGGTACATCACTATATGATGATAAAGGAGCTGCTTTTAAAATAAAAAAAGGAAAAATTAGAGGTGAAGAAAGTTATGGGATGATCTGTGCTGAAGACGAGTTAGGTTTAGGTAATGATCATGACGGAATTTTAGTTTTAGATAAAGAAATACTCGTAGGAACTGCTGTAGCAGAAGTTTTCAATATAGAAACTGATTTTGTATTTGAAATTGGTTTAACTCCAAATAGATCTGATGCAATGAGTCACTTTGGAGTTGCCAGAGACTTACGTGCAGGTTTAATGCAACAAAATGTAAATTTAGAATTAATTTCACCTTCTGTAAGTAATTTTCATGTAGATGAAAGAACTCTTAGAATTGATGTAGAGGTTGATGATAGAGAGCAGGTAGCAAGATATTGTGGTATTACTATTACGGATATAGAGGTTAAAGATTCACCTCAATGGATTCAAAACAGATTAAAATCTATTGGCATAACTCCAAAAAATAACATTGTAGACATTACAAATTATGTTTTACATGAATTAGGGCAACCTTTACATGCATTTGATGCTCAAAAAGTCAAAGGAAATAAAATTTTAGTAAAAACATTAAAGCAGGGAACAAAGTTCACAACTTTAGATGACATTAAAAGAGAATTATCTTCAGAAGATATTATGATTTGTGATGCTGATTCTAATCCACTTTGTATCGCAGGTGTTTTAGGTGGACTGAAGTCTGGTGTGACAGAAAATACGACTTCAATTTTCCTTGAGAGTGCTTATTTTAATCCTGTTTCTATTCGTAAGACTGCTAAAAGACATGCTTTAAATACAGATGCATCTTTTCGTTTTGAACGTGGAATCGATATCAATAAGTCTAAGTACGCTTTAAAACGTGCAGCGTTGTTAATAGAAGAATACGCTGGAGGAAAAATGGGGTCTGATATTTCAGATTTTTTCCCTGAAAAAATTGAAGATTTTCAAGTTTTCTTATCCTATGAAAATGCATATGGTCTAATCGGACAAGAAATTCCAAAAGAAACTATAAAAAATATTTTAGCTTCTTTAGAAATTAAAATTAATAGTGAAACAGAAGGTGGTTTAGGATTAACAATTCCTTCTTATAGAACAGATGTTCAGCGCGAAGCAGATATTATTGAAGAAATTCTAAGAGTTTATGGATACAATAATATAGAATTTTCCCACAAGCTAAATACCTCAATTTCTTTTGATTCTAACAAAGAAATAAAGATTGAAAATATTATTGCAAATCAACTTACTTCTATTGGTTTTAATGAAACCATGGCGAATTCTTTGACAAAGCCAGAATATGTCACTTTTTCAGACAATATAAATGAAGATGCTAATGTAGAAATGTTAAATCCATTAAGTAATGATTTAAAAGTCATGCGTCAATCTTTATTGTTTAGTGGTTTAGAATCTGTTGCCTATAATATCAATAGAAAAAATAGTTCTCTACAATTTTATGAGTTTGGAAAAACATATCATAGATACAATGAAAAATACGAGGAAAACAAACATTTAACTCTTTTTGTAACAGGAAATAGAACTAAAGAAAGTTGGAGTATTGACAATAAAGTCTTGGATTTCTTTTTTTTAAAAGGAATAATAACTTCTTTATTAAGTAGATTAGGTATAGAAAAAGTAAAATCATCACCCACGAAACAAGATGTTTTTTCCGAAGGAGTTTCTTTTGGTTTAGGAAAAATGCAGTTCGTAGAATTCGGTGTTGTAAAACCTTCTCTTTTAAAAGAATTTGGAATAAAACAGGAAGTTTTATTTGCAGACTTTAACTGGGATACTATTTTAAAATTAACAGGAAATCAGAAAATTAATGTAAGCGAATTACAAAAATTTCCTTCTGTTAAACGTGATTTAGCTCTCTTATTAGACTCTGAAAGAGCGTTTGATGAAGTCTACAGTTTAGCATTTAAAACTGAAAGAAAATTATTAAAAGAAGTAGATTTATTTGATGTATATGAAGGTGATAAATTACCTGATGGGAAAAAATCGTATGCAGTAAGTTTTATATTACAAGATGAGACTAAAACTTTGGCAGACAAACAAATTGATAAAATAATGCAAAAACTTCAACAAGCATTCGAAAAAAATTTAGATGCAGTTTTAAGATAATTTTAAAAACTCTCAATTATATAACTAAAAAACCATCTAAATGTAGATGGTTTTTTTAGTTGCTCTTTTTTATAAAATTATTTTTAAATGGCATGTTTGTGTGCTTTGTAAGAAGACCTAACTAAAGGACCACTTTCTACATACATAAAGCCCATTTCTAAACCTAAAGTTTCGTATTTTTTAAATTGTTCTGGAGTAATAAATTCCTTAACTGGTAGATGTTTTTTAGTTGGCTGAAGGTACTGACCAATAGTTAAAACATCCAATCCAACTTCCTGTAAATCTCTCATGGTTTCAATGACTTCTTTTTCAGTTTCTCCTAAACCAAGCATTAATCCAGTTTTGGTTCGCATTCCGTTTTCTTTTAAATATTTTAAAACATTTAAACTTCTATCGTATTTTGCTTGAATTCGGACTTCGCGTGTTAATCTTCTTACAGTTTCCATATTATGAGAAACGACTTCTGGGTGCACTGCTATAATTCTATCAATTTGTTTTTTATTTCCTTGAAAATCAGGTATTAAGGTTTCTAAAGTTGTATTTGGGTTTGCTCTTCGAATAGCGTCTACAGTTTCTGCCCAAATAATAGAGCCACCATCTTTCAAATCGTCTCTGTCTACTGAGGTAATTACAGCGTGTTTTATACTCATTAATTTTATTGAACGAGCTACTTTTTCTGGTTCATCCCATTCTACAGTTTCTGGTCTTCCTGTTTTAACTCCACAAAAACCACAAGAACGTGTACATGTATTTCCTAGAATCATAAATGTTGCAGTTCCTTCTCCCCAACATTCTCCCATGTTTGGGCAACTTCCACTTGTACAAATTGTGTTTAATTTATACTTATCTACCAAGCTTCTTAACTCAGTATATTTCTTACCAACTGGTAACTTTACACGTAACCATTTTGGTTTTTTGGGTCTTTCAGCAGCTATTATAGATTCTATCGCCATTTTCTCTCGAATTTATATGCAAATATACAAAGGAAAGTTTTAAATACTTGTTAAAAACCAAATGCTAAACACAATTAAAAAAACAATTCCAACATTACTTAAGATACGAAGGTATATTCCTGGTTGATGTTCTTTTGGGGTATGTATTCCTGTAATTAATTTATAATTTAAAATGGCATAAAAAGGAGCTGTTAAAAAGGATAAGATAGTAGCGAACTTAACAAGTAAGCCCATATTATCCATAAAATATTTTAAGATAAAAAATGTTCCAATAAATAAAAAGACGATCCAAAACCAATATCCAAATTTAAATTCTTTTTTCCATAATAACTTTGTCGTTCTATTCATTGTTCTTGGTGATGCATCCATTGTTGTTATAGTTGTACTAAACATTGTTGTAAATGCAGCAATAGCAATAAAAATATGAGAGAATTCGCCTAGATTTTCTGTATATAAATTAATTAATTGTGAAGCAAAAACACCTCCTTTACTGGAGAATGTTTCTCCAGATTTGTACATTACTAATGCTCCCAAAAGCACAAAACAAATACCAAGACAAAGTGTACCAATATACCCCACATTAAAATCAAAAATGGCAGCTTTTCGTTTTGTGTTAACCACTGAAATTTTATCTTTTTCTATAGACCAGATAGAATGCCATATAGAAACATCTAATGGGGCAGGCATCCAACCTAAAAAAGCAATCAAAAAAGTAATTTCAACCGCTCCTGAGGGAAGTATTTGAGTAACATCAAAAGTATATTTTGTATTAAATAAAGCAACACACATCGCAATAAAAGTACTAACCGATAAAATGACAATAATGTATTTCATTAAGTTGTCTAACAATTTGTATTTACCGACAACTAAAAAAAGGATACTGAAAAATAGTATCAGCGTAGACCATAAAACTAAATCATCTGAAAATCCAAAAAGTTGTGATGCTAATCCAGCAGTAACAATAGTTACAGCGGCTTGAATGGTAAACATCGTTGCAAAATTAAGGATGTAATACGCTATTAAAACACCTTTACCCAATTTTAGATACCCATCTAATAATGTTTCTCCTGTTGCAGCAGCATAACGAGGACCAAATTGAAAAAAAGGATATTTAAAAATATGAACGAATAACAATGCCCAAAGTAAACCAAAACCAAATTCTGCACCAGCTCTTGTAGATTGTACTAAATGAGAAACACCAATTGCTGCTCCAGCAAATAGTAGCCCTGGACCTAATGAATGTAAAAAAGATTTTTTCATTTTGTTTTAACTTTTTCGTAAATGCATTGGGCTTTTGTATATTAAGATCTCTTAATAATTTCTGCTAATAATTTTTTTGCCCTTAATAACTTTACTTTTACATTGTTCATTGGTTCGTTGATTTGCTCCGAAATTTCTTTATAACTTAATTCTTGAAAATAACGTAACTGAATCACTTCTTGATACTTAGGCTTTAATTGCTTAATATCTGTTAGAAGTTTTGCTAAATTTTGTTCGGTAATAATTTTATCTTCAGGTGTAGGGTTTTCATCTAAAACTAAATACACTTTTTCTTCCTGCTCTTTAGAGGTATCTGCAGCAATAGAAACATTTTTTTTGCGTAATGAATCGATATGAACATTCTTTGAAATTGTAATTAACCAAGTTTTAAAAACATATTTTTCATCATAAGTATCAATCTTACTAAAAGCTTTTGAAAATGTTTGTATTGTAATATCTTCTGCATCATTTTCGCTTTTGGTTCTTTTTAATTGATAACGATAAACATCACTCCAAAAAGTGTCTAATAAAAATCTAAATGCAGATTGATTTCCAACTTTAGCTTTTGAAATATTAAGATTAAGTTTTTTAGGGCTTATTTCCAATGATTTGGTTTTGATGACAAATTAGTGATAAATATCGAAAAGTGAAAAATGAGAAGAATAATTTCTAAAAAAGGTAAAAAATAAATGAGCCCAGGTTCATTTAATTTTTTTGATGAAAATCCTATTACAATAAATTGCACCATATAGTATGTTAAAGTTAGAGATAAAATAATTTTCCAAGGGTAAAACATACATAATAAAATAGCAAGCAGATAAAATAGCAGCTTAGAAATATAGAACATCCCTAAAAAAAATTTATGTTTTAGCTTGTAATGGTTTGCTGTAGAAATATGTCTCCTTTTTTGATGAAACCATTCTGTAAAACTTTTTGGTGCAATAGATTCTGTAAAACTATTTTTTGATAAAGAGATTGTTGTATTCTTTTTATTTGCAGCATCTTGTATGAATAAATCATCATCACCAGATTTAATATGTATATGATTGATAAAACCCTTTACCTTAAAAAATTCAGATTTCTGGTATGCTAAATTTCTACCAACAGCCATATAAGGAGACCCTATATTAGAGAAGCTGAAGTATTGAATTGCAGTTAGTAAGGTTTCAAATCTAACAAGTAGGTTTATAAATGATCTCTCTATTTTGTATTTTCCATAACCTAAAACAATCGTTTTTTCTTTATTGAAATTTTGACTCATTTCATAAATCCAATTTTTTGAAACTGGGGCGCAATCTGCATCAGTAAATAAGAGATGTTCATTTTTTGCAGCTTTAATTCCTAGAGTAAGAGCATATTTTTTATTTCCCCAGAAAGCTTCAATATTTTTAACAGTAATAATTTTAATTTTTGAGTGTTTTTTTGCGAAGTATTTCATTACTTCTGCAGTTTTATCTGAAGAAGCATCGTTAATTAAAATTACTTCAAAATCAGTATATTTTTGGTCTAAAATAGAGGGAAGAAATTTTTCAAGATTTTCAGCTTCATTTTTTGCACAAATAATAATAGAAATAGGAAGAACTGATGATTTTTCATTCTTTTTTCTAGGATGAAACAAAAAGGAAGAGAAGACGAGATAATAGAGAATTTGAATTCCTGTAAATACTACAAAAGAGTAGAAGAGTACAGTTACTATCATTTAAAAAAGAGAATTAGTTATGTTCTGGTTCAATACAAGAATCAAATTTATCAGGAGATTTTCCACAAAACCCACAAGATTCTCCTGTTTTGTTTAGCATCGGGTTTTGGCTAGCACAAGTTCCTGCAAATTCTCCATCTTTTTTTGCCCATATTTTTATAGCAATTCCTGCAACACCAAGTGCTAAAAGGCCTATAGTAAGTAATAGTAATTTCATAAAAAAAATAATTGAAAGTGTAAATATACATTTATTATATGTTTTCTGAAATGCTTATAAAGTCTTTTTTATGCTTACTTTTAAAGTTAGTTAAACGTTAATAAATTAAAAATTTTTAGGAATTATGAGTGATAAATTGATTTTATTTAATCAATCGTTAAATTTTTAATGTTTTAATTCAATATTTTTTAAACTATTTTTTGTTTGAGAGGTCTAAATATTATAATATATTTAAAATGAATAAAAAACAATATTTAAAACAATCATTTTTACAAATTTTCTTCTTATTTGTAGTCATTTCTTGTAGCTCTTCGGGGGCTGGAAATGAGGAAGAAATAGACGACACAATAGATCCATCTCCATCTACAGAATATGATATTACATCGATTCTCTCCAAATTTGATGGAATAGATGCCGTTTCATACTCAGTTTCTGGTAATATGGTAACCTTTACAACTACAGATTTACCAAATCATACAAGCCCTTATTGGAATGCCTCTCATCCGTTGTATGAAGCTTATAATGGAACTAATTCTAATTGGAATCAGAATCCAGGCTCTATTGGCGAGCAAAATATTACATTTAGAATGACGCTTCATCCTTCTGAAGCGACTAATAAAAGTCCAACTCCTTTAGGTCCAATAGGAATTTCTAGGAATGGTGTTGTATTCTTTAATCAATATGCAGGGCCAAATAATCAAGCTTTAACAAATGAAATAAATTCTTTTGATCAATGGCTTGGGCATCCTGCAAGAACACAATATCATTATCATGTAGAACCTTCTTTTTTAACTGAGAGTTTTGGCAAAGATGCATTTTTAGGTTTGCTTTCTGATGGATTTCCTGTATACGGGCCAGAGGAAAATGGAAGTACAATTATATCATCAAATTTAGATGATTATCATGGACATACTCATGAAACAGGAGATTTTCCTGATGGTATTTATCATTATCATGTTACAGCTGATGCGCCCTATTTAAACGGAAATGGATTTTTTGGAACTGCAGGAACCATAACAAGATAGAATTTTGAGAGTTTTATTTTTTAGTTTATTTTTTTATTCGGTTTTAATTTCTTGTAATGAAAAAAAAATAGAAAGAGAAAAACCGATTTCTATAGATAAAATTGTTATACCATCAATAGAGAAAAAAAAGTCTAATGTTAATTTTAAACTCAAAAATGGAGTATTATTTTTTTATGACAAAGCTTACTCAGGAATTATAAAAGATTTTTATCCTGATAAAAACTTAAAAACGACTTCAGAATATTATAAAGGTAAAAGACACGGGTTTTTTTTCGGATTCTATGCAAACGGTCAAAAATGGTTTGAAAGATATTATACAGAAGGACTAAAGAAAGGAACTCACAAAGGTTGGTTTCAAGAGGGTCAGCGAATGTTTGAATATCACTTTAACAATAAAGGTGTTTATAACGGAACAGTAAAAGATTGGCATCCTAATGGTATCATAGGTAAGCATTTTAATTTTGTGGAAGGAAAAGAGTCTGGTAGTCAAAAAACGTGGGACCTAAGAGGAAAAATTAGAGCTAATTTTTATACTGTAAATGGAGAAAGACATGGTTTAATTGGATTAAAAAAATGCGTAAGTGTTTTGCACAAACAAACTGAATAATTTTGTCATTCCCTTTAAAGATAGGAATCTTATTATTAATTAAAAAAATGAAGTTTAAATTTATACTATTATTTTTTATCACCTGTGTTTCTTGTAAAAATCAAGCGAATGTAGATAAAACAAAAACACTTCCTTTTTATAATTCAGAAGAATTTACTCCTGAATGGATTCCAAAAAGTGCCGATGTATATTCAGAGATTCATACCATAGCTCCTTTTGAGTTTACAAATCAAAATGGACAAATAATAACGAATCAAAATTTTATAGGTAAAATATATGTTGCTGATTTTTTCTTTACAACGTGTCCTAGTATTTGTCCGATCTTAGCTAAAAGCATGGGCTCACTTCAGGAAATGTATAAAGAAGATGAAAATATTTTATTATTATCACATTCTGTAATGCCTTGGGTAGATTCTGTAAGTAAAATTAAAGAATATGCTTTAGAACAAAAAGTAATTGATACTAAATGGCATCTGGTGACAGGAGATAGAGAATCAATTTATACTATTGCAAGAAGCTCTTACTTTGCAGATGAAGACTTTAAAAAAACCAAAGATGAAAGCGAATTTATTCATACAGAAAACTTTGTTTTAGTTGATAAGAAAGGAAGGATTAGGGGTGTATATAACGGAACATTAGCTCTAGATGTACAGCGATTAAAACGCCATATAGAAATATTAAAAAAAGAATTTTAAAATTATTAATCAATAATATTTACCTCAATTTCTAAAGAAACTCTGAATTTACTTTTTACAGTTTTTTGTATTTTTTTTGCAAGTTTATAAATTTCCTTCCCAGATGCATGGTTGTAATTAACCAACACTAAGGCTTGTTTTTTATGAACACCAGCATCACCAAATCGTTTTCCTTTAAAACCACTTTGTTCTACTAACCAACCTGCAGGTATTTTAATTTCAGTTTCAGAAACGGGGTAACTAGGGATGGTAGGACATTCTTTTTGAAGTATTAAAAATTGACTTATAGGGATTACAGGATTCTTGAAAAAACTACCACTATTTCCAATTTCTGTAGGATCTGGAAGTTTTGATTTTCTAATTGAAATTACAGCATCTGAAATGTTCTTTAATGAAGGATTTGTAATTTTATTTGAAATTAATTCAGTTTCAATTGCTCCGTAAGACGTATTTAGTTTATGATTTTTCTTAGTCAATTTAAAACTTACTGAAGTCAGAATATGTTCTCCTTTTATTTCATTTTTAAAAATTGAATTTCGATATCCGAACTTACATTCTTCATTTGAAAAATGGACTAATTTTCCTGTTTTAATATCTAATCCTTCCACTTTTGTAATAGTGTCTTTTACTTCCACGCCATAAGCACCAATATTTTGAATGGGGCAGGTGCCAACATTGCCAGGAATTAGTGAGAGATTTTCTATTCCTCCGTAATTTTCAGAAATACACCATAGTACAAATTCATGCCAATTCTCTCCAGAATTAACTGTTAAATAAACGACGTCAGATGTCTCGTTATCAATTGATATTCCTTTAATATTAATATGTACAACTAATTTTTCAATATCTTTTGTTAATAACATATTGCTTCCTCCAGAAATTAAAAAAACATCTTTTTCAATTTTTAAAAGTTGTTGAAGTTGATAGACCGAATCTACAGAAATGAAACGTTTGGCATTTACAGCAATACCAAATGTATTGTAAGTCTCAAGCGATATATTTTCTTTAATATTCAATTAACTATTATATTTTTTTAAAGCTTGGGCTAAAATCCCAACTGATTTCACTAAATCTTTTTTATTTAAAACGTAAGCAATTCTCACTTGTTTTTTTCCTTCACCGGTAGTAGAATAAAATCCACTAGCAGGGGCAACCATAACGGTTTCATTATTGTAATTAAATTCTTCTAAGATCCATTGAGCAAAATGATCTGTATCCTTTACAGGCAATTCGGCAACACAATAAAAAGCTCCTTTTGGGTTCGCTACTTTTACGCCTTCTATTTTATTCAATTCTGTGATTAATGTATTTCTTCTTTCAACATATTCTTCTTTTACATCGTCAAAATACTTTTGAGGTGTGTCTAAAGCTGCTTCACTTGCAATTAAAGCATAAGTTGGTGGACTTAAACGTGCTTGAGCAAACTTAATAGCTGTTTTTATAAATGCATTATTTTTAGAAACAATACAACCTATTCTTGCGCCACACATACTATAACGTTTAGAAACGGAGTCTATTATAATAGAATTTTGTTCTAAACCGTCTAGAGACATAACAGACCTATGTTTTAAACCATCATAGGTAAATTCTCTATAAACTTCATCGGCAATTAAAAATAAATCATGCTTTAAAACAATTTCTTTTAACTTTTGAATTTCTTCTTCTGAGTATAAGTATCCTGTTGGGTTTCCGGGATTACAAATTAATATTGCTTTTGTTTTTTTTGTGATGAGTTTCTCAAAATCTTCAATTTTAGGCAATGCAAAGTTATCTTCAATTTTAGAAATTACAGGAACAACAGTAACACCAGAGGCAGTTGAAAAACCATTATAATTCGCATAAAATGGCTCCGGAATAATAATTTCATCTCCAGGATCTGTGATGCTTCCAATTGTAAAAAGCAATGCTTCAGAGCCACCTGTTGTAACCACAATATTATCTGAGTTTACTTCTATAGAATGTTTCTTATAATACTTTACAAGCTTATTTCTGTATTTTTCTGAGCCTTCAGAACGTGCATAAGCCAATGTTTTTATCGTATTATTTTTTACAGCATCTAAAGCAACTTGGGGTGTTTTTATGTCTGGTTGTCCAATATTTAAATGAAATACCTTGGTTCCTCTTTTTTTAGCATCTTCTGCATAAGGTACCAATTTTCTAATTGGTGATTCAGGCATTTTAAGACCTTTTTTAGATATTGCTGGCATACTAACTTTTTATGTATTTAGGTATGCGAATTTCCGAAATATATTTTATTTATATCACTTTATCAAAGAAACTTTAATGATTAAAAGTTTTCAATATAATAATTACGCTAAAAAATGACAGTATATAACGCTGGTTAAAAAAAATGATTTTATTTTAGATATAAATTGGAAACAAGCGTGTGAATATAAAATAGTAGTTCTTGTTTTATAAATTTAAAGAAAGAGATAAGAAAAAAATAAAAATTATGGTTCTTAGAAATGTAGAAAACTTAAAATATGAATGTTGTTTAGAAAAGAAAGTATAAACTATTTTTTTGAATCAGAAAGCATGCTTTTTTCTTTCTGTAAAGAAACCGCTTTATTTACAATACCCCTAATTTTTATAACTTTTCGAGCATTTTTCGCATTTGAAAAAATGGTAATAGCTTTAGAAAAACCACCAACTCTTTTAGTATCATAAGAAACTTTAATTTCCCCTATTTTTCCAGGCATAATCGGATTCTCAGGTTTTTTTGGAACGGTACATCCACATGAAGATTGAATGTTTTTTATAATTAAAGGTTGATCTCCAATATTTTTAAATACAAAAACTTTTGAACCGTCTGATCCTTTGTCTACTTTTCCATAATCAATTACTTCTGCTTCAAATTTAAATTCTTGTGCATTTAAAGAAAAAGTAATAAAAAAAATGACTAAAAATGATCTAAATGCTCTCATACCTTATGTTTTATTGTGTAAAATTACTATTAATAATTTGTTTTAAAAAATCAACCGCTAATTTTCTCTACAAAATAGATAATCGTATTTTTACCGCCGATATATAAATTATTACAGAGTATGACAATCCCATCTAAATATGATGCAAAGCAAGTAGAAGATAAATGGTATGACTATTGGATGAAAAATAATTATTTTCATTCAACACCAGATGAAAGAGAGCCTTATACAATTGTAATTCCACCTCCAAATGTGACAGGAATATTGCATATGGGGCATATGCTAAACAATACAATTCAAGATGTATTAATTAGACGTGCACGCTTGTTGGGTAAAAATGCCTGTTGGGTTCCTGGAACAGATCATGCATCTATTGCAACTGAAGCTAAAGTTGTAGCGAAATTAAAAGAGCAAGGAATTCATAAAAGTGATTTGACTCGTCAAGAATTTTTACAGCATGCTTTTGAATGGAAAGATGAATACGGAGGAATTATTTTAGAACAATTAAAAAAGTTAGGAGCATCTTGTGATTGGGAAAGAACTGCTTTTACGATGGATCCAGAGATGTCTGAGGCTGTAATTAAGGTTTTTGTAGATCTTTATAACAAAGGACTTATTTATCGAGGCTATAGAATGGTAAATTGGGATCCTGAAGCTAAAACGACATTGTCTGATGAAGAGGTAATTTACGAAGAAAGACAAGGTCATTTATATTATTTAGAGTACAAAATAGAAAACTCCGAGAATTCACTAACGATTGCTACCACAAGGCCAGAAACTATTTTTGGAGATACTGCAATTTGTATCAATCCACACGATGAACGTTTTAGGCATTTAAGAGGAAAAAAAGCAATTGTCCCAATTTGTGGAAGAGTAATTCCTATTATTGAAGATGAATATGTAGATATAGAATTTGGAACTGGTTGTCTAAAAGTAACTCCCGCTCATGATGAAAATGACAAGGTTTTAGGAGAAAAGCATAAACTAGAAGTGATAGACATTTTTAACGATGATGCTTCTTTAAATTCTTTTGGATTGCACTATCAAGGAAAAGATCGTTTTGTTGTTCGCAAAGAAATTGTAAAAGAATTAGAAGAAAAAGGAATTTTATTGAAAACGGAAGTTCATACCAATAAGGTTGGTACTTCAGAAAGAACAAAAGCAGTCATAGAACCAAGATTGTCAGATCAATGGTTTTTAAAAATGGAAGATCTAGCAAAACCAGCAATCGAAGCTGTGTTAGGAGAGAATTCTGAGATAAACCTATATCCTAAGAAATTTAAAAACACCTATCGTCATTGGATGGAAAATATTAGGGATTGGAATATTTCTCGTCAACTTTGGTGGGGACAACAAATTCCTGCATTTTTCTATGGAGATGGAAAAGAAGATTTTGTAGTTGCAGAAACGATTGCAGCTGCTTTAGTTATAGCAAAAGAAAAGACAGGAAATACGACTTTAACAATTTCAGATTTGAAACAAGATGAAGATGCTTTAGATACTTGGTTTTCTTCTTGGTTATGGCCAATGTCAGTTTTTGACGGAATTAGAAATCCAGAAAATGAAGAAATTAAATACTATTATCCAACAAATGATTTAGTAACGGGGCCCGATATTCTATTTTTTTGGGTGGCAAGAATGATTATTGCTGGATATGAATATAAAGATGAAAAACCTTTCCAAAATGTATATTTAACAGGTTTGGTAAGAGATAAGCAAAGACGCAAAATGTCTAAATCATTAGGCAATTCGCCAGACGCTTTAAAGTTAATTGAAGATTATGGAGCAGACGGAGTTCGAGTTGGATTGTTGTTAAGTTCAGCAGCTGGAAACGATTTAATGTTTGATGAAGATTTATGTCAGCAAGGAAAGCAGTTTGCAAATAAAATATGGAATGCTTTTCGTTTGATAAAAGGGTGGGAAGTTGATCAAAGTATAGAACAACCCGAAACTGCAAAAATTGGCTTGGCTTGGTATGACGCTAAATTTCAAAAAGCACTCACCGAAATAGAAGATCATTTTTCTAAATATCGTTTATCTGATGCTTTAATGACAATCTATAAATTAATTATGGATGATTTTTCTTCCTGGTTTTTAGAGATTGTAAAACCTAATTATCTTCAGCCTATTGATAAAAAAACATTTGACGCTGTACTTGAAGTGTTACAAAATAATTTAAAAGTACTACATCCATTCATGCCATTTTTAACTGAAGAAATATGGCAATTTATAGCTAAGAGATCACCTGAAGAAGCACTGATAATTGCTAAATATCCAGTTCAGAAAGAGTTTGATGCTAAAATTATTGCTGATTTTGATTTTGCTTCTGATGTAATATCTGGTGTAAGAACAATAAGAAAAGATAAGAATATTCCCTTTAAAGAGGGTATAGAATTATTTGTAGTTCAAAATGAAAATAGTAACGTGATATTTAATCCTGTCATTCAAAAATTAACAAATATTGTCACTTTTAAAACCGTTTCAAACAAAGTCGAAGGTGCGTCTTTTAGAGTAAAATCAAATGAATATTTTGTGCCAATTTCTATTGAAAATATTGATGTTGAAGCAGAAATAAAAAAATTAGAAGCAGAATTAAAAAGAGCAGAAGGTTTTTTATTTGGGATTGTAAAAAAACTATCGAATGAACGATTTGTTTCTAATGCACCAGAGCAAGTTATTACAATTGAACGTAAAAAAGAAGTAGATACAAAAGCAAAAATTGAAACGATTAAAAGTAGTTTAAAGGCTCTTAAATAAGAAATTATTAAAAGGTCTAAGATATTTCATCTTATCATAGCGATACACATCAGCTATATAATTTCTTTTTTTACTCATAATTTTGATATCGATTTTCTAAAAGCCAAAGCAGCAATTAAACCAGCTAAAGGAATGAATGTGAAAAAAGTAAATAAATTTTTATATTCTATAATTGTAGGATTTTCACCCAACATATACCCTGTAAATAATGACATAAATATATCTGGTGTAAATCCTACAACAGAGATAATTCCCACTAAAGTTCCAGTCAATTGAATAGGGGTTTTTGTTTCTTCAATAATTGCAAAATACAATCCTCTTAAAGAATAAGTTCCCAGTGTCATAAGAATAAAAACTGTTATAGATATAAATATAGGTTGCTGATTAAATATTCCTATACCTAGGGTTAATGAGGTTATCACTAAAACAGAAAAAGTAGGAGCAATTAATTTGGAAGGAATAAATTTATCAGCAATCCAACCAATGCTAATCGCTGCGAGTGGTCTTAAAAATTGAATAAAAACTCCAAAATAAGTAGCTTCTTCTATAGAATAATTCCAAATATCTTTTGCATACGTGCCGAAAACTCCTGTGAGTTTGTATGCAGAATAAGCGCAAAAAATAATCAATGAATGAAAGATTACTTTTTTCTCTTTCATTAAAGAAAAAGCCTTTTTATAATTGAATTTAAATTCTTCACTAGTTTCAGATTTATAATCTTCCTCTGGTATTACTTTCCAAACGAACAATGCAACTATAAATACAATAAAAGTAATAGCGCCAATAATATATTGTAACGTTTCAACTTTGTTTTCAAATGTTATTTCCACTCCTTTTTGAGGAAAGAAAAAAGTCAAAATTCCTGCACCTGATAATGCTATAGTTGCAGCAAAAAATCCTCTTCCACCATCTAACAATCCAAAAGATAAACCTTGATTATTTTTATTTCCCCATTGTCTAGTTCCTTTAATTAGAGCTGCCCAAAAGAATAAAATTGTAGACACCCCCCAAAAAGCGTATAGTAGTTTTAGCGTAAAAATAGAAGGAATTAATGTCATCCAAAAACCACCAATAGCTGTTAATACTAGAGAAATGGATAATAATTTTCTGGCTTCCCATTTATCAGCAATAAAACCACCAAAAAAATAAGAAAGTACAGCTGTAATCCCGTACAAGGCTTGTGCTTCACCAATTTCTGCATCAGAAATAAGAAAAGCTTCTCGAATAATAGGTTTAAAAACCCGCATTAAAATAAATGGCAATAAAAAAATAGCTTCCCCCGCAATAATTAGGGCAAACATTGATGATACTTTATTTTTACTTTGCATTTGCCTAAGATAAGGCTTCTTTTAGAATTGTAATTGGATGTTTTGCAAGACGTTTTGTACCGTCAAAAATTTGATGTCTACAGCTTGTTCCAGCTGCTGCAATTTCTGTATCAGAGGTACAATTTCTCACTTTGGGAAATAAGGTATCTTCTCCTACTTGCATACTCACCTTATAATGTTCTTTTTCATAACCAAAAGACCCAGCCATTCCGCAACATCCTGTATTTAAAATACTCACCTTATAATTGGAAGGAATATTTAAGATAGAAAAGGTTGCATGGGTTCCAGACAAGGCTTTTTGATGACAATGCCCATGAATTTTAATGTCTTTTTCTTCTGAAGTAAAAAGGGAAGTATCTATATTTCCTTTCTCTAATTCTTGGGATAAAAATTCTTCGAAAGTAAAACTATTTTTTGCTATTTTTTTTGCGGATGCTTTGTCATCTGCTAACCGAAGATATTCATCTCTAAAACCTAAAATTGCAGAAGGTTCTATTCCTATTAAAGGAGTTTCAGCAGTGACAATATCTTTAAAAATAGCAATATTATTATTGCAAATTTCTTTTGCTTCTTTTAAAAATCCTTTAGAAATATGACTTCTACCACTTTCATCATGAGCAATCGTTTTTACTTCGTATCCTAATTTTTCTAACAAAATAACAGCATCTATTCCAATTTCAGCATCATAAAAATTAGTAAATTCATCATTAAATAAATAAACTGCTTTTCTTGATTTTTTATGGTGATGTTTTTTGAACCAATTTTCTAACGTCTGATTTACTAATTTAGGCACTGAGCGCTCAACAGCAACCCCTAAAACTTTTTTAGCAAGGATTGAATTAGTGAAAAAGTTGGTAATTGTAGGTAAATAGCTTCCTAATTTATTGTATTTAGCATTGTTCGCAAATAATTTATTTCTAAAAGAATACCCGTTTGTTTCTTGATACTGATATAAAAACTCAGCTTTTAAAGTAGCTACATCAACGTTACTGGGGCATTCACTCGCACAAGCTTTACAACTGAGGCATAAATCAAAAACTTCTTTTAATTCTTTGTGGTCGAATTTATTTTGTTCTTCAGAATTGGTTAAAAACTCACGTAATGTATTTGCTCTTGCTCGCGTTGTGTCTTTTTCGTTTTTTGTTGCTCTATAACTCGGACACATAGTACCTCCTGCAGAAGCCGGTTTTCTACAATCTCCAGAACCATTACACTTTTCTGCTAATTTTAAAATACCTTCACTATCAGAAAAATCTTGAATCGTTTTTATTTTTGGTTCTTTCCTGTCAACTTCATAACGTAAATTTTGATCCATCGGAAAAGCATCTGTAATTTTTCCTTTGTTAAAAACGTTATTCGGGTCAAATACTTTTTTAATACGTCTTAATAATTGATAATTCTTTTCACCAATCATTAGCGGAATAAATTCTGCACGTACAATTCCATCTCCATGTTCACCACTAAAAGAACCTTTGTATTTTTTAACCAATTCAGCAGTTTCTGTTGTTATTTTTCTGAATAAAACAACATCCTCTTTTTTCTTTAAGTTTAAAATTGGTCGTAAATGTAATTCTCCAGCTCCTGCATGTGCATAATAAACAGCGTTTTGCTGATATTTATCCATAATTTTAGTGAATTCTTCAATATAATTTGGTAGGTCTTCAAGAGCAACAGCAGTATCTTCTATACATGCAACGGCTTTTTTATCTCCTACAATGTTTCCTAACAAGCCCAAACCAGCTTTTCGTAAATAATGAACTTTTGCAATGTCTTCACCATACACTTTTGGATGGTGATATCCAAAGTTGTTTTTTTCTAAATCGGTAATTAAATTATTTGCTAGATTTTCTGCTTCCTCTATTGTATTTGCTGAGACCTCTAACATTAAAACAGCTTCAGGGTCACCTTGTAAAAAGAACCTGTTTTTTGCCTGTTCTCGGTTATTTTTAGTACAATCTAAAATAGTTTTATCCATCAACTCACAATTGTATAAATTGTGTTTCATTGCTGTAACAGTTGCAATTAAGCTCTGGTTAATACTCGTAAAATGAGAACAAACCATAATACTTTTTTGAGGTGGTATAGGGTCTAATTGCAGAGTGACAGCAGTAATGAAAGCAAGGGTTCCCTCGCTTCCAGATAGGAATTTTGCAAGGTTTATTGTAGGTGAGTCTCCCCCAAACAAATCTGAAGTTAAAAACTCATCAACAGCATAACCCGTATTTCTTCTGTGAATAGCCTTTTTTGGAAACTGATCATAAATTTCTTTTTGTACCGATTCTGAAATTAATTCAGAATAAATTGTTTTATAAATTTTTCCTTCTAGTGAGTCTTCTTTTGTTTTTTTGACGAATTCATCAGAAGTAATTTCTTTAAAAGTAGCTCTGCTTCCGTCACTTAAAATTGCATCAATTACCAAAACTTTGTCACGAGTAACTCCATATTTTATAGAAGTACTTCCAGAAGAATTATTACCAACCATTCCACCAATCATACATCTGTTTGAGGTAGATGTATTTGGACCGAAAAATAAATGATAGGGTTTTAGAAAAACATTTAGAGAATCTCTAACTATTCCTGGTTGTAACGTAATTGTTTTTGCCTGTTCATCAAAAGAAATAATATTGGTAAAATGTTTGGAAACATCCACTACAATTCCGTCTCCTACACATTGTCCTGCAAGAGAAGTACCTGCAGTTCTTGGGATTAACGTAATCTTATTTTTAGTGGCAAAATTAAGTAATGTTTGTAGATCTTTTTCGTTTTTTGGAAAAGCAACTGCTAAAGGAATTTTTCTATATACAGAGGCATCTGTCGCATAGAGTGTTTTGTGAAGTTTATCAAAAAGAACATCACCAGTAAGTGAGTTATGCAGGGTTTCTAAAGTAGAATTATCAATCATTGTTAACTATTGAAAAAAGTAAGAGTCTGTTTACAAATATCCGAATAAAAAATAGTATTATTTATATAAAAGGTCACCGTAATTAATAATTTTATTGAATTATCAATTTTAAGCTTACTATTAGTAGAATTATTTAATTATTTTTTGTTGAAAAAACTATTTTATATAATAATCACTTAAATTTGAATCCATAAGATTTAAGAAGTAATATCATATTTGAATAGTCATGATTTTAATGAAAAAGATACCCTAAGAAAATAATAATCGACTAAAAATAGTTTGTCACTTCAATAGAATATTTATCTTTGGTTCAGATGAAAAAAGTAAAAATCATAGAATGCCCAAGAGATGCAATGCAAGGGATAAAATCGCATTTTATTTCTACAGAAAAAAAGGCATTGTATATCAATTCTCTTTTAAAAGTAGGGTTTGATACAATTGATTTTGGAAGCTTTGTTTCTCCTAAGGCAATCCCTCAAATGCGAGATACTGCGGCTGTTTTATCAAAATTAGAGCTTTCTAATACTACAAGTAAATTATTGGCAATTATTGCAAATGAAAGAGGAGCAAATGATGCCTCTCAATTTGAAGAAATCGATTATTTAGGGTATCCTTTTTCAATTTCAGAAAATTTTCAAATGCGTAATACCCACAAAACAATAAAAGAATCTATAGAAACATTAGATGCTATTTTAAACATTGCAAATGCATCTAATAAAGAAGTGGTAGCTTATTTATCTATGGGTTTTGGAAATCCATATGGAGACCCTTGGAATGTAGAAATAGTTAGTGATTGGATAGAAAAATTATCAAAAAGGGGAGTTCAAATATTATCATTATCAGATACTATTGGTAGTTCCAGTCCAGCAATAATTGAGTATTTATTTTCTAATTTAATTTCAGCATATCCTAAAATTGAGTTTGGAGCACATTTGCACACAACTCCAGATAAATGGCATGAAAAAGTAGCCGCCGCTTTTAAAGCAGGTTGTTTGCGTTTTGATGGAGCAATAAAAGGGTATGGGGGTTGTCCAATGGCAAAAGACGAATTAACAGGGAACATGCCCACTGAAAAATTATTGAGCTATTTTACGGCACAGAAAGTAGCAACAGGAATCAAACCGATGAGTTTTGAAAGTGCTTATAACAAGGCTTTAGGTATTTTTTAAAACTTAATATTTTAGACAAAAATTTACATTTAAAGAACAAACAATAATGAAATTTATTAAATCAATTTTTTATATTTTATCTCTTTCTATTATAGTATCATGTTCAAAAGAGGATGGTAAAATAGACCTTACTTTTTTACAATTGAATGATGTATATGAAATAGCACCCATACAAGGCGGAGCATATGGAGGAATGGCTAGAGTAGAAACTGTTCATAAAGAATTACTCAAAGAAAACCCGAATACAATGCTTTTTTTAGCTGGCGACTTTTTGAATCCTTCCTTATTAGGATCCATAAAGGTTGATGGAGAAAGAGTTCGAGGGAAACAAATGGTTGAAGTGATGAACGCTATGAACTTCGATCTTGTAGCTTTTGGAAATCATGAATTTGATGTTTCCCAAAAAGACCTCCAAAATCGATTAAACGAAAGTAATTTTCCTTGGATCTCTGCCAATGTGAAATTAAAAACAGACAAAGGATCCATCCCTTTTTACAAAGAAATAAATGGACAAAAAGAGTCAGTAGGAGAAACTTTTATAAAAGAATTTTCAGATGAAGATGGGACAAAAATAAAAATAGGTTTTGTAAGCGTTTGTATTCCTTCTAATCCAAAAGATTTTGTAGAATATGATGATATGTTTGAACAAGTAAGTACTTCTTATGATGCTATAAAAGATCTTGTTGATGTTGTTTTTGGATTGACACACGTCACTCTTGTAAATGATAAAAAAATTGCAAAATTATTGCCAAATATTCCTCTAATAATGGGAGGGCATGAACATACACATAGCAATGATTTTGTAGGAAATGTTCAAATTTCTAAGGCAGATGCCAATGCAAAAACAGTGTATATTCATAAAATATCGTACGATAAAAACACAAAAACAACAACAGTTACATCAGAATTAAAAGAAATTAATGCATCAATAAAAGCCGATGAAAGAGTAGGGGGCATTGTCAAAAAATGGCAAACAATTTTAATTGCTCAAATTAAAAATGTTATTCAATACCCAGATGAAGTTATTTTCGAGGCAAAAACACCTTTGGATGGTAGAGATACTCCCATTAGAAGTATACAAACAAATTTGGGTCAAGTAATTACCAAAGCAATGTCTTTTGCTTTTAATGATGAAGTAGATTGTGCACTAGTAAATGGAGGGTCAATAAGAATTGATGATCAATTAACCGGTCCTGTTACAGCTGTAGATATTTTTAGAGTATTGCCCTATGGAGGAGGAGTGTTAAAAGTAGGTATTAAAGGAAGACTTTTAGAACGTGTTCTTAACTACGGAATTGCAGCTCAAGGAAAAGGTGCCTATTTACAACGTTTTAATGCAAAAAAATTAGATGAGATCTGGATGATTAAGGGTCGCGCCTTAGATAAAAATAAAACCTACTCAGTAGCTTTTTCAGATTATCTATTAAAAGGTCTTGATATTCCTTTTTTATCATCAAATAATAGTGATATTTCCGCTGTTATTCAACCCAAAAATAAGGATCTAGCCTTTGATATTAGAAAAGTAGTGATTAATTATCTAAAAACTTTATAATATAATCTGTTGATTATCAAATTAATGCTTTTTTAAAACCTATATTATTTTTATTTATTCTAAATAAGCTTTGTAGATATTGTTTTGTGTGGTATATTTGCATAAAAATAAAACATTATTTATAATTAATCTTAATAAAAATGAAAAAAGTAATTTTATCCTTAGCAGTATTTTCAACACTATTATTTTCTTGTACAGATGATCCTGCTATAAATATTGAACTTCCTGTTGAAGTTGAAGCTCCAGACACCTACACATTCAACAGAGAAGGCGAATCTACAGTTAGTTTTGGAGGGCAAACAGCAAGATTAGAGATGGCAGCATCTTTAATGGGACAATTAAATTCTGAAAACGTCTTAGCATCAGATCTTTTAACCATGTTTAATGACGGTACTGGTTTTACAGCCTCAGATGATGCTACTGCAGAAGAACAAGCTGCTGTTGACGCACTTAATAGTTCTGGAAAAAAATTAGGAAACAAAACGGCTGCTTACGGTGATGAATCTGTAGTAGAAGATATCAGAGGTTTTATAACTGAATATGCAGATGATGTATCTACCAGTTTTAGTACTGATGCAGCAGCAGGGGTTGCAGGATCTCATACTGGTGCTGGAGGAAGAACTGTTCGTATAAACGGAAAGGGAATGGAGCTAAATCAAGTATTTGCGAAGTCTCTTATAGGTGCTTTGGTAATGGATCAAGTGGCTTACGGGTACTTAAGTGCTACCAAAATTGGTGATGGCGTTGAGAACGTAGCATTAGAAGATGGTAAAAATTACACAAAAATGGAACATCATTTTGATGAAGGTTTTGGGTATGTATACGGTCAAGAATCTGATATTACTGCAGCAGCATCTCCTGCTGGATCAGGAGTGTTATTTGCAAAATATCTTAAAAAGGTAAATGCTTCTGAAGAAGAAGGTATTGCGACTGAAATTTACGATGCATTTAAAATGGGTAGAGCTGCTATTGTTGCTAATGACTCAGAAATAAGAGATGCACAAGCTGAAATAGTAAAAACAAAAATGTCTAGAGTAATTCTTCACAAAGCTGCTTATTACCTTAGAGGTGCTGCAGCAGCAAAAGCAACTGATAATTATGATAAGGCTGATTATTTCCACGGCCTTTCTGAAGGATATGGATTTGTTTTGAGCCTACAATTTACATATGATCAAAATGGGGTAAGCTACTTTTCTCATGCTGAAGTAGACACAATGTTAACTGCTTTAGAAGCTGGAAATGGATTCTGGGATATAACTTCTGAAGAAATAAATAATATGGCTGCTGAAATTGAAGCTAAATTATAAGTATCTATTACAGTTATTCTAACTCAATTATAGTATTTTTGTAGGGAGAAAAAATTATATTTTTTCTCCCTGTATTTTTAATTCAAATTTAAGATATGTTTAAAAAATCTATTCTTTATATAAATTTATTATTCTTACTAACTATTTCTTTTTCTTGTACAGATTCTTCTGAATCAAATGAAAACCTAGTCGATAATTTTGATCGTCAATCAATGTTAGAAAATATAACTGACAATATTATTTTACCTGCTTTTGAAGATTTTAGAGAAAAAATTGAAGTATTAGAGCAAAGTATAATTACATTCAGTAATGATCTAGATTTAAACAGTTTAGAACAAGTTCAGTACCATTGGATTGAAGCTTATAAAACTTGGCAGTATATTGAGATGTTTAATTTATCAAAAGCTGAAGAGGTATACTATATTCAAAAAATGAATACGTATCCAGCTACTATTTCAAAAATCGAAAATAATATTAGTACGGGTATATATAATCTAGAGTCTAACAATAATAATTGGGTTGCTCAAGGGTTCCCCACCTTAGACTATTTATTATTTGGTATTGAAGATAATACTACAAATACGCTTCTATTTTATCAAAATAATGACAATATCGCTCATTTAAAATATTTAAAAGATGTTGTATCTCAAATGGTAAGTATTACTGACGTAGTTTATCAGGATTGGGTTTTAACAAGAGATATTTTTGTAAGTTCTACGGATAATTCAGCGACTTCCAGTTTAAACACCCTTACAAATGATTTTATATATTACTTCGAAAAAGGCCTAAGAACGAATAAGTTTGGGATTCCTTCGGGCGTTTTTTCCGGAGACAATACCCGATCATCAAAAGTAGAGGCATACTATAATTCTAATGTATCTAAGGTATTGTCATTAGAGGCACTAAATGCTGTTAAAAACTTTTTTATTGGCCAGTCTTATAATTCTACTTCTTCAGGAAAATCTTTAAAAGATTATATAGAATATATGACAGAAGATACAGTTCTAACAAGTGCTATTATAACCAAGTTTGATGAATCTAACGAATTGATTAATGATTTAAATGACAATTTTGTTAGCCAAATTAATATCGATAACAGTCGAATGATAGCTGTTTTTAATAAACTTCAAGAAGGAGTTGTTCTGTTAAAAACAGATATGTTGTCTGTTTTAAGTGTTTCTGTAGATTATATTGATGCTGATGGAGATTAATTTGTAAATCAGTTCTGTATTACTTAAAACAAAGGCTCTCTGATATTACATGTGAGTCTTTTTTATATATATGAAAAAAACTATAATCACCTATTTTAAACGCCAAACTAATGCCGCTCCTTTAGCGGTATTTAGAGTTTTTTTTGGTCTTTTAATGTGTGTTAGCATTATACGGTTTTGGTCAAAAGGGTGGATTAATTCTCTTTATATTGAGCCTGAATTTCATTTTTCTTATTATGGTTTTGAATGGATTCAACCTTTGGGCTTATTCACCTATATTTTATTTATAATATGTGGTATTTCTGCATTATTAGTTGCCCTTGGTTATAAGTATCGTTTGGCTATTTTAGTTTTCTTTTTAAGCTTTACGTATATTGAACTAATGGATAAAACCACCTATCTAAATCATTACTATTTTGTATCGGTTATTAGTTTTATGATGCTTTTTTTACCCTGTAATGCACAGTTTTCTTTAGATGTTATTGTCAAAAAAAAATCTTACAAAAATATTCCTAATTGGACTATTGATAGTTTAAAGTTAATGCTTGGGATCGTATATCTTTATGCGGGGCTTACTAAAATAAATTCTGATTGGTTATTTAGAGCCATGCCTTTAAAAATCTGGTTAAAATCTAAATATGATCTACCTTATATTGGCCAAACAATTGTGCAACAAGACTGGTTTCATTTTTTGATGAGTTGGGGAGGAATGTTTTATGACCTTAGTATTCCTTTTTTGCTGTTATACAAGAAAACACGTTCTTTTGCTTTTGTTTTGGTAATAGGATTTCATATCGCAACCCGAATTTTGTTTCCGATCGGAATGTTTCCTTATATAATGATATTTTCAACCCTAATCTTTTTCGATTCAAACGTTCACAAACGCATACTTGAAATTTTTAGAAGAGTCCTAAAAGCTATTGAATTTAAAAGAGTTAATTTAAAAACTAATCTAATACAAATTAATCATTACACGGTTCATAAAAGATTTCATTTTGTTATCATATGCTTCCTCTTTTTTCAACTAATTATTCCCTGGAGATCAGTATTGTACCCAGGAGAATTATTTTGGAATGAAGAAGGCTATCGTTTTTCATGGAGAGTGATGTTAATGGAAAAAGCAGGTTCTGCAAATTTTAAGATTGTAGATAGCATAACGAAGAAGTATTTTTATGTTGATAATAAAGATTTTTTAACCTCTGTTCAGCAAAAACAAATGAGTTTTCAGCCTGATATGATTTTAGAATATGGGCATTATTTAGGCAATCATTTTAAAAGTCAAGGTCATAAAAATGTATCCGTTTTTGTTGAAAGTTACGTATCTTTGAACGGTCGATTAAGTCAACAATTTATAGATCCAAATACCAACTTAATGGAGTTGGAAGACACATTTAAACACAAATATTGGATTAATCCATTAAATGATGAAATTAAAGGCTTTTAAACTTCTTATTTTTTTAATTTTCTTCCCTATTCTTTCCTACACTCAAGTAAGTGTTTTTGGCAAAGTTTATGATAAAGAATCAACTAGGGGACTCCCTCAAGTGGAAATTTATGATGAATTAGGAGATTTATTAGGTAAGACCGATTCTAATGGTCTGTATAAATTTACTTCTTCGAAGTCTAAACTAACTCTTATTTATTTTAATTATGGTTTTATTCCCTTTAAAAAAAGGGTGCTATTAAATGGATTGCAGTTGGAGGATGTTGCGCTTGAGGAATCAGCAGAACAATTATCTGAGGTGCAGATTATAGCTGCCAAACAAAAGCTCTTTGTTATAAAACGTCTGAATGATGTGGTAGGAACATCTATTTTCGCTGGTAAAAAAACAGAAGTAATCTTAGTTGATAATTTAACTGCAAATTTAGCTAGTAATAATGCACGTCAAATATATAGTCAAATAGCTGGGTTAAATATATTTCAAAATGATGATGCGGGTTTACAACTCAATATTGGAGGAAGAGGATTGGATCCAAATAGAACTTCAAATTTTAATACTCGCCAAAATGGATATGATATCAGTGCAGATGTATTAGGGTACCCTGAAAGTTATTATTCCCCCCCTACAGAGTCATTGTCTGAAATTCAAGTAATTAGAGGTGCTGCATCACTTCAATATGGGACTCAGTTCGGAGGTTTGGTTAATTTTATAACAAAGTCACCAAACTCAATAAAACCCTTGGAAATAGTTCTAAGAAATACCCTAGGAACCAATAACCTTATTACAAATTTTACGAGCTTTAGTGGTACGAACAATAAGTTAAGCTACTATGCATATGTAAATTACAAAAGAGGGGATGGTTTTAGACCTAATTCTGAATTTGAATCTAAAAACTTTTTTTCTCATTTTGAATATGCGTTTTCGCCAGAAACAACTCTAGCATTAGAAATAACTTATTTAGACTATTTGGCACAACAAGCAGGGGGGCTTAACGATAAAATGTTTACCACTGATCCCTATCAAAGCGTTCGCTCAAGAAATTGGTTTAAAGTAAAATGGTTACTGTACAATGCAAAATTTACACATAGCTTTTCTGAACAAACTAAATTTAGTTTTAATTTTTTTGGTCTGAATGCGAGTCGAGATGCAATAGGTTTTAGAACAAATCGTGTTGATCAAATAGACTCGTTTGAAGAAAGAGATTTAATAAAAGGAAAATTCAAAAATTTTGGTTTTGAATCAAGGATATTACACGAATATAAATTTTTAGGAAAGAAATCTAAAATTCTTTTAGGAACTAAATTTTATAAAGCTAATAATAGTAATAGTCAAGGACCTGGTTCTATTGGATCTGGACCGGATTTTAGCTTCAAAACAGAACAGCATCCAGACTATAAGTCACAATCTGCATATGATTATCCAAACTTAAATACAGCTTTTTTTGGGGAACAAATTATCTATTTAAAAGAAAACCTATCGGTTACTCCCGGATTTAGAATTGAACACATTAAAACTGAGAGTGAAGGATATTATAAAAATATAAATTTAGATGCTGCTGGTAATTTATTATTAAACGAAACTATTTACAGTAATGAAACTAGAAAAAGAGCATTCGTTCTTCTTGGAATTGGCACAAGTTATAAGCCTTCTAAGTATTTAGAAGTATACAATAATATTTCACAAAACTATCGTTCTGTGACTTTTGCAGATATTAGTATCGTAAACCCTGCATTCGTCATTAATCCTGACATTACTGATGAGAAAGGATATAATTTAGACATAGGAGTTAGGGGTATTTTCAATAAAATAGTCTCCTATGATGTAAGTGCTTTTATGCTGTATTACAACGATCGAATTGGTTTTGTACAAAAAGTTTTTCAAGATGGTAATGTCAAGTCAGAACGGGGTAATGTAGGAAATGCAGTTATATATGGTTTTGAATCTTTAGTGGATTTTAACCTCATAAAATTATTTAATATCGACTATGATTATGGAGTTTCCTTTTTTGTAAACACATCTCTCATAGATTCTCAATATAAAGCGTCTTCTATAAATGGGATTACAGGTAAAAAGGTTGAATTTGTTCCTAGAATAAATTTAAAATCAGGGCTTAAATTATCGTATAAAGATTTCACTTCAAGTATTCAATACACCTATATGTCTGAACAGTTTACCGACGCTTCTAACTCTGTTAAAAGCAACTTGAGTGGTGTTATTGGAATCATTCCTTCTTATGATATACTAGATGTAGCTTTTTCCTACAAGTATAAAAAAGTTAAAATTGAGTCAGGCATTAATAATTTATTAGACACCTCTTATTTTACTCGTCGTGCTACAGGTTACCCTGGGCCAGGTATTATACCCTCACCATCAAGAAATTGGTATGTTACTTTAGAATTTAAATTCTAACATTTAATTAATAGCGTTAACTCAATAAATAGTTGTAAATTTGCTCGCAATTATACTATAATTGCAACATGACAGCACATAACAACAAAATTTTAGGAGAAGGTTTAACATATGACGATGTTTTATTAGTACCTGCCTTTTCAGATGTACTTCCAAGAGAAGTTAGCATTCAAACAAAATTTACTAGAAATATTACTATAAACGTTCCAATAGCATCTGCAGCAATGGATACGGTTACAGAATCTGCTTTGGCAATTGCAATTGCTAGAGAAGGAGGAATAGGTGTTTTGCATAAGAACATGACTATTGAGCAACAAGCGCATGAAGTAAGAAGGGTTAAACGTGCAGAATCCGGTATGATTTTAGATCCTGTTACTTTACCATTAACAGCAGTTGTTTTAGATGCAAAAGCAAATATGAAAGAACATCGTATTGGAGGAATTCCTGTTATAGATGAAAAAGGAATTTTAAAAGGAATTGTAACCAATAGAGATTTGCGTTTTGAACATAATAACCAAAGACCAATTATAGAGGTAATGACAAGTGTGAATTTAATTACAGCTGCAGTAGGTACTTCTCTAAAAGATGCTGAAAAAATTCTTCAGAAAAATAAAATTGAAAAATTATTAATTGTTGATCAAGAGTACAAGCTAAAAGGATTAATTACCTTTCGAGACATTACTAAAGTAACTCAAAAACCAATTGCAAACAAAGATACGTTTGGTAGATTAAGAGTTGCCGCTGCTCTTGGTGTTACTTCTGATGCTGTTATTAGAGCAGAAGCTCTTGTTAATGCTGGAGTAGACGCTGTTATTATAGATACTGCTCATGGTCATACTAAAGGAGTTGTGACTGTTTTAAAAGAAGTAAAAGCAAAATTTCCAAATTTAGATGTTGTAGTTGGTAATATTGCAACAGCAGCAGCAGCTAAATACCTAGTTGAAGCTGGCGCAGATGCTGTAAAAGTAGGAATTGGTCCAGGCTCCATTTGTACAACAAGAATCGTTGCAGGTGTTGGTTTTCCTCAGTTTTCAGCAGTTTTAGAAGTAGCAGCAGCTATAAAAGGAAGTGGTGTTCCTGTAATTGCAGACGGTGGAATTCGCTATACAGGAGATATCCCTAAAGCAATTGCTGCGGGTGCAGATTCTGTTATGTTAGGTTCTTTGCTTGCTGGAACAAAAGAATCTCCAGGAGAAACAATTATCTACGAAGGAAGAAAATTTAAATCTTACAGAGGAATGGGTTCTGTAGAGGCCATGAAGCAAGGTTCTAAAGATAGATACTTTCAAGATGTAGAAGCAGATATTAAAAAATTAGTACCTGAAGGTATTGTAGGACGTGTTCCTTACAAAGGAGATTTAGATGAAAGTATTCATCAGTTTATTGGTGGTTTAAGAGCAGGAATGGGCTACTGTGGTGCAAAAGACATAGCAACATTAAAAGAAACAGGACAATTTGTTAGAATTACGGCTAGTGGAATTAATGAAAGTCACCCACATGATGTTGCAATTACTAAAGAAGCTCCTAACTATAGTAGAAGATAGTCCTATTTTTTTTATAGATGGGACTTATTTATTGTAAGTCAATTTTAGAATTACTTCCTTCTAATAAATGAATGTAGTCTTTTATTTCAAATACCTTATCTTTAAAATGTGATGTTCTATTTTTAGCTTGACTTTGTCTGGTAATACTTCTAGCAAAACGTCTAATTTCATTTTTGTTTGTTAGAATAATTCCAGGAACTGAAACACTTTTTCCAGTATCATCTTTAGCAACCATCGTAAAATAAGAAGAATTACAATGTTTTTTCTCACCTGTTCTAATATTTTCAGATTCAACTCTTAAGCCAACAACCATAGAGGTTCTTCCTGTAAAATTAATGGAAGCTTTCATGGTTACGAGTTCTCCAACCTCGATAGGATGTAAAAAGTCAACTTTGTTTACAGAAGCTGTTACACAGTAATTTGCAGAGTGTTTAGAAGCGCAAGTAAATGCAATTTGGTCCATTAAGTTTAGAATATGACCTCCATGTATTTTTCCGCTAAAATTAGAGTTAGACGGGAGCATTAACTCAGTAATCGATATTTGTGAGTCTTTGATGTATTTCATGTTTTTAACTATATTTTAAAACAAGTTTTATTATAAAATTAATTTAATAATAACTTTGGTGTACTTAACTACTTTTTTTTGTAGTTTTAGATTTCAAAATTAAGCATTATTATTATTTAAACTCTACGATTATGAAAAAACACTATTTTTTTAAAGTATTATTACTGATAATTCCAATTTCGGCATTTTTATTAATGTCTAATTCTGGTGGAATAAATAGTGGGCGCTCTGGCTCTCCCGGTGATGGAGGCTCTTCTTGTACAGCTTGTCATTCTGGTAGCGCAAACCTTGGGGCTTCAGCATCAATTTCAACAAATATACCTTCAGGTGGTTATGATTTAGATACTGATTATACAATAACAGTAAATTCAACTTCATCTTCTTCAAAATTAGGATTTCAACTAACTGCAGAAAACGGTTCTAACACAAAAGTTGGTTCTTTTATTGCTGGTTCTGGATCTAGAGTAAGTGGACAAAGAATTACACAATCGACACCTTCAACTTCCGGAGATTGGTCTTTTACTTGGAAATCACCAGCAACAAATGAAGGAAATGTTACTTTCTATACAGCAGTTAATGCAACAAATGGCAATGGAGGTACTTCTGGAGATCAAGTAGTTCTTGCGAATACGTCTGTTGGAGTTTTAGGAATTTCATATGCAAAACGTTTACATTTTGAGATGTTTCCAAATCCAGCTTCGGAAAAGGTAACCATTCAATTACCTTCTGGGTCAAAAAACGCATCAGTAGCCTTTTATGATTATATTGGTAGACTAGCTTTAACGCAAAAAGTATCGCAAACAAATAATAGCATAAACGTTCAAGACTTAAGTTCTGGTGTTTATATTTTAAAAGTACTTGCAGATGATAAAATAGGAACTCAGAAATTTATTAAAAAATAATTGTTTTCTTAAATTTTTAATAATAAACATAAAAAACCGATTGTAGCAATTCAATCGGTTTTTTATTTACCATTTTTAAAGTAAATTTGTAGCATTATAAAATATTAAAAAATGAATTACATTTTATTTGATGGTGATGTTAGAAATTCACTCCTACCTTTTACTTATACCAAACCTGTAGCAGATATTCGTATTGGAATTTTAACCATTAGAGAAAAATGGGAAAAATATTTAGGCTTAACCACTACAACTATTACAGAGGAGTATTTAGAAGAAAAATACCCAATGGTAGAAATGGTAGAAAATATTTTAATCAATGCTTCTTTTTGTCCGACAAAAAGGTTGGTTGAAAAAGTGAAAAGCTTATCAAAAAATGAAGCCATTTTTAAAGGTGAAGATGTCATTGCTTTTTTTACATCTGATTCTCAAGAAGAAGTAAATTTTGATGACTACACTCAAATTGAGTTTGATGAAGAGCTTCTTCAAATAAAAAATACTTGGGATATTTTTTCATTAAATGACAAAGCTATTCAAGAAGATTTCGACTTAATTACCGAAGGAAGAAAATCGCAACCTATTCCCGAAGGAACAAGATATCTTCGTAAAGAGAATATTTTTATTGAAGAAGGTGCAGAAGTTATTTTTGCCACTCTAAATGCTTCTTCTGGGCCAATTTATATAGGAAAAGATGCCGAAATAATGGAAGGTTCTGTTGTAAGAGGTCCTTTTGCAATGTGTGAACATTCAGTAGTGAAATTAAATACTAAAATTTACGGAGCAACTACATTAGGCCCTTATTGTAAAGTTGGAGGAGAGGTGAATAATTCAGTTTTGATGGGGTATTCTAATAAAGGACATGATGGTTTTTTAGGAAACTCTGTTTTGGGCGAATGGTGTAATCTAGGTGCAGATACGAATAATTCGAATCTTAAAAATAATTATACAGAAGTAAAATTATGGGATTATCAAACCGGACGTTTTGCTAAAACCGGATTGCAATTTTGTGGTTTAATGATGGGAGATCATTCTAAATGTGGAATTAATACCATGTTTAATACAGGAACAGTAATTGGAGTTAGTGCTAATGTTTTCGGAAGTGGTTTTCCTAGAAATTTTATTCCGTCTTATAGTTGGGGAGGGGCTTCAGGATTTACTGAATATAAAACGAATAAAGTTTTTGAAGTAGCTGAGGTTGTAATGCAACGTAGGAATTTGGTTTTTGATGATAAAGATCAAAAAATTTTAACTCATGTTTTTGAAGAAACAAAAAAATATAGAAATTATTAAACGATGTAGTTTTAATAGGCATCTACATCTGTAATAAATCGTATCGGTCTAAAATCGCTAACAGCTTCAAAAGTATTTTTAATTTTTTGAAGTTGTTTTTTTGTGCTAATTAAACTTTGTTTTGGAGGAATCTTAATCACTATATTCTTAATGTACTGGTTTCTAATTCTGGAGACTGCTGGAGCAGTTGGGCCTAAAACATACTCTCCAAAAGAGTTTTGTAATGCTTTTGTTAACCAATTAACACCGGTATCAACTCTGTTATAGTCTTTATGTTTTAACGTGATTTTAATCAATCTATAATAGGGCGGGTATTTATATTGCCATCTTTCTTGTAACTGTTCTTTATACATTTCTCCATAATTAGTTGTAGATACTTGTTGCAATATTTGATGATAAGGATTGTATGTTTGTATGGCTACATTACCTTGTTTTTTACTTCTTCCTGCTCTACCTGAAACTTGAACCATCATTTGATATGCGCGCTCATGTGCTCTAAAATCTGGAAAATTTAACATGGTGTCTGCATTTAGAATACCTACCAAAGAAACATTGTCAAAATCTAAACCTTTAGAGAGCATTTGTGTTCCTACCAAAACATCTATTTCTCTAGCTTCAAAAGCACCAATTATTTTCTGATAGCCATGTTTACCTCGCGTTGTATCTAAATCCATCCTTCCGATTTTATAATCTGGAAACAATACTTTTAATTCTAACTCAATTTGTTCGGTTCCAAAACCTTTATTGTCAAGAGTATTACTTCCACAAGCACCACAACTGTTTGGCATTGGTCTTTGATAATTGCAATAATGGCAACGTAATTCATGCTTGAATTTATGATATGTTAAACTCACATCACAATTGGGACATTGAGGAGATACACCACATGTTTTACACTCTACAACTGGAGAGAACCCTCGTCTATTTTGAAATAAAATAACTTGTTCTTTTTCATTTAAAGCTTCTTGAATACATTTTAATAATCTGTCAGAAAAATGACCTTTCATCTCTTTTTTTCGCTGCTTTTCTTTCACATCGATCAATTCAATTTTTGGCAATAAAACATTTCCGAAACGTCTATTTAATTCAACAAAACCATATTTATTTTGTTGTGCATTAAAATAGCTTTCTAGAGATGGTGTTGCAGAGCCTAATAAAATTTTTGCATGATGAATTTTTGCTAAAACGATAGCAGCATCCCGGGCATTGTATCTTGGCGAAGGTTCAAACTGTTTATAGGACGTTTCATGTTCTTCATCAACTACTATCAATCCTAGATTTGAAAAGGGTAAAAATATGGAAGATCTTGCGCCTAAAATTATTTTTGCTTTTGTTTTATTTTCTAATACGTTATTCCAAACTTCTACGCGTTCATTCATCGTATACTTAGAATGGAAAACAGAAATTTGGTCTCCAAAATAAAACTGTAAACGTGTTATGATTTGTGTGGTTAAAGCAATTTCAGGTAACAAAAATAGTACTTGTTTTCCTTTATCTAAGACCTCTTGAATTAACTTTGTATAGACTTCAGTCTTACCAGAACTTGTAACTCCATGTAATAGAGTTACTTCTTTTTTTGTAAAACTTTCTCTAATTTCGGTAAGTGCTTTTTCTTGAAATTCATTCAATACTTTTAAAGAATTGGTATCTCCTTTAAACTGAATTCTATCTTTTTGAATGTGATAAAATTCGAAGATATTTTTGTCAACCAACGATTTTAAAATACTTGAAGAAACATTCGCCTTATCTTCTAAGCTTTTTACTTTTATAGGTTTTTTTACTGTTGACAATTGAAAAAAACTTAAAACTGCTTCTCGTTGCTTTTTAGCTCTCGATAGTTGTTCTAATAAGTTTTCTAAAGAATCATCTGAATTATAATCGGAATGTAATCGAACATATTTTACCAATTTTGGTTTGTATTGCTCGTAAATTTCTTCTTTAATTATAATTGCAGATTTTTTAAACAGCTCATTTACAATTGGCATTACTTTTTTCTTTCCTAAAATATCTACAACTTGATGAATTGTTAAATGCGACTGATGTTCTAAGGCTTCGAAAATTAAAAACTCATCATCCGTTAAAATAGAATTGTCTGTAAATGATTCATTTTTATTGATAATAGTTTCACTTTCTAATAAAAATGCGGAAGGTAAAGAAGCTCTGTATACATCACCTAAAGAACACATATAGTAATTAGAAATCCATTGCCAATGTTGTAATTGTTGCTCATTAACCAAAGGAGTTTCGTCTAAAATTTGATGAATTTCTTTAGCTTCATACAAGGATGGCTTCGTTTGATGAATATTCAAAACCAATGCAGAGTATATTTTAGATTTTCCAAAAGATACTGCAACACGCATTCCTTTTTGTAAGAAATTTGCTTCGTCTTCAGTTACAGAATATGTAAATGTTTTCTGAATAGGAATGGGTAATATGACATCTATAAAATGAAGCAATTAGTTTATTTTTTGGTTTTATCAATACAGAAGTAGTAGAAATCTAAAACTTCTAGATTTTTTATTGAGATTTATATTCGTTTTTACTTTAGAATGAAAGTATAAAACCAAAACTACATAAAATTCAGTATACTTTTTTTGATAAAAATAAAAAGTTCTAATTATAATGAAGAACTTTGGTCAAAATTATCAGGTATTAATGTGATAAGTTCTAAATTTAAAAAGACTATTTGCTTGTCTTAGTATGCCCTATAAAAAAGCCTCCATTTATTTAGAGGCCTTTTTAATTATACTAATTTTTTAGCATTTTTCACTTTCTGTTTAGTCAGTGCTAATTCAATAACTTCTTTCATGTCAGTAACATAATGAAAACTCAAGCCTTTTAAGTAACTTTCTTTAATTTCTAAAATATCTTTTTCATTGTCTTTACACAAAATAATTTCTTTAATATTAGCTCTTTTAGCAGCCAATATTTTTTCTTTAATTCCACCAACAGGTAATACCTTTCCTCGCAAAGTTATTTCACCAGTCATGGCTAATTTATTTTTAATTTTTCTTTGAGTATAAGAAGAAACTAAAGAAGTTAACATGGTAATACCCGCACTTGGTCCGTCTTTTGGAGTTGCACCTTCAGGAACGTGAATGTGTACATTATACTTTTCTAAAATTTCGGGCTTAATTCCAAAACTTTCTGCATTTGATTTTATGTATTGCAATGCAATTGTTGCAGATTCTTTCATTACAGTTCCTAAATTCCCTGTAATAGATAGTGTACCTTTTCCTTTTGATAGAATAGATTCTATAAATAAGATATCACCTCCAACACTGGTCCAAGCTAAACCTGTAACGACTCCTGCAACATCATTGTTTTCGAATTTATCTCTGTTTCTAGGGGTTCCTAAAATTTCTTCTACTTTTTCCGATGATAAAGCAATAGCATATGCTTCTTCTAGGGCAATAGATTTTGCTGCAAAACGAACCACTTTTGCAATTTTCTTTTCCAAACCACGTACACCAGATTCACGTGTATAGCCTTCTACAATTTGTTCAATTTGTTTTTTTCCTAATTTGAGATGTTTGGTAGATAAACCGTGTTCTTTTAATTGTTTTGGTAATAAGTGTCTTTTGGCAATTTCAATTTTTTCTTCAATAGTATATCCTGTAACATTTATAAGCTCCATTCGATCACGTAAAGCCCAAGGAATTTGACCTAAATTATTTGCTGTTGCAATAAAAAGTACTTTAGATAAATCGTAACCAACTTCTAAATAATTGTCGTAAAAAGCTTCGTTTTGTTCAGGGTCTAATACTTCTAACATTGCAGAAGAAGGATCACCTTGATTGCTTTGACTTAGTTTATCAATTTCATCTAATACAAAGACAGGATTTGAAGTCCCAGACTTTTTTAAGTTCTGAATTAATCGTCCAGGCATCGCACCAATATAAGTTTTTCTATGTCCTCTTATTTCTGCTTCATCACGCAATCCACCCAAAGACATTCTAACATATTTGCGTCCTAAAGCTTCTGCAACAGATTTTCCTAATGAGGTTTTACCAACCCCAGGAGGTCCATATAAACAGATAATTGGAGATTTCATATCACCTCTTAGTTTTAAAACGGCTAAATGTTCTATAATTCTATCTTTTACCTTTTCTAAACCAAAATGATCTCTATCTAAAACTTTAGTTGCGTTTTTTAAATCAAACTTATCTTCTGAATAAACTCCCCAAGGTAATTCTAATAGCAATTCTAAATAACTTCTTTGAACTCCGTATTCTGCAGCTTGTGGATTCATCCTTTTTAATCGAATCAGCTCTTTTTCAAAAGTTTCACCAACTTCTTTTGTCCATTTTTTAGTTTTTGCTTGTCGACGCATTTCCTCTAATTCTTCGTCATTAGATGCGCCACCCAATTCTTCTTGAATTGTTTTTAACTGTTGATGCAAATAATATTCACGTTGTTGTTGGTCTAAATCTTCGCGAGTTTTAGACTGAATATCATTGCGTAATTGGAGTTTTTGAAGTTCTTTATTTAAATTTTTTAATGCCAATAAAGCACGTTCTTTTAGATTGTCTTTCTCTAAAATCACCTGTTTTTGCGCCACTGACAAATCCATATTTGATGAAATGAAATTCACTAAAAACGAATTGGATTGTATGTTTTTAATAGCAAAAGAAGCTTCAGAAGGTAACATTGGGTTTTCTTTAATAACTTCTAATGCTTGTTCTTTTATAGACTCTATGATTGCGACAAATTCTTTTTTATCATCAACTTCTTTATCTTCAATAGCTTCCTTTACAGTTGCTTTTAAATAGGGTTTGTCTTGAATAATAGTATCAATTTCAAAACGTTTTTTCCCTTGAATAATTACTGTTGTATTTCCGTCAGGCATTTTTAAAACACGTAAAATTTGTGCAACAACTCCGGTTGTATGAATATCCTTTAAACCAGGTTTTTCAACTTCTTCATTTTTCTGTGCAACTACTCCAATAACTTTATCCCCTTTATTCGCGTCTTTTATCAATTGAATAGATTCGTCTCTACCGGCAGTTATTGGAATCACTACTCCTGGAAATAATACCGTATTTCTTAAAGGTAAAATGGGTAATATTTCAGGAACACTTTCTTTATTAATAATCTCCTCATCTTCGGGTGTCATTAATGGAATAAGTTCTGAATCTTCGTTTAAAATACTATGAAGCGACATGTTGTCTATATGCATTACTTTTGGTTTGCTCATTTGTTATATCTCTGTCATACTGACATTTTATTTTTTAAAGTAGAAAATAAATGTCATTTTTATTTTTATAATTTATTGACAATCAGTATTTTAATAATGGTTAATCATGTTGTCATCTATTAAAAAACAATTGTTGTGCCAAGGTGAACTTTAGATTTTATTTTTTTAGTAAAAAAAAAAATCAATAGATAGTTGTAATTCAATACATCTGATAAAGAGTTGTTACGATTCGTCCTTTTGTGTTCTCTAAAGCAATAGATAGTAATTGTTTTTCTTCTAATATTTTTAAATTAAATGGTGGTAATAATACGTTTATTCCACTCTTCTTTTTAAGCCTAATCCCTTGTCCTGATATGATGTTTTTATTTGGTGTGAAATTTTCATTGGGTAGGTGTTCGGTTAAAATAATATATTTAAATGTATTTAGCTTGCTTATTATATTTTGAACTTCTTCGTTCGATAAATGTTGCAATACTTGTCTAATCAATGCGCAATCAGCAGAAGGCAAATCATCTACAGCAATATCCAAACAATGAAATTCTAAATTTCTCTCTTTAAATATTTTTTTATGATGAGTTATAAGGTCATTTACGATATCTACCGCAATATATTTTTTGGTATACTTTACCAACTCTTTTCCCACATTAAAATCACCACAACCTAAATCACAAACTACAATAGAATTTTTAAATGAAGTTAAAAATGAGGTTACAACATTGATATACGGATCTATTACTATAGGATCATGCGAACCTATACCAGAGTAAAAATGAGTTTCATTACTACCCCAAAGATTCTTTTCATAAACTTGTACCATTGTGTCTTTGGTAGGCCAAGGTTTTTTTTCTTTTTTTTTCATTTCTAATTCACACTCTTATCAGTATTCGCTTATATCTATATGTACTTGTATTCATATATGGTATTATAACAATAGCAATGCTATTAGAATTTATATACGTCACTTTTTTTTACCATTTTTGCAATTGAAAAATATATATAGATGTCAGGTATCAATATTAGTAATATAATTTATAAAGGTTGGAAAAAATCAATTGAAATTTCAAATTCAGAGATTAAAGTTATAGTTGTTCCTGAAACTGGAAGGATTATTTATTACGGTTTTTTTGAAGGTGAAAATATATTTTATGAAAACAAAGAACTGCAAGGTATTGTATTTTCTAATGGAGAATATTTTAAAAAAGATGCTAAAATTTTGGCTCCTGATGTTGGGGGCAATAGAGTTTTACCTTGTTCTGAGGAATATTTTAATATTTTAACAGGAAGTAGACATGTTCCAGATCCTTTTATCAATGCTAGTTCTTATAAAGTTTCTTGTTTAGATAACGGAGTTATTTTGGAAAGTCCTATCAGTAAGTTATTAGGAATACAAATAAAAAGAACAATCACAATTTCTGAAAAAGGAACAGGAGTTAAAATCGAACAAGAATTGATAAAAAAAATAGCTGCACAAAATCAGGAAATAGAAAAAATTCCTCTAACAATTTGGAGTTTATCAAAAATTAAAACACCAAATACTAGTTATTTACCAATGCAAGAAAAAAGTATTTTTAAAAGTGGTTTTTTCATCCCTGAATGGCCAGATGCAAAAAACAATGCTGCAGTAAATATAAAAATAAAACCCTCTTTTTTAGAGTTAAAATCTTCAGAAAACCTGCCTCAAAAAGTAGGGTCAGACGCTAAAAAATGGGTTGCAGGATTTTTAGAAAAACAGGTATTTGTCGAAGCGTTTAATTTTGATGACGAACATAGAGAGTTATACCCAGATAACGGAACATCGGTAACTATTTTTGGAAATAATTTGTTTACAGAATTAGAGTGTTTGAGCCCCGAAAAAACCCTGAAAATTGGAGAAAGTATTTCATATGATTTGCATTGGAACTTGTATAGCGTAAATGATAAAAATGAAGTAAATACATTATTACATAGACTCTAATTTTTTGATTTTGGAGGTGTAATTCTAAAAATAATAAGATGATTTACCACCACACTAAAAATATTTTTAAAATCTCTCCATTTTTTTGTTTTACCCAACAAAGAGGGGATGTTTTTTTTTGAAAATAATTTTTGGCAATTGAGTTAAATTCCTCAAAATTTAACCAATTTACATTTTTATGAGGAATGACAATCCAATCTTTTTTAAAAGGGATGTAAAACTTACAATCTTTAAAAAGGGTTACTTCTTTTTGATCGATATACAGACCACAAATACAGTCTTGATTTAATACTGATAATTGAATATTTCTATTTGAAAAGGGAACAAATAATTGGGCTTTAAAATAGATGTTCTGTTCAATTTCACCAGCCTTTAAATTGATTGATTTTAAAAATTCAGAGCACTCATTTGAGTGGAGTAGAGGCAGTTGTTTTTCTTTTAGTTTAATTAATTTTTCTACCAAAGAATCCTTTCTATTAGGACCAATAAAATGCTCAATTTCAGTTTTCCCACAAGAAGCGTCATACAAATAAAACTTATAAATAATCTCAAGATGAATAGTCGTATTTTCTTTTTTTATGATGCAATCTAATTCTCCTAAAGTAATTTTTTTTCTTTGAATTTGAATGTTTTCACATATAATTGAAATAGATTTTTCTTGATCTAATTGATAAGAAACTAAGCGTTCAACATATTTTCCAAGTCGTAATTTTTCATTTATTTTGATTTCAATTTTTCTAGATTTAGCTTCAATTTCAAATTGATTTAATTGATATATAGAATTCTTTTTCCACAAACTATTTGTTTGAAGAAACCCCTCGTATCTTTTTTGAATATCTTTCATTTTAGATGCATCTTAAAACCATAGTTACAAATCTATTTTGTAAATTTAACCATTAAAATTTATTAAAATGCGATTCGAAAAAACTACTTTTAAATACCTTCAAGAATTACACAAAAACAATAATAGAGATTGGTTTTCAGAACATAAAGAAACCTATCTAAAAGCACAACAAAATGCAAAAGAGGTATTTGAAGAAGTCAACCAGAACTTGCAAAAGCATGATGAAATTGAAAAATCTAAAATGATGCGTATCTATAGAGATGTTCGCTTTTCTAAAGACAAAACACCTTACAAAGCTCATTTTGCAAATTCATTTTCTAGATTTGGAAAAGAACTAAGAGGAGGCTATTTTTTAAGAATTAGATCTGGAGAGTCTTTTTTAGCTGGTGGCTTTTGGGAACCAAATAAAGAAGATTTATTTAGAATTCGAAAAGAGATTGAGTTAGACGCATCAGAAATAAAAAATATTTTAAAGGACAAAAATTACAAAAAGTATTTTGGAGGGAAATTTGAAAGTTTATCTGAATTAAAAACAGCTCCAAGAGGTTTTGATAAAGAACACCCAGATGTAAATTTACTCAGAAAAAAGGGATTTATTGCTTCTAGAAAATTTACGGATTCAGAAGTTTTATCGCCTGATTTTGTAAATAGCGTTGATGAAAGTTTTAAAGCATTACGCCCTTTTTTTAATCTATTCAGCGATATTTTAACCACAAATTTAAATGGTGAACAACTTATTTAAGATTTTTATCAATCTCACGTTTTAACACTAAAACAGTAATAATTGTTGACAATAAATCTGAAATAGGGAAAGACCACCAAACGCCCTCTATACCATAATATTTGGGTAACAAATACGCTAAGGGTATTAAGAATATACCCTGTTTTAAAAGGGTTAAAAATAATGCAGGGAGTGCTTTTCCTGCCGCCTGAAAATAGGCAGATCCAATTAATTGCATTGCAACAATAGGGGTTGCTAAAAAGACAATAAACATAGCATTTGGTGTTTTATCTAATAGAGTTGTATCGTTTGTGAAAATCCAGATAACGTCTTCTTTAAAAAGAAAAATCCCAATAAATATAAAAGTTCCAACAAAGGTTCCAAACCAAATAGATTTTTTAATTGTTTGTTGAACTCTGTTGTTTTTCTTTGCTCCAATATTAAATCCGGCAACGGGTAAAAATCCTTGACTAATTCCTAAAATTGGAGAATATGCAAACATTAGAACTCTATTAATTATACCAAAAATAGCAATAGATATTTCTCCACCATATTTAAAAAGTGAAAAATTTAAAACAATCATTAAAATACTTATTGCACCCTGTCTAACAATAGATACTCCTCCTAATTGAAAAATTTCAAGAACAATTTTAAAATTTAATTTAAAGTTTTTTGGAATAATTTTTAATTCACTTTTAGAAGATAAAAAGAAATATAAGATATATGTCCCACAACTTGCATATGCTATTGAGGTTGCCAAACCTGCACCCCACATACCCCAATCAAAAATTTTAATAAATAAAATATCTAATAAAACATTTAAAACAGCAGGAACCATCATGGCATACATTGCAAATTTTGGTTTTCCTTCGGCCCTTATTGTTGGGTTTCCCATCATTGCAAAAGCTAAAAAAGGAACCCCATAAATGATAACATTAAAATATTCTGAAGCAATGGGTAAAATTGCTCCTTTTGCTCCAAATAGATTTAGAATTGGCACACTAAAAACGTTCCCAATTGTTACAAATAGAATTGCTAAAATTACAGTCAATGAAATTTGATTGCCAAAAGTAAGAAATGCTTTTTCAGAATTATTAGCCCCTAAAGCTCTTGATATAATTGAGCTACCTCCAATTCCAATTCCCATTCCAATGGATGAAATTAAGAAAGCTATTGGAAGTATAACTGTAATTGCTGCAATGGCCATAACACCAATCCATTGTCCTACAAAAATGGTATCAACGATCATGTTTAATGACATTACAAGAATTCCAATGGTAGCTGGAACGGCTTGTTTTATTAATAATTTATTAATTTTTTGGGACCCTAAATCGTTTGCTAAATCTGTCATAAGATTTTGCAAATATGATCATAAATAAGAAATTTTATGTAAATTAATCAGTAATAATTACAGTGAGGATATTTAAAATTTTACTTTTGTAGAAATTCATACAATGAAAAATGTTTTTACACTTACGATTACAGTTTCTTCAGAAGACCTAGATCTTTTACAACATGTAAATAATTTAGTTTACGTTAAATGGATGGATAAAATTGCTACAACCCATTGGGCTCATTTAACAAAAAATACTCCTTTTCCACAATACGTTTGGGTGGTGGTGAGGCATGAAATCGACTATTTAAAACAAGCAAGTTTAGGAGATAAAATTATTGTTAAAACATGGGTGGGAGAGACCAAAGGTGTTACTTCTGTTCGTTTTATGGAGTTTTATAAAAATGATGTATTGTTGGTGAAAGCGAAAACAACTTGGGCAATGTTAGACGCAAAAACCTTCAAGCCTTCAAGAATTAGAGAAAATGTTTTAAAAGTATTACAAGCTCCTAAATAAAAGTATCTTTGCATAAAATTTAGATACAAAATGTCAACTTTTTCTTCCTTAGGAATTCATAACGATTACATTAAAGCAATAAAAGAATTAGGGATTTCTTCACCTTCAGAGATTCAAGAGAAAACCATTCCTGTTTTATTGAAATCTGCTACAGATTTTATTGGCTTAGCACAAACAGGAACGGGTAAAACAGCAGCTTTTGGCTTACCAGTTTTACATCATATTGACGCTAGTTCTGATGATATACAAGCATTAATTTTATCTCCTACTAGAGAGCTCGTTCAGCAAATTAAAAAACAATTATTTAAATTTACTAAGTTTAGGGAAGATAAAATTTTTGTAGAAGCTGTTTTTGGTGGAGAAAAAATAGACCGTCAAATGAATAATCTTAAAAGAACCACGCATATTGTTGTTGCAACTCCAGGAAGGTTAATCGATTTGATTGAACGTGGAAGTGTTGACATAAGCCATGTTAAAACTGTAATTTTAGATGAAGCCGACGAAATGCTAAGCATGGGTTTTAAACAAGATTTAAATAGAATATTAAAGTTTACTACAAAAGTGGATAGAAAAACGTGGTTGTTCTCAGCTACAATGCCAGATGAAATTAAGAGGATTGTAAAGACGTATATGGATTCTAATGCTCCTAGAGTAGAAATAAATAGAAGTTCTTTAGTCAACTCTAATATTCGTCATCATTTCACAAAAACAACCTTAAAAGAAAAGACAAATGATATTGTTTCGTTTTTAGAGAAGAGACAAGCGCAAAGAGGAATTATTTTCTGTAGAACAAAAGCGGGTGCTCAGAACTTAGCCTCTTACCTGATTGAAGAAGGTTTTTCTACGGCAGCTTTGGAAGGTGATATGCAACAAAAAGAACGTGACAAAGTAATGCGAGCATTTAAGAAAGAAAATTTACAATATTTAGTTTCTACAGATGTTTCTGCTCGTGGAATAGATGTAAGTGGATTAGAATTTGTTATTCATCATCAATTACCCGAACAATTAGAGTACTATACACATCGAAGTGGAAGAACGGCTAGAGCAGGAAAAACAGGGGTTTCAATTGCTTTTATTTTGCCGTCAGAATTAGAGAAAATTCATGAAATCCAAAAAGAATTAAATATTAAATTCACTGAAGTTACCGTGTAAATGGAACTCATTTATATTTTAGATATTTTAGGAACTTTTGCTTTTGCAATTAGTGGGGCTTTGGTGGCTTCTGATAAAAATTTTGATTTATTTGGAGTTATTATCATCGCTTTTGTTACTGCTGTTGGAGGAGGAATGCTACGTGATGTACTAATTGATGCACATCCAATTAATTGGATTGGAGATTTAAATTATTTATGCACAATTTTTGTAGCTGTTGTTTTTACTTTTCTTTTCAAGAGTAAAATTGCACACTTAAGTAAAACCATGTTTTTATTTGATACTATTGGTTTGAGTGTTTTTACATTATTAGGCTTAGAAAAAGGGTTGTCATTTAATTTAAATCCGATTATAGCGCTCATAATGGGAATGATTTCTGCAGTTTTTGGTGGTGTATTACGCGATGTTTTAACAAATAAAATTCCGCTAATTTTTGAAAAAGAAATATATGCATCAGCCTGTCTAGCAGGTGGAATGACTTATTTGTTCTTGAATTACTTTAATGTAGCTCAAAATATCATTTTTATAATTTCTGCCTCTGTAATTGTCATTATTAGAGTGATTGCTGTAAAATTTCATTTACAGTTACCTAAAATTAAAGACGATTTATTTACCAAAAACTAAGATATGAAACCATTAGAATTTAAAAATTTTGAGGAATTTAGATTAATGATTGGGAAACAATTACCAATTGGAAATTGGTATACTATTAATCAACAAATGATTAATGATTTTGCAAATGCCACTTTAGACAAACAATGGATTCATGTTGATGAAAAGAGAGCGGAGAAGGAGAGTCCTTTTAAAAGCACTATTGCTCATGGTTTTATGTCTGTATCAATGATTTCTAAGTTATTAGAAGAATCTTTTTCAATAAAAAGTGTAAAAATGGGGTTGAACTATGGATTGAATAAAGTTCGTTTTCCAAATCCAGTTCCTGTAAATAGTGAGTTAAGAATGATTTCTGGTGTTAATCAAATTGATGATATTTCTAATAACGGTTTTAAAGTTACTTTTTCTTGCGTTGTTGAAATTAAGGGGCAAGAGAAACCAGCTTGTGTTGCAGAATTTATTGCTGCTTTTTTTCAATAAAAGATACGAACTAAAAAAAAAGTGTTATTAACTTTTATTTCTTTTTTGAAATCTACACTATTTGAATGAAGAATATTTCCTGAATAAATACTATATTTGCAAAATAAGGCAGAATACACTCCAGTCATTGCACTAGTTAGCGTTAGTTTGATTTTGAATTTTCAGTTAGGTATTTTATCTTATTTAGAAGCAATAATTTAAAACTATTATTTTTTAATGGCAAAATCGCAACAAACATTTAGTAAAAGTGAAAAAGAAAAAAAACGTTTAAAAAAACGTTTGGATAAACAAAAAAAAATGGAGGCTAGAAAGGCCGAAAAAGAAGAGAATGGATCAGCTGGTATTCAGTTTGCATATGTGGATCACAATGGAAATCTAACAGATACTCCACCAGACCCAGATTTAAAAGTTGAATATGAATTGGAAGATATTCAAATTTCAGTAACTAAAAAAGAAGATCTACCAGAAGAAGATCCTGTTAGAAAAGGAAAAGTTTCATTTTTCGATACTTCGAAAGGTTTTGGTTTTATAATTGATACAGAAAATAATGAAAAATATTTCACACATGTTAGTGGTTTGATTGATGAAATTGCTGAAAATGACAAAGTTTCTTTTGAATTAGAAAGAGGAATGCGTGGAATGAATGCCGTAAAAGTTAAAAAAATTTAGGAATTGTTTAAAACATATTTAAAATCCTTCTTTAGAGAGGGATTTTTTTTATTTAAAATAATTTCATTTTTAATTAAACCTTCTTTTTTTGTTTAGTCTAATATAAACACTAAATATATTTTTTAATATTAAATAATTCTATCAAACTTTTTTATGAAACTTAAAGCACAATTATATTTATTGGTTTTTTTAATGTCAACTCAGTTTGTATCTGCTCAATTAATTGGGAAAATAACAGCAGCAGAAGATAATTACCCTTTAGAATATGCCACTGTAGCTCTATATCAATCAAATAATAAAAAGCTAATAACAGGAGTCATTACAGGTAAAGATGGTCGTTTTTTAATTTCTGAAATAAAACCTGGAACTTATTATTTAGAAGCTTCTTTTATTGGATATCAAATTAATAAAATTGAATTTATTGTCGTCAATAAAAAACAAGAGAAAAAGGATTTAGGAATTATAAAACTAGTTTTAGGAAATGGAAATAAATTAAATGAAGTAATTATTAAAACAGAAAAACAAACAGTTTTACATAAAATTGATAGACAAGTTTTTGATGTTAAAAAATATCAAAGTTCGGTTGGGGGCAATGCAGTTGATGTGGTGAAGAACTTGCCTTCAGTATCGATTGATGGTATGGGAGAATTAAGTATCAGAGGGAGTAAAGAATTTACTGTTTTAATTAATGGAAAGCCAACGCAAGGAGATGCAAGTTCACTTTTAGCACAATTGCCAGCGAATGCTCTAGAAAGTGTTGAGTTAATTACTGCACCTTCCGCAAAATACGATCCTGAAGGAAAAGCAGGGATTCTGAATATCATTACAAGAAAAGGAGCTATTAATGGAACTTTTGTACAAGTCAATGTTCGTGGAGGATTTCCTTCTATAGAAAATTATGAGACTAAAGTAGCTGCAAAAAGACATGGTATTGATGCAACTTTTAATAAAAGAACAGAGAATTGGAACATCTCTTTAGGAGCTAGTTATCAAAGAAA
>Ga0115008_10000121_pt1 | contig 47893 bp, 29 predicted proteins | sample FraStrMetagenome_FD_87164 | JGI IMG/M metagenome (GOLD analysis project Ga0115008, IMG submission 87164) | Marine eukaryotic phytoplankton communities from Arctic Ocean - Fram Strait ARC3M Metagenome | ecosystem: Environmental > Aquatic > Marine > Oceanic | place: Fram Strait | collected... | reverse complement strand
TAATTTAAGGTGGTAATCCGCTCTATTGTTTCCTCACTCAATATTCGTTTTGGATTACTGTTTAGTTCGTTTTGGATTTTGTCAAGTAGGTTATTTATCAAAATTAGCGAATTGCTTTTGCGAGTACTAGCTTCCAATTCAAATTGCTTTGCTAATTTGCTATTTAGCTGTTCCTTTTGGATCTTAAAAAATTTATTTTGTTGGAAAAATAAAAAACTACTGGCAAATCCTCCTAGAAGAATAAGCGATAAAGTTGATATAGAACGAACGGTTTTTTTTTTGAAAGTACTAGAGTTGGCTGTTTTATTCCAAACGTGAACGATTAAAAATCCCAATAAAACAATTGTTAAACAAGCAATGAATCCGAGTGAAAAAGAAAATTTATTTTCTAAAGCAGGGAGGCGAAGAAACCCTAATATCCAGCCTAGGATAGCACCTAATCCGATGCTAATAAGAAGATTTATCTTTTCTTTCATTTTTCGATACTGATTTTCCTTTGGGAAATGATGTAGTGAATTTAAAATGATAAAGTTAGGTGAAAATGCGGAATAAATTGAAAGCAATAAAATAAAAAAAGTAGAGGAGTACTATTTTGTAGAAAATCTAGATTAGATTTTTTCAGAAGGCGAAGTATAGTTTAAATTTCTATGAGGGATTGAAAAGTAATGAACTAACTATTTTAATTATTTTTAATTTCCCAAAGAGTTTAAATTTTTAATAGTGTTGGTGTTGCTGTTTTTATTGTGTTCTCTTAATTTGTTTTTCTATAGAGTAAATAAAACGTATAATGATTTTATTTTCGAGTCTATAAATTTGTCTTCAACCCTTGTAAAATAATAAGGGTTATTGTTACTCCAAAGACTAATGTTTCTATAAAGAAAATACGACTTGCTAAAACTAAATTTCTGATAGAATCAATTTGTGTTGAAAATGAATCAAATGCTAAATCAGGAAATACCCAAAATAAGATTACATTAAAAATAGCTAGGGTACCTGCAATTGCAATAGTCACAAACAAACCAAATTGAAGGCTACTCATGAAATTATGATTATTTTGTTTATCAGTATCTAATGCGTCTATTCCATATCGCAGTACTCCAAATAAAGCAATGAATTTTAGGCATTTCAAAGCTATTGGACTGCCAACCATTAGTTGACCCATAATTAAAAACATAGCAATTCCTGCTCCACCTAATATTCCAAATAAGACAGCTTCATTGGTTATACTGAATTTCTTAGTAATCAATTTATTATTCGTGTTTATGGTTCTGAGATGCTTATATTGATTTTGTTCAATATCAAAGGTGCGAGAATTTTTATTTGTTTGCATCATTTTTAGAGTTTTTTTATTAACAAAGTTGCTATTACATTAACCTTATTAATGATTTTAGTGAACCTATTTGAAGTAGTGGATACAGATTTTATTTTTTTGATTACCTACATTGTTTATGATCTGGAAATTTACCCTAAGACATAATCATTAAAATAATTAACCCTTGAAATCATAGTAAAATTATTATTTTTTCATCGAAGTAAAAGTGATGGAAATCACATTTGGTATTGATTTTTGTCAAGTTTAGATTGGTTATCAGAAATATGATACTTGCTATAATTTCTCCTTTTGATAATTTGGCTTTGCGCAAAAAATCAAATTTGAAAGGATATATCTATTCGAGCAGCCATAATTTGATACTAAATTCACCTCTGATTAATATAATATCAATTATTTTTGAGGAGCAACGATGACTAGGTATAGTTGCTATTCTATTTTTGATACAATTAATGTCTGGTAGTAACACAAGAAGGGGACTTAATGAAAACTTTTAATTTTCTTGTCAATTGTATCAGTACAAATTCCTATCCAAGTTTTAAGAACAACCTTGAGTTTTAAGATTAATGTTTACCTTGGTTATTAATGATTTAAAAAATAAATAAAACGATGAAGCAAATAATCTTCTTTTTTAGTATCTCAATTCTAATATTTTCAAGTTGTAAATCTTATCAAGCCAAAACCTACGATTTCCCAAAACCTGTAGACACGACAGATAAACCTATTGAACGTCAAACTAAAAAACAATATTCATTTCCTCAGCAGGGCGTGTATGCTGATAATTTATTTGATGGTGCACGTTTGAATGATTTTAAGTTTATCCAAGAAGATTTATATCAAGCGACTATTTCTCCAGAAAATTTTCCAATAAACCATAGTGCGTATTATGCATTTCGAGTTTGGTCTGATTCACCAAAAACTATTCAAGTAGAATTAAATTATACACATCATGCACACCGTTATCCTCCCAAAATTAGCAGAGATGGAAAAAATTGGGAAGCCTTAGATTCTAATTTAATTCAGTTGTCAACAGACAGTATAAATGTATTTTTAACCCTAGCAACTAACTCCGATACATTATGGGTTGCGGCTCAAGAAATCCAAAATTCTACTCATGTAAAACAATGGTGTGAGGAAAAATCTCAACATGAAAATGTATTGTTGTCAAGTATTGGGAAAAGTAAAATGGGAAAAGATTTATTATTTTTAGACATACATAATGCCGATGTTAAAAAGAAAGATGTGATTGTGATTTTGGCTCGTCAACATCCTCCTGAGGTAACGGGATATTTTGCAATGCAAGCATTTATAGATGAGATCTTAAAGGATCAACCATTGTCAAATGATTTTAGAAAAAAATATCGGTTGTTAGTATTTCCATTAATGAATCCAGATGGAGTAGACCTTGGGCATTGGCGACACAACGCTGGAGGGGTAGACCTTAATCGAGATTGGGCATATTATCATCAACCTGAAAATCGACATATTGCCAATTTTATTGTAAAAACGGTCAAGCAAAATAAATCAGATGTTATTTTAGGATTGGATTTTCATTCTACTTTTTGGGATGTGTATTATACTAACCGAGAAGTTCCAGAACATATTCCTTATTTTAAAGAATATTGGTTAGGTGGGATTAGTCAATCATTAGGTGAAGAAACAAATGAAAGACCCTCCAACTTAGGAGGCCCCGTTTCCAAAAATTGGATTTTCACTCAGTTTAATGCATTAGGGATTACTTATGAAATTGGTGATTCCACACCACGAGATTTTATAAAAGAAAAAGGAAAAGTATCTGCAACAGAGATGATGCAATTATTAATCTTTAAAGGGAAATAACTATTTGTATTGTGAACAAAATCATTTTCCATAAAATTGAAATCCTATAAAATAATGAGCAACCTTAAATCATTTATTTTCCTAATCATTCTGATTAATCTTTTCGCTTGCGAGCAAAAAAATGAAAATGTCTATACTATTGATGACGTAACATTTGATGCGGCCTTCCCTGGAGCCAGACTTAACAAAATTGAGAAACGAGAGAAAGACAGTTATATCGCATTTATCAAACCTGCTTTTGAACCTGTTAATAAAAGCCCTTGGTTTGCTTTTGGAATTGAATCTCAGGTGGAAAAGGAAATAGAGATCACTCTAAATTATGGAGCGTACAAACATCGTTACATTCCTAAAATAAGTAGCGACAAAAAGTCGTGGGAAAAAATGGACCAGTCTAAAATTGAAATTGATACAGCAAGCGGAGAAGCAACGTTGACTTTAAAAATTTCTCCTAATAAAATTTATGTAGCAGCACAAGAAGTTATTTCTTCTCACGACACTTATGAATGGATGGATAATTTATTAGCATCACATCCAGAAGTAAAAAAAATAGTAGCAGGGAAAACGGTGCAAAATAAAGACAACTATGTACTTTCATTGGAAAAAGAAAATGTAAATAATTCTATCGTTTTAATTGCAAGGCAGCATCCACCTGAAATTCCAGGAGGAACAATTGCGTTCAAACATTTTTATACAGAATTATTGGGAGATACTGAAAGAGCAAAATCTTTTAGAAAGCAGTTTAATATTTATACTTTTCCATTACTCAATCCAGATGGTGCGGATTTAGGAAATTGGCGGCACAATGCCAATGGAAATGATTTGAATAGAGACTGGATAGATTTTTCCCAACCAGAAACTCAAACAGTTAGGACTTTTATTAATAATAAAGTTGAAGCTGGAAAAAAAATCCAATTTGCATTGGATTTCCATACGTCTTATAGTGGCCCTTATCTGTTGGTTTTAGACTCAATTAATGTAGAGAAATCAAATGGGATAATTCCAAATTGGATTGATGGAATTGAATCCAATTCTGAATTTAGAGTAGAGGCTAGACCACGTAGTCAAGATTTACCATATTGTTATAATTGGTTTTATAATACTTTTAATTCTGAAGCTGTCACTTTCGAAGAGGGTGATGAAATAGATAGAGAAATCATTGTTCAACGAGCAAAGGTGTATGCACAAGAATTAATGAAAACGATGACTTCCATGGAATATTAATAATGTCCATTTTAAATTAACAAAGTGCCCTTTTTTATAAAAATGATATTCAAACAATAAATCAAAATGCACAACTTTTCTAGGTTTATTATCATTTCATCATTCTTCCTAACGTTATTTTTTGGTTGCCAATCAGAACCAATAGTTGTGGATATTCTGATTCAAAACGGAACAATTTATAATGGTGTCGATACTAATTCCCAAAAAGTATCTATTGGAATTTTGGTAGATAAAATTGTTTTTATCGGAAATGAAAAAGGGAAATTAATTGAAGCCAAAAAGACGATTGATGCAGCTGGATTAATTGTATGTCCAGGATTTATTGATCCACATACTCATTCAGATCGAGAATTAAAGATTCCAGAAAAATCTCATAATTTACCTTTTCTGATGCAAGGTGTCACAACGGTGGTAGCAGGGAATGATGGAAATAGTTTTTTTCCAACAAAAGATTTTAAAGCACTTTATGAAAAACACGGAATAGGAACCAATGCTGTTTTATTGGCAGGACATGGAACTATTCGGAAGTTGGTAGTTGGACGAACAAATAGAAAAGCAACAGAGGAAGAGATGAAAAACATGGAATCTTTAGTTCAAAAAGAAATGGACGCAGGTGCATTTGGATTAACAACTGGTTTATTTTATGCACCGGGAAGTTATGGTGATACAGATGAAATAATTGCACTTGCTAAAGTTGTGGCAAAAAATAATGGGATTTATGATTCACATATTAGAGATGAAGGATCTTATTCCATAGGATTAAAAGGCGCAATTGAAGAAGCAATAGAAATAGGCCGACAAGCAAAATTACCGATCCATATTGCACACATAAAATGTTTAGGAGTTGATGTTTGGAATCAAAGCAAAGACATTATTGAACTGATAGAAGAAGCAAGAAAAGAAGGAATAGATGTGACTGCCGATCAATATCCTTATGATGCTTCAGCAACTGGATTGCAGGCTGCAACAGTACCTCGTTGGGCGGAGAGTGGAGGAAAGGATTCTTTATTTTTGCGATACAATCAAGCTCAACTTAGAGATAAAATATTAAAAGAAACGAAAGAGAATATTACTCGTCGAGGTGGTCCAGATAAGTTATTATTTGTTCAAACTGATGACTCAATGTATGTGGGGAAAAACTTGAAGGAAGTAGCTCAAATACTTCAACTTCCAGCTGAAGCTGCTGTCTATACTGTGCTAAAAGATAGAGGCGTTCGAGTTGCATCATTTAATATGACTCAAAATGATATTTATAATTTTATGAAACAACCTTGGGTAGTAACTGGCTCCGATGGCAATTCGGGACACCCTCGGAAGTATGGTTCTTTTCCTAGAAAATACCATAAATATGTTCAGCAAGAAAAAGTAATCAGTCTTCCAGTTTTCATAAATGGAAGTACTTCAAAAACTGCAGAGATATTAAAAATTCCAAATAGAGGAAAACTTCAAGAAGGATATATAGCTGATGTGATAATTTTTAATCCAAAGACATTTAAGGATATAGCTGATTATACAAATGCTTTTGAAAATGCAACTGGGTTAGAATTTAGTATAATCAATGGGAAACTTTCGGTGGAGGATGGAAAATTTACGGATCAATTGAATGGGAGAGTCTTAACCAAATAATGGAATTCTTATTCATTAGATGTGCATCATTTTCCAATACAGGAAATCGTTATTGGTAATAAGTTATTGATAGTTAAACTATTATGTATTGGTTTTATTAAAGAGGTACAAGAAATGTACAATTTGTATTTTGATTTAATCTAGCTAGATTTCCCTTCTAATAAAATGATCACTTCTCTAAGTTATTCACAAGTGCAAGTCAAATTATCGGCATAGATCATTCCGTCACAAATCGTTCCTTCCAATCCTTCTGCTCTTCGCTTAAATAAAATTCCTTTGCCCTAACAATCTACCTGATTGGGATTATTTAAATGTCATGAAATTAAACAAATCCATTCCTATGCAAAAGATTATTTGAAAGTTGGTTTCCTGATTTATCAAGCTATCAAAAAATTAGTAAACGATTGAATCAACTTCCCAAATATTAAATGTTGACACATTTATTTTAATCAGCTGGTCGAACTCACCTATATATTAATCGAAAATAGAATCAATTAATCTTGAAATACTTTCTAAGTTGCTAAATTGGAACTGAAACCAATTTAATTTTATAAATGAATATTTCAATACAAGGTCTTCATAAAAAATATCCTAACGGGAATCAGGCTTTAAAAGATGTTAACCTTGAGATCAAGGAAGGGATGTTTGGTCTATTGGGTCCCAATGGTGCAGGAAAGTCAAGCTTGATTCGAATTCTGGTTAGTTTGATGAAACCAAGTAGCGGGCAGGTAATTGTTAATGGAAAAGATGCGGCTAAAAACAGAGCGTATGTTAGAGGCATGTTAGGATACTTACCACAAGATTTTAGCTTTTTTTCAAACCTTAAAACTTATGAATTTTTGGATTATGCTGCGCGATTGGCAGGAATGAGCAGTAGGAAAAAACGTAACGAGGCGGTAGACAGATTATTAGAAGATGTTGGTCTTTTTGATGTGCGTAGTCGTAAAGCTAGCAAACTATCAGGTGGAATGAAACGGAGGCTAGGTATTGCACAGGCGCTCATTAATGAACCCCAAATTATTATTGTTGATGAACCCACTACAGGTCTAGACCCAGAAGAGCGGATTCGTTTCCGTAACCTTCTAGCTCGATTAGGTTCGAAGGATGTAAGCATCATCCTGAGTACGCACATCGTTGCAGATATCTCTAGTATATGTGAACATATGGCTCTTTTGAATAAAGGAGAAATTGCTTTTTCTGGTTCACCTGAAGAACTGATCCGACAAGCGCAGGGGCATGTCTGGTCTATCTATGCAACTGAAAAAGAATATTTAGAAATAAATCAAAAGTATGAAGTAGTGGCCACCGTTATGATGAATGAGGGTTGGAAAATTACTGTAGTTGCTGATGAAGTCATTGGATATAAAGCTGAGCCTGTTCATCCAAATTTGGAACATGCTTATGTTTATTTTGTAGAGCACACTTTAAAAAAGGTTCAGAGATAGGAGTCTTGCAATAAGATTTTCACAAAAAATATTCTGGGCTACCGTTTAAGAATTATATTTAGGAGGGAGAAGATGTTAGAGACTTAAAACCATAATAAAATGTTCTCAACTTTTTGGACCATATCAAAATACGAAAGAAAAATCCTGTTGCGGAGTTGGTTTTTTCGGATATTTACAGCGCTGACGCTGTTCTTTATCTTTGTATTTAATTTGGGAGAAATCTCTGCGGTTGGAAACCAAACGTGGGTATACCGGGCAGTTCCCTCTAATATGCCTTATGTAGCTATTTACCTTTTAAATATAGGACAGGCAATTATTGCCGTTTTCTTGTCTGCGGAATTTATCAAAAGAGATCGAAAACAAGATACGACGGAAGTATTTTATGTTCGTTCAATGAGTAATGCTAGTTATGTATTAGGAAAAGCATGGAGTATTTTATCCCTTTTTCTTTTGGTTAATATTGCAGCATTAGGGTTAAGCTTGATTTTTAATTCCTTGGCAAAAGATACTTATATCGACTGGCAGGCATTTCTATATTACCCTGTTTTAATTTCCATTCCTACTTTGATCTTTATTATAGGCTTGTCTTCTTTGATGATGAGTATCATACGCAACCAAGCATTGACCTTTGTCATAATGGTTGGATATATTCTTTCTAGTTTGATTTATCTAAGTAGTTCTTTTAACTACCTCTTTGATTATATGGGTTTTTATTTGCCCATGTTTCATTCGCAAATTACAGGATTTGGAGATTGGGAAACCATCTGGACGCTACGTGCTATGTACACTTGTTTTGGTCTTGGATTCATATTAATATCGAGTCTTTTATTAAAACGACTTCCTCAATCAAGGTTTCAAAATTTAATGTCTGCAGTAATGGCCATTGCATTTATTAGTGGAGGAATTTATTTAGCCAATCAACATTTGAATCGATATAATGAAAGTGTGGAACTTCCCAGCCAGATGATCGCACTGAATAATGAATACCTGTCAAAAGCTCAAATTAATATCAACGAACATGAAATTTTATTGACTCAAGCGGAAGATGGAATTAGTGTTCAATCTAAAATTATTGGAGAGGCTACGACAGAAAGCAACGAGTTTGTTTTCAATTTAAATCCCAGTTTAAATGTACAGACTGTTGAGGTAGATGGACAATCCGTTAAATTTGAAAGAAAATTGCAGTTACTCTTAGTTCAATTTGATCAGATCATTCCAACGGGTACAACGATTCACTTACAAGTAAATTACTCTGGTATTATTAATGAGCATGCGATGTTTATAGATGTCGATCAAAAAATAAAATTTAAAAAATCTGACGACTTTCTTTTTGATATAGGAAGAAGGTATGCATTTATAAATCCTAATTTTTTATTATTGACTCAAGAGGCTCAATGGTATTTACAGGCTGGGGTAGGATATAGTACACTTAGTGCATCCTGGTTTCGTAAAGATTTTATTGACTACAAATTAACAGTCAAAACTTTACCTGACTTGATCCCTATTTCTTCAGGTCAGCTTAAACAAATAGAAGCAGATACCTATACCTTTGAACGGGACTATGCACTTCCTCAACTTTCTTTATCCATCGGTAATTACCAAAAGAAAAGTTTACAAACTGATAGTATCGTATTTTCTGTTTACCATATGGAAGGGCATGATTATTTTCAGGATGCCTTTCCTGATATTCGGGACACTTTGCCATCCATTATTTTAGAGAAGTTACGTGATTATGAACGTGGGATAGATCTAAAATATCCTTTTAAAGAATTTTCTATTGTTGAAGTTCCTGGGCAATTTAAATCATATGATCGGACTTGGACTTCCATTCATCAGAATAATCAAGCTGGGTTAGTTTACTTTCCAGAAAAAGGTTTATTCAGCAGACGTAATGATTTTGCTGGCTACGGTAAACGGATGAAAAGATGGGGAAGAAATAGAAATAAGACCAAAGAGGAACTTCAAATATCGGTGCTTTATCAGTTTTTAGATCGGTTTTACAGCTTCAAAGATGTGAATACTGATTTTAATAGCCAAGGAGTTGAAGTGGAAGAATCAATTAATCCTTATTATCAGTTTGTACAATTTTATGAAATGAGTAATAACCTCGATTCAGAATACTGGCCTGTGCTAAATCGAGTGTTTGAATCGTATCTTAGAGGCTCTGTAGATGGAGGACCTGATTGGGTTCGACGAAATAGTGGGAGTACTCAAAATGAACTGGCGAATATGGTTTTGCAAGAAAAATCCTTTTCGGAAATTTTAAACCTAAAAGAAAATCAAGAATTGATTGATAATGTAATTGAATTAAAAGGGGAGACCTTATTTTCAATGATACAAGCCAAAGCTAATACAGATCAATTTCGAATATTTATCGGTAAGATGCTGGAAGAAACTCGTTTTCAAAATCTACCTTTTGAAGAATTTAACGAAAGACTTCAAAAAGAATTTGGAGTGGACTTATCTGGACATATGGAAAAATGGTTTAATGAAATCCAACTTTCTCGTTATCGGATTAGTACTCCTATTGCAGAAAAAGTATTGGCAGGAAACAAAGAAATGATTAGAGTTACTTTTAAAGTGACTAATGATGGAGTGGCCGAAGGGGTTATCAAAACTACCTTAACTCCTGGTGAGAATATAGAGAAATTACTTTACCTAGAACCTGGGCAAACTAAAGAAGCATATTACTTGACGGTAAAGGAACCTACTGGTATTCATTTCAATACCTTAAGTTCGGGTAATTTACCCAATCAGATTGAGTTCAATTTCGAACAGATTGGAAAAAGTTCTGCAAAAAATGTGAGAGAAGGAGAAGCAATTATAGAGGACCCCCTTTTTATTGTTAACAATGGAGAAATCATTGTTGATAATGAAAATTCGAATTTTGAATTTTCTCACTTTGAGGAAGTTAGTCGCTTACGCAAATGGTTAAAACCAACAGGAGAGGATGATTTTAAATATAAAGGAACTCGAGTTTGGCGGCCACCATTAAATTGGACCGCTACCACAAACGATGATTTTTTTGGGGAGTTTGTTCGTTCCGCATTTTACATAAAAGCAGGCGATGGGACGAAGGAGGCCAAATGGCATATTCCAATTGCTGAGGCTGGTCAGTATGATGTGTATTATCATGTTTACAAAGATCAATCTTTTAGATGGAATAAAGAACAACGAGGAAGTTATCAGTTTACTATCCCTCATCAAGGAGGAACGGACTATCCTAAGGTAGAATTGAGCCGCCAAAGTCCAGAGGGGTGGACGTCATTAGGAGAGTATTCTTTTTCATCAGATACGATTACTATTTCCTTGAGTAATGAGACTAAACTAAGAGCCGTTTTTGCCGATGCAATTAAATTGGTAAAAGTGGATTAATGTTGATAATAAAATTTTAATTATGAATAGACTTTCAATGGTTAACCTACAATACCTTTTCCGATTTGGAGTGGTGGGCCTATGCTTCTTTTTCAGTTATTCAATGCTTGGACAAAATCCACTTTCTTTGCAAGGTGCAATGAAGATTGCGGAATTAGGAAGTCCTTCTATCAAGCGATCTTTATTAAATATTGAACAATATCAACATAGTCTAAGAGCAGAAAGAGCATCCTTGAAATCTCGATTTTCATTAACGCTTGATCCCTTTAGTTATAGCAGGAATAGACAATTTGATGAGCAATTTTCACAATGGTTTACTAATACAAGGTTAAATTCCTCAGGTACTTTTCAGGTAGAACAACCGATATTAAAAACGGATGGCTCTATTGGCTTATTCAATACTTTCGGTTGGCGAAATAATGAAACTAATATTGATATAGCCGGTTTTGGCGAAAATTCTAATAAAGCTTTTTCCAATAATTTATACCTCGTAATCAGTCAACCACTATTTACCTACAATCGTCGGCAAATGGCTTTGGATGAACTAGAGCTCAATTATGAAAATGCAAATTTGGATTACGCCATTCAACGATTGACTTTAGAAAAAACAATTACCAGCCAATTTTTTGATGTTTATCTTGCTCAATTAAATCTAGATATCTCACGCGAAGAATTAGCAAATACTGCCAAAAATTTTGATATCGTCAAAGATAAAGTGGAAGCTGATTTATTAGCAAAGGAAGAATTATATCAAGCAGAATTAAACTTCGCCAATGCACAGTTGTCAGTGCAGGATAATGAGTTGGGCTTAGCTAATGCAGAGGAATTATTCAAAAGAGAAATTGGGATGGACTTGGATGAAGATATACAGTTATTTACAGAATTAGAAGCCCAGGAAGTTTTTGTTGATTTAGATAAAGCTATTGAGTATGCCTTACAATCCCGAATGGAATTAAAACAACGACAAATCAATATTGACAAATCTCTTTTCGAAATGGAAAGAACAAAATCTGTCAATGAATTTAGAGCTGATCTTCAATTGACATTAGGGATCTTTGGCGATAATCAAGACTTCGGTCAAGTATATAATTCTCCTACTAGTAATCCTAGTGTTGGACTTTCTCTCAATATTCCTATCTGGGATTGGGGTGAACGAAGTGCTAGGATTCAAGCCCAAGAGGTTTCTATGAAGAGCCAAGTACTTGAACTTGCAGAGGATAAGAAACAAATTAAAATGGATGTTCGTCGATCTTATCGTAGTGTTCAAACTCAGATGCCTAGAATCGAAATTGCAAGAAAAAATGTAGAGAATGCAAAGCGAACCTACGATATTAATTTGGAGAGATATATCAATGGTGATTTATCAGGTATTGATTTGAACCAGTTTCAAACTCAATTATCAAATAAAAAAATAGAACTAGCACGTTCGCTAATTAATTATAAAACCCAATTGTTGGATCTCAAAATATTGACTTTGTATGATTGGGAAAAACAACAACCTGTTTCGGTGGCCTTGCCAAGAGACTAAAAATTTTGATTAAAAAAATAAAACAAACAATAGTGAAAAATCATATTTATCTCATCGCCATTATCTTGCTGACCTTGTTCTCTTGCGATCAGCCAGAAGACGAAAGTCCACGAATTGATATTGCGGCACCCGTATCTGTTATTCAAGTAAAAGCCGATCAACTTTCTCGCTATACCATTGCGACTGGAAATGCTATGGCAAATAAAGAAATGGAAATGAATGCCAAGCTGGGGGGAGAATTTATTTTGAAAAATCATCCCAGGTATAATCGCCCTTATAAATTAGGAGATCGAGTAAAAGTTGGTCAACCATTTATGGAAATAAAGGACAAAGAATATGTCAATGCCATTAGCCTTGAATCAAAAGAAATGAATTTACAATTGGCTGAAAAGACTTATCAAAAACAGATATCTGTTTTTGAAAAAGGAGGAGTGACTGAGCGGGAACTACAAAATGCTGAACTGCAAGTTACTACCGCAAAAAATGATTTGGAAAATGCGCAAATCAGATTGGATAAAATGAAAATGAGTATTCCTATTACTGGAGTAATTGTAGATTTCCCCAATTATACCCCTAATAGTATTATCCAGCAAGGTACCTTTTTAGGTAAGATCATGGATTATTCAAAAATGTATATTGATGTTAACTTACCTGAAAATACAATGAATGAAATTAAGATTGGTCAAGCGGTTCAGCTAACTAATTATAGTGTTCCAGATGATACCCTCTCTGGTAAGATTACAGAAATTTCACCAGCTATAGATATAAGCACAAGGACTTATTTGGCAAAGGTTCGGTTTAGTAATCCAAATCTATTGATTCGACCGGGAATGTTTGTGAAGACCTTAATCAAGGTTAAGCAAAAAGATAATATTATCATTATTCCAAAGGAAATTATTATATCTGACCAACTAGGTAAACGAGTTTTTGTGGTAGAGGAAAATACTGCTGTTGAGCGGATCATTGAAACCGGAATTGAGAATGATAATATGATTGAAGTCGTTAGTGGTTTGGAAGAAAATGAACGATTGGTAGTCAAAGGTTTTGAAACCCTAAGGAATAAATCGAAAGTGAAAGTACTCAAATGAAAAAACTAACACGATTTGCAGTTGAATATCCAGTAACCATCTTGATGGCTATTTTGGGTATTTGTATTCTGGGATACATTTCTTATTTCCGTTTGGGAGTTGACTTGTTGCCGGATTTAAATTCCCCTCGTCTCTTTGTTGAAATTCTAGCAGGAGAAAAGGCGCCAGAGGAAATTGAGAAACAATACGTTGAACAGATTGAGGCATTAACCATGAGGCAACAAGGTGTTACTCAAGTATCGTCTCTAGTACGAATTGGTTCAGCTCAATTGACAGTAGAGTATACTTGGGAAAAGGACATGGATGAGGCTTTTCTCGATTTGCAAAAATCACTTAATGATTTTAATCAAGGTGGAGAAGTAGAGCGAATTAGTGTAACCCAATATGATCCGAATAGTGCTCCAATTATGCTGATCGGGATAAGTCATCCAGAAATTAGTGATCTGAATGAACTCCGAAAAGTCGGTGAAAATTACCTCAGTAATAAATTGGTTCGGTTGGAAGGAGTGGCGCAAGTTTCTCTCTCTGGTGAACTTGAACAAGAAGTGGTCATCAAACCTATTCCATATAAGATGGAGGCGTTCCAGATTACTATGGATGCTATTGCTCAAAAGATTCAAAGTTATAACCAAAATGTTTCTGGTGGTAGTGTTCAGGATTTGGGGTTGAATTATACAGTAAAGGGAATTGGGATGTTAGAAACGGAGAATGATTTTAATCAACTTATAGTTGGGTATAAAGAAGGACAAACTTCAGTTCCTGCAAATGAATCTAGCGCAACTAGTCAAAATTCTGTCAGTAACAAAAAGGCTCCAATTTATTTAAAGGATGTTGCTGAAACAAAATTTACTAATAAAGATCCAAAAAATATTGTCCGTGTCAATGGTCGCCGTTGTATTGGTTTATCTATCTATAAAGAAAATCGATTCAATACGGTTAAAGCAGTAGAGGAAATATCAATAGCTTTGGAAGGTATTAGAAGTGCTTTACCTGGCTATGAATTTGAGGTGATTTCTAACCAAGGAACCTTTATCAAAAATGCTGTTGATGAAGTTCAAGAGACGGCATTGATGGGAATTGGGTTAGCTGTGATTGTATTGTTTTTCTTTTTACATAGAATAGGCACAACATTAATTATTAGTATAGCCATCCCAATTTCTATTATTGCAACCTTTACTTTGATGTACTTTAATGGACTAACTATCAATATCATGACTCTAGGTGGATTGGCTTTGGGTGCAGGAATGTTGGTAGATAATGCGATAGTCGTCCTCGAAAATATTTTTAGAAATCATGAGTCTGGCGCTGATGTCAAAACAGCAACTATCAATGGAACGGCGGAAGTAGGTGGTGCAATCACTGCTTCTACATTAACAACAATCATCGTTTTTCTGCCCGTAATTTATTTACAAGATGCCGCTGGAGAATTGTTTAAAGATCAAGCTTGGACAGTAGCATTTTCTTTATTATCCTCTTTGTTTGTGGCCATCTTTGTAATACCAATGTTATATCATCGCTTTTACCGCAATCGAACTTTACCTGCAAAAGCAAGATCTCTTCAGCTCACCGGATATGGTCGATTCTTAAAAGGATTATTGAAGTTTAGATGGGGAGTAATTTTACTCGCTGCTTTATTAATAGCTGGTGCTGTATTTATTTATCCTTCCATTGGAACGGAATTTATGCCAAGTGCAATTACCAAAAAATTTAAAATGGAGGTGCAAATGCCAGAGGGCACTGTTCTGGATAGGACAGCAGCAACGGTTAGTAGTGTGGAAGAAATTATTCAAGAAGGATTAGGAGCAGATTTAAATTTTGTCTTCAGTCATATTGGTCCTAAGACGGATCCAAGTGGTGGACAAACGGCAGTTTTTCAAGGGGAGCATACTGCTACTGTTGAAGTCGCTTTGATGGATAGTACTCGGTTGGGCACACAAAAAGTTATTGCTGCTCTAGACGATGCCACGAAAGGAATTCCTGGAGTTAAATTTTCTTTTTCACCTGAAGTATCTTCTTTGAATAGTATTCTTCGGGCAGAGGAAGCACCATTAATGGTAGAGATAAAAGGAGACGATTTGGAAATAATTGGAACCTTGACTGAAGCCGCACGAGAAAAGATGGCCACCATTCCAGAGCTATTAAATCTTCGAACATCTATCGAGCAAGGTGCTCCCGAGGTTGAAATACTTTTTGATCGATTTAAGTTGGGTCTCTATAATCTCGATATGAATAATGTGGTTGCTCAAATTCAAGATCAATTGAAAGGGAAAAGTGTTGGCCGCTTAGAGCAAGCTGGCGAAATGATTGATATAGAACTTCAATTGCCGGAGCAAGGGATTAAGGCATTTGAAAGTATGACCATTAAAGGTGGAGAAAAGTTATACCGACTTGATGAAATTGCTACTTTAAAAATTTCATCAGCAGCACGTGAAATTCACCGCCGTAATCAAAATAGAATTGGGAAAGTTTATGCACAAGCAGCCGAAGACTTGCCATTGGAATTTTTGGCTCAAAGGATAAGAGAACAATTAAAAGATATTGCACTTCCACTAAATTACAGTATTACCGTAGTAGGTGACGAAGCTCGACGACAAGAGTCATTGAATAGTTTAACCTTCTCATTGATCCTTTCGATTATTTTGGTTTACATGGTGATGGCATCGCAATTCGAATCGCTCCTACATCCATTTACTATCCTATTGACTATTCCATTAGCGGTGGTCGGTACAATTGCCACTTTTTATTGGTTACAAGCGCCACTTAATATTATGGCGATTATCGGAATTATTATGCTGGTCGGTATTGCCGTCAATGATGCTATTATTCTCGTTGATCGAATCAACCAGTTGAAACGAGGAGGACTAAGTAGATATGATGCTATTGCTCAAGCAGGGCAGCAACGGATTCGCCCTATCCTAATGACAAGCTTGACTACCGTTTTGGCATTGCTTCCACTTACTTTTGGTTTTGGTGAAAGTGCATCTTTGAGGGCACCTATGGCATGGGCAGTGATTGGTGGATTAGTCACTTCAACTTTATTAACCTTGATAGTCATTCCTTGTGTATATGCCGTTATTGATTTTGGAGGGAATAAAATTTCTTCTTTTAGAAATCCTGAAGTCAATTGATTTGTAAATTATCATTGCATACCCTTGGGCGGGAGGCAAGGATTGAACTGTTTGAGTAAGCAAAGAGAGGCTGGAGAAATGAGTTTTCAAGCCAAGGGTTTTTTGTTTCTTTTGGACTTATGCCAAAAGAAAAAACACCATTTTGGGATTTCTCAAACAAAATTATTTAAATAGATATTCAAGTTAAGTTAAAATCTTATAGCAGAACTAAGTACCATAAAAAATAAAATGACAGCGCTGATCCAAAGAAAAGTAACGATTTGTATGATCTTCATAGGTATGAGTTTGTTAGGATATATATCCTACAATCGCTTATCCGTGGAATTGTTACCCAATGCGGAGTTGCCCATGTTGTTTGTTCAAATAGCTTCTCCTTCTGCAGTAAGTCCACAGTACCTAGAGCAACAAGGAGTCATTCCTGTAGAAGGCGCTATCGGTACTTTGGAAGGAGTAGAACAAATCGATACGAGAATTAGGGGCAACCAAGCATTTATGCAAGTAAGTTTCAAACAGGGGGTCCGCTTTAAATATGTTTTTTTAAAGCTGCAACAAAAAATTGATGCGGTAAAAACACAGTTGCCCACTGATCTATTTGTCAATGTTTCTAAAATTGATTTGCAACAATTAACCAATCAGTTTTTGGAATTACAAGTACGAGGGAGCGGCGGCACAGATCGGTTACGAACAATCACTGAGCAAGAAATTCGTCCTGCTTTTGAAAATATAAATGGAATTGCATCAATTAATGTCTTTGGAGGGCGGGAAAAAAATCTTGAAATTTTATTAGATAAGCCTGCTTGTGAACCACATAATATCACGGCTGAGACAGTGCGCTCACGCCTCAATCAAAATTCGGGTAGTCGGACATTAGCGGGTTATTTGTATGAAGGGAAACGAAGGTATTTTATTCGAACAGCTTCAGAATATACAGAGCTAAAAGACATTGAAAATATTGTCATGGCACCAGGACCTATCTTGTTGAAAGATGTAGCTAAGGTTTCTTTTGGTGTGGATGAAGGAACATCGATTAGTCGAGTGAATGGAAAGGATGCCATTTCTATGACTGCGACTAAAGCTTCTCAATCCAATATTATTAACCTATCCCATCGTTGCCAGGAATTGATTCAACAATTGAATGAGCAACTACAATCCAAAGATATTCAAATAGTTATTCAGCAGAATTTAGCGGATAATATGGAGGATAATATTGGGCAGATTATTAACCTAGCATTAATTGGTGGTTTACTAGCTGTTTTAGTGTTGTGGGTTTTTCTGAAAGATATTCGGTTGATTTCTATTATAGCTGTTTCTATTCCAGTATCGGTTTTGGCTGCCTTTAATTTGTTTTATGGTGCAGATATTAGCATTAATAGTCTGACTCTTATTGGAATGGCACTAGCCGTAGGTATGTTGTTAGATAATAGTATCGTGGTATTAGAAAATATCTATCGATTAGTATCAGATGGAAAATCTACCAAGGAAGCAGCTAGCGAAGGGGTGAAAGGAGTAGCTAAAGCGATAGTGGCAGCTACCTTAACTACCGCTACCGTATTTTTACCTTTTATCTTTTTTGGAAATTACTTGTTGAATATTATTGGTAAAAATATTGGCGTCTCCATTATTTCTACCTTGATGATGTCTCTCCTAGTTGCACTTTTTCTGATCCCTGTATTGGCTGCATTGGTAATAGGTAATAAACCCAAAAAACAAAAATCAGTTTTTAATTTATCTAAAGTAAAAACTCGAACGGAAAGGATATATTTAGTATTGTTGAAAAGCAGTTTGCGTTATCCTACAAGAACCATTATTGGAGGATTGTTATTGTTTTTTATTACCACGTTTGCAGTATTGGCAATAAGTGTCAATACGCTCCAAGAAGTGGACACAGACCAGATTGATATTTTTGTCAATATGGCCAAGGGTAGTACCTTGGAAAGTACAGATAAAATTGTGCAGGAAGTTGAGTCTAAGATTGAGGATATCAAGGAGAAAGGAGATGTAAGTAGCCGTATCAGGGCGGAAGATGGTGTCGTAAGTGTTCAGTTGAAAAAAGACTTTAACGATATCGATGGTAGATCTTTTAACGAAGTCAAAGAACAAATTGAACAGATCATAAATCGTATTGGTGGTGGTGAGATTAGTTTGTCTCAAGAAAGTAGCGATGGTGGTAGTGGTGGAGGTGGTGGACAAAATATTGGGGGAATGGGCGCATTGGGCGCTTTGATGGGATTTGGAAATAATCAAGAACAAATAATAATTAAAGGAGAGGATTATTCATTAATACAAAGAGTTGCACAAGACCTATTGTATTATGTTCAAAATATGGACGAAACCCGAAGTTCTTTTTTAAGTACGCGAGGTAATAGCCCAGAAGCATTGTTGGACTTTGATCCGTTAACAATGGCAAGAAATGATATAACACCCGAGAATATTATTTTGGCCTTAAGAGATTTTGGACAAGAATCTCCTGCTGGGACTAGTTTCAAATATGGAAATGAAGATTATAATATCATCATTAGGGAAAGCGAAACTCAAGAAACGGGTTTTCAAAAAAAATCTATGGATGACTTGAGAGCATTGGAGGTGAGGGATCAACAAGGCAGAATCCATTATATGGAAAATATTGCTTCAATCAGAACAGCACAAGGGGTTGATGACATCAGACGGATCAACCAACAAAAACAAATTGAACTTACTTATGCTCCTTCCAGACAAGCAGAGCAATCTAAAGAATTACTCGATGCCTACAAAGAATCAATTGAGACCTTGGTTGCTAATTATCCTTTGCCGCCGGGAGTAGCAATCAAAGTGGTTGATGCGCAAGATCAACTCAAAGATTTTAAACCATTAATCGGAGCTGCTGTGCTGCTTATTTTTATCATCCTAGCTTCGGTTTTTGAATCACTTTCTGCTCCTTTTGTTTTGGGATTTTCTGTTCCTTTGGCAGCAACCGGTGCTTTGTTGGGATTAGCGATTACTGGCAATAGTTTGTTGAATGCTAATACACTAACGGGCTTTCTGATCTTACTTGGGGTCATTGTCAATAATGGAATCATCATGATCGATTATGTCAATGCCTTGCGTCGAAAAGGATATAGGAAAACTCGCGCCTTAATGACTGCTGGCCTCCATCGATTACGACCAATACTCATTACCGCTATTACTACGATTGTTGCAATGATTCCATTGGCATTGGGAACAGCAGAATATGTAAGTGTGATCGGAGCACCTTTTGCTATTACAGTTATCGGTGGATTGGCTTTGGGTACTGTCCTGACTTTGATTTTGATACCGACAGTTTATATGGGATTGGAAAATTCTATCGATTGGTTTAAGTCATTACCTTGGTGGACAAGGTTGGTTAATCTTGGAATATTCACCAGTGGAGCTTTTCTAATTTATTTCCGAATCGACTCGATATTATGGCAAGTGGCCGATGTGCTTTTAATGGTATTCCTATTACCTGGAATTACCTATTTTATTCAACAAAGTTTAAAAAGAGCAAGTGAAATGGTTATCCCAATGGATGTCCCACCTCATATTCAAATACAAAATTTAGTCAAGATATATAATCGACCTGGGCGATTTTCAAGAGAGTGGAGTGGAAGTGAATCATTAGCCGGCTTCCGGGAAGCAAAAAAGATAACTATTCCATGGCGAGCTATTTTCAAAGATTTGATTTGGCAAATTCCATTACTTATTTTTTTAGCCTGGTTTTGTTTTGATTATTTAGAAAGTGGTTTTTGGATGATGATAATAGCTATTTGTATTTACCTACAGGTGGTAGAAATTTGGCGTCCTTTTGGAAGAGCACTCCGGATGGGGCAACGGAAAAGATGGAAACGTGTGTGTATTGTTATAGGTGATTTGATTTTTTGGCTCAGCCCGCTAGTATTATTATTATTATTAAATGCAAAATGGGATGGATGGGGATTTGCATTTACATTAGCTATACTCTGGTATTCTTTTTTATTCATTCAACAATCATCTGCTCATTTTTATCGAGAGAAATTAAAAGTCGAACGAATCAAGTGGCGGCTTCGAAGATTTTATTATCGAACCATTCTCAGTATTCCTTATGTGGGGAAACGACAATTACCATTCAAAGCATTAAGCGGAATTTCGTTGGATATTGGAGTAGGGATGTTTGGTTTGTTGGGACCCAACGGAGCAGGGAAATCTACTTTGATGAGGATTATCAGCGGAATCTTTGAACAGAGTTATGGTAAGATCTGGATCAATGGAATTGATACCCAACAGAAAAGAGAAGAACTGCAAGGTCTTATCGGATACTTGCCTCAAGCATTCGGTAGTTATGAAAATATGTCCGCTTGGGATTACCTTGATTACCAAGCTATCTTAAAAGGTATCAATAATAATAAAGCCCGTAAAGAGCGGTTGGAATATGTGTTGGCATCAGTCAATATGCTTGATCGCAAGGATGAAAAAATAGGTGCTTTCTCCGGAGGAATGAAACAGCGAATTGGGATAGCTCAAATTCTTTTACACCTCCCTCGGATCTTAATAGTGGATGAACCAACGGCAGGATTAGATCCGAGAGAACGGATACGTTTTAGAAATTTGCTCGTCCAATTAAGTAGAGAACGGATCGTATTATTTTCTACCCATATCATTGAAGACATCGCCAGCTCATGTAATCAGTTAGCAGTAATCGATAAAGGGGAACTTAAATACCAAGGTTCTCCATTAGAGATGGTTCGTTTAGCAGATGGATTAATTTGGGAATACCTCATTCCTGCGGATGAGTTTGGTCATGCTGATGATGAACAGATTGTTGTTAATCATATTCGAGAAGGTGGAATGATAAGAGTTCGATGCATCGCCCAAAATCAACCTACAGAAACAGCTTATCAAGTAGAGCCAGTTTTGGAGGATGCTTATTTGTGCCTATTGAAAAATATTAATTAGCTAGCTAAATAAAGAAATTCATGATTAATTCCATTATGCTTACAAGTAGGATTATTCGGTATAACCTCAAGATTATTTTTGCAGGTCGTTTCTTCTTTTTCCTATTAGCTGCTCTTGTTTTTTATGTTTTTTTTATGGTGGTGAGCGTATATGATAATGTGGAAATTAATATTGGTTTTATGTATGAAATCACTTTTTTTCCAGCCTTATTACTGATTTTTTATCCCATGGTTTTTGGGATACAGCGGGATGAAGATGCTCGTATGTTAGAGATATTATTTGGCATTCCCGATTATAGATATAAAGTTTGGTTGGTTCGATTAGTCTTGATTTTTTTCTTGGTTTTTGTACTGCTTATTCTATTCGCTGCATTGGGTTCTTATCTATTATATCCGATAGCACCAATCAGGTTAGCAGCACAGCTATTATTTCCAGTTTGCTTTTTAGGTAGCTTAGCTTTTTTATTATCCACCCGAATAAGAAACGGAAATGCTACGGCAGTAGTTATGGTCATCTTAGGTTTCTTTTTAACTATTTTTAGTGAGATAGTGGAGGATACCCTTTGGGATATTTTCTTAAATCCTTTTGGTAGCCCAAGACAATATACTGAAATGGCCTTTCAACAAATCGTCTGGAAAAATAGAGTATTTTTAAGTGTAGGGAGCTTGGTATTTATCTTGGGTGCTTTGCTTAATTTGCAGAACCGAGAGAAATATATTTAGGATGATTATTTGCCCTCTTAAAGAAAATCAATCCTTATCATTGATTCTTTAAAACAAGTACTTAAAAGTACTTTATTTATATAAGTGCTTTATTTAATGTTTTTTTTATCTTTGTAAAAATAGTATCTAAAAACGCTATGTCTATAATAAGGCTATCTAAAACAAACTACCTCAGTTATCTTGCCTGTCCGGAAGAATGCTGGATGTCTTTTCATCAACCTGAATTGATGCCTCCTTTTTCCAAGGATGCCAAGCATAATGTAGAACAGGGAAATATCATTGATCAATTAGCACAAGAACGATTCAAGCATGGTGGTGTCATCAATGGTGCATTCATTCCTCAGCATCAAATAGCCTTTCAATATCAAGTACAATCAGAAAAATTTCTAGTCAAAGCCGATATTACCGTCTTCCATGGAGAAAAGGAATGTGATATTTATGAAGTCAAATCTTCCACTAAATTAAAGACAGAGCATAAGGTAGATATTGCTTTTCAGCGAATGGTATTTGAATCGCAAGGGTATAAAGTTAGACGTACTTTCTTGATTCATGTCAATAGTAAATATCCATTTCAGAATCCACCAGACCTCAAAGAATTGTTACAGATAAAAGAAGTCACCGCAAAGGTAGATGGTATGATGGAGGATACCCGAAGGCAAGCCAAGGAAGCATGGGAATGGATTCATCGAGATCGTCTTCCTGCGATTACTACAATAACCCATCCATGTGGCAATGGGTTGGATTGTGTTTATCTGCAACACTATCATCCGCCATTTCCAGCATATACTATTTTTGATATAAGTCGCTTACGAGGGAAAAAACAGAATGCTTTATTGGAAATGGGAATCATTGATATTCAAGAGGTGCCTGCAGACTTTAAATTATCTGATAAGCAAAGACTACAAGTGGATGTCGCACAACAAAAGAAGGTAGTGATAAATCAGGCAGATATAAAAACAGTCTTGAGTGACTTAGCTTACCCAATTCATTTTCTAGATTATGAAACATTTGCGTATGTCCTTCCCTCACACGAAGGGATTTATCCTTATCAGCAAATGGTTTTCCAGTACAGTCTGCACGTGATCGAATCGGAAGGAAGCGAAGTGCAACATTTTGAATATTTGATGCCCTCTAAGGAGACACCAATGGAGGAATTGTTTGAGCAAATGAGCCAGCAGATCCATCCGACAGAAGGAACGGTAATCGTATGGAATGAGAGTTTTGAAAAAACACAAAATAAACTGATGGCAAAACGATTGCCACAATATGCTGACTTCTTACACTCCGTCAATGATCGAGTGTATGACTTGATGAAAGTATTTAGTCAAGGACTTTATGTGCATCCAGACTTTAAGGGTAGTGCTTCCATCAAAAAAGTATTGCCTGTCTTATGCCCAGAGTTGAATTACCAAGGTCTGGAAATTCAGAATGGTGGTGATGCCGTGATTCAATGGCACCATATGACGGATGGCCGAATGACGGAAGAGGAGGCGAAACAAACCTTTCAGGATTTATTGAAATATTGTGAATTGGATACTTGGGCAATGGTGCGGATCTGGGAGGAGTTGGGGAAGGTGTGACGTTATTATATAGCTCATTGAATTAAAGTATAGAAGCTTAATTGATGTGCAGTATTTATGCAGATAAAATTAGCAATATAAAAATCAACTACTGATAAAGATCGATTAAACAAGAAAAATGTTTTCTTATTTTTGTAAAAATAATATGTACAACGGTTTCAAACACAACAAATAATGCAACGCTTTCAGCTATTTCAAAGCTTATTATTTAATAGTGCTCTATCTAGGGAAAAATTCCAGGGTCCATATATAAAAAGCTCTTTAAGTTTCTCTATCTTTTCGTTTTTAATCTTGAGAGGTATTGAAGGAATCTGCTCCTTGTATGAGGGAGTATATATATATATATAAGCTGGCAACAAACTGAAAAACTAAAAATCAATATTTATGAAAAATGTAATTTTAAAATTACTTTATCTTTCGATTGTTACAATGACTTTAAGTAGTTGTTGCGAAACAAGAATGGCCTCCTGTCCAGATGGAAGACCTGTTAGTTTTCCAAAATCAGAAAGCTGTGCAATTAAAATTTACCAAGATGCTGTAAAGGATTTTAATGTCAATTTAAAAGCGACAGTAGATGTAATGGACCGAGTAAATGTTGATGTAGATAACTTAGAAATTAAGAGTGAATCTAAACGATTGAGAGAGAAATTGAATCAAGAAAGTATCCGACTTCAAGAAACATATAAGGCAAGCTATTTGGCAATTACTCGTGACCCTTGTGCCAATTCTGAAAGACATTATAAACTTGTTGAAAGTGTAAGTAAAAAGAATTACGAGTTGCAGGAGTTAAAAACAAAACTTGAAAACGAGACAAAGCAAAAAGAAATTAAGAGTACATTAAATAATTACCTGTACCAAAGAGGTAAAAAAGAAGGAACTGCCATGGGAAAAATTGCTGGGACATTAGATAGATATTTTGTAGGTAATAACAAATATCCAAAATCACTTGATGATATAGCAGTCGAAAATGAGATTAATTTTATCGGTGCAAGTAGATTGGAATATAAATTAGTTAGTCCCTCAGAATATTCAATGAGATTTGCTGGAGAAGACTATGCTCTTGGTTCAGATGACGATAAATTATATAAGGGGAAAGACGGAAAAATTGAACGATAAAAAAAAGGAGCTGCAAATAATGGGTATAGTTCATAGCGGCTTCCAACTCGCTTCATACCAACCCTTCAATGTTGCACTCACTAGCGCTATTCCCCTGGCTGGTGGGAAGCATTCTGAAGCCTCTTGATGAACATTAAGGCTGTTAAGCTTTGAAACTAAATTTAATATTTTAATTATGTCAGATATCAAGGAAATAACTAAAAAATTATTAGACTTTAGAGATGAAAGAGATTGGGAACAATTCCATAACCCTAAAGATTTGGCATTGGCGATTAATATAGAAACTGGAGAATTACTTGAATTATTTCTTTGGAAAAATCATGAAGAAGCAGATAGTGAAAAGGTAAAAGAAGAATTAGCAGATGTATTGGCTTTTGCTTTTTTACTAGCTGATAAATATGATTTTGACATCAAAGAGATTATGCTTGACAAAATTAAGCAAAACGGTGAAAAATACCCTGTTGATAAAGCAAAGGGAACAGCTAAGAAATACGATGAATTATGATGGGAAATAAGGAAGTTGCTATTCAGAGATTTACCTTTAATCCTGATGTTTTTCAAGAACTCGATGAATTACATTATGTAAGAGATTTATGGCCTTTAGTCTATTTATTAAGTGATGGTAAAATCAAAAAAGCATATGTTGGAGAGACAACAGATACCTTTGCCAGAATGAGTAGTCACTTAAAAAATGACCTTAAAAAAAAGCTTACAGCAGTACATTTAATTACAAGCGAAAAATTCCATAAGTCCGCCACCTTAGATATCGAATCACTTTTGATAAAATATATTTCAGCTGACGGTCAATACAAATTATTGAATGGAAATATTGGTGTAGCTAATCATAACTACTATCAGAAAAAAGAGGTCTATTGGAATATCTTTAAATCCATCTGGAATAAACTAATCGCAGAAGGTATTTCTAAACATTCCATTGAGCACCTAGATAATTCCGATTTGTTTAAATATTCTCCTTACAAAACTTTATCAAGAGATCAACGAAATGGTTTGATGATTATCATTGACAGCTTATTAAATGAGAAGCATAATCAAATAATTGTGGAGGGAGGAGCTGGTACAGGGAAAACCATCTTAGCTATATTCCTATTTAAACTCATAAAGTCAGATAACGATGATTTTAATTTTAAGGAATTTGATGAAGATGAATTGATCTTTATCGATAAAATAAAACAACTAAAAAAGAAATATGCCAATCCAAAAATGGCATTAGTTGTACCTATGTCTTCATTTAGAAAAACGTTAAAAAAAGTTTTTAAAAACATACACGGTTTAAGTACGAAGATGATAATCGGTCCAGCAGAAGTAGCTAGGAATGAATACGATATTTTATTAGTTGATGAATCACATCGATTAAGAAGAAGAGTTAACCTAGGAGCTTACTTTGGTGTCTTTGACAAAGCTTGTGAGAAATTAGGTTTCGACAAACATACTACTAGTGAACTCGATTGGGTAGTTAAGCAATCTAAAAAACTCATCTTATTTTATGATGAAGGTCAATCAATCAAACCCTCTGATACTAAGAAAGAAGATTTTGATTTATTAAAATCAAAAGAGTCAACTCACATTGAGAAATTAAAATCACAATTTAGAGTAAGAGGTGGAAATGACTTCATTAATTATGTTGATGATTTATTGAGTTGTAAGTTGACCTTAGATCAAAAAGTATTTGAATCTAAAAATTATGAATTTAGACTATTAGATTCAATTGAGGAATTAGTTAAGCTAATCAAGCAAAGAAATGAAGAGCATGGTTTATCAAGATTAATCGCAGGATACTCTTGGAAGTGGATATCAAATAAAGATAAAAACCTGTTTGATATTACAATTAAAAATACCCAGCTTAAGTGGAACAATACTTCAGATGATTGGATCAATTCTCCCTCATCCGTGAATGAAGTAGGTTGTATCCATACGACTCAAGGCTACGATTTAAATTACTCTGGTATCATTTTCGGTAACGAAATTTCTTACGATAAAGAGAAAAATGAGATTGTAATTATAAAGGAAAACTACTTCGACAAAAACGGTAAAAACTCGATTACTGACCCTGAAGTTTTAAAAAACTATATTTTAAATATCTATAAAACGATACTCCTCAGAGGCATTAGAGGAACATACATTTATGTATGTGATGATAACTTACGAGAATATTTTGCTCAATATATTAAGAACGATTTCTCAGTTAAGAAACCTTCCATCATTTTACCAATTCACGAAGTCAAGCCATATGAAAATGCAGTTCCTATATATGATTTAAAAGTAGCTGCAGGAAACTTTAGCGAACCTCAAAGTGTAATGGACCATCAATGGGTGATACTACCTTCCAGATTTATACCTACGAAGGATTTATTTGCATGTACGATAGTAGGCGAATCAATGAATAAGGTTATTCCAAATGGTTCCATCTGTTTATTTAGTAAATACTCTGGTGGTTCAAGAGATGGGAGGATTGTGTTGTGTGAGCATACCAGTATTCAAGATACTGATTTCGGTTCTTCGTATACGATCAAAGAATACAAAAGTAAAAAGAATAATACCGGTGATACTTGGCGACACCATTCCATTGTATTAATACCTAAGTCATATAATTCAAAGTATAGTGAAATTGAGTTAGCTGAAGATGACTTAAATGATTTCAGAGTTATTGGTATTTTTGAGTGTGTTTTGACTTAAGAATATGCTAACAAAATTATTATTATATAAATAGCCGAGTAATTCATTTTTGTATAAAAAATTTGATGCACTTGAGGTAGATACCCTGCTGGCGCCATCCCTATAACAAAAAGCACACACGCTGGAATTACTCGCTCTGCGGTAGTTCCTAGTATTCCAGAAGGCTCTGCCTTCAATAGCCAAAAATTAAGGACTAATATATTTTTTGGAAAAAGAAAGCTAATAAAGAATAAAGTGATTTGAGCAATGGTTGGCAGAGCCAAGTTGAATATCAGCCATTCCGCAGGAGCAGTATTGCCAATGAGTAAATACATACTCATTGCTTTTATTGAAAATAAGATTGTGAAAATATATAACCACGATGAAGCAGTAAATATGCTGCCTAATAATAAACAATCAGATTCTTGGAACATAAACGGCAGTTATTATTGGGGTAAAACTCCGAAAATTTACGATACTATAATTAAAGAGATTTATTGATAAAAATACCTGAATTAAAAAAATTAGTATTTGAAATAATTTTAAATCCTCCCAAAAATAGTTTGATTTCACTCCTCTCTGCTTCCAAATATTATTTTTGAAAATAAATTATTGTTTTTGGAAATAGTTTTCACTTAAATTTATGGCAACTTAAAAATATTAACCAAAATAATCAACGAATGAAATATATATATATACTTTTTATTGTATTTGCTGGAGCTCAATTTACTTTTGCCCAAAACACCTTCCAAGAAGCCTTCAATTCTAGAAATAAATCAACAATAGAAAATATTCGAATCCAATTTAGTGATGATTTTGGAAATACTGGCTACTTGCCTATATCTATCATAAATGGTAAAACTGAAGGGCCTATTTTTACTATCATTTCGGGTGTTCATGGTTACGAATACCCCCCAATTATTGCAACACAAGATATTCTCAAGGAAATAGATTCAGAAAAGCTCAAAGGTACATTGATTGTTGTTCCAATTGCCAATTTAGCTTCTTTTTATTCACGGTCTCCTTTTGTTAACCCCCAAGATCAAAAAAATTTAAACAATGCCTTTCCGGGAAAAGAAAACGGTAGTATTACCGATAAAATAGCAGCCTTTATCACGACAAATATCATTGCCGTTAGCGATGAATTTTTGGATATTCATGGAGGAGATGCCCCTGAAGATTTACTTCCCTTTGTTTGTTATTATGACAATCTAAAAAAACCTAAAAAAACTGCTTTGGCTAAAAAGCTAGCTGAAAATAGTGGTTTTGAATACATCATTTCTTATCCCTATACAATTTCTGCAGCAGATCCAGCGAAGTATGCTTTCAAACAAGCCGTACAAGACGGTAAAACTGCTTTAAGTATTGAGTGTGGCAAATTAGGAAATGTACAACACGAAAACGTAAATCTAATTAAACGTGGAATCTATAATATCCTTGAAACCATGGGCATGTATTTTAACGGAACTGGACCTCATAAAAATATTATCTACGGAAATACTCAAATCTATATAAAAGCTAAGGTCAAAGGTATTTTTTATAGTGATTATAAGGCTGGAGATATTGTTAAGAAAAATGATATTGTTGGATATACCACAGATGAGTTTGGTCATATCCTTGAAGAATACAGATCGACAAAAGATGGTATTATATTATATATGCTATCTACACCACCCATTAATAAAAAAGACACCGTGATGTGTATTAGTTCATATGAAGAGGAATAAATTTTATAAAACCCGAGGGCACCACACCCATAACAAAAAGCACATACGCTGGAATTACTCGCTCTGCGGTAGTTCCAAGTAAGCTAGAAGGCTCTGCCTTCAATAGCTAATAAATAGGGATTAATATGTTTTTTGGAGAAAGAGCACTAATAAAAAATGAAGTGATTTGAGCAATGGTTGGCAGAGCCAAGTTGAATACCAGCCACTAGCGCAGGAGCGGTATCATAAGCGGGGAGGTGAATTTGGAGCTACTTTTTTGTCAATGAATGGCATTTAAATCACCATACGAAGCGGTCAAAATTTGTAGATTTCGTTTCCGATCCTTACTTTCATCTCATCTTTTGAAGTAAATCAAACATCGATTATGAAAAATCTAATCTTTTCCTTTCTATTCTTATTGTCTTTTCAAATAATGATCCAAGCTCAATTAAATCCTCCATTCACTAGCATGGATGTATTTCAATTGGAGTGGGTTACAAATCCTCAAATTTCGCCAGATGGAAATTGGGTGGTTTATCAGAGAGGAGGAATGGACATCATGAATGATCAAAGGCAATCACGGCTTTGGATGATTAAGACTGATGGCACCAACCATCAAAAATTGACAAGCAATGACGTCAATGAATCTAATCCTGTGTGGTCACCTGATGGTCAAAAGATGGCTTTTTCTTCTTCGACTGAACAGGGTTCTGAGATTTTTGTCTATTGGATAAAAACCGGAAAAGTTGCACGCTTATCTCAATTGGAAAATTCACCTAGTCGAGTAAGTTGGTCGCCGGATGGAAAATGGTTAGCTTTTTCCATGAAGGTTCCATCAAAGGAATTGAGTCTAGTATCTCCGCCAAAAAAACCCAAAGGGGCCAATTGGGCAGATCCGCCAAAAATTACCACTCGATTTAAACATGAGTCAGATGGTTCTGGATATATTTCTCCAGGATTTAATCATTTATTTGTAATTCCAGCTGAAGGGGGAACACCGCGCCAAATAACTAAAGGTGATCTTAACCACCGAGGAACACCGCAATGGTCATCTGATGGAGGCCATTTGTTGATCAGTTCCAATTTGAAAAAAGATTGGGAGTATGATTTTCGAAATACTGAAATTTATAAAATCTCAGTAGAAAGCGGAGAAGTAAAAACATTGACCAACCGAAATGGTCCAGATAGAGATTTTGCCATTTCTCCTGACGGCCAGCAAATCGCTTACGTTGGATTTGATGATAAAATGCAAACGTATCAAGTATCCAGACTTTATGTAATGGACATAGATGGTTCTAATAAGAAAGAAGTCAAAACCAATTTGGATCGCAGTATTTCTTCCCCCATTTGGGAAGCTTCAGGTAGAGGAATTTATTTTATGTACGATGATAAAGGAAATACTAAAATTGGATATACTGATCTTTCGGGTAAAAATAAAATGGTTGCTCCTAACTTAGGAGGAACTGGAATAGGACGACCATATGGCGGAGGTTCTTTCTCTGTATCAAAAAAAGGTAGAATAGTTTATACACATACCACGCCTTATCATCCATCTGAATTGGCATTAATTGAAAAAGGAGACTCGAAAGAAAGGTTGATAATGTCTTTAAATAATGACCTATTAAAATACCGAAACCTTGGGAAGGTAGAGGAGGTTTGGTATAAATCCACCTTTGACAAAAGAGATATTCAAGGCTGGGTAGTTTACCCTCCTCATTTTGATGCTAAGAAAAAATACCCGTTGTTGGTTGAAAATCATGGTGGACCTATTTCAAATTATGGTGATCGATTTTCACCTGAAATTCAATTGTATGCCACAGCAGGTTATGTTGTTTTTTACCCTAACCCCAGAGGAAGTACAAGCTATGGTGAGGCGTTTGGAAACTTGCTGTATCATAATTACCCGGGAGAAGATTATCAAGATGTGATGGATGGTGTAGATGTTTTGTTACAAAAAAGTTTTCTTACGGAAGATTCACTATTTGTAACAGGAGGAAGTGCGGGAGGAATTATGACCGCTTGGATGATTGGAAAAAATAATCGCTTTCAAGCTGCAGCTGTAATTAAACCTGTAATGAATTGGATTAGTAAAACTCTTACGGCTGATAATTATTATGGTTATGCTAATTCTCGTTATCCAGGCCAACCATGGGAAAATATGGATGCTTATATGAAGTTTTCGCCAATTTCTTTAGTGGGAAATATACAAACACCTACACTTGTAATGGTAGGTACTTCAGATTTACGCACACCACTTTCAGAAGCGAAGCAACTTTATCATGCTTTAAAAATTCGAAGGATTGAAACCGCATTAGTGGAGGTGCCAGGAGCACCCCATTTTATTTCCAGACGCCCGAGTCAATTGATTACAAAAATTGAACATATCTTGGCTTGGTTTAATCGATATAGATAAAAATATTTTTTCAAATGTAAAAAAGCGTTAATGAATTAGAAATTTGAGGGACTACCGAAGAGCGGTAGCACCAGCGAGGGAATTGAAATAAAAAAGCCATAGAAATTAACCTATGGCTTTTTTGTCTAACAAAGCTTTTTGTGATGCTAATCAACAGAATACATTCTGATAGCGTCATTTATATATTTTTGTGCTGGGAAATTATCTCTAAATGTACTTCTTAAATTTTTATAATTAGCATCAAGTTCAGAGAAATCAATCAAGTTAAAGTCTCTGTATTTTTTTGAGATTCTATCATATTGATCTAAATTTTCAAGGTACTTGAACATTAATTCGCCAAATCTTATTTTAAGAGATTGAACTGTATTCATCTGATGAGTTACTTCATCTTTTTGGAGTTTTTCTTTTATTGTAAAAATGTGGTCTTGTACTCGTCCCCAATAAGCATAAACCTTTTTCTCGTTAGTTTGATTTAAATAATTCTCCTCCATCAAATGTCTTTTCAAATCGGTAGTTTGAATAATTTCATCAAGCGTTTGTTTTCGTAATTTTTTCAGGGCTTCCAACTCTCTATTCAATTCTTCAAACGCATAAAAAATTCTACTTTTATCATGATCGAATTTATTTAGAATGATGAGTAGTTGAAGCATCTTTTGACTTTTATTCTTGAGATGAATTCTTTTTTTTCCAAGGTTCTTAATAAATTTTTCAATGCCTAGCACGATTAAACTATTAGAAAAAAATATAGAAGCTTGCGTTTTATTCAATTCACCTTTGGGATTAATCAGATTGCTCACCATTTCGATAATGACATCTTTAGATTTATTTTTTTCTAAAAAGTTTCTAAAGTTTGTTAGCCAATTTTTAAATTCTTGGTATTCTAAAGGATTAGATGCTTTTTCTAGTGAGGTATGAAATTCTCTGGAAGCATTAAGTAATTCAAGCGGTTTTATATCTTTTTCCAATCGTAAGATATTGAGTATAGCAGAGTTATAATTTTCAATTAAAATACCTTTTGATAATTCATCTTTCTTCTTTTGAATAGCTTCAACTTTTGAAATTCGATTCCTTAGTTTTGTAATTTCTTCTTTTGGGGTAAGTTGTTCTTTTAACTCTGTGTCTAATTTTGTAATCTGCTTCTCTAGGATTTCTACTTCCTTATTGAAAATTGATTTTAGGCTATCCCTTTGTTTTGAGATATACTCAGAAATTATTTGTTCTTCAATTTTTGGTTTATTTTCTTCGAGCAGCAATACAGTAGTATCAGAAGTTATTTGTTGAGCAAAAAAATTACTACTTATAAAAAGTGTAAAAAAAAAGGGCAAAGTTAATCTAGTATTCATGGCTGGTATGATCTTGTTTATATAATATAATGAAAAAACAAATATAATGGATAGTAGTCAAAGATGTCGAATTTATATATTTTAATTTAAAGTGTGAAATTATTTGTTTTTCTCCGCTGTTGCTACCCTTAGGCCCAACGTTCCTTTGATCCGCTAGATCCACCTTTAAAAAGCAGAGATAACCAAAAAGCACAGACGCTGGAATTGTCACTCTTTGGCAGTTCCGAGCATAAGGTAAGCATTCAAAAAGTTTCTGACTCCAATCGGAAACTAGACATTATCAATAATTGGCGTAGCCAAACTGAATGCTAGTTACTACCGCAGAGCATTAGTACCAGCGAGGACTAAAATGTTTTTTGGAAAAGGAAAATTAATTAAAAATAAAATGATAAAACTTACCGCATAATTATACCACTTGCTATTTTTCCTGTATGTTTAAAAATTGCAAAATAAATAATTTTTAAAAACATAAAATATGAAAGCACTACTCTATATATTACTATTCTTACCACTACACATTAAAGCACAAGAGAAAGTACCAATCAGTTCAGAAAAATTCTGGGAACAATTAGAGGTACATTGTGGGAATGCCTACCAAGGTGTAATTACAGCAGGTGCAGTCGAGGGAGATAGTTTTACAGGAAAAAAATTAGTGATGCATGTACGTTCTTGTGATACTAACGAGATTAGAATTCCTTTTTTTGTTGGTGAGGACAAATCGCGTACTTGGGTTTTAAAGATGAATGACGAGAAAATAATTAGTCTTAAGCACGATCATCGTCATAAGGATGGTACAGAAGAAGATTTAACCCAATATGGTGGCATAAGTTCTAATCATGGTTTAGCAAATCTTCAGATGTTTCCTGCAGATGCACATACTTCAGCAATATTACCTCCAGCGTCTACTAACATTTGGTGGTTTACAATAGATGAAACAAGGCTCACGTACAATCTTCGTCGTCTAGGAACTGATCGCTTATTCACCGTTCGTTTTGATTTAACTAAAACCATTGCAACTCCAACTGCTCCTTGGGGAACGAAAGATTAATTGCTAGTGTCCCGCTGGCTTTTAGTTTTACATCAAGAAATAACAAAAGGCACAAACGTTGATGACACTGCTTTGAAGTAGTGCTAAGTATTCAAAAAATCTCTGACTTCCATTGGTAACAAAAAAAAATATCAACCATTGGCAGAGGCAACCTGTATACTAGATAACACTACAGAGCGTTAGCACCAGTAAGAATAGGCGAAATTTAGGCTGAAATAGCTACGAATAAGAACTTATGCCACTTTAGAAAGTAGATATAGTTACATCAATTTATTATCAAAAATTTGAAAATGACCCAAAAAAATAATGCATCCTCTTTGTACCTTTTTGTCTCGATCGGTTTATTTATATTTTGTGGAACTAGCTGTGCCTACAAATACAAATCTATTGATCCTCTAAATTTGAAATACTCGAACGCACCAAAAAAATTGGATAGTTCTAATGTTGAAATCACATATCAGTATAATATTCTTAAAAAAAGTAAAAATCGAAAATATGCTAAAATGGAAAAATTGGAAGGGGTCAGTCTGATAGCCATTTTAATAGATAACCCCGGCGTTGACACTTTATACTTCTCGGAAGATATTCTTATTTATTCTGAAAATGAATTATTAAATCCATTAGACTTGCGGGATGCGAATATGCTTTTGGCTCAACCACATCCAAGAGAGGGTGAAACTTTAGACGATCAGAGTTTTTTGGGCGAGTTCGTCTTCAATTTTATTCCAAATATTGTCAATACGATCAAATTGAAAAAGGCAAATTTGAGATTTTGGAATGAAATGGATGAGAATTATTTGGTAGACAGTATTATACTTCCTGGAGCAACTGTGAGTGGAGTAGTGGCTCTTCCTGTATTATTGAATGAGCCGTTGACTTTTTATTTGAAAAAATAGACTTTATATCGTTTTAGAGTTTGAATGGTTCCTACTCAGTCCATCGCTTTTAGCTTAATTCTTACCCGCTGCGCAATATAAACTCCGCTAGTTCTTAGGCTCTACGATATTACTAGGCATTCAACCATCCTCTGGTTTCATCAGTCAACCAAATAAATACAATAATTGACAAAGTCAAGATGAATACCAGACCTTACGGTGGGAAGAGTGACTGCCGCGAGGAAGGTTGGCCTGCCTATACAAACGGAGAAATCTAATAATTTTCCTAATTTGTGTTAAAACAATCACACGCTATGAAACGTCGATCATTTTTTAAAAAAACTACAACAGCTTTAGGGCTTGGCCTTGCAACGAGTTCTTTTGCAACAACAACAACTGATCAGCAAGTAAAGCCACCTGTTAAGGTATGTGCTACCATAGATCAGGAAAAAGTATTCTTTTATGCTGAGGTAATTAGGGAGTCGATAAAAGTAGTTCATATTACCGATACGCATTTGTATAGAGATGATGAAAGAGGCATTCCTTACCGAGCGTTTAGTCGACGGATGGCAGGTGCTTATAACCAAACTACTCATTTTCAATCACGATTAGCAACGAATCCAGAGGAGGCCTTTGGACAAGCGCTTGAATTTGCAAAAGAAGTAAATGCTGATGTGATTACATTGGTTGGTGATATTTTTAGTTTTCCGTCTGAAGCTGCAATCGAGTGGGTTCAGTTGAAATTGAAGGAAACCGGTATTCCATACATATATACAGCAGGGAATCATGATTGGCATTATGAGGGAATGGAAGGTACGTTAGAATCTTTACGAGATACTTGGATTGAAAAACGATTATTACCCTTGTATCAAGGCAATCACCCTTTGATGGCTGCTTACGACATCAAGGGAATTAGATTTTTGGCTATTGATAATTCTACGTATCAAATTAATGAGGAGCAGTTAGTCTTTTTTACTGAACAAGTAGCTAGTGGAATGCCATTGGTTTTATTGGTTCATATTCCAATGTATGCTCCTGGGAGAAATATTTTATTTGGTTGTGGAAATCCTAATTGGGGGTCAGCTACAGATCGCAATTTTGAATTAGAAAGACGTCCTAAATGGCCAGAGGGTGGACATACTCAGACAACCCTTAATTTTCATAAGAAAGTTTTTACTGCTCCAAATCTATTAGGCATTTTTGCAGGACACGTCCATCAAAACTCTATTGAAATGATTAAAGGGCGGCCTCAAATAATTGCTGATGATAATGCTAGTGGAGGTTATCTGGATATTACTTTTTTACCATTGGATGATCAGGATAAAGAGCTGATTTTTTAATTGTTTACGGTTCGAGGTACCTGAAGATCTAAAGCTCGAATATTATCATCACCATTTTACACGATGGTTCATCTTCTTTGAAGTAGTGCGAAGTATTTTAAAAAGATAGGCTTTTACTTGGTCGGTTCAAGGGCGATTTTATGTTGTGGATTACTTCAAAGAGGTTGTTTTAGTAAATTAGTTGGATTTAATAAAATAATAACCCAACCAAATACTTAATGGCATCAGTCTATACAAGTGAAGATTTCAAATGAATTTAAAATAAGTTTTAAAAGTTGAACATAATGAAAATATTGAAAGTTTTATCCTTGGTCTTATTGCTTAGTCAGAATATGAATGGACAATGTCCCTTTGATCCGACCATTAGTGGAGACCTTATTTTATGTCCTAATGGTGCAGGGACTTTATCTACACAAACCTATGATAGCTATCAATGGTACAAGAGGGCATTCCAAGATCCAGATCTTTCGATCATTCCTGGAGATACTTCACAAACAATTTCAATAAGCAACCCTACTGATGCACTATATTATTTTGCAGTAGAGACCACCTTGAATGGTTGTACAGAAATCTCTCCAGAAGTATTAGTTGATGGGTTACTTTTTTTACCGGTAACAGTAATCTCAACGGGTGATTTTATTATCGGAAGTAATGGAGGATCAGAGGTTTGTATTGGTGATACCATGTTCTTTACTTTAGGTTTACCTTATAATAAAAATATTACTTGGTATAAGAATGGAAGTCCAATTCCAGGGGAGACATCGCCTACTCTTGCCGTAACCACAGTTGGGTCATATACTGTTACAGGAGCACCAGAGACTTGCCCGGATTATTTACAACCATTAGGACTTAATTTAGATGTCTCATTTGTTGAATGTACAACGAATACAGATGAAACGTTAAAAGGGGAAGATGATATTTTAATCTATCCTAATCCTGCGACGGATCAAATTTCAATCCAGCACAAAGGTGAGGAAATAATCGATGTTAATTTTTTCAATAATTTGGGTCAATTAATACATCAAGAAACTATTTCAGTCAATAATAAAATAATCAATGTTGCTAAGTTTGGTAAAGGGATATATTTTATTGAAATTAATAGAGGAACAAGAAAAGTACTGCGAAAGCTTTTAATTAATTAAGGAGTAATCGCGCATTATAATTAAAATTAGTGTGGCGTTAACAGCTTTTGCTGTTAACGCCACACTAATTTTAGTTCATTCTAGAAAAGGTAGTTAAAGATTTATAAAGTTAAGGTTACATCTCCAGAGAAAACTAGCTGTTTGCCATTATAAGATTGAATGGTGATTAAGTAGACATATACTCCAGCGTTTGCAAGTTGACCATTTTTCATTCCATTCCAAAATTGAGTATTGCCAGGCTCTTTGTCCAATTCTTCATAAATTAATCCTCCCCATCTATCAAATATTCTAATTCCCTTAACGGAAGAAATCAAATCTTCTGGAAAATAAAAGAATTCGAACTTATCATTAGCGCCGTCACCGTTTGGACTAAAGGCGTTGGGGATATAAATCTTTTCCCGAATATCGTCTTCATCTAATGGTTCAAAAAGTTCAAAACCGGCAATGGTAGAACAGTCATTAGCATCAGTAGCTGTGACTGAAAAAGTACCAGACCCCAAATCAGAAAGTAAAGATTCGATAGATCCATTATCCCAATCAAATTCATAAGGGGATGTTCCTCCATTTGGAAATACTTCTATTATTCCTCCTTCGCTTAGGGTTGGTTGAAGAACGAAATCATTCAGAAAAAATGGATCTGGCTGAGCGATCGTTGTTGAAAAAATTTCAGAACAACCATTGGTATTGGTAGCTGTTACTGAATAATTTCCTGAGCCAAGATTTATAAGAGATGATTCTTCACTTCCATTACTCCAAATAAAGTCAAGAGGTTCATTGGGATTATTCAAAATTACCTCGATGGAACCAGTGGTCTCATTAAAACAAAGCGGTGCAGTATTCAATAATTCTATTGAAATTTCATCCGGTTCAAAAAGACTGGAAGAAAAGCTACCAAAACAACCATTGGCATCGGTAACAGTAACCGAATAGTTCCCTACACTAAGATCTGTGATTTCTGAATCAATACTTCCAGTATTCCATTCAAACTCAAAAGGAGAATTCTGGCTATCGACGATGGTCTGAATAGATCCTGAACTTTCACCCGCACAATTTGGATCAGTAGTAATTAATTCTAACTCAAGAACTTCTATATCAGAGTTTTCTATGGTCACTGCCTCAGATATACCACATAGACTATTGGCATAAATTGCTCTTACTTGATATTCACCTATTTCTATTGGATCTATGGTGAATGAACTACCAACTGCTCCAGGAATTGCTATCCCTTCCAAATACCATTGATACTGAATAGCGGTGTCGGGATCAACTGTAAGTGTAATACCGCTCACACAATCTCCTGACTGATCAACTAAGAAATCTGTATTGGCTGAATTATCACATTCATTACCAGCAAAATCTCCTGAAAGCTCAACATTATCCACATATGAATAGGCTTGTCCATCACAATTGAAGGCTAAAAGTACAGCACCATAATTAGCGTTTGCTGTGAATGTACTACTTAAAGATTCCCATTGATCAAGGTTACTTGATCCAGTAAAGGAGGCCAATGCTGTCCATTGGAAGTTGGGGGAACAATTTAGTAACCAATCATACTCATATTCCGCGGGCCCACTAGGAATCCCACTACAACTACTTCTACCAAATAAAACATATTCAGCATCTGTTGAGAATTGTGTAAAGCCCACAGCATCAAAACTAAATGTATATGATTCACCTGCCACTAATGAACAATCGGATAGACATCTAATTATTCCTTCGTCTCCTCCCATTCCAAAACACCCCTCACCAGAGGGTATTGGGAGAGGCACGGCGGGGAAAATCGCACCTCCTAAAAAACCGCAAGTATTTGCACCTTGTGGAGTACCTGCTGGTTTCCATTCTGTAATTAAATTTAAGTAACCTCCAAAACCTTCTGGGCAATCAGAAAATGATTCGAAATCTTCCATAATTACTCCTACCGATGGGGGCGTGCATAGGCAATCTGAGTCAAGGATATCGATAGCACCATCTCCATCGTCATCAATTCCATTATCACAAATCTCTTGCGCTAAGGTTACATTAGTAATGGATAGAAAAATAAATATGTGGATAAATTTCATAATATTTCTGTTCTTGATTGATTTGTTTAGTTTTGTCAGCTCTCGAAAAAAAGAAAGATGTACCTACATAAATTATGCATCTACTATTAAAAAGGTTGCCTGGCTCATTTACTTTTATAATTAATTATAAATCAAAATAGTCTGTTTAAATGATAATTGGAATGTTAAATTCTAGGATAATTCATCATTGAAATAGAACAAAAGTAATTGTACCATTAATGAGAGTTAATTTTTTAATTTGCTTGTTGATAATGATGAAACATATTATTTTATATTTAAAAAATCCAATTGGTCCTCATGCTTGGAATAGTCTAATCTAGATACCCCTTTTATATTTTTTATTACCTTTAATTTGAGTTACTATTGAACCCTTTAATGAACAGTCAGTACAACAAACTACCTCATTATATGAAAATAATATTCCGAAGTCCTAGTTTAATAATATTGCTACTCTTTGTTTTTTCGGGTTGCAGTAAACAATGGTATACTAATGTAGAGAGTACTAAAGTTCGGGAACAGTCTCTGGGAGACTTTCCTTATCATCCGTTGGTTTATCATCTTGATCTTTCCATTCTCGCTTATCAATTATATGGACAATCGCTCGTCTGGCCATTTGATCCTTACTATGAAGAAGCAAATACTAAAAGAAAAAATCGTTCAAAGTTGATGCGTAAAGTTCACGATTGGGCTATTCTTAAAGGTGAAGAGCAAGTAGAATCAGGAACGGTAATAAGTGGTTACCGAGGGCCAGGGGTACTAAATGGCTTTGAGGATAATCCTAGGCATGACCCAATTTTATATCGATACGATCGGATTTATCCATGGAGTTTCAACCTTACCAACCCATTAAATTCATGGATCGAATACCTTGTCCCAAAAGAAATTACAGCTCCTATAAAAGATGTTTACGTATGTTATCGTAAAGTTGGTCAACCTGTAGATTCTGTTGCTATTGAGAAAATTATAACGAAACCTATTCCACAAGATATAAATGACCGAGATATACTGATAGCATTTGAAGGAGGAACCGGTGACAAAGGAATAAAAGGACAATCTGCTTCTCAAAGCTTGATGGGGTTTGTATTAATGAGATACTACCCTAACAGTTCTAAATACGATGTTCATATCGCTTTTCGAGGAAGTAGGAGTGGTTCAGGAGGAAGGGCAGCTAGGCAGGCTTTTAGAGATAATAAAGCTAAAGGCAATCCTGATTGGATAACTGATTTAGGATATGATCTTATTGGTTCAGAAGATGGGGTAGGAGCAATCACTACTTCCGGATCAGTGAGCAGGGGAATGGCTACTTGTATGCTATCGATTAGTCCTACGTTATTTGAAGGATTGAGGATGATTGCAAAAATCTCAGGCGGGACAAGTCCTGAACGTATATTTGTTACTGGTCATAGTTTAGGTGGCGGATTAGCACAAATCTTTGCAAGTGCTGTTTTTTTGGGAGATCAATATGCGCCTGAATATATGTCAGCTTCATTGCGAAAATGGCCTTGGAAGGAAATGAAGTTAATTACTTTTGGTGCACCAAGAGTTGGTAGTGATGACTGGGCTAAAAAGTTGACTGTCGAATATCTTTCCTCTGAATTCTTTTCCTCAAGAATCAATCCTTACGATAAGAAGGCTTTAGTACCATCAGACTTAACTATTTTACCTCGCTTGATAGATTCTAATACTCCTTCAGGTTTTCGGACATTGATTCCCTCAGATCCAATAACTACTGAAAAGATACCCGGTGGAAAGCATGTGGGAAAAACGATTTATGTTAGTAAGCCAAGATTTACTGATCCACTTATTCCAAATGTGAAGGCACATGAACCAGCTAATATTAGAAAACAATTATTTCTAGGATTGAATGACCCGCGAATTCCTACTACCTCATGGCGAACAAGGAAAATGACTGATCTAAATATTTATCGAGACAAATCAAAGAAAGGTACTTTGAAGGAATATCACAAGCTCGCTTCCTCAATTGAAAAATACTATCGAGACAATAAAATCTATTTTGACTCGATAAGTTTCAGATCAGATTTTAATCTCTTCCTAGAGATAAGTCAATCAAAATAATTATTCGATACCTTATTTTATGACGCTAATTTTTAAATAATTTTTGGAAATTTTTATGTAAAAATTATTGATTTTATACTTTTATTAGAATTGATCCTTTACTGTAAAATTAAAAGAAGCGAGTAAAAAACTCCCTCTCTTCTTGGAATCTACCAGATTGTCAAATAATAGCATTTGAACTCCTTTTGCTTAATTATTACTCGTGAATCTTCCTTTTCACGTTTAGACGTGAATCTTATTTTATTTAAGTTATCTATTATTGAGCTTTCAACTAGAAGGACTTTTAGTAGGTACTAACTAATCATTCCAACAAAAAAATCTATCCTCTAAATCCTAATCAATATAATTTTTTAATAGTGAGTAAATCAAATTACTCCCATCAAAACTGCAAATTATTAAGCTTATTAATTTATTTTAAAACTTAAATATCTGATGATAAAATATCTTTACTTATTACTCTTGGCGACTTCTATTTTATTAACATCAAGTTCAACAATTGAAGGACCCGGTAACTATTTTTGTGCCAATGCGACCAATGCTCCAGGAGATGGAACTTGTATGAACTGTCATGTTGAAGGAAATTTGTTTGAAGGAGATATTCAAATTGGAATTGAGGGCGACCCTATCTTTATCGAGCCTAGTACTACCTATGATATGTATGTAACGATAAACAATACTTCAGAGAATGCTATGAGTACAGGTTTTCAAATAATTGCGTTAGAACAAGATGGAAATACTAATTCTAATGTCGGGACGTGGATAGCTGGCACTGAGAATGAAATATTTGATACTGGAAATCCTTTGAATACCACTTCCTGCAATAATAGTGGAAGAATCTATATCGAAAATATATTACCTCAGAGTTTGGTGAATAATTCTAAAACTTGGAATTTCCAATGGACTTCTCCGGAACAAGCTTCAGGTACAATAAATTTTTACGCGGGTGGTCTTTTGACTAATGGTTCTGGCCTAGAGGGGGATAGTTATTTTTCTAATGATATTATTGATATTCCTTTTTCTAGTCCTGTTTCCAGTTCCTCTCCTGCTCAATCTCTAGTTGTCGAAACTTATCCGAATCCAGTAGTAGATATACTAAATATTAAGAGCAAATTAGAGGTGAAATATGAACTAACAGATCAACTTGGAAGACTAATTATGACAGGTAAAATTATTGGAGCAGTGGAAACTTTACACATGGGGCATATGGAAAAAGGTGTTTATATTTTAACCTTAACGAATCCAAGTGGGGAGACAATTTCCAAGAAGATATTAAAATTATAAGTTCAAAATTTAGCAGTTTATCAGAATAGACCAAGGCATAGTCTTGTTTCTTACAGGGCTATACCTCTCAGTAGTGAATGATAAAGTAAGTAGTACAATAGTTAGTACAGCCACAATTAATGTAAGGTACTGCTGTAGCAGCGGTATCGTCAGCGATGATCATTTGTCAGCAGGAGACAACGGTAAACCAGGCGGCAGATATAGTATGTAGATTGGGTGATTTATTAAATTTTTAGACTTGGGAAAAGTATATTCATCGATACTTACTTTCCCCAATACAAAAAGTGCTATGTGTTGATTATCAAGTAGTTAGATGTATAAAGGTACAAATGGGGTACATTTTTTCCTTTACTCACCTTTAATGTGATTTGTTAGGGAGGTAAAAAGTGATTTGTTGGACAGGAAATATTAATTAAGATTTCAATATCCCCAAGTGCAAGATTCTTCCACCTGTAGAATTAATCGGACTCACACTTTTCCCAATTACCACACCATCTTCAGGTGCAAAATATTCCTTCACCACATCACCAAAAATATTTCTCATGGTAGCAATGAGTTCTCCTTTTTTTACCATTTGTACGACCTTCGGATATACCGTCATAATCCCGCCTGTATCAGTATAAATCCAATAGGAATGTTTACAAATAATTGTCTCCTCCTCAGGTATATCATATTCACAATCTTGCATATCGAAATGTCCCAGCACATTATAAATTCCCGTTAGTCCATCTCGAATCAATCCTTTTTGAAAAGTATTCGGATTACCCACTTCAAGTGTAATGGCTTTTATTCCCATTTCGTCAGCAGTCCCCCGAAGCGTTCCATCACTTGGCGGATTATGAACAATGATTTGAGCGTTTTGCAACTGCGCCATTTTGCGAACAGTTTCATCATCCATATCGGCTCGTATATAGTAAGAGTTAACCCGACCGTTACTCGCAGTATGCAAATCAATTAAGTAATCAAATTCTTTGATGAGTCGATTAACTACTCTCCACGCATAGATTTGACTAACTGTTCCGTTAGGCTTTCCAGGCATGATGTGATTGAGGTCTGTTCCGTCAATAAACCTTCTTTTTTTTCGATGAAGCGAAGGCATGTTAATTACTGGAACACCTACAATTGTTCCTCTCAATTCGTTTAAATTGAGTTCTTTAAAAAGACGTTGGATAACTGGAATCCCATTCAATTCATTCCCATGAACAGCAGCAGTTAATCCCAAAACTTTTCCTTCCCTCTTCCCTCTAGCTACCATGACTGGAATATGAACCGGTACACCAATTCCATCCGTCACTAACTTTAACCAATATCTCGAAATCGTTCCACGTTCAATTTCTTCTACTTTTAATTCATCTATAAATTTTGCATTCTCTTCAATTTGATACAGCATTCTTTTTTATTATTTTAAATCTGATAAAATTCCAAATCTGGTCTGTCGTTGCTTTGGTTAAGGGTTTGCCTTGTTGTTTTTCCATTTGAACAATACCGCCGATACTAGTGGTGTTGATTTCTGAAAGTAATCTTTTTCCATCGTCCCCCACTAAGGTATCTACACCATACATGACGATTCCTATTTTTTCTAAGGAGGGAGTAATTCGGTTTACAATTTTTATTTCATCAGCATCAACTTCTGCAAAAGTAGAACTACCTCCCATTGAAATATTGCAAATCCAAGAATCCTTGGGAGGCAGGCGAAGTGATGCTCCAATGATTTTTCCATTGACAACAACTATGCGTTTATCTCCTTTAGAAACATTTTTTAAAAACTTAACTCCCAAATATTCAAACTCGGTATTTTTTATCTTTTGCAAAAAATCATTCAAGGGCATTTCATTTTTTCCTTCCCAAACTTTCTCCCCATCAATTCTCACTATTCCTTTTCCACCGTAATCTCGAAACGGTTTTAAGACAACTGGAAACTGCTGCGAAAATGCAAGAATGTCCTCCACCGAATTACAAATTTTCATTGGTGCACAAACTTCTGGAAAGTTGAATAAAAATTCTTTACTACCCGCTTGATAAATTCCGTCAGGGTCATTGATGAAAATTAGGTTCGGAAATTTATGTTTTAAAAAAATCAAAAATGGTTTTGAAAGAGGCGGTGGCATTCGTAACCAAACCGCATCATAATCGTGAACACTTTCTCGACGCACCATTTTCTGAAAAGATTTTCCTTCGGGAGAGAAAGCAAAATCTTCGTCCACTTCACACACAAACAATTTTTTATCAATAAAATTTTTAAAAAAAAAATCATTCAATGGATTTGCTCGTGTTGCAATGTCAATTTGTTCACATCGAGGATGCTTTCGCATACTTTGCAATAATGTGTACATTGAATTTTCCGCACTATGATTAGTGTGGTCAGTCAAAACTAATACCTTTAATTTTTGCATCAGTCCAATTTTATTTCATCAATTAATCCCTCATCATTATTGAGGCTTTTAAATAATTTCATGCGAAATTTTCCATTTTTATTAACCAATGTTTTTGCCATTTTATCAATCGCAACCATGGAAAGGACGGTCTGAATATAAGCTTCAATCAAGTCATCCAAACCAATTCCAAGTTTGTTAAAATCCCGTCTATCCATCAAAACCAAACGGTTAGTATCACTTCCCCATGAGCCATCAGGATTTTTAATCGAAAGGTTAGTTCCCAGCATCGCCCAACTATCTGTTCCATCTTTGATATGATCGACCAAAGGTTTTTCTGCTCGTCTTGCATAGGTGCATAGCGGTCGAATTCCTTTTTCAGTAGAGCTGACCATCATCCGAATATCCGCTACAAAACTGTGGTTTTTTTGATTAGGAACAGTACCGACATGATATAATTTTCCAGTAGCAGTTGTACTCGTCCAATTATAATTTCCAATCAAACTTTGAACAATAAATAAATCATAATCAAATTCCATTTCCATAAATCTGTCCAACTCTTCCTGATTGACAATCGTGAAAACACCTTGCCCTGCATTGCTATACGGAACTTTGACTACGGCATGACCGCCCATCTTTTTTACCCATAGTGGCACTTCGTTTTTACTGACATCCCAAATCGTTTCAGGGGTATTTATTTTCAAACCAGCTTCTTGAATTTCTGCATTAAAAATGTCGTAAGCTTTAGCCGCCACCATTTTATTTCGACCACCAGCGAGACAAGCAATCGTAGGATTTAGGATTCGAGTTTTGGAGTGAAGCGGTAGTCTGTTCCAAGGTTTTTGCGTTACATATCTGAACGCAGCACGAATTGGAACAAACGTACCGTCTTCTATCCGAACATACATGACCCCATCCCTAAACTCTACGGGAGGGTCAGTATCATTTTGGTAAAAAGGAACATAGTAAACAGGCTCTTTCATCACATCCGCAATCACTTTCGCATAGCCAGAAACCTCCATCGGATTTTTATCATAAATGACTGCCAAGCCACCTTTGACTTTTATTCGGAGGTTTTTAAGATAAGGTTTGAAGGTGCGCTCAATCATCGTGCGGTAACTTCCTTGCTCTTGATTATCATCAATTAAGGGCATAGATTTTTGCCCTGATGGACAGGAGTTATTTTCGATGACGACCATTTGTCGTTTACCACCTGCGGAAGTAACGTTGAGTAAATCCGCGCCTCCCCAAACAAAATATTTGGATTTGTAATTAAGAATTTCTCGTAATTTTTCTGCATCCACCGTCGGGTGCAAATGGCAGTAACGAGCAATAATTCTTTCCTGTTCCAAATTGAGGAAAAAATTAATCATCGGGTGAATTGTTGCATTTAAGGCTTTCGGATACCAATGGTGGTGCGCCTCGAATTCACCGGGCTGAATGACAGTAGCCATTCGCTGCGTTTGTAAAGTTGTCATGTAGTTCGGATAATTTAGTTTTTAATCTTTTGAATTTTGGTCACTCCATTAGGAGTGATTTTTTTTGAGTATAAAATTGAGGCAATTTAAAGGAGGGAATCTGAAGAAAATCTGAAGATTTGAGAGAAAGCAAAAATAATAATTAAGATTTTTTCGGGAACTCTAGCTGTTTAAAAATTGATTTCCCCTCTCCAAAATAATTCAGATTTTCTTCAGATTCTTTCTTCAATATTGCGCTCTTTTTGGAATTGTTTTTTAAAACCGAACTAAACCATAGATTTTCTTTATCATGAAAAACACCTATTCCGATTTAATAGACCAAACCTATTATTTCCCTCAAGAAGGCTTTGATATCAAAGATGGTTATCTCTATTTTCACGGCGTGTCATTGCAATATTTAATTGAGGAATATGGTACTCCATTCAAACTTTCCTACTTACCAAAGATTGGCGACCAAATCAAAAAAGCAAAGAATTTATTTAAAAAAGCGATGCGTTCCAATAGCTATAAAGGCGACTATTATTATTGCTATTGCACGAAGTGTTGCCATTTCCAACATGTCATTTCTGAAGCAGTAAAACATGATGTTCACCTCGAAACTTCTTCCAGTTTTGATATTGATTTAATCTTAAAATTATATGAGCAAGGCAAAATTGATACTTCTACCGTCTTAGTTCACAATGGATACAAAACAGAAGACTATATTCATAAAATATTGAAAATCAATGACTTAGGCTTTAAAAATAGCATCACCATTTTGGATAGTATGCGAGAATTAAAACGCTTCGCAGCTTTGGACAGAAAGTTGAAAATAGGAATCCGCATGGCGACAGACTTGCAACCTAAGTCTGATTATTATACTTCTCGATTGGGTATTCAACCTTCGGAAATATTAGATTTTTTTAAAAACCATATTGCAAAAAGTAAAAACTTGGAACTCAAGATGTTGCACTTTTTTGTAGATTCGGGCATCAAAGATAATTTCTATTATTGGGGTGAATTTCAGAAAGGATTGAAGATGTATGTGGAGTTAAAAAAATTGTGTCCTGAACTTCGTGCCTTGAATTTGGGTGGCGGTTTTCCCATAAAAAACACTTTAGGATTTGAGTATGATTATAAATACATGGTCAATGAAATCGTCAGAAATATCAAAGAGACT